>Ga0247727_10003512_pt1 | contig 34561 bp, 34 predicted proteins | sample WisWelCaveWW1625_FD_202498 | JGI IMG/M metagenome (GOLD analysis project Ga0247727, IMG submission 202498) | Biofilm microbial communities from Wishing Well Cave, Virginia, United States - WW16-25 | ecosystem: Environmental > Aquatic > Deep subsurface > Groundwater > Cave microbial mat | place...
TTGGAAAAAGGGGCGGGGCAGACTTTTCGCTGGGATGGCGAATACAAACAGGAAGATTTTAACACGGCTCTGACTTTAGCCACGCGGCTTGGTGTTTTGGAACGTTATGTCCCCAACATTTCTCGCGCTCATCGTAGCCTGCCTTACGTTTTTTTGGCCAATATCGATCCGGATGTGCAGGCGGCATTACTGCGCACGATGAACGCTCCGAAGTTTGTGGGATTAGACAGCATGAACCTTTGGATCAAGATCAAACCAAAATCCCTGCGTGCCTTAATGAAAAAGGTGGACCTTTTTGTGGCCAATGATGGAGAGGCCCGCGCGCTTACCGGCGAGGCAAATTTGGTCAAGGCCGCTAAAGCCCTTCGTCGTCTAGGCCCAAAATTTGTCGTTGTCAAAAAAGGCGAACACGGTGTTTTGTTTTACAGCGACCGGTTTATGTTTTCTTATCCAGCCTATCCGATTGAGGAAGTCATTGATCCCACCGGCGCGGGCGACACGTTTGCCGGCGGATTGATGGGTTTCTTAAGTCAGTCTAAAAAAATGGATGAAAAAATCTTTCGCAAAGCTATTGTCTACGGGACCATTTTGGGATCTTTTAATGTCGAAGGGTTTGGCATGGCGAAAACCGCGCCGCTGACACTGCCTTTGGTTCATCAGCGGATGAATCGTTTCCTTCAATTTATATCGACATGAATTTTTTTCACTGCGGCATGGTCTCCATCATCGGCCGGCCCAATGTCGGTAAATCAACGCTTTTAAATACCATTTTAGAAGAAAAGATTTCGATCGTTTCCAAAATCCCGCAAACGACCCGCAATGAAATCCGCGGTATTTACAATCATCAGCGCGGACAAATTATTTTTATTGATACCCCTGGCATTCATCAGCAGCGGGATCAATTAGACAAATTCATGAATACCTCTTCCTTGCGGACGATCAACGATGTCGACTGCATTATCCATTTAGTCGATGCCAATTCACCGGTCGGACGAGAAGAAGAGGAAATTGTTAAGAAGCTTAATACGGTTCAAGCCCCGATTATTTTAGGTCTCAATAAAATTGATTTGAAAAGTAAATGTGTCCCGGAATATATTTCCTTGTGGGAGCGCGTTATCGGCAAATCCGTTAATGACTTAGCCGCCTTTGTGCTGTTGCCATTATCCGCCCGAACGGGATTTAATATTGATTTATTGTTGAATTTGATTTGGGAACGTCTACCCGAAGGCCCGGCCTTGTATCCGACAGACAGCATCTCGGATGTTCCGCAGAAATTAGCGGTGGCCGATATCATCCGCGAAAAGCTTCTGGGTATTTTACGCGAAGAGGTTCCGCATTCGATTGGTGTTGTCGTCGCGCAGATGCAGCCTAAACGAGGAAAGATCATTTATGTTGAGGTGAGAATTCTGGTGGAACGCGAGTCGCAGAAGGAAATTGTGATCGGCAAAAAGGGACAAGTGCTCAAAGACGTGGGAACTTTAGCGCGCCTGGAACTGGAAACGCTGCTGGAAAGCAAGATTTTTTTGGATTTGCATGTTAAAGTACAAAAAAACTGGCGCGATGATCCGTCTCTACTTCAGGACATGGGCTACGATGCGCAAATTTTTTAAAAAACAATATTCACAATTCAAAAATTTTCATTACAATACAGTAAATACGTGCGTGGAAGGATCATAAATTTATGATTGATGTCTTAAGAGAAATTAAACCAAAGAATCCTATCCTCATTGCCGCCTGGCCGGGCATGGGGCAGGTCGCTTTGTATGCCGCCCGGTATTTGAAGGATAAATTAAAATGCCGGTTATTCGCCAGACTCCGGGGCAGAGATTTTTTTTATCAAACCGATATCGCTATCCGCGATAGCGTCATCGATCTGCAAGACTATCCCGAAGGAAAATTTTATTATTGGGAAAACAAAGCCGGCGGTCAGGACGTGATCATTTTTTTAAGTGAGATGCAGCCGCAGGCCGAGAAATTTGTTGCCTACACCAAGGAGATTATTGATTTCGTCTGCGCCCTGGATGTCAAAATGATTCTGACCTTCGCGGCCATGGTGACTTCCGTTGATTATGTGCGCAGTCCGAAGGTGCGTTTGGCCGTCACGCATAAAGATGTCGTGCAGCAGCTTTTCAAGAGTAATGTTAAACCGTTAAAGACCGGACAGATCAGCGGCCTGAATGGATTCTTATTAGGCGTGGCGAAAGAAAAAAATATTCCGGGAGCGTGTTTCCTGGGCGAGATTCCTTTCTACGCGACGCAAATTGAAAATCCCCGCACCTCGCATGCTATCCTCAATGCCGTCTCTAAATTCTTGGGTGTTTCTTTGGATTTAAGCGAACTATCGATTGCCGCGCGCAAAATCGAAGAAGAATTAGGCCGGCTGATGGATTTTGTCAATAAATCCGCGGAAGAAGAGGACCTGTCTGAATATGAGCCTTCTCCAATCAGCATCGATGATGTGGAAAAGATTAAAAATTTACTGGCGAAACAGAAGATGCTGCCGCATTCCACCAAGAAACAGATTGAAGAACTTTTTTCTAAGGCTCAAGAAAATATTTCTTCGGCCGCGGATTTAAAAAAGACTTTAGATGAATGGCATGTCTACAAAGATTACGAAGATAGATTCCTGGAACTTTTTAAAAAAGAAGATACGCAAGAACGATGACGCGGGCTGGCAAAGCCGTCACCGTTAAACAGATTCAAGGATTTGACCGGCTGGCCATTAAGCAAATCGGTATCCCATCGATCGCTTTGATGGAAAATGCCGGCCGGGCCGTCGCGCGGGTCGTTGTCAAAGAACTCGGCGAGAAAAATAAGCGGCCCGTTGTCATTTTATGCGGCCCTGGAAATAATGGCGGTGATGGTTTTGTGGCAGCTCGGCATTTGCTTAATACCGGCTGCGCTCTTAAAATATTTTTGATTGGCCGGATAAAAAATTTAAAATCCGATGCCCGGGTCAATTACGATATCCTTAAGAATCTCCGTCAGCCCATCCTTGAGCTCTGCGAATCGAGCGATTCCTTTCGATCAATAATTTTAAATTCTTCCCTGGTTGTGGACGCGATTTTTGGCGTTGGCCTTAATCGCGAGATTGCCGGGTCATGGAATGGGATTATTGAAACCGTTAACGCGGCGGCCAAACGGGTGGTGGCGGTGGATATTCCTTCTGGCTTGGATGGAACCACCGGGAAGATTTTGGGGACTTGTGTCAAGGCCAACACAACGGTAACGTTCAGCTTCATCAAAAAAGGATTTTTGATCCATCGCGGACCTGAGTTCACTGGTAAAGTTATTGTCGCCGACATTGGTATCCCTTTGAACAACCTACGCGGTTTGCTGGGAGAAGACTCAAGTAAACCGCGTAGGTGTGACGAGTGGTTCCTTAATCAAGGACTAATATTCTAAAATGCTTTCCAATACGGACATCACGCAGGTCGTTAAGATATTAAAGGGATCGGTGAAGAGCTTGCCGGATCCTTCTGTCACACTCGTTGGTAAGAGATGGAAGAGTCCGTTTTTGGTTTTGATCTCCTGTGTTTTGAGCTTGCGGACAAAAGACGAGGTCACGCTTCCCGCCTCGGAAAGACTGTTCGGCCTTGCTCAGGATCCGCAAGGAATTCTGAAATTAAGTACAGACAAGATTGAGAAGATTATTTATCCGGTGGGATTTTATAAAACAAAAGCGAGGAGCATTAAGTCCATTTGTCAGGATATCATAGAAAAGTTTGGTGGTCAGGTGCCGGATACGATTGATGAGCTGTTGACCTTACACGGAGTGGGACGCAAAACAGCCAATTTGGTGATGACCGAAGGATTTAATAAATTGGGTGTCTGCGTGGACACGCATGTGCACCGCATCTCCAATCGCCTGGGATATGTGCGGACAAAAACACCGGAAGAGACCGAATGGGCTTTACGAAAAAAATTACCCAAAAAATTTTGGAAAGAATATAATGCCCTCTTGGTTGTGTGGGGACAAAATGTCTGCAAACCCATCTCTCCATTTTGTTCCCGCTGTCCAGTCGGGAAGATTTGTCAAAAGGCAGGAGTGGCAACACGCCGGTAAAATTAAACCGTAACAACCTACGCGGTTTGCACGAATTTTTTGATAGTAAACCGCGTAGGTTGTTAAGATCGAGTGACCGGTTCACCTCGCAGGTGGATTCTGAATATGAACGCAAAATTTTTTATTTATTTCTCCGAGATTTTTGGCAAAACGGTTCGGGACAATCACAATCGTCGGTCCGGCCGTTTGTGCGACATCGGCATGAAGATAAACGGTGAGATCTACCCTAAGGCCGCCCAGATGGTCTTAAAGCGCGGATTTTTTCGGAAAGAATTTGCCTTGGTGAATTGGGAAGAGTCGGTCAAGGAAGTTGGGGATTTTATAAAGCTCAAGATTGACCATCGGCAGATTGCGTATCAACGCCAGCAGCCCAAATGTGATTTAAGTTTGTGCCGGGATATTTTGGACCAGCAAATAGTAGATATCGATAATCACAAGGTCGTTCGGGTCAATGATCTGCATTTATTAAGAGTAGAGAGTCATTTGTATCTCGCTCACGTGGATGTGGGAACGCGCGGGCTGGTCAGGCGTTTGGAATGGACCGGATTTGTCGATCGCATCGTTCGTTTTTTCTCTCCGAACTCGGCTTTTCTGACTCAGGAAGATTTTATATCCTGGAAAAATGCCCAGGTGTTGAATCTGGGCCGGGTTAAAAATGTGTTGCGGCTGGATGTGACGCAGCAGAAATTATCCCAAATCCCGCCCATTGAATTAGCTGAGATCTTAGGAGATTTAGATAAATTAGAAACGGCGCATTTATTTAAATCCTTGGACATCGCTTTACAAAGAAAGGTGTTTACCGACCTGCCCACGACCAAACAAGCGGAGTTGATTGATCAATTGGAGGACAAGGAGGCGGTTAATCTGCTTGAAAATATTCCGGCTGATGAAGCGGTGGATCTTCTGTTAAAATTATCGAATAGAAAAACCCGCCGGCTTATGCGGCTGATGGAGACAAAAACATCTAAGAAGTTCAGCAAACTTTTAGGGTTCTCGAAAGATTCAGCCGGCGGCTTGATGACGACCGAGTATCTGACGCTGCCGCAAGGCGCCCTGGTTTCCGATGCCTTGCAAAAAATTAAAGAGAATACCGACTCTCCCGGGAATATTTATAACATTTATATTATTGATGAGCAAAACCATTTGCTGGGAGTCGCACCTTTGCGTAATTTTATTGACGCGGACGCGCTGCTGCCGTTGATTTTATTTTTAGACCCCAACAAAATTTTTGTCCGGACCGATGACAAGATTGAGCACGTCGCGCTTTTGTTGGAGAAATATAAATTCTCAGTTATCCCGGTGGTCAATAAAGAAGATGTTCTGCAGGGGGTGATTACCATTGATGACGTTATGGCGGAATTGATTTCTCTGGCGTGGAGCAAGTATAAAGAAAAACTTTAATGAAGAAGTTCATCGAAAATTTTAAACAGCACGCGTTTGTACGCAACGTCGTCATTTTCTTCGCCGTGATGGGACCGGGAATGATTACGGCCAACGTGGATAATGATGCCGGCGGCATTGCCACGTATTCTTTGGCCGGGGCGCATTTCGGTTATTCTTTATTATGGTCGTTGATTCCGATTACCCTGGCTCTGGTGATCATTCAGGAAATGTGCGCCCGCATGGCGGTGGTTACCGGCAAGGGATTGTCGGATTTAATCCGGGAGAATTTCGGAGTTAAAATTACGTTTTATTTAATGTTGGTTTTGTTTGTCGTTAATTTGTCCAACGTCATGGCGGAATTTGCTGGTGTGGCCGCTAGTCTGGAAATATTTAGCGTGAGTAAATTTATTTCTGTCCCCTTGGCGGGGCTTTTTGTCTGGTTTCTTGTGGTTAAAGGGACTTACAAGTCAGTCGAGAAAGTATTTCTGGTCGCTTGTCTTTTTTATGTGGCCTATATTATTTCGGGGTCTCTGGCCCATCCGGATTGGAAACATGTTTTAAAACAAACGGTCACCCCTCAATTTCAATTTGATATTCACTATATTATTATGCTGGTTGGTATCATCGGGACCACGATTGCCCCTTGGATGCAGTTTTATCTGCAGTCCTCGATTGTTGATAAGGGGACCAGCATGGAAGAATATAAGCTGGTGCGCCTTGATGTGATTAGCGGCTGCATTGTGGCGCCTTTGGTCGCTTTCTTTATTGTGGTGGCTTGCGCGGCCACATTGTTTCAATCCGGTGTCCGCATCGAAACCGCGGCCGATGCTGCCGTCGCGTTAAGACCTTTGGCCGGTAATTATGCCAGCGGGTTATTTGCTTTCGGACTTTTCACGGCCTCTTTGTTTGCGGCCTCGGTTTTGCCGCTGTCGACCGCTTATTTTATTTGTGAAGGGATGGGCTGGGAAGAAGGGATCGATAAACGGTTGAGTGAGGCCCCGCAATTTTTTGGCTTGTACACCGCGATGATTGTCATTGGGGCGGGCGTTGTCCTTTTTCCCAATTTTCCGCTTCTGAAGATCATGTATTTCTCGCAAGTAGGCAACGGGATTCTTTTGCCGTTTGTTCTTATCTTTATGCTTGCCTTGATTAATAACAAAGAAATCATGGGCGAGTTTACCAATAAGCCGGCTTTTAATATCATTGCCTGGTTTACCGTCACTGTGGTGATTGCCTTAACGCTTCTGATGGTCGTTTTATTATTTCTATTCCCCGGATAAGGCGCAAAATTTTTTTAAAAAATTCGAGAAATCCCGGAAAAAACCTTGACAATGATTTGGGGGTGTGATAAAAAAAGTTGTTGGTTGAATGTATTTTGATTATTTAAGGGAATAAATTTCTCGACGGATTCAATAGGTTGAAAGAAAAATAATTATCAGTGGGATTATTAAAGGAGTTAAAAGAATTGAGATAGAAAAATGAAGAAAGGACCTTCAGTGACAAATGAGGGTCCTTCTTTTTTTGTGCGCGCTATGAAAAAAATTATCGGACTAACATATAACGTTAAAAGTGACTGGCCCATATCTGAGAGTGACCCTCAGGATATGAACGCGGAGTTTGACAAGGTTGATACCGTGGAGTTTATCAGCGATGCTCTTGTGGCGAACGGTTATCAGGTCAAGCACATCGGGAATGTTAATAATCTGCTCTCCAAAATGGATAACTTGGGAGTGGATATCGTTTTTAACATCGCGGAAGGGTTTACCGGACGAAACCGCGAGTCCGAGGTCCCGGTGATTTTAGAGATGAAACAAATCCCTTTTGTCGGCTCCGATGGTCTGACCTTGGGGGTGACGTTAGATAAAATCGTTGCCAAAAAATGTTTCTTGGCCGAGGGAATTCCAACACCACGATTTTTTGAAGCCAAAAGCGGCGATGATTTGAAGAAATTAAACACAATCGGCTTTCCATTAATTGTTAAATGTCGACATGAAGGGACTTCCAAGGGATTGTCCGCCAAGTCGAAAGTTGATGATGCGGCGGGTCTCAAACGTCAGGTGGATCTTATTAGTAAGGTATATAAACAGGGCGCTTTAGTGGAAGAATTTATCCGGGGAACCGAGTTTACAGTCGCTGTTATTGGAAATGAGCAGCCCGAGGCCTTGCCGGTCGTGCAGATTCAGATTGATGGAAAGACCAACCTGGGCGATGAATTTTATACTTTTGAACGGGTTTCTTCGATCGGAGTGCGGTATCTTTGCCCAGCGAAGATTCCACAGGCGCTTGAAAATAAACTTCGTGAAATTGCCGTTAAAGCTTATCGGTGCGTGGAATGCCGGGATTTTGGCCGGGTGGATTTTAGAGTGGATGAACAAGGCAATCCGTACGTTTTGGAAATTAATCCTTTGCCGAATCTGGGCAAGGAAGATGTTTTCAATCTCATCCCTCAGGTTTTAGGAATGGAATACAAGGACATCATTAATAAAATTATGGATTTTGCCCTGACTCGCAATGGGCTCAAAAACGGGAAACTGCCAGCCACCCCGAGAATATCCAAAGAATTATTAAAGGCCGCCCCATCACATTCATAGGGGCGAGCCTCCTCATTTCCTTCTTATAAAAGGAAATGAGGAAAAATGACGGGAGAGCCAGAAGATGAATCAGACGGGGACGGAGATCCGTGAAATACAAACAAGCGATTCTCCAGTTACGCCAAAAGTTAATTTGACGTCGAAAGAAAATCGCGTTATTACCTTTTTTAAAGACGCGACGCCCTTGGACTGGGAAGATTGGCGCTGGCAGTTAAGGAACCGTATCCGGACGAAAGATGTCTTGTCCAAGATTGTTACCTTGACCCCCGAAGAGGAAAAGGGTGTGGATGGCTGCGGTGATAAACTCACGATGTCCATTCCCCCTTATTTCGCGAGCCTGATGGATCCGGAAGATCCTAATTGCCCTATCCGTAAGCAAAGTGTGCCGCTTGCCTCTGAGCTCATCGAGTCCCCCCATGAGATGAAAGATCCATGCGGTGAGGATTCCAATTCGCCCGTGCATGGTCTGGTCCATCGGTATCCTGATAGAGTTTTATTTTTAGTTAATGAAATGTGCGCCATGTATTGCCGATATTGCACGCGATCCCGCATGGTCGGTGATGGCGAGCGCACCTTAAGTACAGAGACGTATGAGAAGGCTTTTGATTATATTCGTTCCAATAAAAAAATTCGTGATGTGTTGATTTCCGGCGGCGATCCTTTAACCTTGAGCGACCGCGTTTTGGAATATATTATCAAGACATTAAAATTGATTCCGCACGTTGAGTTTGTGCGTATCGGCACCAGAATTCCGGTGACCCTGCCGCAGCGGGTTACCTCGGAGCTAGTGACCATGCTCAAGAAATACAGCCCGATCTGGATGAGCATTCATTTTAATCATCCCAAAGAAGTCACCAAGCGTGTGAAATTCGCCTGTGACCTTTTGGCCGACAGCGGTATTCCGATGGGCAGTCAGACGGTTTTGCTTAAGGGGATCAATGATAAAGTGTCGGTGATGAAGAAACTGATGCATGAACTCCTGAAGATCCGCGTCAGGCCGTATTATATTTATCAATGCGACCCGATTTTAGGCTCGGAACATTTTCGCACCCCTGTTTCTGTGGGAATCAATATTGTAGAGAAGTTGCGCGGACATACAACCGGTTATGCCGTTCCCACCTTTGTCATTGACGGCCCAGGCGGCGGTGGAAAGATCCCCATTTCTCCCAATTATGTGATTTCCTACGAAAACGGCAAGACGACACTGCGTAATTACGCCGGGAAGATTTTTACCTATTTCGATCCGCCACAATAATTCGATTGTTTGGTTAAGCTGTCGTTGTTAACCCCCGCTGAAGTGTAAGCTTTTGGCGGGGGTTGTATTTTGTTGGTTCCCAGGATTTATTAAAATTTGACGATACGATTGTCGTGTGTTATTATACACTCCCTTTGGAAGAGAGGAAGCTATGAAAAAGATAGAAGCGATTGTTCGTAAAGAAAAATTTGAAAGTATTTATAAGGTCTTAGAAAAGTCAGGAATCGGTGGTTTGACTGTGTCCGATGCTAGGGGATTTGGTCGGCACCGCAATGGTTTACGCGAAAAAGTCAAACTCGAGATTTACGTGGATGAATTCCAAATCGAAAAGGTTGTGGAGATGATCCGACAGGTCGCCAAAACCGGCGAGACCGGTGACGGAAAGATCGCTATTTTACCTTTAGAAAATATTTATCGCATTCGCACCGGGGAACAAGGGGCGGGCGCGATATAACGATGATTGATTCAAAAATCTACTGTAAAGGTGGTGTTCATTTATGGTTGAAGTAAAAGTCCTGGATAAAAATCAGTTTGAGAAGGCGATGAGGATTTTTAAGAAACAATGCCAGAAAGAAGGTTTTCTCGTCGAAATAAAAGAACGGCGTTATTACGCCAAACCTTCCGAACGTAAACGTCGTAAGAGTGCCAAGAAAAAGAAGTTTTATTTTTAGTGATGCCGGGGGGCACTCTTTTGTGGGTGCCCCAAATAATTATGGGATCCGAACAAAAAACAATTGCCATTCTTGTTGAAGACCTTTATCAGGTTCTTGAGGTCTGGTATCCCCTTTTGCGGTTAAGAGAAGAAGGTGTCGGGGTCGTAACCGTTGGTACTGGGACCAAGGACGAATATAAAAGTAAGGAAGGGTATCCGGTGAAGGTAGATACCTCGATTGATAAAGTTAAACTCGAACAGTTTGACGGGGTGATTATTCCCGGAGGTTATGCCCCGGATATCTTAAGGCGCTTTGATAAGGTCAATGATTTCGTTCGGAAACTTTATCTCAACGGCAAAGTGGTTGCTTCTATTTGCCACGGCGGCTGGGTATTAGTTTCCGCTGGAATTCTTAAAGGAAAAAAGGCGACCAGCTTTTTCGCCATTAAAGATGATTTGATTGCCGCGGGCGCTCAGTACGAAGATAAAGAGGTCGTGGTGGATAAAAATCTCATTACCTCCCGGAAGCCTGAAGATCTCCCCAGTTTTATGAGGGCAATTATTAAACAGCTCAAGAAAATTTAGATCTCCCCATTAAAATTCCGCAGAAATGATTAAAGTCAAGCGTGTTCTTATTAGTGTCTCCGATAAAAACGGTCTGGTCGAATTTGCCCGGGGGCTGAAGGCCCTGGGGATAGAAATTGTTTCCACCGGCGGGACAGCGCGTTTATTAAAGAGCGCGGGTATTGCGGTCATTGAAGTTTCCCAGTATACAGGATTTCCAGAATTACTCGACGGCCGGGTCAAGACGCTTCACCCCGTTATTCACGGTGGGTTACTCGCCGTTCGGGATAATCCCGAACATATGAATCAGATCAAACAGCATAAAATTGGTCTGATCGATATGGTGGTGGTCAATCTCTATCCTTTTGTCCGCGTTACCCAGAGAAAGAACGTGACTTTAGAAGAGGCCATTGAAAATATTGATATCGGCGGGCCGGCCATGATCCGCTCGGCGGCCAAAAATTATAAAAATGTCGCGGTTGTCTGCAGTACAGATCGTTATAAAGATATCCTTAAAGAGTTGGATGTTAACAGTGGTATCCTTTCAGATACAGTTTTAGTCAGTCTGGCCTTAGAAGCTTTTCATTTAATTTCTCAGTATGATGCGGTGATTTATGATTTTTTAAACCGCCGCTTGCGCACGGGTGAATTATCGCATTTGCCTAAAGAGATGGCCTTCCATTATACAAAAACACTGGATCTTCGTTACGGTGAGAATCCGCACCAGGCCGGGGCTTTCTATCGTGATGATCAGCAGATAAGTGGTTTGGCGAAGATGGAACAGCTGCACGGCAAAGAATTGTCGTTTAATAATATTTTAGATTTAAACGCCGCAGTGGCCATCGTTAAAGATTTTTCTGAGCCTTTGGTCACGATCGTCAAACACAATAATCCGACGGGAGTGGCCCAGGATGAAACGCTGGCACAGGCCTATAAAAATGCCTTTGATTGTGATCCCCTGTCGGCATTTGGCGGGATTATTGGGTTAAATAAAAAAGTGGATAACAAAACCGCTGAACTCGTTTCCAAAAGCGGTTTTATGGAATGCGTCATTGCCCCAGATTATGATAAGGGGAGTTTGAATATTTTATCCCAAAAGAAGAATTTACGAATTATCAAGTTGGACTTGGCGATCCTCAGACAAGAGAACTTTGATTTCAAAAAAGTTCACGGTGGCCTTTTAGTTCAAGACACCGATGAAAAAGCCCTAGAACAAGACGCTTTAAAAGTGGTCACGGAAAAGAAACCCACAAAATCTCAAATCGAATCCATGCTTTTCGGCTGGAAAATTGTTAAGCATGTTCGTTCCAACGCGATCGTCTTGGTCAAAGGGACAAAGACCGTCGGCATTGGCTGCGGGCAGACCAGCCGGGTCGGGAGTGCGGCCACGGCGATCAATACCGCCGGCAAATCAGCCAAAGATTCCATTCTTGTCTCCGATGCCTTTCTTCCCAAATCCGATACCATTAAGATCGCCGCCAAAGCAGGTGTCAAAGCCATCATCCAAACCGGCGGTTCTATTGCCGACGCGGATGTTATCAAAGAAGCCAACAAAGCCAAGATCGCGATGGTCTTCACCGGCCTGCGGCATTTTAAGCATTAATCCCATGGCTGTGGTTGAGCCACTTTCTTTTTTAAAATCCTTTATCAATTTCGAGCTCCAGACCAATCCGCAGTATTACGCGAATTTTCGTATTGACCGTGTCGTTGAACTGTTGAGGTTAGTCGGCAATCCGCAGAAGAAAATCAAATGTTTTCATATCGCCGGTAGCAAGGGCAAGGGTTCGACCTGCGCTTTTGCGGCTTATATATTAAGGGAAGCCGGCTATAAAGTCGGATTGTATACCTCACCGCATTTGACGGATTATAAAGAACGGATTCGGATTCTTTCGCCGACTGAGCAGCCCCACCAGGCAGATTTCTTATCTGGACAAATTTCGGAACAGGAATTGGTCTCGCAGATTGAGAAAATTAAACCTGCCGTTGAAATTTTACAAAAAGAAAACAAATTTGGCGTGTTAACATATTTTGAAGTGCTGACGGTTTTGGCGTTGTGTCATTTTGAAGAAAGTCAGGTGGAGTTTGCTGTTTTGGAAACCGGGTTAGGCGGCCGGCTGGACGCTACCAACGCGGTTGATTCTTGTGTTTGCGCGATCACGCCCATCAGTCTCGAGCACACACAGCTTTTAGGGCCGACGATAAAAGATATTGCCCAAGAGAAGGCGGCGATCATAAAGAGTAAAGAGCAGGTTGCCGTGATTGCCCCGCAATTAAATGAGGCGAAAGTAGTGCTCGAGGCCCGCTGTCGAAACGTCGGCGCGAAGTCAATTTGTGTGGGGAAAGATATCCAGTCTCGAGTGATTGAACAAACCATTCAAGGACAAATATTTGATATCCAGGGAATGCGAAAATATTCATATTTAAAGACGCGCATGCCTGGAGAACATCAGATCATCAATGCCGCTGTTGCCGTTGGCATGATCGAATCGCTGCGTCATTTCGGCGTGAATGTCGGTGAAGACGCCATTCGAAAAGGTATTGAGGGAACATTTTGGCCGGGGCGGTTTGAAGTCATTCAGGAAAAACCGTTGGTCATTTTAGACGGCGCGCACAACGCGGCTTCCTGTGAAGCATTGGTAAAAACTTTTAGAGAAATTCTTCCGGAGAAAAATGTTATTCTTGTGTTAAGCATTTCACAGGACAAAGATATTGCGGCCATTTGCGCGCGGTTGAACCACATCGCCGGCAGAATTATTTTAACCAAAACCAGACATCCCAGGACGATTGATTGGGACAAAATTGAGGTGGCGGAATTATTTCCCGGCAAGAAAATTTTTATAGCAGAAAATACGACGCAGGCCATGGAACTGGCCCTGCAAAAGGTCTCAGGGAATGATGTTGTTTTAGTTGCCGGCTCGCTTTTTTTAGTCGGCGAGATAAGGGAATTATGTTTAAAACAAGTTTAGAAGATACCATTGTTGCCATTTCCACGCCGATGGGTACGGGCGGCATTGGGATTATTCGCTTGAGCGGTAAAAAGGCGCTGGCGATCGTGGATCAAATATTTGTTAGTAAAGCCAAGGTCAAGCCGTCGCGGTTTAAAAGCCATACGATTCATTATGGATGGATTATTAGAAAATCAAAAATGGATGACGACCTACGCGGTTTACATATGAATTCACAAGCCAACCGCGCAGGTCATCGGGATCACGAAATTATTGATGAAGTACTTTTGACGATTATGCGGGCGCCGCGAAGTTATACCAAGGAAGACATTGCCGAGATCAGCTGTCACGGCGGAATAGTTTCGCTTCGAACGATATTAAATCTGACCCTCGAAAACGGCGCGCGTTTGGCCGAACCGGGAGAATTTACCAAACGCGCCTTTCTTAACGGCCGTATTGATTTGGCCCAGGCGGAAGCGGTTTTGGATATCATGCAATCGCGCACCGACGCGTTTTTAAAAGTCAGCGTGAATCAGCTTAAAGGCGATTTGACGGTTGAGCTGGAAAATATTCGGGAACAACTGATGGATATTTATATTGAATTAGAAGCGATCGTTAATTTTCCTGAAGATGACATTGATGCTTCCGGCCGCCGGCAAATCGCGCGCAAAATCGAGGCCGGATTTAAGCGAGTCGAACAGCTGTTGGAATCCAGTGAACACGGCCGGATTTTAAAAGAAGGCATAAAGATCGTTATCTGCGGCAAACCCAATGTCGGGAAATCTTCTTTGCTGAATGTTTTATTAAAACAGCCCCGCGCGATTGTCAGTGATATTGCCGGCACCACGCGTGACACCATTGAGGAGACTGCGCAGATTAAAGGGATTCCGTTTCAACTCATTGATACCGCCGGCATACTTGAGCCGCGGGATTTGATCGAACGCGAGGCCATCAAGCGCAGCCGTCTTTTTATCGAAGGCGCGGATTTAATTCTTCTCGTTCTCGATGCGAGCCACCCCTTAACCAAACAGGACCGTGATCTTATCGGGCATGTTAAAGATAGAAATGTTTTGGTTGTTCTTAATAAAAGTGATTTGCCGTCAAAGATTGAAATAAAAAAGATCACGGCAGCCTTGAAGGGGAAACAACTGGTCAGGATATCCGCCTTGCGGAAAAAAGCCATTGCTCAATTAGAAAAAGCGATTGTGGAAAATGTCTGGCAGGGGAAGGCCGCGGATACTTCCGGAATTTTGATTAGCAATGTGCGGCATATTGATTCATTAAAGAAATGTTCTCAGGTCATTCGAAAAGCCCGCCAATCATTAGAGGAGAATCTTCCGCTTGAGTTTATTTCCGAAGATATTAAAGAAGCGGTCAATGATCTCGATCAAATCACCGGCCGTAATATCGACAGTGATCTGTTGGATAAAATTTTTTCGCAGTTTTGTATCGGAAAATAACCAAGCTCCACCTCCGAGGTGTGATGACCGCACCTGTCTGCCGACAGCAGGTACGACCGTTTCACCTCAGAGGTGTTTTTATGGGGAAAATTCGTAGACTTGCTGCTCAGCGGCTGGTTTGGGATGCGGCATCCCCATGCTTTTTTGACTCACTTCTAAGAATTTCATGATTAATTTTTCGTCCTGCCAAATCGCCATCACCTTAGGATTCGCGAGTAATTTGATTACATTTTTTTCTTTCACAAGCTTGACGATTTCCTCATCGTTTATCAAAGCCTGAATCTTTTTGTGGTTATAGATTTCTTCATACCCAGGAGTGTCTTGAATTTCCGCGATCTTATCCGGATCTTGGAAAACCTCCAACAGGTTCGCCGTGCTTTTGACTTGAGGAATTTTGTTAACAATATTTCCTTGAACATAGGCATAACTGACGGAAGAAGAAATATCTTCCTGCAGTTTTTTAAATTTGAATACCTTGGTTGGCATCATGCCGATAAAAATCAAGACAAAGATGAGCATGCCCCAACCCCAGGCGCCGGTAAAAATACCACCGAGAATACGGCTGACCAAAAGAGGCGCGTCATTGCCGGCCACTGTTTTACTCCAAAGGGTTAGCATCAGAGAGAAAGTCAGGGAAAGAACGATGGGTCCCAGGATTAGAATTAAGAGGCATAAAAAGGGACTCTGAATTTTATTAAAAAAGACATAGACAGCGGCGATGCAAAGGAGAGTCGAGAGTGGTCCGATGACGGCTTTGATAATTCCTTTATTCCAGCCTGAAATAAAGAAGGAAAGAAGCGTGACAGCAACGAGGATGTCCGTGATGGTTACCACGAGCGTTTCTCCATAGGACTCAATATATCCTAAAAGCTTTGGCGGTTCAAGCGAGTCGGTGATAAATATTCGGGATAAATATTTCAGAAGAAATATTGCCTTGGCTATCAGAGAAGGATACAATGCAACCAAAAGGAAGAGTCTATGAAAATTTTAACGATCTGGTGTGTGGGTTTATGTGTTTTTCTATGTTCTTGTGAGCGGATAAGCACCGCGATGATGCTGATGCAGGCAAATACTTCTTATAACCAGGGCAAATATGATAAGGCCATTGAGTTATACCAGAAATTAATTGAAATAAATCCGGCTAATCCGGAGTATCACTATCAAATGGGTTTATCGTATTTTAGCAGTGGAGATAAAACTAAAGTTCAGCAAAAAGCCAATCGATTAAGGAAGTTGGGCCGGGATGATTTAGCGCAGAGTTTAGAACAATTGTTAACCCAATTGTCCGCGCAAACGGCCGAGCAATCAAAAAATAAATAAGTATTACAAAAATTTGTGGTTATTTACTTTTGGTGGTCGTGGGCGGAGGATTGGACGCAGCGGTAATCAGCAAATAAGGGACGTAGACTAATCCAAAGAGAAAGATGAGCAGAAGGGGGATGGCGAGTATCCATTTAATCGGCGCGGGCAGGTGAAACGCTTTGGCTTGTTTTTGCGCTTCTTTTTCTTTAAGCGTTTTATAGGCCTCGAAACTTAATTGTGTTCCTTGCGCTCTTTCATTCGAGGTTATTGGTTTTTTTGCTGGTTCAGCCATACTATTTTCCTTTTGGATGTGAGTATAACATAAATTAAAATGGAGAAAATAAAAAAATATTAGTTTTTTAAAAAGATAGTGTTACAATGAAGCCAAAGGATAGAGAAATGAGAACCATTGTAAAAGATAAGAGAAAAAATCCGCGACATAATTGTTATGTCCCGGTGATGTGCAAAAAAGGAACCATGTTTGATCACAGTCAGACCATGGATATCAGTTCCGGTGGTGCCGGGTTCGTGACCCCCCGCTTTATTCCAATTAAAACTAAGATGATGGTTGAGATCAGTTTAACGCCGGATAGTGAACCCATTATGGCCTTAGGTGAGGTCATGTGGGTGACGCAGGTTCCCCATTCCGATAACTTTCGTATTGGTTTAAAATTTATCGACATTTCTACGCCCGTCAAGTCCCGCCTCGAGAAATATTTTATTAAATAATTCTTTTATGAATTAAAATCGGCCGAGAAGGTGTTGGTACATATTAAAAACTTTTTAAAAATATTAAGCTTATGACATAAAACAAACCAGTAATCTCTCGAATAAAAATCTTGACCAAACTTTAGGGCTATGTTAAACTCGCAAAATATTATGAATATAAATATACTAAGAACCGGTGAGTGCGAGGTGTGAGGATGAAGAAGTTTACTTTTATTAGTTTTTGCTTCGTGATTTCTCTCTGTTTTACCCAGTTCGGCTGTGCCAAATCCGCCCAGGAGAACGCAACTATTACAGTCTGGCATTGGATGACGGACCGCCACGATGCCTTTACCAAGCTGGCAGAGAAATATGAACAGCAAACCGGGGTCAAAGTTAAATTTGATTTATACGCCCCTTCCGGAGCCTATTCCCAGAAAATCATTGCCGCTGCCCAAGCCCGGGTCTTGCCGGACATCTACGGTATTTTAGGGGAGAAAAAGATCCTCGCTTCCTTTATAGAAAGCGGCTATGTCACTGATTTGACCGAGGAATTCAAGAAGGATAACGCCAGTTGGGAGAGTAGTTTGTTTGCCAAAGCCATGGCCGTTAATACCTTCCCTGAAAATAATAGCTACAATATCAAACCCGGGATTTACGGTGTTCCCATCGATGTCACAAATATCCAGATGGTTTATAATCAAAAGCTTCTTCAAAAGGCGGGAGTCCAGAAAGTCCCCGCTGATTTCGATGAATTTCTAAAAACCATAGAAGCCTTAAACCGTGTTGGGATAGCTGGTTTTGTTTCTGGGTGGGGAGAAATGTGGATGATTGACTGCTTCGCATCCAATTACGCTTTTAATATTATGGGGGAAGAGAAGATCATGGCAACGTTTAAAGGAGAAGTCTCCTATACAGATCCGGACTGGATCAAGGTGCTGAATATCTTTAAAATTTTGTCTGATCAGAAAGCCCTGATGGAGGGGATTGTCACTAAGGGCAATAAATATGCTGAACAGGATTTTGCTCTGGAACGAGCGGCCTTTGCCTTTAATGGTTCCTGGTGTGTGAATGTGTATCAAGATATGAATCCCCAATTAGAATATGGGGCAATGTTGCCTCCGGCCATTAATCCTAATCTGCCGATGAAAATTTGGGGAGGAGCGGGATCCTCTTTTGTGGTTAACCAACAATCATCTCATAAGACCGAAACTGTTAAATTTTTGAAATGGTTAACGGATAAAGACCAACAGGTTTTTTTGACGAAAGAAACAAAGAACCTGCCGTCCAATCGTCAGGCTTTATCCTCCATCCATAAGGTTTTATCGCAGTTTGCCGGGGCCATGGATTTTACCACCCATCCAACAATCTGGGAGCTTAATGAACAGTCTTCTGTCATTGAGGCCTTTGATAAGGGTATTCAATCGATTATTATTGGGGAAAAAACTCCTGAACAGGTTGCCCAGGAGATTCAAAAGGTTAAAGAACGCGAGCTGGAGAAAGCGAAGAACCGCGAACGAAGATAATATTCCCCAGGTATTCCATTATGAGTGAAGTTCCTCTCATCCGACCCAAACATTTTTCCGTGACCGCCCTTAAGGAGAGTTTTGGAAGTTTTCTTTTTGTAGTCCCCGCCCTTTTAATTTTCTTTGTATTTTATATTTATCCTTTCTTTAAAACATTTCATCTGTCCTTCCACGAATGGAACGGCATCAGCCTTAAACAGCTTTTTGTTGGTTTTGACAATTTTAAAGAATTAATGCACGATGAAAAGTGGTGGATCTCCGTTCGCAATGCTGGATACATCACTTTGATTGCTTTAACCTTTCAAAATATTCTGGCTCTATGCTTGGCCTTGGCCTGTGACCGGGAGATTCGGCTCAAAAGATTTTACCGGGTAGTTTTTTTTATCCCTCCGGTTTTATCAGAAACCGTCGTCGGCCTTATCTGGTCGTGGATCCTATACGCGGGGATGCAAAATGGACAACACATTGGTTTATTAAATTATATCCTTGGTAAAACCGGGTTGACATTTCTGGTGCACAATTGGCTTTCTGATCCTAAAACAGCATTGGCTTGTATCGCGATTGTTCATAGCTGGAAAGGATTTGGCTGGGGTTTTCTTTTGATGCTGGCGGGTCTGCAGACCATTGACCGGCAATTGTATGAGGCGGCTCGGGTTGATGGCGCCGGGCCCTGGAGTGTTTTTGTTCATGTGACTTTACCGATGATGATTCCGGTATTTTTGATGGTGGTGATCCTAACGGTTTTAGGGTCCATGCAGGTTTTTGTTCTTTTGCTGGTGATGGTTGGTGAAGGGTTGGTGTATCATACGGAAGTCCCAGTGACCCGAATTTTGGCGGCGATGACCGGCGGCTATCCGCAATTTGGATACGCCTGCGCCATGGCGGTTATTTTTGGGTTGATGCTGGTCGTAGTCTCATTCACCTTTCAAAAATTATCCGATAGAGTCAAACAGGCGTGAGGCGAATCGTATGAAAAAATGGAACAAATATGTCTGGGCAAATCACAGCGCTTCATTTATTATTCATTTATTTTTATGGGTGGTGGCCCTGAGTTGTTTGTTTCCGCTTTTTTGGATGTTGCGTTCCGCTTTAATGAGCAATGATACCATCTTCATTGATAAATCGTTCATCCCTAAAGTTATTCATTTCGAGAATTTTTATTTAGCCTGGACGGAAGGAAATTTTGCCATGTATTTTTTTAATAGCGTGTGGTACACCTTCTGGGCGGTTTTTGGGATTGTTATTATTTCTTCCCTGGCGGCGTATTCTATTTCTCGATTGAAGTTTCCGGGGAAGAATCTTGTTTTTACCTTATTTTTGGCGGCCATGATGATTCCGCTCCCGGGGAGTTTTGTTCCGCTGTACGTGATGATGAACAAATTAGGACTGATCAATTCGCGCATGGGATATATCTTTTGTATGATCAATGTCGGCTTGTCGGTGAGTATTTTTATTTTGAAAACCTTTTTTGACAAGATGCCCATTGCCCTAGAAGATGCCGCCCGCATTGACGGCTGTTCCCGCCTGGGAATCTGGCGGCACGTGGCGTTGCCTTTAGCTAAGCCGGCGATCGCTGTCATTGTCATTTTTCAGTCACTTAATGTCTGGAATGAATATATTTTAGCCACACTCTTGTTGAATGATAAAAATCTGATGCCGTTGCAGCGCGGGTTGGTTGTTTTTCAAGGGACCCATAGCGTGGATTATCATCTGTTGATGGCGGGGTTAACCATTACCGCCGTGCCCATTATCCTCGTGTATCTTTTAATGCAAAAACATATTATCAAAGGCCTTTCTTCTGGAGCCATTGTTGGATGAAACTGTCCGCGTTTAAATCTAACTCCGCTTATTTATTTATAATGGTTTCAGCCTGTGCTTCATGCGTTTTATCTCTGGCTTTTGCCGAAGAGGCTACCGTAAGCGCTATTGTCCAGGAGATATCCGCCCCTGAACCCCCGAAACAATTTTCATCCGAAGAGCTTGTGAAAAGGGCCTGGGCCGCGTCAGGACAGAATGATTTAAATCGGGTCATTGAGATTACGAATGAATGTCTGGCGATTTATCAAGGTGAGGCGGATCGACTCGCTATCCAATTAACCGATTTCCCCGCGCAAAATAAAATCGATGAATATCGGGTCATGAATGATGTGGCCACGTGTATGTTTATTCAGGCTGAGGCGTTCATGAGCAATGGAAAAATGGATGAAGCCAAAGTTGTCTTTGAAAAAATTATTGGGCAGTATAAATGGGCTCAGGCCTGGGATCCACGAGGATGGTATTGGTCGGTCCTTAAAAAAAGTAAAGCAAGTATCAGCATCATCACCGGTGAGCCGGCAGAAGAAGAGTTAAAACCGACAAAGCCGGTAAAAAAGACCTTGCCCAATCTTTATTTTAAAGGCCAGGAAGATGTCGTTGACTATACAAAATACGGGCAATTTATCGCCGCGGGAACACAGGACTATCATTACAAGATCAATGATCCCGTTGGGCTGCAAAAGGCCGTGGGGGAAGGGATCTATCCCGACGCGGGAAGTTTGGTGCGTAAAGATCCCGGGTATAAAAAAGCCGTTGAGGAAGGACGCCTGGAAGGCAGTCATTGGGATTTTGTTCATACGGAAGATTTGGAGGCGGCTTTTTATAAATGGGCCATGGCCTCTGAGCCGTGGGGAGTGAAACTTTTTTATCTGGGACTCCTTTTTGAAAAGGCGCACATGTATTCCGAGGCCATTAAGGCCTATCACGCGATTGTGGTCCATTTCCCGAACGCGACGGGAAAAACATATTGGAACACCCCGTGGTATCCGGGGCAGGCGGCGATTGCCAAAATCCGGCATTTAGTCCGTGTCCATCCAAAACTCGATTTGGATTTTAAATGGGCCAAGATTCAAGTGATCAATGGTTTTGATAATGATGTGGCTAATGATGTCGTTATTACTTTCCCGGGGGTGATCACCAAGAAAAGTTTTTGGGATAAATTCAAAGAACGTTTTCATCTTGATCAGAAGCAGCTCCCCCTGAAGAAAGTGAAACGAAAATTGGGAGAAGGCAAAGTTCGTCTCGTGCAGTATGATAATGATCACTGGCAGCTGTTGGTCAACGGCAAACCCTTTATGATTAAAGGGTTGACTTATGCCCCAACGAAGGTTGGGCAGAGCCCGGATAAAAATACGATTCAAAATTGGATGATGGAAGATATCAACGGTAATGGCCGAATAGACGGGCCTTATGATTCGTGGGTCGATAAGAATTTAGATAATAAACAAGACAAGGATGAACCGGTTACTGGGGATTTTCAGTTGATCAAAGAAATGGGGGCGAATACACTGCGTATTTATCACCAGCCGTTTGAGCCTAATAAGAATCTTTTAAGGAAAATGTATAAAGATTACGGTCTAATGGTGATTCTGGGAGATTTTATTGGGAAGTACGCTTTGGATTCCGGAGCCAGTTGGTTTGACGGGACTGATTATGAAAACCCCGAGCATCGCCGGAACATGTTCGAGTCGGTCAAAAAAATGGTTTTGGAATTCAAAAATGAGCCCTACATTTTAATGTGGCTTTTAGGAAATGAAAATAATTATGGTGTTGCCAGCAACGCGGATAAAAAACCGGAAGCCTATTATCAATTTGTTAACGAAGTGGCCAAGTGGATTAAATCCGTGGACAAAAATCATCCCGTGGTAATTTGTAACGGCGATACTTTGTTTTTGGATATATTCGCGAAATTCGCGCCGGATGTCGATGTTTTCGCGGCCAATGCCTATCGGGGAGAGTATGGTTTTGGTTCTTATTGGGAGCAAATTTCAGACGCCACGGGTAAACCGGCTTTTATCTCTGAGTTCGGTTGTCCGGCCTATGCGGGCCACATGACCCGGGAGGAATCTGAGAAAGCCCAGGCCGATTATCATCGGGGCAATTGGCAGGATATCACCTCGAATATGGCCGGTTCCGCCGATGGTGTAGGAAATTCTTTGGGGGGTATTATCTTTGAATGGATGGATGAATGGTGGAAAAATTATGAGCCTTTTGCTCATGACAAAACCGCTGGCGCCATTGGGCCGTTCCCGGATGGATACATGTATGAGGAATGGTTCGGTCTCTGCGGCCAAGGAGACGGGAAGAATAGTCCCTTTTTACGGCATTTAAGAAAGAGTTATTTTCTGTATAAGGAGCTGTTAAACAAAAATTGGCAGGGAAAAAGTAAATAAGGTATACTTACACTAAATTTAAAACAACTATAAACAAAAGGGGAGGGGTAAGATGAAAAGGATAGTATTGGCAGCATTGTTGCTGTTGGGTGTGTCTCTAAATGTCGGAGTTAATTCTGTTTGGGCTTATAATTTTGGTGATTATAAGTCAGTTACATTAACGACCAAGGCGTGGGAAGCTTTAGCCAAGGATGATATTGAAGCGGTGCTCGCTTATACCAACAAATGTTTGGAACTTTATGCTGAGCAGGCCCAGAAAATGCAGGCTAGTCTCACAGATTATGTCACCGGTTCGAATGATACGGTTTTTCAGCAATGGGCATTAAATGATGTCGCGACTTGTTTATTTATTCAAGGTGAGGCATACCGCAAAGCGAACATGAAAGATGAGGCCCGCGAAGCGTATCAAAAACTTATTACGGAATATTCTTATGGTCAATGTTGGGACACCAAGGGTTGGTTTTGGAAACCCGCTGAAGCTGCTAAAGAAAAATTAGCCGCCTTGGAATCAGATTCTACCGTTGATTTTGGTGATGGTTCTTCCGAAGCTTTGACAAAGAAAGCCTGGGAAGCCTTGGCCAGCAATGATGTCGCTGGTGTTGAGGCATTCACCAATAAATGTATTGAAGCCTTCGGCGAAAAAGCCCGCGAGATGCAGAATTCATTAACCGGTTATCCGTGGGAATCTAACGAGAAGATTTTCTCTTATTGGGCTCTTAATGATGTGGGCACCTGTCTTTTTATTAAAGGGGAAGCCTATTTAAAAGCCGAGCAAGCGGAGAATGCGAAGAAGGTTTATCAAGAATTAATTGATAAGTATTCTTATGCCCAATGCTGGGATCCTCAAGGGTGGTTCTGGAAGCCGGCTGAAGCGGCACAGCAAAAACTTGATGAGATTGAATCCAATTAGAACATAATGTGTCTGTGAGGTTTGAGTTATGAAAAGAATGATATGGGTGGCAATTTTTATTATTCTGTGGGCGGGATGTAGTAAAAAGGCAGAACAGCCTCCAGTTGCCGCAAATGCTACACAGGATGTTCCAAAAGCTTCGGAGGCGGAATGGCAGGCCGCCTTGGGGACCGACACCCCGACAACGTTTAAGGCCTTATTGGTTTACGCCGATAAAGGGACCCGGGATAATCATTATGTCCCATCAGGTTTTATGCCGGATGGGCAGTGCGTTAAGTTAGATGATGCCTGGAGGGAAGATTGTCATTCGGGACAAACCTGTATCAAACTTGTTTATGATATTGAATGCTCGCAGAAGGGACAAAAGTGGGCAGGGATCTATTGGCAGAATCCCGCTAATAATTGGGGAAATAAAAAAGGCGGTTTTAATTTAACCGGGGCGACTCGCTTGACATTTTGGGCGAAAGGTGAGAAAGGCGGCGAGCGCATCGAAGAATTTAAAATCGGCGGTATTACTGGTGATTATCCTGATTCCGACTCGGCCGTTATTGGTCCGGTCATTTTGACCAATGAGTGGCAGGAATACTCTATTGATCTGCGGGCCAAGGATTTGTCGTATATCAATGGTGGATTTTCCTGGTCAACCAATGTGGATGTGAATCCGGAGAGTTGTACGTTTTATATAGATGATATTAAGTATGAAGCGAATGGTAATGAAGGGGAACAAACTGGTCAGTAATTAAAATTCTTTAAGCTGGTTGTTTAGTAAAACCCTGTATCCGATAATGATACAGGGTTTTCTTTTTGTGTTTCGCAGAAATATTAAAAGATTTTGTAAGCGCATGATAAAAAATAATAAAATTGATAGACATCATAACTCTTTAACTATATTATGATTGCAGAATTTAACTGGAATTGATGAAAGGTCAATTTGATGAAGTCTTTGGCCCTTAAGGGCGATGTTTTAAACGAACGTTCTCGAAGAAATTTAATGATTCTTGAGACCATTCGTCGTTCCGGTCCTGTCAGCAAAGCCGATATCTCCCGTTTCTCCGGTGTAAACGTTGTCACCATTTCCAATTATATTGAAAGTTATATCCGGAAAAATCTTGTCCGCGTGAAGTCCCTGGATGTTTCCGCTGGCGGGCGGCGCCCTGCCCTTTTAGCCATAAATCCTCAGGGCAATTTAGCGATAGGTATAGGGCTTAATCTTATTGATATGATCGGAGTGGTTATTGACCTTAATGGCCAGATCGTTGCCCGCGTGGTTAAGAATCGACCCAATACCGAAGCAAAAGATATTATAGACAGTGCCTTTGCAATGATTACTGAATTATTAGAACAGCTTTCTGTTGCAGACCGGGAGAAAGTTAAGGGAGTGGGAGTTGGCATGGCTGGTATTGTCGATCATCAAAACGGGACAATTCGCTGGCCGAGAAAGCTAAATGATGGTCAATGTCAATATACGTCGCTTTATGTTTCGTTTAAAGATATGGTGGAGAAGAAATTTCGGATTCCATGTATTTTAGAAAATGATGCTACGGTTGCTTGTCTGGGAGAACAATGGTTGAGCTCGGATCAGACCATTGAAAATTTAATTTACATGTTCTCTGGAGTTGGTTGCGGGCTGATGTTTAATGGGGAGGTGTATCGCGGGACAACCGGAGGGGCCGGAGAAGTTTCTTTAGGGGCTACCCAAGAAGGTAAAATAGTTGATTCATCATGGGATCACTCTCTTTTTTTTCAGCCTTGGGAAGATGATTTGGGAATAGTGCGCGAAATCCGTCAGTCGCTTAAAGACGTGAAGTCGTCTGAAAGTATTGTTTTAGAATTAGCCAAAGGAAAAATCGAGAATATTCATTTGCGTTTAGTCTTTCAGGCCGCGAAAGCAGGAGATCCCTTGGCCGTGGAAAAAGTTAAGAATGCCGGGAGGAGATTAGGAGCCAAGATCGCATTTTTGGTGAATCTTTTAAACCCGCAGGTTGTTATCATCGGCGGCGGGATGGAAGAGGGCGGCAGTTCCATTGTAGAAGCTGTTAAATCGGTCGTATCTGAATTAGCGTTTAGTGAGATGTTTAACGCGGTTAAAATTGTTCCTTCTCGATTGGGGAATAATGCTGTTGCCATAGGGGCGGCCAGTTTGATTGTGCGCCAAGTTTTCTCGCGCGGGTAACAATTATCCAATTTTCACTTGTATACAAAATAATAGTTTGTTATATTGATACACAATTAAAAAACTTAATAGTTTCTATGGACGTTAGTATTCGACTAAAAGGAGAATTGGTATGTCAAATGTAGCCAAGCAAATTATTATCATCTTGGTTATATTGCTTTTAGGTAGCGCGGGGATGACCGTTTTTATTTCCATTCAGAAATCGGCTTTGGAGCAGGAAAAGGTCAGTCTGGAAGAAAGAATTTCGCAGGCCGAGGCTCAGGCAAAAAAAATGAGCGGCGAACGCCAGACGCTTAATGATCAACTGCAAGATGCCCAGAGCACAAAATCCAAATTACAAAAACAATTCAGCGATTTAAATAATCAGGTCAGTCAATTAACCGGCGACCGGGATAACTGGAAGAATCAGGTCGAGACCTTGCGCCGGGAACGCGACGAGCTGATGGTAAAACTGCAGGAAAAGCCCAAGGAAGTTATTGTGGAGAAAGAAGTGATTAAAGAGATTCCTGCGGCGGCCTCTGCCAGCGTTGCGGTTGATGGTCAAGATGAATATTGGGCTTCGGTGTTAAAAGAAAAGGCCTCTCTGGAATTGCAGATCGATGAATTAAAAAATGAATTATCTTCCGCTACTGTGGGGGTTGAAGAATTAAAGAAAACCAACTCGGATTTAAATATGGAATTAAGTTTGCTGAAGAGTGAGAAAGAAGAGATCGCCCGGAAAATCAAATATAGCGAAGATTTAGCCAATACTCTCTCCATTGATTTAGCCCGTGAGAAAAATGATAAAAGATTTTTATCCGACAGACAAGAAAAGCTTCGCGAAGAAAATTTGAGTCTTCGTTCGCAAGTCAAGGAATTCAGCGCTGCGAAAATCGCGCTAGAAAAAAGTATCACGCGCCTCAAAGAAGATAAACAGAAGATCGAGCAGAAATTAGCTGAGACCGAAAGTGTCATCCAAAACCGGATTGACGAAGTCCTTGAAATTAAAACTAGTCTGGATAAGAAATTAAGACCGTCCAGCTCAACTTCATCTCCCCAGTCGAAAGAAGTCGAATTGCCGCCGATTATTGTCAGCGCCTCCTCATCCGGGCGAGAAATGCCTTCGCCGGCCATGGGGGATGGTGGATTCCGGGCCGGGATCAATGGCCGGGTGGTCAGCATTAATGAAGAAAATAATTTTATCATTACGGATTTAGGTGAAAATGCCGGCGTTCGTATTGGGGATCGTGTCAGTGTTTACCGGGGCGAACAGTATATTGCCGGTGTAGAAATCATTCAGGTGAGAAAAGATATTTCTGCCGCGGACATTAAGCAAAAAGGTGCCCGCATTAAAGTTGGAGACAGCGTTAGGTAGCAGATCCGTGGAAAGTAAAAAGAAAGTCAGTATTACCGATGTTGCCCGCCGCGCCGGAGTTTCTATAACGACGGTATCCCGCGTCATAAATAATGTCCCCACGGTTGACCCCAAAAATCGCGCCAAAGTCGAAGAGGCTGTTGCTCATCTAAAATTTAAACCCAATGTCAGCGCCCAGCGCCTGGCCCGGGGAACGACCAACGCCGTTGGCCTGGTGATGCCGGGCTATCCGGGGATATTTTATTCCTTTTATGCCATTGAGTTGATCCGCGGGGTGGGGCATGCCTGCGAAACATTAAAGCTCGACATGGTTTTTCATATTGCCAGCGCTTATAACCCCATTAATTCCACCAATGTTGGGGGAATTATTTTTGCCGATATCATTGAAAATCGAAAACAGGTTGAAGCCGCTTTGGAAGAGGATATCCCTTGTGTTGTCATTAATAATGTTGTTGAAGATTTGAATGTCAGCTACATCGCTATTGACAATATCAAGGGCGCTTGTATGGCTGTTGAGTATTTGGTGAATTTAGGTCATAAAAAAATCGCCACCATTACCGGGAGTATGAGTACGCAGTCTGGTGCCCATCGCCTTGAAGGATATCAGCAGACTTTAAAGAAGAAAAATATTCCGCTGCGCGAAGAATATATTTTTAAGGGTGATTATTCACGCCGTTGCGCGCGTCAGGCGACAGAACAGTTTTTGGTGCTGAAGGACCGGCCCACGGCCATCTTTGTGGCGAGTGACGATATGGCGATGGAAGCGATTACCGTTGTCATGGAGAATGGCCTAAAAATTCCGGAAGATATTTCGATCATTGGATTTGATGATAATCCGAACGGTTTATACGGGCCCGTGAGTCTGACGACCATTCGCCAGCCTTTATTCAAGATGGCGGAAGAAGCTGTTCGCTATGTCCATTCCCGCGTTGCCGGTAAGAAAAGCTCCCCGATTAAGATGATGCTGAATTCTGAGTTAGTCACTCGAGAGTCTTGCGCCAGCCCCAGGTAGATTTTTCCCTTACAAAATTCGAATTGACAATAAAATTGTTTGGCGGTATGGTATAAAAGCATTTTTTATAATGCGCAAAGCGAAAAGCTAAAATGGATAAATTTTTTACCATCATCATGTATGTGTTGTGGATGGCAACCCTGTTTGGCCTGGTTATTATCACTTTTACAAATTTTCAATACATCGATTTAAACGTTATTGTTTGTGTTTTAACAATTTTCACCGGCATTAACACCATTATTACGATTAAACGAGGATCGGAATGAAGTCACAGCAATTTGATTGTATTGTGATCGGCGGCGGGCACGCCGGGATTGAAGCGGCTTTAGCGGCCAGCCGCATGGGAATGAATACCCTGATGATCACGATGTCATTTGACACTATCGGCCAGATGAGCTGTAATCCGGCCATTGGTGGGGTGGGCAAAGGGCAATTGGTCAAAGAGATTGATGCCTTAGGAGGTGAAATGGGTTTAGCCGCTGACAGAACCGCTATTCAGTTCAGACAACTTAATGCCTCCAAAGGACAGGCCGTTCGTTCCTCGCGTTGCCAGTCCGACCGTACGCGCTACAAGTTGTACATGCAGGATGTCGTTAAAAATCAAAAGAATTTAATCACCCGCGAAGACACGGTTAGCGATATTATCGTTAAAGGCGGCCAGGTTCAGGGAATCAAAACCGAATCTGGGCAGACCTATGCGGCTAAGACCATTGTCATCACGACCGGAACATTTTTAAGAGGCCTGATCCATGTGGGCCATTCCACGACTCCTGGGGGGAGAGTTGATGAGCCGGCGTCCAATCGCTTGACCGATAATCTCAAAGATTTGGGATTTGAAATTTTAAGGTTTAAGACCGGAACACCTCCCCGGCTTGACAACCGGACCATTGATTATTCCCAATTGATTCGACAGGATTCAGATAATCCACCGGTTCCATTTTCTTTTAAAACTAAACTAATCCCTTCGGACCAAAAACTTTTGCCTTGTCATATCACTTCCACTAATGAACGGACACATGAAATCATTCGGGAAAATTTACAATTTTCGCCAATGTATTCGGGGAGGATTAAAGCCACCGGGGTCCGATATTGCCCGTCCATTGAAGATAAGATTTTTAAATTTGCCGATAAGATAAGCCATACGATATTTCTCGAGCCGGAGGGATTGGACACATTTTTAGTTTATCCAAATGGAATTTCTAACGGGCTGCCCGCGGACGTTCAGGAAAAAATGGTTCGCGCCATTAAAGGTCTTGAACATGTCACCATGGTCCGCCCTGGGTACGCGATTGAACACGGCGTCATTCCTCCGACTGAATTAAAACCTTCGCTGGAGACCAAAAAGGTGGCAGGCTTGTTTTTCGCCGGTCAGATCAATGGAACAACCGGTTATGAGGAAGCGGCCTGCCAAGGATTAATGGCGGGCATTAATGCCGCGCTTTCAGCGCAGAATCGACCGCCGTTTGAACTCGGCCGCCACGAATCTTATATCGGCGTTTTGATCGATGATTTAACAACCAAGGGAACGGATGAACCTTACCGCATGTTTACTTCGCGCGTAGAGTATCGGTTGATTATTAGAGAAGATAACGCTGACAAACGTCTGGCGAAATACGGCCGCCAGTTCGGCCTGATTTCCCAAGAACAATACGATGCGATTGAGAAAAAATATACCTTAATCGAGAAAGAGATTAAACATTTAGAAGAGACGAAAGTTTATCCGGGAACAGAGATCGATACAGTGCTTAAAAAATATAGCAGCCAACCTTTGCGTAAAGTGACTTCTTTGCGTGATGTCTTAAAGCGGCCGGAGATCCGTTATCATATGATATCGTCCTTTGACGGAGATTTAAAGAATCTGCCCGCCACGGTCATTGACCAGGTGGAATACGAAATTAAATATGAAGGATTTATTCTGCGGCAGCAGACGGATATCGAGCGGTTTAGACATATTGAGATTATTAAAATTCCACCGCACATTGATTATGCAAAGATTTCCGGGATATCAAAAGAAATTAGTGAAAAGTTAAAACGTTTCGCGCCAGTCTCGCTGGGACAAGCCAGCCGAATTTCAGGAATTACCCCGGCGGCGATTTCGATTTTAATGGTGTATCTGAGAAAACAAAGAGAAAATAAAAGTAGGGCGTAGTACCCGCCTGCCGGCGAGGCAGGTAATACGCCCCTACGATTAAAAAACGGAGGGAGACCAGCATGAAGATAGCCAATGACATTACGGAACTAATTGGCAACACGCCTTTGGTCAGACTTAACAAAGTCACTAAAGGTTGCGAAGCTCAAGTCGTAGCCAAGCTCGAATTTTATAATCCGCTTGGTTCGGTCAAAGACAGAATTGGGTTTAATATGATTGTGTCGGCTGAAAAAGCTGGAAAGATTATTAAAGATAAAACAGTGATTCTAGAGCCGACTTCAGGGAATACCGGAATTGCCTTGGCCTTTGTTTGCGCGGTAAAGGGATATAAATTGACCCTGACCATGCCCGAGACGATGAGCTTGGAACGGCGGGCCCTTTTAAGAGCTCTGGGGGCGACCTTGGTGCTTACCCCGGGATCTGAAGGCATGAAGGGGGCCATTAAGAAAGCCAATGAATTAGTCGAGTCCGATAAGAATTATTTTATCCCACAGCAATTTGAAAATCCGGCCAATCCGGAAATTCACCGCAAAACCACCGCGGAAGAGATTTGGAACGATACCGATGGAAAAGTAGATTTCTTAATTTCCGGTATCGGTACCGGGGGGACCATTACTGGCGTCGCTGAGGTCATCAAAAAGAGAAAATCTTCTTTTAAAGCGATTGCCATTGAACCCAAAGGTTCTCCTGTTCTTTCCGGCGGTAAGCCAGGCCCGCATAAAATTCAGGGTATAGGGGCGGGTTTTGTTCCGGGCATCTTAAATACTAAAATTATTGATGAAATTATTCAGGTGGACAATGATGAAGCTATGGCTCACGCCAAGATGTTGATGCGGGAAGAGGGAATTTTGGCGGGGATTTCTTCCGGCGCGGCTTTGTCGGCTGCTTTACAAGTAGCGCGAAGGAAAGAGAATAAAGGGAAATTAATCGTCGCCATCTTGCCCAGTACGGGTGAACGTTATTTGAGTACGGATTTATTCGCGGAATTTAGGGATTAATGTAAATGATAATGTAGGGGCGATTCATGAATCGCCCCTACGGTAAATCCTGCCCCATGTCTCAATCCACCAAACGATTCATCTTCCTTATCCTTGTTTTAATTTTGTGTTGGTATTTCGGAAAAACCCTTCAAACTGATTTCCAGGATTTTAAGGCGATTATCTTAAAGTTTCCTCTGGCGATTTCCGGTTTGATTTTTGTCGTACTTTACGTGGGCGTGACTTTTTTTGCCTGGCTCACTAAGGATTGGTTTAAAATTATCGGCGCGGTTGTGTTCGGGGCGTATGGTAGTACTTTGCTTATTTGGATTGCTGAAGTTATCAATGCGATGATTCTATTTAATTTGAGCCGCAAATTCGGCCGGGGATTCATTGAAGAAAAATTCAAAGGCCGTTTCGACAAGCTGGATACACTCATCGAGAATCAGGGATTCTGGAGCATATTTGCGTTAAGAATCATTCCCGTTGTCCCATTTCGATTTCTTGATTTGGCCTATGGTTTAACGAAGGTTCCTTTGCAGCAGTATTTAACAATTGTCCTATTAGCTTCACCACTGCGTATATTCTTCACCCAATTTATTTTAGCTGCGGTTGGAGAAAGTATTTTATATAGTTCTGACATCACCATGCTTTTTACAACTTTGACGGATTATTTCTTAAAGAATCAGCTGGTTCTCTGGTGGGGTTTTGTTTACTTTATTGCGGCAGTGGTGATTATGCTGCGGATTCGTTCTCGATTCTACGCCAGTCGGTAAAGACGGGATCGAACTTGCGGTGTTTGAGCATTTGAACGATTTCATCAACGGAACGTTCATCTTGAATATCAAATTGGGGATCGAGTTCTTCCGGATTTTCAGCGGTGTATCCGCCGACTGAAGTTTTTGAAGCGGCGGAAATTTTTGTGATGCCTAAATCTAAGGCACGGTTGCGCAGCTGCGCATTTTCTCGTGTGGATAGGTTGATCCCCACCCGTGGAAAACAAATCCGGGTCAGACAAATAACCTTGATGAGGGTCAGATCCGTCACGCTACACGGCTCAAATCCCAGGCCTTTGATGGGCCGCAGCCTTGGAAACGAGAGGCTGTATTCCACTCCGGGAAAATTTTTTTCCATCCAGCGCAAGTGTTCGAAAAGTTCGTAGAGGTCTTCCCCCACATCGTCGGCTAATCCTAAAAGAATTCCCATGGAAATCTGTCTAATGCCGGCCCGGGCAATCCGTTCGGGAGCTGACCGCCGATAATCATAATCTTTTTTTTTCCCGGAAAGATGGACCTGGGCATAACGTTGACGATGGTAGGTCTCCTGATAAATCGCAATGCCGTCAACGCCAGCTTCAAAAAGTTCGCGGTATTCGGCTTCCTCCATGGGATGAACTTCTAAACTGATGCTGGAAAAATATTGTTTGGCGATTTCAACCGCTTCTTTCAGATAGGCAAGGGGAGTGGCTTTGTAAGATTCTCCGGTGAGGATCAAGATGTTTTCTATTCCTGAGCCGGCGATATGCGACATCTCTTTATGCATTTGGTCCGGGGTTAATTTCATTCTATCGATTCGGTTGTGGACATGAAATCCGCAGTAGGTGCAATGGCTGCTGCAATAGTTTGAGATATAAACTGGAGCGTACAAAGAGATCGCCCGGCCGAAATAATGCTGGGTGATTTGATTGGCCTCGCGGGCCAAGCGTTCAACTTCCTCGGGTTTTTGTTGTGCGAGGATATTTTTTATTTTTTGCAAGGAAATCATTCTTCGAATAAAAATCCAGTTAAAGGAGAAGATGAGTTCGCGTGAGATTTGATCGCGGGTAGTTTGCTTAAATACGCCAGACGGCCGGCGGCTGTGGCTAGGCTAAAGGCCTGGGCTATTTGCGCGGGATTTCCAGCTGCCGCAACCGCGGTATTGACCAAAACGGCGTCGGCGCCCATTTCCATGGCTTCCGCCGCTTGGGAAGGCCGGCCAATCCCCGCGTCCACGACAATGGGGACATCAATTTCATTGATGAGGATTTTAATGAATTCTTTGGCCTTTAAACCCTGATGGCTGCCGATAAGCGATCCCAGGGGCATAACGGTAGCCGCCCCGGCTTTCACCAATTCTCTGGCCACGTATAAATCAGGATACATATAGGGCATGACAATGAACCCTTCGGCAACGAGCATTTCAGTGGCCTTAATTGTTCCGTAATTATCCGGTAGTAAGTATTTGCTGTCATTGATCACCTCAATCTTGATCCAATTGCCGCAGCCCGAGGCCTTGGCTAAGCGGGCAATGCGCAAGGCTTCCTTCGCGTTCCTCGCCCCGGATGTATTGACTAAAAGCGTTACACCCTTAGGAATGTGTTCTATGATATTTTCTTCGTGGCGTTCTAAATCAATTCTCCTTAAGGCGACGGTCACGATTTGCGCGCCGGAGGCGGTGATGCTCTCGGTCAGCTCGGTTTTACTACGGAATTTTCCGGTGCCTAAGAGAAAACGATTATGAAACGTCTTCCCGGCAATGGTCAAAGGAGAGTCTTGGGTTTCAGTTTGGATGGCCATGATTAACCGCCACCGACAAAATTAACTAATTCCAGGGTGTCGCCATCTTGGATCCTCCAGGATGGCCACTGGTCATGGGTGATAATGTTGCCGTTAACTTCGGCAATCACATGGTTAGGATTTTTAGAAAATTGCTCCACGAGACTGCGCAGCGTCATCGCTGAATTGATTTCTCTGAGCTTGCCATTTAAGATGATATTCATGATGCGACTCCTGCTTGAATTTCTTTATGTTGCCATATTAAAATACTTTATTAAAAAATGCAAAGAAAAATTTTTATTCGGGAAACCGGAATTATTTTTTGACTTTTAAAATTTCCAATGGGATAATTTACCTGCCCATGTTCGAATATATTTGTCCACAATGTAAGAATCCTATTTATGATGGTAAAGCCTTGCTGTGTCATTTTTGCGGCGGAAGTTTAGAAAGGGCGGGCCGTGGATTTATCGGTAAGATCCGGTATCCCAAACGGAGGATCGTTTGGTTTTTTATCGTAATTTTTGTGTTGATCGCCTTTGCGCTTTTGATGCTCCGATGAGATTGACAAAATAAAAAATATTTTTTCTTGCATTGATATATTCATTTATAGTATAAGATACACTATAAAATGTTTTTACAAGTAATTCGCAAATAAAAAGGAGGCCAGCGATTAAGACTAAGAAAGAGCAGAATCGAGTTTTCGGGTACCAGTTGTTGTTGGATCTCTATGGGTGCAAAGAAGGCGCGTGTGATGATTTGAGTCTTTGCTACCAGTTTTTAGATGAGATGGTCGAC
>Ga0247727_10003513_pt1 | contig 34554 bp, 31 predicted proteins | sample WisWelCaveWW1625_FD_202498 | JGI IMG/M metagenome (GOLD analysis project Ga0247727, IMG submission 202498) | Biofilm microbial communities from Wishing Well Cave, Virginia, United States - WW16-25 | ecosystem: Environmental > Aquatic > Deep subsurface > Groundwater > Cave microbial mat | place...
CCGCGAGCTGCTCCAGGGCGTGCTCGCCGGCGACGGCGCCGTTTCCTCAGCCCGAGTCCGCGGCGCCGTCGCCGGCGAGCACGCCCTGGAGCAGCTCGCGGCCGAGGATCAGCCGCTGGATCTCGCTCGTTCCTTCGTAGATCCGGAGCGCGCGCACCTCGCGGAAGAGTCGCTCGACGACGCTGCCCACCACGACGCCGCGGCCGCCGAAGAGCTGCAGCGCCCGATCGACGATCCGGAACGCCGCCTCGGTCGCGTGGAGCTTGGCGAGCGAGGAGGCGGCGGCGGCGAGCCCGTGGACGGTCGCGCCCCGCCCCGGCACGGAGCGCGGCGCGGAGCTCTCCTCCTGCTCCTCCTGATCGAAGAGCCACGCCGCACGCAGAACGGCGAGCCTTGCGAGCTCGAGCTCGACGAAGGCGTCGGCGATCTGGCTGCGCGTGAGCTGCAGGTCGGCGAGCAACTTGCCGAACTGCTTGCGCGCGCGGACGTGGCGGCGCGCCTCGGCGAGCGCGCGCGACGCCAGCCCCGTCGCCGCTGCGCCGACGCTCGCCCTGAATCGCTCGAGCGTGGCGAAGGCGAGCGCGAGGCCCTCCCCTTCAGCGCCGAGCCGCTGCGTCGCCGCCACGCGGCAGCCGCTCAGCACGATCCGCCCGATCGGATGGGGCGCGAGCAGCGAGAAGCGCTCGGCGACCGCGAGCCCCGGCGCGTCGGCATCGACCACGAAGGCGACGTGGCGCTCGTCGTCGGCGAGCCGGGCGAAGAGGCAGTAGAAGTCGGCGATGCCGGCGTTGGTGATGAGCGTCTTCTCGCCGTCGAGCAGGTAGCCGTCGCCGTCGCGGCGCGCGGTCGTCTTCAGGCTGCGCGCGTCCGAGCCGGCCTCGGCCTCGGTGAGCGCGAACGCCGCGATCTTCGCGCCGAAGGCGGCCGGCTCGAGCCAGCGCGACCGCTGCGCCGGCGTGCCGGCGATGCGGATCGGGCAGCTCCCGAGTCCCTGCAGCGCGAGCAGCGTGTCGGCGAAGCCGGAGATCGACGCGACCTCGGCGCGCGCGACGCAGAGGCTGCGCGCCTCGCCGAGCACCGCCTCGTGCAGCACGCGGGTTCCGGAGAGCGCCTTCACCGCCGCGCGCGCGGCCGCCGACTCGTCGAGCTTCCCGGCGGCGAACTCGGCGTCGATCGCCGAGAGCGGCTCGGCGAGCCGGGTGCGGACGAAGCGGGCGAGCTCGCGATGGCGCTCCTCGAGGAAGGGCTGAGGCAGCTCGGCAACGCGTGGGATCACTCGCGCGGCTCCGGCCGCCGGAAGACCGGAGGCCGCTTGTGGACGAAGGCGAAGTTGGCCTCGCGGAAGTCGGGGCTGCGCATGCAGAGCGCCTGCGCCTGCGCCTCCGCCTCGATCGCCGTGGCGCAGTCCATGGCGAGCTCGCGGTTCAGCATCTCCTTGGTCGTCTGCATCCCGAACTGCGGCCCCTCGGCGAGCTCGTGGGCGAGGGCGTCCCCGCGCGCGACCACGTCGGCGTCGGGCACGACCTCGTGATAGAGGCCGATCCGCAACGCCTCCTTCGCGTCGATGAAGTGGCCGCGCATCAGCAGGTTGGTCGCGTGGCCGAGCCCGACGACGCGCGGCAGCAGCCACGCCGCGCCCATGTCGGCGCCGGAGAGCCCGACGCGCGTGAAGAGGAAGGCGATCCGCGCCGACTCGGCGGCGATCCGCAGATCGGCCGCGAGCGCCATCACCGCGCCGGCGCCGCAGGCTGTCCCGTTGAGCGCGACGACGATCGGAGTCCTGAGCTCGCGCATGTTGCGGATGAGCTCGCCCGTCAGACGGGTGAACTGCAGGAGCTCCTCGGCGTCCATCCTGAGCAGCGGCTGGATGATGTCGAGCGCGTCGCCGCCCGAGCAGAAGGCGCGGCCGGTCCCGGTCAGCAGCAGCGCGCGCACCTGCACGCGGCGGCGCAGCGCCGCGAAGGTGTCGGCGAGCTCGCGGTAGCTCTCGAACGTAAGCGCATTCAGCCGCTCCGGCCGATCGAGCCGGATCGTGGCGACGCCGGAGGAGTCCTCGTCGTAGCGGAAGGTCTTCGGTTCAGGGCGGTCCATGCTCGCGGTTTTACGCCGGCGGGAGCGCCGCCGTCGCCTCGATCTCCACGCGCGCCCCCGGCTCGAGCAGCCCCTTCACCTCGACCAGCGTCGCGGCGGGGAAGTGGCGACCGAGGATCGCGCGGTACCTCTCGCCGATCGCCGCGGCGCCGCGCCGGTACTCCTCCTTGTCGACGACGTAGAAGACGAGCCGGATCAGGTCGCGCGGCTCGCCGCCCGCGGCGGCGAGGACCGACTTCACGTTCTCGAGCGCGCGCGCGAACTGCGCGATGAAATCGTTCGAGACGAGGCGGCCCTGTTCGTCCCAGCCGACCTGTCCGGCGATCGCCAGCAGCCGCGCGCCCGCCGGCGCGACCATCCCGTCGCTGTAGCCCATCGGCTGCGGCCAGCCCTGCGGCCGGATCGGCTGCGCGCTCACGCCGCGACCTCGCCGCCGTCGATCGTGAGCGTCGTGCCGTTCACGGCCGCGGCCTCTTCAGAGAGCAGGTAGGCGATCGCGCCGGCCACCTCGTCGGGCCGTATGAGGCGGCGCTGCGGCACGCGCGCGAGGATGCGGTCGAGCGCCTGTTCGGTCGTCAGCCCCGTCTTCGCCGCGATGCGGCCGAGCGAGCGGCGCGTCATGTCGGTGTCGACGTAGCCGGGGCAGACGGCGTTCACGGCGATCCCCTTGCCGCCGTACTCCGCGGCCGCCACTCGCACGAGCCCGAGCACGGCGTGCTTGCTCGCCGTGTAGGCGGCGGTGTAGGGCGCTCCGACGAGCGAGGCGATCGAGGCGACGACGACGACGCGGCCGGCGCCGCGCGCGACCATCTCCGGCAGCGCCGCGCGCAGCGGCCGGAAGACGCCCCAGAAATTGACGGCGAGCGCCCGCGCCGCCATCTCGTCGGTGGTCTTGTGGAGCGGCGCGCTCTCGGCGATCCCGGCCGAGAGCACCAGCCCGTCGAGCGGGCCGCAGAAGTCGGCCGCCGCCTGCATCGCGCTCGCCACGGCGTCAGCCTCGGCCACGTCAGCCTCGACGGTGGCGACGCGCAGGGGGCCCTTCCCCTGGCCGGCGCGCTCGACCTCGGCGCGCGCCTGGGCGAGCGCCGTGGCGTCCCGCGCGACGAGCACGAGGGCGAGCTCGCGCCTCGGCCCGGCGGCGAGCGCCCGGGCCGTCGCCAGCCCGATGCCGCGGCTCCCGCCGGTGACCAGGATCGAGCGCGACGCGAGCAAGGCTCCCCCGGAAGCGAGAGGGGCCCGCGGGCGCCCGGGGCGCCCGCGGGCCGGACAACCCGCCTCAGTTGCGGATGTCCTTCTGCAGGTTGGCGATCTGGATCGGCGTCGTGAGCCGCAGCGCCAGCTCGTCGACCTCCTTCTGGAAGTCCTGGGCGCTGCGGATGCCGGCCGGCTCCTGGTCCCAGCCCGCGACCGACCAGAAGGCGTAGTTGCGGCCGATCGAGTCGAACGCGATCCCGATCGCGTCGGCCGGGTTCTTCACGAAGCCGTTGGTCGTGCGCGCGTCCGCCACGATGCCCAGCCCGAGCGACCCGCCGCGGCCGCCGCCGCTTGGCGCCGGTCCGAAGCTCGTCACGCGCAGCAGCCCGAGCTGGCCCGACGGCGTCTCCTTGCGGACGCCGCCGCCGCTCATCGCGAACGCGAGCCCGTGTCCCGAGCGCGAGACGTTCACGTCGTGGCGCAGGACGCGCGTGCCGGCGTAGTGCTTGATTCGCCAGCGCAGGTCGAAGGACTCGCGGCCGAGTTTCGCGCCGAGGATGCGGACCTCCGACTCGATCGCCGCCGGTCCGTCGGTGACCATGCGGTAGTGCGCCGAGTCGAACCCGGCGATCGGCACGATCGAGCCGTTCTCGCAGAATCCGAACGCGCCGGCGCCGAAGCCGTCGCACTCGCCGAGCAGCGAGCCGCCCCACGCCGCGCCGCCGAGGTCGAGCGGCTCGTTGACGAACGCCTGGTTCGAGCCGTTCAAGAGCAGGCCGCGCTCGCGCTTGCCGATCGCGTCGAAGCACATGCGCGAGTCGAAGAGCAGCCGCCAGGCGCAGGTGTCGGTCTCGAAGAGCGGCCCGCCGCACTGGTAGAGGCCGTCGCCCTTGGCGTGCGCCGGATCGAGGACGCTGCTGCCGACCTCGACGTACTTCCCCTTCGACTGGAGCTTGCCCGCCTCGCGCGTGATCGTCTCGCGCGTCCAGAGCCCGCCGTCGATGCGCGGCCCCGTCTTCTTCGAGAGGCGCGAGAAACGCGGCGACGCGACGGCAATGAAGCGCTTCTCGCCGGCCGCGAAGTCGCAGATCACGAGCAGCGTGTCGATCGAGCCGTCGAGGTCGGCGTCGATCACCTGCGCCGGAACCTCCGGCGCAGGGTTGGTCGCGAGCAGCGGATCACCCTTGTCCGGATACCAGTTGGTCGGGAGCAGGTGGACTGAGAAGTCGTGCTCGTCGAACGCCTTGAAGCGCGATCGGATCTCCGAGAGCGAGATCTCGACCGGCTCGTTCTCGCGCACGAGCGAGAGCGTGTTCTTGAGCGCCATCGTCGTGTAGCTCTCGCCGAGCGACGACTCCGGCATCACGCAGGACGAAGCAAGCACACCCAACCCAAGCGCGACGCTCAGGCGACGAAACGACCGTGCAGAGCATTTCATGGATCCCTCCCCCGGCTTGCGCGCGGTTGTCTCCACCCGGATGCGCCACACATCCGCCACTTTGATCTGGATTCGAGCGCGCGGCCGCAGCGAGCGACATTCGGCCCGATCGAGGGCCGTTCGTCAACGGCTCGCCGTCGCCATCCTTGGCGGCATCGTCGGCCGCCCCCACGCTCTCCCCGGGTTTCCCACGTGGGCGAGCGTTGGCGAGCGTTCAGGTCGGCGGCTCCGGCACCGATTCCGGACGTCGTCCGTGCGTCGCGAAGACGCGAGTGTGCAGTCCGCCGCGGACGTTGAAGTCGCCCTCGACCCGGATCCAGGCCGGCTGCAGCGCGGCGACGAGGTCGTCGAGGATCTGCTGCGTCACCGCCTCGTGGAAGGTGCCGAGGTCGCGGAAGGACCAGAGGTAGAGCTTCAGCGACTTGAGCTCGACGCACTTCGCCGCCGGCACGTAGCGGATCTTGATCACCGCGAAGTCGGGCTGGCCGGTCTTCGGGCAGAGGCAGGTGAACTCGGGACAGTCGATCGAGATCAGGAAGTCGCGGCCCGGCCGCGGACTGGGAAACGTCTCGAGGTTCTTCGACGGCGAGGCGGGCATGACGACTCCTGCGGCGAGCGGTGCGCTCAGCTCCCGCCGCCGACGTTGGTCGGGCGGGCGGGCGCGGCGGGACGCGCCTTCTCGAGCTCGGCCAGGCGCTTCGTCAGCTCCTCGAGCTGCTTCCTGAGCTCGGCGACGGTCCTGTTCAGATCGTCGATCGTCGCCGGCGCCGCGGGGGGAGCGGGCGCGGCGGCGAGCGCCTCGGCCGCCTTCTTCTTCGCCTCCTCGATCTTCTGCAGCGCGTTGCGGACGACGAAGCGCAGGAAGCGCGGGCCGTCCTGCTGCTCGCCGAGCTTCTTCAGCATCTCTTCCGCCTCGACGACCTTGAGGTCGCCGAGGCTCGAGATCGCCGCGCGCTGGAGGTCGCCGCCGCTCTTCTGCGCGGCGTCCATCAGGAGCTGTACCGCCTCCTCGCGGCGCGACGCGAGCATCTTGTCGGTCAGCCCGCCGAGCGACTGCAGCCCAAGCGCGCGTCGCTTGGCGTCGCCCGTCCCGTGCGCGATGGCGAAGACCTCGTCGACCGCCATCCCGTCCTCGAGCGCGAGCCGGCCGCGCAGCGCCGCGGCGCCGATGCGGTCGTTCGGCGAGGGCGCGTCGGTCGCGGCGCGCAGCGCGACGAGAGCGGCGTCGCCGCCGATCTTCGCCAGCGCGTCGCACGCGGCCGACTGCACGCCGTAGGAGAGGTCGTCGCGCAGCGCGTCGGCGACGACCGCGGCGGTCGCGTCGCGCGCGTCGCCGAGCTCCTTGGCGATCGCGCCGAGTCCGGCGGCGCAGGCGCGCCGCACGCGCGAGTCTGGGTCCTTGAGCGATGCGGTGAGCGCCGCGGCGACACCCGCTCCGCCGAGCTTGCCGAGTCCCGACGCGGCGGCGGCGCGGATCTCCTTCCACTCCTTGGCGGCGAGCACGGCGATCAGCGCCCTGCGCGCGAGCTCCTGATCGGCGGCCTCCTTGAGGTCGGCGAGCTGCTCGACGGCGACCATCCGCGCGACCGCGTCGTCGTCGCCGCCCTGCGCGATGAAGGCGAGCTCGGCGGCCGGCTTCTTGAACTCGACCTCCTTCAGCATCGCGCTGCCGTGGTCGAAGGCGACCATGATCGGGGCGTTTGGCGCGGGGAGGCGGACCTCCTGCTCCTTCTGGTCGATCCAGACGCGGTGGAGCGTGCGCGCCGGGGCTTCCCCGGGCAGCGCCGCGGCGCAGACCACCTCGATCGGCACCGGGTACCTGAAGACCGGGACCATGTTCGACGTGTCCTGCGTCTGCTTGACGTTGAGGACGACCTCCTTCTTCGCCGCGTCGAAGGTCTGCGTGATCGAGAACTTCGGATGGCCGGGGAGGTAGACGTACTCCTCGAAGAGCCAGTGGAGGTTCTGGCCGGTCGCCTCCTCGATCGCGTCCTCGAGGTCCTTGCTGTCGACGAGCTGGCCGGCGTGCTTGGTGCAGTAGTGGTGCATCGCGCGCCACCACGCGCTGTCATCCCCATCGGGGCCGAGCAGCGACCGGATCATGTGGAGCACCGATGCGCCGCGCACGTAGACGGCGTTGCTGCCGTCGCCCTGCGGCGCGCGGTTGAAGAAGCTCTCGACCAGCGGGCGCGGTGCGCCGCGGTTCATGCTCGCGCAGGCCGACTGCTGGTTGCCGCGCATCTCGAGGCGGAAGGCGTCGGTGCCGTTCACCTTCTCGTTGTAGAGGCACTCGAAGAACTGCGCGAATCCCTCGTTCAGCCAGAGGTGCCGGAAGGTCCGGCAGGTGAGGTAGTCGCCCCACCATTGATGGGCGAGCTCGTGGGCGACGAGCCCCTGCGACTCCCGATCGAGGTGCTCCCGCTCGTCGTGCAGCGTCGAGTCGGTCTGCGTCGTGGCCGAGATGTTCTCCATCCCGCCGACGATGAAGTTCTGGACCGCGACCTGGCTGTACTTCGGATAGGGGTAGGGGACGCCGATCTTCGTCGAGAAGAAGTCGATCATGTCGGGCGTCTGGCCGAAGCTGCGGCGCGCCTTCGCCTCGCCGATGCCGCGCTGGACGTAGTACTCGACCGGGATGCCGCGCCAGTCGTCGACGTACTTCTCGTAGTCGCCGACGCAGAGCGAGATGAGGTAGGTCACGAACGGGAAGTCGAGTCGATAGTTCCAGGTGGTGAAGCCGTCGCCGAGCGGCCGCTTCTCCGCGAGCTCGCCGTTGCTCACGACGGTCAGCCCGTCGCGCACGGTGAACTCGCCCTCGAAGGTGGCGCGGTCGCTCGGGTAGTCCCACATCGGGATCCAGTGGCGGTTGTCCTCCGCCTCGCCCTGGCTCCAGATCTCGTGGTGGAGGTCGGGCTGCTCGGGCGTCGGCTGGACGAACCAGAGCCCGCGTTTGGGGTTGGTGACGGCGTAGGCGATCTCGACCGCGAGCGGCTGTCCGAGCGTCGCCGGCGCCGCGAGCGTCACGGTCACGCGGCTCTTCTCGAACTTGAACGGTGCCGGCGCGCCGTCGACCTTCGCCCCCTGGATCTCCATGTTCTCGGCGTCGAACCAGATCTCCTTCGCGCCCGGCACGAGCGCCAGCACGTGGTTCGTCACCGAGCCGGCGAAGCTCCTCGCCTTCTCGTCGAGCTTGAGCTTCACGTGCACCTTCACGAGGTCGTAGGGCCGGCTCTCGGTCCCGCGATCCTCGCGCATCGACGCGAAGTTCGGCTTGATCTCCCCCTGCGCCGGCGGGCCGAACTGGGCGTAGGCGAGCGCGGCGAAGAACGAAGCGAGCGATGCGAGCGGCATGGTCGATCCTCCACGGCCCAGGGCGGACCCGACCTTGTACCCGCGCTCCCACGCCGGGCGCAACGAGGCGCGCGGAACGAGGTGCGAACAACGAAGCGCACGCACCGAGGTGCGCGCGGGGGGCCGTCACTCCGAGCCGGAGGCGGTGCGGTCGGGCTGGATCGTGAGGCCGCCGGAGCTGCGTTTCGTGATGGTGTAGACCGCGCCCCTCTTGAGCTTGATCGAGTCGGCCTCGCCGTGCGCGGCGCGGATGCCGAGAGCGGCCGCACGCCTCGGATCGTTGGCGAAGTCCCAGAACTCCTTCCAGACCGTCTGCTCGAGCTCGCTCATCCCGGTCGCGCCGCCGTAGGCCGCGGGACGCGCGCCCGGCGCGTCGATCGAGACGCCGTCGCTCGGCGCCTGGTGCTCGCCGAAGAGCCGCCGGAAGAGCACGAGCGAGGCGGAGCGCAGCGGATCGCCCTGCTCGACGTAGAGGTCCTCGAACTTCACCACCCACGCGTCGACGTAGAGCAGGTCGCCGTCGATCGTGATCTCCTTGGGAGTCCCGATCGTCTTGCCGCCCGCGTCGACCTCCTCGAAGCGGACCCGGCTCGTCGCGCGACTGCCCGCCTTGGCGGGCGTCTGATCGAGCACGACCACGCGCGCCACGCGCTCCTCGACCTTCATCAGCTTCAATGCGAGCTCGACTCGTTCGAGCTCGTGCTGCTTGGCTGCGAGCTCGCCCTGCAGCCTCGCGACCTCGCGCGCGTGCTCGGCGTCGCCGTGCCACGCGCGCCAGCCGAGCCACCCGGTCGCCGCGACGAGCGCCACGACGGCGAGCCTCACGACGTTGCCGAGGAACGCGTTCGCCTGGGCGATCGCAGACATCGCGGCCCTCCCCGACCGGATGCGGACGCGGCGATCTTAGACGCGGGGATCCAGCGGGAGGTCGTATCCTTCCGCCTCTCGTTCGCGGGAAAGGAGGAAGCGATGGTGAAGGTCGGCGACCTGGCCCCCGAGTTCAAGCTGAAGAGCCACCGCGGCGTCGACGTGGAGCTCCAGCGGCTGCGCGGAAGGACGGTGGTGCTCTGGTTCTATCCCAAGGCCGACACCCCCGGCTGAATCAAGGAAGGCAGCGGGTTCCGGGACCGAATCCGCGACTTCGAGAAGGCCGGCACGTCGATCCTCGGCGCGAGCTACGACAGCGTCGACGAGAACCGCAAGTTCGCCGAGAAGTTCGACTTCCCATTCGACCTGTTGAGCGACCCCGACAAGAGCCTCGCCCGAAGCTACGGCGCCTTCGACCCCGCCGTCCCCGACTACCCGCGCCGCGCCGCCTTCGTCATCGACCCGAGCGGCCGCGTGACCCACGCCTGGGAGAAGGTGAAGGCCGCCGAGTTTCCAGCCGAGGTGCTCGGGGTGCTCGGCGGTCGTTCGACCAGCTCTTGAGCGGGCGCGCGTCGCGGCGCGCGGCTCTGATTCACTGGAACGCGATCGTTTCCGGGAAGGCGTCGATGACGCCGCGGCCCGCGGCCTTCTGCGCCCAGCCCATCAGCGTCACCGTGAATCCCGAGTAGTCGGTCGATGCCGTGTCGAGGAACTGCAGGTTCCCGTCGGGATCGAGCCGATTCAGGAGCAGCGGCTCGAACATCGGCGAGCCGTCGATGTCGACCACCGCGATCAAGCCAAAGACCCCCGGCGCCCCGCCGCGCAGATCGATCGTGATCGGATCGCCCGGCAGATAGTCGCGCGCGTTCGCCTGGAGGAACAGGTCGTTGCCGGCGAAGACGTAGGCGCGGCCGGCGTCGACCCTGGGGCCGGTCCACGTGAAGGGTGCGCCGATCAGCAGATCTTCGATGCCGTCGTGATTCAGATCGCCGATCGTGCTGAGCGCACCTCCGAGTCCGGCGCTCGTCTCCATGCCGTCGTCGACCCCGCGGAATTCGTAGAGCAGCTTCCCCGTCCGCCCCGAGTACGCGAGTACCACTCCGTAGGCTCGCGTCGGCGTCGATCGTCCCTGCGATCCGATGAGGATGTCGTCGAAGCCGTCGCGATTGAAGTCGACCGCTCCCTCGACCGGCAGGGATCCCAAGCCCTCGTGACTATCCACGCCGTCGAACCGATAGAGCTCCGTCGCTGTGGCGCCCGAGTAGACGTAGACGCGGCCCTCGGTATCCGAGCTCGTCCCGAGGTTGGTCGTGTGCAGCGGCGCGGCCACCATGAAGTCGTCGATGCCGTCGCCGTCGACGTCTCCCAGCCCTGCGCCGAATCCGAAGGAATCGCCGGCGACCTCGCCGATGATCGTGACGAGTACGTTGCCCGTCGGCCCGTCGAGCACGTCGAACTGCCCCTCTCCGTTGAGACCAGAAGCCGGCCCGACCGATCCGACGCCGACCTCGAGGACGCCGTCACCGTTGAGGTCTCCAAGACGACAAACCAACACGAGTCCTTGATTGGCCACGCTGGCGTCGACCTGGTACAGGAGCGAGCCGCTCGCGCCGGAGTAGACGTAGACCCGTCCTCCGATCCCCTCCGACGAGCTCACGGCGAACTCCTCGTTTCCGTCGCCGTTGAGGTCCCCGAGGATCGCGACGTCTGCTCCGAAGTTGATCGAGCTGCCGACCTGCCCGAATAGTGAATCGAGGAGCGCCCCGGACGCTCCGGAATAGACGTAGGCTGCACCAGTGAGAAACCCGGCCGGACTGTTGTCTTGGAACGCTCCGACGACGTAGTCGCCGACTCCATCCCCGTCGAAGTCGCCGCCTCCCGCGACGTCGCATCCGAAGAAGCCGGTGGGAGTCGTCCCGACCTGCTTCTGGAGCGTCACGCCCGTTGCACCCGAGATCACGTACACGACTCCGACCGGCAGGTTTCGCATCGGATCCTCGCGCGGCGCTCCGATGACTGCGTCGACGACGCCATCTCCGTCGACGTCGCCGATGAATGACACGGACGAGCCGAAGTAGTCCTCAGCCGCTCGGAGCTGACCGTTCTCGCCCGCCCACGTCCGCAGGAGCTCCTGCGCCCGCACCGGTCCCGCGAGAAGGAGCGTGAGCGCCGACGCTGCCGCCGCCGCATGGCGAATGAGGAGGCCGTTCGAACGGTTCATGGGGCACTCCGCGAAGGTCTTGCGCCACGACGACCCGGCGGTGCATCCGACCGTGAAGCCGCCCGTGACTTCGGTGCGGCCAGCCCCAAAACGGCGCGGCGAGTGTAGCGCCGCGCGCTCACCGCCGGGAGACAAAGACCGGGCTCGACCAGCAGATCTCGCCGTCGCGCTGGACGACGCGGGCGTAGTACCAGGCCGATCCGGGCGGGAGCTCGTCGTCGGTCCACTCGTGGTCGAGGTCGCGGACGCCGAGTCCCTTGGTGAGGTCGACCGGCTCGTCGAAACGCTCGTGGGCGGTGAGCGTGAAGGTCTGGCCGAACGACCGGCCGGCGAAGGGCTCGGCGAGAAGCTCGTCGAGGGTGACGACCTTGTTGGTGCCCATCGACTGCAGCGAGAGCTTCGCGTCGCGGCGGGAACGGAGCCGCACGCGCAGCTCGCCGAGGCCGAATCCCGTGAAGCCGGCGGGAATCAGGAAACGAGCCGCCTTGCCGTCGGCCGCGAAGCCGCCCTTCTCGTCGTTCGGGAGCGGGAGCTTGCGCCCGCCCGGCCACGCGAGCCACTCGCCGCCGTCGAGCGCGAGCTCGAGCTTCCACGGATTGCGCGGCGGCTGGGTCTGGAACGGCGGATCGAAGACGAGCGTGATGCCGATCGCCGAATCGCCCGTCGGCGGCGGCCGTCCGATCGCGCGCCACGGACGGCCGTCGCGGAAGACGACGACTTCGGCGATCTCGGCGCGCGCGATCGCCTTCACGTGGATCTTGGGCGGCGACGCGCACGCGACCTCCTCGCCCATGAGGGCGGTGTCGACGCGCAGATCGACGAAGAGCCCTTTCGTCGTCGAGCCGAAGGTCCGCCGCTCCTTCAGCGCCGTGAAGAGGCTGTGGGGATCGAGCCGCTCGGCGAGGACGCCGGCGTAGGCGGCGCCGTTCCCATGGTCGGTGCTGGCGACGAAGCCGACCTTCAGCCCCTCGTCCATCGCGTCCTGCGCGAAGGAGCCGAATGCGTTGGCGAGCAGCGACTGGCGCAGGCAGCCTTCGAACTCGCAGCCGCCCCGCAGCGCCTGGTAGACCTCGACGAGCTTCACGAACTTCGGGTCGCACTGGTCGAAGGGGACCCGCCGGCCGGTGTCGGCCGACGTGTGCGGGATGGCGATCGCGCGGTCGGGAGTCAGCCGGCCATAGAGCAGCTCGAGCCCCGCCTCGCGCATCTTCTGCGGCGAGTCCATCTGCGTCGAGAAAGCGACGAGCGGCGTGATCCGGCCGTCGAGGATCACGTTCTGGTGGCCGAACCGCCGGGTGGAGCACTCGAAGCCGGCGAGCGGGCAGAAGTCGGGGCTCTTGAAGAGCCAGCACATCTTGTCGAGCTGCCACCACGAGAAGGGGTCGATCTGCCCCGCGTGGTCGGTCATCGCCATGAAGTCGTAGAGGTGGACGTCGCGCCCGAACTCGTAGCGCTGCGTCGGCATCGGCTCGAAGCCGCGGCTGCAGCGCGAGATCGCCGAGTGGCGATGGAGGTCGCCCCAATAGACATGAAAGAGCTGCTCGCCGCGGCGCACCTGCAGGTGCTGCTCGCCGGTCAGGATCGGGTCGTCGAGCTGCTCGCCGGCCGGATGGAAGTGGCGCTGCGCGCGATGATCCGGTCGTTCGACGAAAGCTGCGGGCGAGGTGGTGCCGTCGCCGGGCGGTGCCAGCTCGGGCGCGACGCAGGCGACGAAGATCCCGGTCGGCCCGAACCACGTCCCGAGGTCGACGTCGAGCTGCACGAGCGCGGCACGCATCGCCGCCGGCGCGTTGCTCCCGTTCCACATCGCCGAGCCGATCTCGAGCCGGCGGTCCTGCTGGCCGGCGCAGACGGCACCGGCTCCCGATGGCGCGAGCGCCGGCTCCTCGGCGTGGCTGACGCTCTCGTCGATCTCGAGCGGCGGCGACCAGCCGGCGTCGCCGAAACGCTGGACGAGCACCGGCTCGCCCGACTTGGAGTTGCGGCCCTCCGTCCGGAAGAGGTAGCGATAGGCGATCCACGGCCGCCCGTCGCCGCCGAGAGCGAGGCGCGGCACGCCTCCCATCCAGCTGAAGCGCGGCGAGCCGGCGACCGCGCCGCTCGGCCACCCATCGGGCGCGGCTGGCATCTCGACTTTGCGGGCGCGCACGCGCGCCGCCATGACGTAGACGCCGTGCTGCTCGGAACGCGGCGGCGGCCGCAGCGTCTCAGGCAGCGACCAACCGCGCGTCGAGTCCTCGATCCGGTCCCACGCGACCCAGAGGTCGCCGTCAGGCGTCGCGACCAGCGAAGGGTGGAGGTCGTCGCTCGAGCCATCGGCACTCACGTCGAGCGGCGTCGCCGGCTTCTCCGACTTCGGATCGAAGCTCTGGAGGAAGATCTCGTAGTCGTGCCCGGCGAATGCCGACCACGCGACGTGGAGCTTCCCGCCGCCGCTCGCCACGACGGGATCGACGTCGCTGCGCCGCCCGGTGTCGAAGTTCATCCTCGGCGTGCCGAGCGCGTCGCCGTCGAGCGGCGCGACCGCCACGTCGATCGAGCCGCGCGAGCTCCCCGCGCGTGCATCGGCCGGCGCGACGAACGACTCCCACGCGAGCCAGATGCGGCCGTCGGAGTGGAGCGCCGCCTCGACGTTCCGGTTCGGACCCGGTCCGGTCGTGAGCGTGCGCGGCGCGGTGAACGATTCGCCCTCGAGCCGCGCGAAGCGGAGCTGCGGCGCGCCGTCCACGAGCTCGGTCCAGAAGAGATGGAGCCGCCCGCTCCCGTCGAGCGCGGCGACCGGCCGGACGATCTCGGCCGGCGCGGCCTGGACGACGATCGTCCGCGCGACGGCGCCGCGCGGATCGAGCTCGCGGACGACGATTCGGTCACCCGCGCCCGCCTCCCACTCGAGGCAGGAGAGCCAGGCGCCGCCGTCCTTGGCGGCGACGAGGAAGGGCGAGCCACGCTCGCGCGAGCCGTCGCTCACGAGCGCGGCGGCAGGATGGTTTCGCGGCGGCGGCGACTCGGGCAGCGGCGGGAGCGGGTCGTCGAGCTCCTCGATCGCGCCCTCGTCGCGGCCGCGCTCCTCGCCGCCCGCGCGACGGCCCGGTCGCTCCTGCGCGAAGAGCAGAGGAAGCGCGAGGACGAGCAGTGGCAGGACGGCTCTTCGTGCGTGGCGGACGATGGTCGCGCTCCCTTGCGGCTGTGACTTCGCAGGGGCAATCTACGCCGCCCTCGCGCGGCCGCGAACGCTTGCTCGGCAGGACTCGGCGGGAGAAGTGGCGATGCCCTACCAGAACCTCAACCCGACCCAGGCGAAGGAGCTTCTCGACGGGCAGGACGGCTGGACCTACGTCGACGTCCGCACGGAAGGCGAGTTCAACCAGGGCCACGCCGCCGGCGCCTGCAACATCCCCTTCGCGATCGGCCATCCGCCGCAGATGACGGCGAACCCGGAGTTCCTCGCGGTCTTCAAGGCGAGCTTCAAGAAGACGCAGAAGATGGTGCTCGGGTGAGCGTCAGGCGGCCGCTCGCAGCGGGCCTGCGAGCTCCTGGCGAACGCCGGATACACGTCGCTCGTCAACATGGTCGGCGGGCTGATGGGGATCCGCGACCCCTCGGGCCAGGTCGTCGAGAAAGGGTGGGCGGCGCTCGGCTTCCCGACCGAGACCGCCTGCGCGGCCGGCAAGAGCTACGAGGCGCTGCGGCGGAACGCGTGACATGCACCCCGTCCTGAAGGAGCTTTGCGTCGAGGATCCGGCGCCGGGCGCGATCTGCGGCGAGCGGCGCGGCGGCGGCGGGAAGCTGCTCGAGTCGAGGAACCCCGCGACCGGCGCGCTGCTCGGCCGCGTGAAGCAGGCGTCGCGCGCCGACTACGACGAGACGATCGGCCGCTCGCAGGCGACTTTCGAGCGGTGGCGCGCCGAGCCGGCGCCGCGCCGCGGCGAGATCATCCGTCAGATCGGCGACGAGTTGCGCCGCTTCAAGGAGCCGCTCGGGAAGCTCGTCACGCTCGAGATGGGCAAGATCGCCACCGAGGGGCAGGGCGAAGTGCAGGAGATGATCGACATCGCCGACTTCGCGGTCGGGCTCTCGCGCCAGCTCTACGGCCTCTCGATGCACAGCGAGCGCGCGTCGCACCGGATGTTCGAGCAGTGGCACCCGCTCGGGACGGTCGGGATCATCACCGCCTTCAACTTCCCCGTCGCCGTCTGGGCGTGGAACGCGATGATCGCCGCCGTCTGCGGCGACTCGATGGTCTGGAAGCCTTCGAGCAAGACGCCGCTTAGCGCCGTCGCGGCGCAGCAGATCGCCACGCGCGTCCTCGCGCGCCACGGCCATCCCGACGTGATGGCGCTGCTCGTCGGTCCGTCGGCCGACGTGGGCGAGCCGATGCTCGACGACCGGCGCGTGCCGCTCGTCTCGGCGACCGGGAGCTGCACGATGGGCCGCGTCGTGAGCGAGCGCGTCGCGCGACGGTTCGGCCGCTCGCTGCTCGAGCTCGGCGGGAACAACGCGATCGTCGTCATGGACGACGCCGACGTCGACCTCGCGCTGCGGGCGATCCTTTTCGGCGCGGTCGGCACCGCCGGACAGCGCTGCACCTCGACCCGCCGCGTGATCGTGCAGGAGGGGATCTCGTCGAAGCTCGCCGACCGGCTCGTGCGCGCCTACGCGAGCGTGAAGATCGGCGACCCGATGGATCCCGGGACGCTGATGGGACCGCTGGTCGATCGCGGCGCGGTCGGGGACTACACGCGCGCGATCGAGCAGATCCGCCGGGAGGGCGGCGAGCTCCTCTGCGGCGGCAAGGTGCTCGCCGGGCCGCGTTACGAGTCGGGCTGCTTCGTCGAGCCGACGATCGTCAAGGCGCCGCCGGCGCTGCCGATGATGCAGGAGGAGACGTTCGCTCCGATCCTCTACCTCGTGACCGTCAAGGAGCTCGACGAGGCGATCGCCCTGCAGAACGGCGTGCCGCAGGGACTCTCCTCCGCGATCTTCACGCCCGACCTGCGCAGCGCGGAGCGTTTCCTCGGGTCCGCCGGCAGCGACTGCGGCATCGCCAACGTGAACGTCGGCACCTCGGGCGCGGAGATCGGCGGCGCCTTCGGCGGCGAGAAGGAGACGGGCGGCGGACGCGAGGCGGGCAGCGACTCGTGGAAGACCTACATGCGCCGCCAGACCTGCACGATCAACTGGGGCCGCGAGCTGCCGCTCGCGCAGGGCGTGAAGTTCCCCGATTCCATCACACAGGGCTGAGATGGCGCTCGCGGCGCAACGGCGGCTTCACCTTGCGTCGGCCCTGCTCGCCTTCGTCGTCGGCGCGATGGCGCTCTCGTTCTGCGTCGCCACCAGCAACTTCGCCGTCGCCGATCCCGCGAAGACGACTCGGACGAAGGACGTGCTGACGATGGCGAAGGTCGAGGGCGACGAGTCACGCGCGATGTTCGCGCGCTACTTCGCCTCCGAGAGCAATCGCGCGATGTTCGCGGTGCTCGGGCCGCTGCAGGTGGCCGGCTGCGCGGGCGCCTTCCTGCTCGCCTTCACTTCGGCGCGCGGGCTGGCGCGCGGCAAACTCGCGCGAGCGCTGCTCGCCGGCTGCTTCGCGCTCTCGATCGCGCTCGCGCCGCTCGTGCCGATGATGATCCGGAAGGGACGCTTGATCGACTTCACCTCGCGCGCGAGCGGCGACCCGCCGGAAGTGCGCTCGTTCCTGGCGTTGCACGGCGCCTACATGGCGGGCGACCTGCTCCTGCTGCTTTGCGCGGCGGCGCTCGTGCCGCTGCTCGCGGCGGCGAGCGCGAACCCGGATCGGGGAGAACGCTCGTGAGCAGCAACAAGCTCGACGCCAACGATCTTGTTGCTTCGAAGGAGCTCTACCCGCCGCCGCCGGAGTTCGCCGCGCGAGCGCACGTCGGGAGCCTCGCGCGCTACCGCGAGCTCCACGCCGAGTCGCTCGAGCGGCCCGAATCGTTCTGGGCGCGCCAGGCCGAGCGGCTCGCCTGGTTCCAGAAGTGGCGCACCGTCGTCGAGTCCGACTTCACGACCGCGAAGATCCGCTGGTTCGACGGCGGCAGGCTCAACGCCTGCTTCAACTGCGTCGACCGCCACGTCGAGGCCGGCTTCGGCAACCAGGTGGCGATCCTCTGGGAGGGCGACGACCCGGCCGAGGACGCGCGGATCACCTACCGCGAGCTGAAGCGCCGCGTCGCCCGCTTCGCCAACGTCCTGAAGAAGCACGGCGTGAAGAAGGGCGACCGCGTCTGCATCTACCTGCCGATGATCCCGGAGCTGGCGATCAGCCTGCTCGCCTGCGCGCGCATCGGCGCGATCCACTCGGTCGTCTTCGGCGGCTTCTCGGCCCACTCGCTGCGCGACCGGATCCAGGACGCCGGCGCCAAGGTGCTGATCACGGCCGACGAGGGGCTGCGCGGCGGCAGGCCGATCCCGCTGAAGAAGATCGCCGACGAGGCGGTCGCGGAGTGCCCGACGATCGCGCGCGTCCTCGTCAAGCAGCGCACCGGCAAGTGGGTCCCGACGCAGGACGGCCGCGACTTCTGGATCGACGAGGAGCTGAAGGACTTGGGCGTCTCGGACGACTGCCCCTGCGAGCCGATGGACGCCGAGGACCCGCTCTTCATCCTCTACACGTCGGGCTCGACCGGGAAGCCCAAAGGCGTGCTCCACACGACCGGCGGCTATCTCGTCTACGCCAGCCTCACCCACGAGCTCGTCTTCGACCACAGGCAGGGCGACGTCTTCTGGTGCACCGCCGACGTCGGCTGGGTGACCGGCCACAGCTACATCGTCTACGGCCCGCTCGCCAATCGGGCGACGACGCTGATGTTCGAGGGCGTGCCGAACCATCCCGACGTCGGCCGCTTCTGGGACGTGGTCGACAAGCACGAGGTCTCGATCTTCTACACCGCGCCGACGGCGATCCGCGCCCTGATGCAGCACGGCGAAGGGCCGGTGAAGCAGCGCAGCCGGCGCACGCTGCGGCTGCTCGGCACCGTGGGCGAGCCGATCAACCCCGAGGTGTGGCGCTGGTACCACCGCGTCGTCGGCGACGGCCGCTGCCCGATCGTCGACACCTGGTGGCAGACCGAGACGGGCGGGATCCTGATCTCGCCGCTGCCCGGCGCGATCGCGCAGAAGCCGGGCTCGGCGACGCTCCCCTTCTTCGGCGTGAAGCCGGTGGTCGTCGACGACGAAGGGAAGGAGCTTGAAGGCGAGGCGACCGGCAACCTCTGCATCGCCGCGCCGTGGCCGGGAATGATGCGGACCGTCTTCGGCGACCACTCGCGCTTCGTCGAGACCTACTTCAAGCGCTTCCCAGGCAAGTACTTCACCGGCGACGGCTGCCGCCGCGACGGCGACGGTTACTGGTGGATCACCGGACGGGTCGACGACGTGCTGAACGTCAGCGCCCACCGCATCGGCACCGCCGAGCTCGAGAGCGCGATCGTCACCCACGCCTCCGTCGCCGAATCGGCGGTCGTCGGCTTCCCCCACCCGATCAAGGGCGAGGGGATCTACGCCTTCGTGATCGTGAAGGCAGGCACCGCCGCCGACGGCGCGAGCCGCGACCGGCTGCGCAAGGAGATCGGCGACGCGGTTCGCCGCGAGATCGGCCCGATCGCCACGCCCGACCAGGTCCACTTCGTTCCCGGCCTGCCGAAGACGCGCTCGGGCAAGATCATGCGCCGCATCCTCCGCAAGATCGCGCGCGGCGAGACGAGCGACCTCGGCGACACCACGACGCTCGCCGACCCCGCCGTCGTGAAGCAGATCGTCGAATCGATCCCCGCGCGCTCATGACTGGTAGACCCGCGGGAGGCCGCCCGGCCTGAGCGCGGCGATACGATTCCGCGCCGACCCAAGGAGGAAACGCGATGGGACTGTTCCAGAAGCTGCGCGGCGAGCTGATCGACATCATCGAGTGGGTCGACGACTCGCGGCAGACGCTGGTCTGGCGCTTTCCGCGGTACCAGAACGAGATCAAGAACGGCGCGCAGCTCGTCGTCCGGCCCGGCCAGATGGCGATCTTCGTGAACCAGGGGCGCGTGGCCGACGTCTTCGAGCCGGGCCAGTACCAGCTCACGACGCAGAACCTGCCGATCCTCTCGACGCTGATGGGCTGGAAGTACGGCTTCAACAGCCCCTTCAAGTGCGAGGTCTACTTCTGCTCGACGCGCCAGGTGACCGACCTCAAGTGGGGCACGCCCAACCCGATCATGCTGCGCGACCCCGACTTCGGGCCGATCCGGCTGCGCGCGTTCGGGACCTACTCGCTCAAGTGCGCCGACCCGAAGATCCTGCTCAAGGAACTGGTCGGCACCGACGGCGTGGTGGTGACCGACGAGCTCGAGACGCTGCTGCGCTCGGTGATCGCCACCGCGTTCACCGACCTGCTCGGCAAGAGCCAGCTCGCCGCGCTCGACCTGGCGAAGAGCTACCAGTCGCTCTCCGAGCAGCTCCGCAAGGACTTCCTCGCCCGCATCGATGATGAGTACGGGCTCGACTGTCCGCAGCTCGCCATCGTCAACGTCTCCTTCCCCGAAGAGGTCGAGAAGGCGCTCGACGCGCGGACCTCGATGGGCGTGATCGGCGACCTCGGCCGCTTCCAGCAGTACCAGCTCGGCAAGAGCCTGCCCGACATCGGCAAGGCGGGCGGCGGCGCGGGCGAGGGCATGGGCATGGGGATGGGCTTCGCCATGGCGCAGCAGATGGCGCGCGGCATGAACTCGACGGTGGCGAGCGGCATGGCGCCGCCGCCGCCGGCTCCGCTGTGGCACGTCGCCGAGGCGGGCGCCTCGCACGGTCCGCTCACGGCCGCGCAGCTCGAGGAGGCGATCGCCGCCGGCAAGGTGCGCGGCGACACGCTCCTCTGGACTCCGGGAATGGGCGACTGGACGCCGGCGCGCTCGGTCTCGAGCTTCGCGTCGCGCTTCGCCGGACCGCCGCCGCTGCCGCGCTCGTGAGCGCAGATCCTCCCTCTTCTCCCCACGACCGGGTCGAAGCGGGCCCGCCGCAGGAGCTGCCGCCGCTTCCGGAGGACCGCGACGCCGCGCGCAAGGCGGAAGGGCGCGAGTTCCCCTGCTCGCAGTGCGGCGCCTCGATCACCTTCGATCCGGGAGCGCAGAAGCTCGAGTGCGGCCACTGCGGCCACGTCGAGGCGGTCGCGCTTGAGGAAGGGGCGAAGGTCGCGGAGCGGGATCTGCGCGCCGTGCTCGCGCGGCTCGCGGAGCGGCGCAAGGACGAGCGCGCCCTCGCCAGCGGCATCTTCGAGGTGCGCTGCGACGCCTGCGGCGGCACCGTGCAGTTTGCCGGCACCTTGACGGCGACGAGCTGCGCCTACTGCGCCGCCCCGATCCAGCGCGAAGGAGTCCACGACGCCGCCGAGCGCGCGCCGGTCGACGGCGTGCTGCCCTTCAGGATCGAGGAGCCGGCGGCGCGCGAGAACCTGAGGCGCTGGACGAAGAGCCGCTGGTTCCTGCCGACGCCTCTCAAGCGCGACGGCATCGAGGCCGCCTTCCGCGGCGTCTACCTCCCCTTCTTCACCTTCGACGCCTACACCGCGAATCGCTTCTCGGGCCAGCGCGGCACGCGCCACACGATGGTGATCGGCGCCGGCAAGACGCGCACGGTGATCGTCTACTACACGTGGCGATCGGTCGTCGGCAGCTTCGAGCGCTTCTTCGACGACCTGCTCGAGACGGCGGGCAGCGGGCTGCCCGAGAAGCAAATGGCCGAGCTCGAGCCGTGGCCGCTGCGCGGGCTCAAGCCCTTCTCGCCGCAGTTCCTTTCCGGATTCCTGGCGCGCACCTACGACGTGCCGATCGAGCGCTGCTTCGAGTCGGCGAAGGGCCGCATCCGGAAGGAGATCGAGGCCGACGTGCGCCGCCGGATCGGCGGCGACGCGCAGAGAATACACACGATCGAGACGGGATGGCCTGCCCTCACCTACAAGCACGTCCTGCTTCCGGTCTGGCTCACGACCTACCGCTGGACCGACAAGCTCTACCGCGTGGTCGTCAACGCGGCGACCGGCGAGGTGCAGGGCGAGCGGCCGTGGAGCGGCTGGAAGATCTTCTTCTTCGTCACTTTCCTCGCGGCGGTCGCGGGCGGCATCGCGGCGATCGCCGCCCACCGGTGAACGGGAGGCGCTGGTGGATCCGAAGCGCCCGTCGATGCTGCCGCGCGTGCTCGAGCCCGAGGTCATGGACACCGAAGAGGACGCGCGCGACTACGACTCGATGGACCACTCGGCGGTGAACGCGCTCTTCGTGAGCGATCTGCTCGCCCATTTCTCGTCGGCGTCGTCGCGGATCGGGCCGCTGCTCGGCCCGGTGCTCGACCTCGGGACCGGCACCGCGCAGATCCCGATCGAGCTCTGCCGCCGCGAGCCGCATGTGTTGGTGACCGCCGTCGATCTCGCCGACCACATGCTGGCGCTCGCGCGCCGCAACGTCGAGCGCGCCGGGCTCGCGGCCCGCATCCGTCTCGACAAGGGCGACGGCAAGCGCCTCCCCTATCCCGACTCGACCTTCTTCGCCGTGATGTCGAACTCGATCGTCCACCACATCCCCGCGCCGAAGAGCGCTCTTGAAGAGGCGCTGCGCGTCACGCGCCGCGGCGGCCGGCTCTTCTTCCGCGATCTGCTGCGGCCGGAGAACGACGCGGAGGTGCGCCGGCTCGTCGACGCTTACGCGCCCCCCGCCGGCGGCGGCGCCGTGAGCGACCATCAGCGCGCCCTCTTCGACGCCAGCCTGCGCGCGGCACTCACGCTCGACGAGATTCGGGCGCTCGTCGACGAGCTCGGGCTCTGCAGCGAGTGCGTGCAGCAGACGTCCGACCGCCACTGGACGCTCGCGACGATTGTGGCCTGATCGGCCAGGGGTCGCCTGACGGCGTGGCGTGCCCTGAACGGCCGGGCGTGACCTGAGGAGAGGCGAATGAAGACCGGGATGAACCTGCTGCTCTGGACCACGGAGGTGACGGCGGAGCACTACCCGCTGCTCGCGGCGCTCAAGGAAACCGGGTTCGACGGCGTCGAGATCCCGATCGGCGACGGGCCGGAGTCGAGCTACCGCGCGCTGCGGCGCGAGATCGAGCGGCTCGGGCTGCTCTGCACGACCGTCACGATCATGAGGCCGGAGCACAATGCGATCAGTCTCGACGCTTCGATCCGGCGCGCGGCGCGCAAGCGCCTCGAGTGGCTGATCGAGCGCACGGCGCTGCTCGGCGGCGAGCTGCTCTGCGGGCCGCTCCACTCGGCGTGGAAGACCTTCGTCGGCCGCGGCCCGACGGAAGACGAGAAACGCTTCGGTGCCGACGTGATGCGCGCGGCCGGCGAGGCGGCGGCGCGCGCCGGCATCCGGCTCGAGCTCGAGTTCCTGAACCGCTTCGAGTGCTACCTCCTCAACACCACGGCCGACACGCGCGACTTCGTGCGCCGCATCGGCCTGCCGTCGGTGCAGGTCCACTACGACACGCACCACGCCCACTACGAGGAGAAGGACGTCACGCGCGCGATCACCGGCGCCGCGAAGGAGATCGGCCACGTCCACGTGAGCGAGAACGACCGCGGCACTCCGGGCCGGGGACAGGTCCGGTGGGACGAGACCTTCGCCGCGCTGAAGAAGATCGGCTACGACGGCTGGCTCGTGATCGAGTCCTTCTCGCGGCTCGAGCCCGCCTTCGCGGCGGCCGTCCACATCTGGCGCGAGAACGCCGCCTCCGCCGAGGAGGTCTACCGCGAGGGGCTGCGCTTCATGAACGAGCGCTGGGCGCGCGCGAAGGCGTGAGTCGCGGCGGCCCGGGGCCCTCTGCGCCGGGCTTAGTGGAGCGTGACCGTCGCCAGTTCCGATCCGCCGGCGCGGCCGCTCCACGCCTCGATGCCGAACGCCTGGAACGTCACGTCGATCCCGGCGACCTCGGACGGAACCGTCGCGACGTGGCGGCGTTGACCCATCGAGTCGAATTCTCCGAAGTCCACGATGACGAACTCCGGGACTCCCTCGACGTCGACGATCGCCAGGAGGTCGAGTTCGCCGGGAGCGCCGCCCGACGTCTGGAACTCGATCGTCTCGCCCTCGCTCGCCGCCGGCGGGTCGACCGTCAACACGAGATGGGTGTCGACCTGCTCGCCGATCGACAGTCGTTGGTCGGCCGCGACGTGGCGGAGCACGTTCACCGCGCCGCTCGGCCACTCGATCACGAGCCGGTCGACGGCGGTGGCCGAGCCCAGCCCGAAGTGGACGGTCAGGCTGTCCTGCCCGTGCGCCCCGGAGCCGCCGACGACCTGACGCGTGAAGACCGTCTTTCCGACTCGCGCCTTCAGCCGGGCGCCGATCGCCGACCGGTTGCTCGTCGTTCCGGTCAGATCGACCTCGAGCCAGTGGCCCTGGCTCGGAGTGTCGTTGCGTAGGAGCTTGAGCCCGCCCGCGTTCGTCGGCGTCCACGCGTCGACCCAGCACAGGTCGAGATCGCCGTCGTGGTCGTAGTCCGCCGCGGCGCCGCCGCGCGTGTCGCCCGGGAAACTGACGCCCGACGTCGCGCTCTCGTCCTGGAACGTGCCGTCGCCGGCGTTGACGTAGAAGAAGTTCGTCCGCTTCGCCTTCAACGTCGTGCCGACGAACAGGTCCTGGAAGCCGTCCTGGTCGGCGTCGAGGAAGACCACGGCCCAGGAGTCGTCGGCGACGACGCCCGTCGCCGCCGCCTGGTCGTCGTCGAACGTCGAATCGCCGCGGTTGACGTAGTACGGATTGCACGGCGGATCGAAGTTGAAGATGAGGTCGGACATGTACAGCTCGAAGTCGCCGTCGTTGTCGACGTCGGCCGCGACCACTCCCATGTTGGCCGTCGCGTCGTCTCCGAGCCCGGGCGAGTCGGCGGTGGTGTCGACGAATCCGCCGACTCCGTCGTGGAAGTAGAGGACGTCGAGCGCGTCCGCCCGGCCGACCCCGGTGTGGCCGACGTAGAGATCGGGCCAGAGGTCGTCGTCGAGCTGTGCCGCGATGAAGCCGAGCGTGGGTCGGCAGCGGCCGTCGCCGGCGAGCGGAAGGCCGACGTCGGCGGTCACGTCGTCGAACGTGCCGTCGCCCGCGTTGCGGAACAGCCGATCCTGATTCGCGCGGTCGCCGTTCGGGGCCGGCATCGCCCAGTGGCCGACGTAGAGGTCGAGGAAGCCGTCGCGGTCGAAGTCGAGGAAGCCGCCGATCGCGGAGCGATGGCCCGGATAGTCGGTGCCCAGCGGAGGGACCGCCGCGTCGTCGACGCCGGCCGTCGCCGCGACCTCGTTGAAGAGCCGTATTCCGAGGTCGCCGCCGTTCTCGACGAACTGGTTCTTGAGCAGGAGGTTGAGCGGTCCGTCGCGCGGGCCGCCGTCGCGCACGGAACTCTCGTGATCGGTGAAGACGTAGAGGTCGACGTCCCCGTCGTTGTCATAGTCGCCGGCGACCGCCCCCATGAACTCGACGTCTTGGAGCGGCGGGAGCAGGTCGTTGCGGAGCTCGAACGTCCCGTCGCAACGATTGCGGTAGAGCTCCTTGACGTACCCCTTGCCGTTCACGACGAAGAGATCGTCCCAGCCGTCGTTGTCGACGTCGAGCCACGTGACGCCGAGCCCGTGGAAGTTGCGCGAGTACATCCTCGTTCCGCTGAACCCCGAGCTCGCGGAGACGTCGGTGAAATAAACCTGGGCGTGCAGCGATGCGGCCGGTCCGACGACGCCCGCGAACACGGCGAGGGCCTTGGATCGAAGCGACGCGTTCCAGCATGTTCGGTCACGGCGGCCCATCGTCTGCTCCTCAGTGTCGTCTTCCGAGTATCCGCGATCGAGCCGCGGTTCCGCAAGGAACCGGAGCTCGAGCGCTCGCACGGATGACCCCGACGAGCGCCGGAATCAGGCGTCGAACCGCGGCACGTCGAGCTGCGCGCCGCCCCTCAGCGCCGACTCGTGCGCCACGATGCCGGGCGCCGTCATCGCCAGCGACTCGAAGACGTCGATCTCCGGCTCGCGGTCTTCAGCGAGCGCCGAGACGAACTCGTGCGTGAGGTGCGTGTGGGAGCCGCCGTGGCCGCTGTCGAGCCGCAGCGGCTCGGGGAGCAGCGAGCGGTAGTCGGGAAGGCGGTCGCTCGTCGTCCCGTCGGCCGCGACCGATCGGAACGGCTGCCCTCCGCTGCCCGCCATGTAGAGCGAGAGCTTGTCGCCGAGCCACTGCGCCCGCTCGCCGTCGGCGTTCACGTGCCAGAAGACGTTGCAGCGCAGGACGAAGCCGCCGCTCGTCCGGAACATCGCGGCGCCGTTCCAGAACGGGTTCTTGTACGGGTTGTCGAGCAGGGCGTCGTCGCCGCTCCCCCATCCCAGCGCCGAGACCTTCACGAGCCGCTCGCCCGTCACGCCGACCAGGAACGCGGTCGAGTGCGTGGGATAGAGCAGCGGCGGGTAGCCGTAGCGCCAGGTGCGCTCGCCGTTCCAGTGCGAGAGGTCGTGGGCGTCGTGGCAGATGCCGGGGTGGTAGTACTCGGCCTCGGTGTAGACCAGCCGGCCGAACGCGCCGTCCCGATGGAGCTGGCGCGCGACCATCGTCTCGGGCCGGTACCAGCTCGTCTCCGCCATCATGTACTTGCGGCCGGTGCGCCGCTTCGCGTCGAGGACGGCGCGGCACCCTTCGATCGTGTGCGCGAGCGGGACGGCCGAGATCACGTGCTTGCCCGCCTCCATCGCCTGCACGACGTGCTGCGCGTGGTTGGTCGCCTCCGTGAACACCGCGACCGCGTCGAGCGACTCGTCCTTCACCAGCTCCGCGAGCGACGGGTAGACGACGTCGCACCCGTAGGCACGCTTCAGGATCTCTCGCCGGTCCTCGCGCAGATCGCTCACCGCCGCCACCTTGCACAGCGGATGGAGGTGCCACTGGAACGCCGCTCCGAACCCGCCGCCCACGACGCCGATCCGCACCGGCTTGCGCGTAGCGCCGCGCGACGGCGTTGCGCGCGCGACCACCCTCGGCGCTGCCGCCGCCACCGCGAGCGCGCCCGAGCGCTTTAGAAAGTCGCGACGACTCCAACCGATCGCGGAGCGTTTCAAGCGAGCACCCTCCATCTCGGCCCGCGATCGCGGCAGCAAGCTCGACGAGATCTGCGACTGCCACGCCCGCGTGCTATTCCGTGCAGCCTGTCTCGAGCAGGACGATGGATCCTGAGGAGGATCGCCATGTTCCACTCCGAGCTCGTTCCCGTGAATCGTCGCGCGCCATGGAAGCCCGTCACCGGCGCGCTCCTCGGCGTCACGCTCATCTCCGCGTGGGTGCTCCCGAACCGCGTTCAGTCGAGCGCCGGCGGCGGATCCGTCCCGAAGGGGGCCATGATCGTCAGCGAGACGGCGAATCCGTCGCCGGGGTACTCCTTCGCGGGGGTCCTGCGCGACGCGGCCTGGACCAAGATGCCGCCGATGCCGACTCCGCGATACGGCCACGGCGCGGCGTGGCTCCAAGGCGCGCTGTACGCGATCGGGGGCTACTCCTTCGTCAGCAACACGCCGGTCGGGACCGTCGAGTCCCTCGATCTCTCGACCGACACCTGGTCGGTGAAGTCGTCGATGTCAGCGTCGAGGGAATACTGCGCGGTCGCCGCCGTGAACGGAAAGCTCTATGCGATCGGCGGAAAGAGCGCGGCGGGCGCGATCATCGACGTCGTGGAAGAGTACGACCCTGCGACGAACGCGTGGACGACGAAGACTCCACTGCCGGCTCCGCGCGCCTATGCCGGAGCGAGCGTCGTGAACGGCCAGATCTACGTCGTCGGCGGCTACGACGTCGCCTACAACGTCCTGACCAAGCTCGAGGCGTACGACCCGGTCAACGACTCCTGGACGATCCTCCCGTTGATGCCGACCGCCCGAGCCCTCCTGGCATGCGCCAGCTTGAATGGAGTCGTCTACGCGATCGGTGGCTACTTGTCGTCCGGCCGGACGAGCGTCGTCGAAGCCTACGACGTGAACGCCGGGAGCTGGAGCTCGCGTGCGTCCCTCCCGTCCGCGCGAGGCGAATCCGCCGCCGTCGCGCTCGGCGGGCGGATCGTGGTCATGGGCGGCAGTCCGGCGGCGGCGTCCGTCCTCGAATACGACCCGGCGCTCGACGCCTGGACGATGGCCGCAGGGCTCTCCGAGCCGATGGCCGGCGGCCATGCCGCCGTCACCGCAGCCGACCGGATCTTCGCGTTGGGCGGCGACTCCGTCGGCACCGTGCAGCACTCCCCCGGCCCGATCCTCTACCTGCACCGCCGCAACTGACCACGCGATCGTCGCCCGCGCGGCCCCCCGCGACTCACCTCCGAACCAACTGCAGCGTCGCCTCGCCGAGCGAGGAGGCGAGCCAGGCGTCGCAGTCGGGGTCGGGGCGGCCGAAGGTCGAGGAGCGGCGGTAGCCGATCGCCATGGCGTAGAGGGCGTGGATCACCCTCATCACGGAAAGCTCGAGCGCAAGGCGGCGCTGAGGATCCTCGGAAGCCGCCGCCTGCAGGAGCGCCGACCAGCGCTTGCGGAACGAGTCGGGAAAGAGCGGGACGCTCAGCACGTCCTGCGGCGAGAAGTGCTTGAGCGAGCGGTACTCCTTCACGAGCGCCTCGGTCGGGACCGAGAAGTCGTCGAAGGTGCTCGACTCCTGCGAGTCGGTCAGCGCGCCGGCGAGGAGGAGCAGCACCTCGAGCTCGGCGCTCGCGGGATCCTCGCGCACGTCGCGGCGGTCGGGGGCCGGCCGCGCGAGGTCGACGGCGGCGAGCAGCTCGTCGCCGCTGCACTCGGAGGCTTCGAGCTCGACGTCGCGCTCGGAGGCGACCGCCGACACCGGCTCGCCGTCTTCGAGCCGGCCGAGCGCCCGCTGGACCAGGAAGACGAGCGCCGCGGCGAGCAGCGAGTCGGACCGCTCCTCGAGCCGGTCGAGCACGCGCACGAGCTGCTGGAAGACCCGCAGCCACTTGCGCGCGCGCGACCGCGCGAGCGCGACGGCGTCGAGCCCGGCCGGGGCGTGCATGAGGTTCTCCGCGAGCGAGGTGCGCCGGCGTACTAGGGCGGCACCCGTCGATCGCTTCCTCGATCGGCAATCTCTTCCAGCCACTTGAGGCCGTCGCCGGCGACGATCGCGGCCGCCATCCGGAGATTCCTGCGCGTCGGGCCGACCGTCGCGGCGGCGCAGGTCGCGGCGTCGCACGTCGATCGCGCTGCTATCATCGAACGCCCGCGTTCCGAGGAAGCAAGCCGTGCCGATCACGAAAGAACAGGTCGTCGAGGTGCTGAAGTCGGTCTTCGACCCGGAGATCCCGGTCAACGTGCACGACCTCGGGCTGGTCTACGACGTCGACGTCGACGGCAACGAGGTGAACGTCGTGATGACGCTCACCTCGCCGAGCTGCCCCTCCGCGCGCGAGATCCCCGCGTCGATCGAGTCGCGCGTGATGAAGACGCTCGGCGCGAGCCGCTGCCTCGTCCACATCGTCTGGAGCCCGCCGTGGGGCCCCCACCTCATCTCGCCGCACGGCAAGAAAGTCCTCGGGATCAGCGATGCGCCGCCCGACGACGCGGGGCTCGACGGCGACGTCGGCCCGACCGAGCGCTGAACCGCGCTCCATGTCGGACGCGGCGTTCGAGCTCTACCGCGACGGCCTGAGGAAGCACCGCGCGAAGGACTACGGCGGCGCCGTCGCGCTGCTCGAGCAGGCGGTCGCGGCCGACGCGAGCCTCGCCGACGCATGGGAGGCGCTCGGCGTCCTCTACGACAAACTCGGCCGGCTCGACGACGCGATCGCCGCCACAGCGAAGCTCGTCGCGCTCAAGCCCGACGAGATCATGGCCCACACCAACCTCTCGCGCTTCTACATGAAGAAGGGGCTCAAGGAGAGAGCAGAAGAAGAGCAGGGGAAGGCGCGGCTCTTGGGCTGGAAGCAGGAGCTCGCGCAGGGCGGCGCGAAGGAGAGCGATCTAGCGCAGGCGCAGACTGCGGCCGCCGAGCCGCAGGCGCCGTCGATCGTCTCGTTCCTTGATCAAAGACCGAAGCAGGGACCGACGCCGCCAGCGAAGCTTGCAGCCGCCGGCGGCGATCCGCCGCCGCTCGCCGCCAGCCCCGACCTGCTGAAGCGAAAGATCGAGCAGTTCGAGAAGCTCGTCGCCCACAACGCGCAGGACGTCCTCTCGCGTTTCACGCTCGGACGCGCCTATCTCGAGGCGGGGCGCGCCGACGACGCGATCCGCGTCCTCGACGAGCTGCTCGCGCTCAAGCCCGACTACACCGCCGCCTTCGTCCTCCTCGGCGAGGCGTACGAGAAGGCCGGCAAGCTCGCCCGCGCGATCAAGACCTGGACGAAGGGGATCGAGGTCGCGCAGCAGAAGGGCGACCTCCACCCGCGCAACCAGATGCAGGAACGGCTCACGAAGCTCAAGGGCTCCTGATCACGAACGAGGGGGAGGCCCCGCTCGCGCGGGACCTCCCCTTCCGAACTGCTTGGACGTCTTCGCCCCGTCCGGCTACTGCTTCGGCCCGATGATCGGGCCGTCGCCAGAAACGAAGTAGTCGCTCGGCGGCGCGCCGGTGGACGCGAACGTGGCCTTCGCCGCATCGGCCTGCGCCAGCACTGACGCGATGGATGCCTTGCTCCCGTCATGGGGCACAACGACCGTGCAGCAGGTCGTCGAGGAGTTCCCCGACGCATCCGTGGCCGTCGCGACGATGAGGTAGACGCGGCCGTCCGAGTCGCCCCTGCGCTCCGAACGCAGCCGCAGCGTTCCCGACGCGATGTCCTTCGCGTCCGGCGAGTGCTTGCCGTCACCCGTCGGCGTCTCGTCATCCTCGTCGGCGTAGACGGCGACGGCGACGGTGACTCCGCCGTGCTCTTCGCAGTTGTCGTGGGTGTGCACGTCGAGCCCGACGGTGATCAAGTCGTGGTTGGGCGGCCAGAGCAACGTGGTGCTGAGGCTGCAGCTCACCTCAGGAGCGGTCACGTCGACCACGGTGACGACCGCGTCGCACGGTTCGCTGATGCCGCCGTTCTCGTCGGAAACCGTGAGCGTGAGGACGTAGATGCCCGGCTCGTGTAGCTCGACTTCGTGGGTGCCGCCCGGCCCGGTCGACTCGCCGTTCACGGCCGTGATGTGGAGGTCGATCGTGTCGCCGTCAGGATCGAACGACCCGCCGTCGATGTCCTCGACGTGGACGTGCGCATGGCATTCGTGGGCGTCCAGCGTGACCGTGATGTCCATGCACACGGCGACCGGCGGGTTGTTGTCCGTCGGCGGGATGATGATGTCGCCGTCGTCCGGATCGACGGGGGGCGCGGGAGTCGGGACGCAGGCGACGATCGAGTTGGATCCGTAGAGGATCGGCCCGCACTGACAGCCGGAGAGGTCGTCATGAAGCTCCACGGTCGCGGAGGAGATGACCGGCGTCTTGTCGGTCACGAAGACGAGCACGGAGCCCGACCAGAACATCGAGTCGCCCGAGTCGGCGACCACACTGTCCCCGTCCTGCACCGCGGTCGTGAGGCCGTCGCCGGTCGTCCCGCCGAGCGAGCCGAACTCGGAGAGATTGAAGAGGCTCAGGTTGCCGGTGAACAACGGGGACGACGGAAACGTCGACAGACAGACCGCAGGATCCTCGAAGATCGTCGCCATGTAGACGAGCGGCGCTCCGAAGAGCGTCGTGTCAAGGACGGCGCCGGTCAGCGGGAGCGTGTACTTCGTCGCGTCGACGAGCCCGCCCGTGCAGTCGAGCTGATAGACGTAGGCGTACATCCCTTCGGCGGCGGTGCCCACCGCTCCCTGGTAGACCGCCGACTGGAGCCGTCCCCACGCGCCACACGTGAGGTAGAGCGTGTCGTCGGAGGCGTCCACGTTGGGCGACGAAAGGAGTTGTCCGAGCGCGCAGATCGCGTCGTCGGGGAAGAGCGCCTGGAAGTCAGCCGTCGAGATGTTGGGGATGTCGACGTTCGGGACGTCGGTCATCGTGGTGGCGCCCGTCGCGAATGCGACGATCGCCGCAGGCGCGAGCCAGGAGACGACCGAGGACCGCCCGAGCCGTTTCACATGATTCATGGCATCGATTCCTTCCTAGGGTTCGTTGACCCAATTCCGGACCCGAACGGCGGATCGGCTCACCCTCCAGGCTGCCCCCCCCCACGAGGGAAGAGTTCCGGGAGCACTGATCGCGCATCGGGGCCGGTTCCTTCGATTCGCTGGAACTCGAGATCCGCGATCAGTGCACGTTCACGTTTCCGGTCGCCAGCGTCCCGCCGAACGTCGGATTCGGTCCGAAGACGTCGTGCTGGTCGAATCCGGGTGTGTCGGTGAACGTCACGGAGAGCGAGAACGTGTCGACCCCCGCTCCCGGCTCGCCATTGTCCGCGGCGTGGGCGTGGTACGGCACCGTCTCGAGGAGACTGATATAGGTCCCGTCCGGCAGCGTCAGCCGGGTGTTCGAGTCCATCGACCCGTAGAGGTCCGCCGTGCCGGCCGAGGTGTCGATGACGACGGAGTCGACCGTCGTGCTCATCATCAACATCTGCAGCGTGATCCCGCCGGGCAGAACGGCGTGACCGATCTTGCACTGCGCAGCGGCGCTGCTGAACGCGAACTCCGACAGGATCCCGGGTTCGGGGAAGTAGGTCCCTCCCCCGCTTGCTTTGTCGCCATTTCCGTATGGAGTGGCGGACGGACCCAGGACGAACATGGCGCCGAGCCACGCGACCGCCCCGGTTGCTGAACTCAGTTTCATCGACAAGGCCTCCCTTGGTGTCCCTTCTGCGGTGGGGATTGACGAGTCCCTGCAGGAAGAATGGTCGGAGTGGGTGGCCTGGGGCGGGACGAATCGCCAGGGTGAGCAGCGGTCACGTCGCTCCGCCGAGACGCTCGGCGAGGATCGCCGCCCGGGCGCGCCCCAGGTCGCGGAGGATCGTTCGCTTGTCGAGCCTGAGGCGTCTACCGGCCTCTCGGGCGCTCATCCCCCCGACACCCACGGCGAGCAGGACTTCGAGCTGCCGGGGCGGGAGTTGCAGACAGGCCTCCTGGATGATGCTGACGAGTTCGCGCCTCGCGATCTGCTCGATCGGAGTCGGCGACAGGTCGGGAACCAAGTCGAGCGGATTCGCCGGCATCGGGCCCCGGGCAGCCCAGGCGTCGCCGCGGCCCGCGAGCTGAGGGGTCTCGCGGTGCCAGCGAGCCATCCGCTCGTCCGCACGCCGCAGATCTCGCACGGTCCGTAAAAGCACGACTCGAAGCCAGCCGAGGAATTGCGGCGCCGCGCCCCACCTCGATCGCGGCATCGCGCGCAGGATCACCAGGCAGACGCGCTGTACGAGATCGTCGGCGTCCTCACAAGGCCCCGACGGCCGAATGCGGCGGGATGACATGAGCGCGTACAAGAACGCGAGGATCCGGCGGAACGACACGTCGACCTTGGTCCTGTCGCCAGTCTGGAGCGCGCACACCAGTTCGTCGTCGATCCGCCTCGTGACGCATCTGGCACTCTCGACATTCGCAATCGTCCCATTGAATGCGCGTTTCGTAGACGATTGCGGGGCGGGCGGACGACAATCGCGCGCGTCGGCCGCGCGGCCGTTCTTTCGGACCAACATCCCCTTCTCTCCCGGTCCCTCCCGGCCCTCCGAACGTAGGGGTTTTCCAAGATCCTGTCGAGTGGGCACCGAGGTGGCGACTGGATCCGAACGCCCACAATTCAGTACGGAATGCGGACGAGCCCCATGGCGCGGAGCGGTTGATCGAGGGGGACATCTCGCGGTGACGGCGCCGCGGGCGCGATCAGACCGGCGCCGTCGTCTGCTGCAGACGCTCGACCTGCATCAGGTAGTCGACGAGGTCGATCTTGGTCAGCAGCCCGACCACGCGGTGCTGGCCGTCGACGACGAGGGCGACCTCGCCGCGGGAGAAGATCTCGGAGAGCATCGACGCAGGAGTGTTCTCGCCGACGGTGCTGACACGGCGGACCATCGCCTCCGCGACCTTGGTGTCGAGCTTCCACTGCAGCGCGACGAGACCCTGGAGCACGTCGCTCTCGGTCAGGATCCCCGCGAGGCGGCCACCGTCGAGCACGGGCACCTGCGAGATCCCCTTCGCCTTCATCGTCTCGATCGCGCGGCCGACCGGGTCGGCGACGTCGACCGTGATCACCGGCCGGCGCGGCAGCGCGCGCAGCACGTCGCCGATCTCCCCCATGGCGAAGTCGCGCTCGACGAAACGGTTCTCCCGCATCCACTGCGGGTCGACGAACTTCGTCATGTAGTTGCGGATCGAGTCGGGCAGGATCGTGAGCACTCGCTGGCCCGCCTTCATGCGCGCGCCGACCTTGAGCGCCGCCCACACCGCCGCGCCCGACGAGCCGCCGACCAGAAGCCCCTCGGTCCGGATCACGCGCCGCGCCATCAGGAACGAGTCGCGGTCGTTGCTCTTGATCCACTCGTCGACGAGCTTCACGTCGAGCACGGCCGGAATGAAGTCGTAGCCGATCCCCTCGACCTTGTAGGTCTTGATCTCGCCCGGACCGGCGAGGATCGAGCCCTCGGGGTCGACGCCGACGATGCGGCAGCCGGGGATCTCCTCCTTCAGCTTGCGCGCGACGCCGGCGAGCGTCCCGCCGGTCCCGGCCGTCATCACGATCGCGTCGAGCTTCCCGCCCATCTGCTTCACGATCTCGGCACCCGTGCCGTGGTAGTGGGCGAGCGGGTTGTCGGGATTGTTGTATTGGTCGAGGATGTGGCTGTTCGGCAGGATCTCCTTCAGCCGCTTCGCCACGCCGATGTGGCTCTCCGGCGAGTCCCACGCCGCCTCGGTCGGCGTGCGGATGATCTCGGCTCCGAGCGCCTCGAGCGTCACCTGCTTCTCGCGGCTCATCTTCTCGGGCATCGTGATGATCATCCGGTAGCCGCGGACCGCGGCCGCCATCGCCATCCCGATGCCGGTGTTGCCCGAGGTCGGCTCGATCAGCGTGTCGCCCGGCTTGATGCGGCCCGACTTCTCGGCCTCGATCACCATCCGCACGCCGATGCGGTCCTTCACCGAGCCGCCGGGATTGAGGAACTCGCACTTGCCGAGCACCTCGCACGGCAGCCCGCGCCCGATGCGCTTGAGCCGGACGACCGGCGTCATGCCGACCGCCCCGAGGATGGAATCGTGGATCGAGTCGAGGATCGCTTCGTTCATGGGCGCGGGAGTCTACCGAGCAGCGAGAGGCGGAACGCGTTCAGCACGACGGCGAGTGACGACGCAGCCATCGCCAGCCCCGCGTGCGCCGGCTCGGGCGAAGTGAAGCCGAGCGGCGCGAGCAGTCCCATCGCCCACGGGATGGCGACGACGTTGTAGGCGAAGGCGAGCAGGAGGTTCTGCCGGATCGCGCGCACCGTC
>Ga0247727_10003514_pt1 | contig 34552 bp, 29 predicted proteins | sample WisWelCaveWW1625_FD_202498 | JGI IMG/M metagenome (GOLD analysis project Ga0247727, IMG submission 202498) | Biofilm microbial communities from Wishing Well Cave, Virginia, United States - WW16-25 | ecosystem: Environmental > Aquatic > Deep subsurface > Groundwater > Cave microbial mat | place...
ATAAACGGCCGGCACAGTTGCTGAAGGTGAAACGCCGGCATCTTTCCGATCGCGCATTCTCATAGCATGATTTAAAATGAGCGCTTGCTTTTTGAAAAGGATTTGTATAGTTTAGCTGGTCAAGTTGTCATTTTAAAATTGATTCAAAAATGGGAGCTGGTAAAATTCCCCCAATTGGTGTATGAGGAGATTTTTTCTTGTATGTTGCGCCAACGAACTTGTTTTTTGCTCTTTGCCTTTTGCCTTTTCTTATTTGCCTGTGCACCTTCCCATCAATTGCAAACGCCGAAATCTCACGTCCGCGGCGCAAAATCTTTGGCAGAGCTGCGGCAGCGGTTCGATGTCATTTTAAATGACGCCGCATTAAACCACGCCATCGCCGGCGTCAAAGTCGTTTCGCTGCGTACCGGCGAGACATTTTACGAGCGTGACGCGGAGATTCTCGCGCATCCGGCTTCGAACCAAAAGCTGCTCACTTCGGCGACGGCGTTGGCTTTGTTCGGTCCGGCTTACGTGTTTCGCACAACGGTCGCGTGCGATTCGGCGGCGCCGCTGGCGAGTGTTTTAGAAGGAGAGTTGTATTTGATCGGCCGCGGCAATCCGGATTTGACCGACGAAGATTTGTTTGGGCTCGCGCAAAATTTGGCGCAACTGGGGCTCAAAGAAATTCGCGGCAATCTTATTTGCGACGATTTTTATTTTGACGACGTGCGCTGGGGCAACGGTTGGATGTGGGACGATGATCCTTCCGATCTGTTTTCGCGGTTCACGGCGCTGACGGTGAATGATAACGCCATCACGGCGCGCGCTTTTCCGTCCGATTCGCTCGGCAAACCCGCGCGCATGCAGATCGAGCCGCCAACCGATCATGTTGCCATCGAGAATAAAAGCGTGACGATAAAACGGAAAACACAAATCGATTCGTTAAAACTGGCGGCGTTGTCGATCACCCGCAAGTGGCAGCAAAGTGAAAATACGATCGTCGTCGAGGGCGCGATTGCTCAAGACCAAACCGCATCAGAAGAAACGATCAATGTGCTGGCGCCGGAGCTTTATTGCGGCCGCGTGTTTCGGGATCTTTTGCAGCGCGCCGGCATCACGTTACGGGGCGCGGTGCAGCGCGGCATGGCGCCGCCGAAAATCAAAATTCTCGCCGAGCATCGCGGCTCGCTCATGCCGATCTTGATCAATCTCAATAAAATTTCCGACAATCTCACCGCAGAGCTTTTATTGAAAACGATCGGCGCGGAAAAATTCGGCGCGCCCGGCACGGCGCCAAAAGGCATTCGCGCCATGCGCCAATTTTTCGGCAGCGCCGGCGTCGATACGAATGCGGTGTACAGCGCCGACGGCTCCGGCGTGTCGCATTATAATCTCGTGACCCCGGCTAATCTCATTCGCCTGCTCACCGCCATGTGGAAAAATTTTTCCATTCGCAATGAATTTGTCGCGACCTTGCCGATTGCCGGCGTCGACGGAACGTTGAGCCATCGCATGAAAGGAACAGCGGCAGCCGGCGTGCTGCACGCCAAAACCGGCACGATTAGCGCCGTGAGCACGCTTTCCGGATACACGGCCACGGCCGACGGCGAAGAGCTGGCGTTCTCATTTATGATGCAGCATTTTCTCGGCAGCAGCCGCTCCGTACGCACGATTCAAGATCGCCTCGGCGCGGAGCTGAGCCAGTTTCGCCGCGGGACGGAGAAGCTGCCGTAAAACTTCTTGACGGTTGGCAAAAATCTTGTTATTTTTTCCCCTTGTTGAAAATTGCCTCGGTGTTAACCGGACGCTTCAAATAATAGGATAAAAACTTACGGCTGGCTGAAATTACGGACGACGAGATGAACAAAACCACTGCACGGGAGAGGTGGTGTGGTTTGCTATCCAAGTCTCAATATAACGCGTTGATCTTGACGCTTCTCACCATCATTATCCTTGTGACTTTGGGCATCTCTTTTGAAGGCACAACGCCGCAACGCGTGTTTATTTTTTTATTTCTCGCCGCGTCTTTGAGTGGGCTTTCCGCCGGCGAGCTTTTTCAACGTTGCGCCGCGGTGCCGGCCGAAGAAGCGGCGTGACAGGAACTCTTGCAGCGTTATCATGTTGATATCCGAACGGCAATCGTTCGCATGATCGGCCCCGCGCATTTGGATTTGTATGACGACGTCTTGCAAAGATTTCGCTGGCGCTTGATCGAGCATGAGCGCCGGGCCTTGTTGGAGTTTCGCGGCAAAACCGACGGCGAAGCGCGCGCGTATTTGCGGCAAATCGCCGTCAGCGTTGCCCTCAATATCCTCAAAAAAGAAAAACGCTTGCAGAAGCGGTTCGTGCGGCAGGCGGAAGAATCGCCCAAACATGCCGAAGCCTATGGCGACCCGGCGGCGCCTGATGAAAAAGCCATGCTGCTGCGCCAAGCGATGGATGAGTGTCTCGAACGAATTTTGCCCAAGAAAAACCGCGCGCGTTATATTCTCATGTTTAAATTGGCGCTTGACGAGGGCCTCTCGCCCCAAGAAATTGCGAGCTTAGGGCCTGTAAAAAAATAAAGTATACAAATAACTGAAACTTTACTCTTTACTCGAACGCAAATCAGTTACAAGCGTCGAATAGTTTAATTTTTTACAGGCCCTTACCGGGCTTAGACGTAAGCTCCTCCCATGCCGTTGAACAACAACTCACGCGGATTCGCAGCAAGCTCCGCAAGTGTCTGGGCAAAAAATAATTTTGCCGGGAGGTGAGTTTTTTGCCTTTCGTGTTGTCTATATTAACAAAGGGCAGAAACTGCGACAAGCTCCGTTGCCGCAGCAGGATGAAAAATAATTATTTATGGATGGAAGGAAGCACGACCGATGGGTTACCATATCCCTTTAAAAAATCTCCTCGCCTATCAAGAACGGCAGTTGAGCGCCGCCGCTTCGCATGATATTAAGCTGCACCTCGACACGTGTTCACTTTGTGCGGAAAATTTGAAATGGTCTACTGCCGTTTTAACGAAATTATCGACGGCACGATTAAGTGATCGCCCAAAACTCGCCGGCGCCTGTTACGCGCCCGATATCATCAGCCAGTTTATTAGCCGTGAGCTTACTTCCGAAACCCACGAAAAAGTCGAAAGCCATTTAGCCGATTGTGCTGACTGTCGTCAACAACTCAGCGAAATTTTCCGCGCCGGTATTGAGCCGGTGACGGATGCAGAGAAGGAACTGTTGAAAGCGCTCCCGCCTTTTGAAATCGCCGAGCAAGCCCAAAAAATTATGGCGTTGATGCCGCCCGCGCCGCCTCCACCGGCAAAATTGCGCGATCGAATTGTCGGCTTCTTCTTTCCTCAAGTTCCCGAGATGACAAAATCTCGCCGCGCGCCAAAGTTTGCCTTTGCCCAAAAACTCGCCGCCACCGGCGTATTGCTCGGTTTGATTGTCGCGTTCGGCTATCAACCGTTTCGCGGTTGGCAAGCGCAGCATCATGTTGAGGCGGCGATGGCAAGGTTGATGCAAGTCTGGAAAATTAACGACGCGGCCCTGCGCCCTGCGGCAGAGTTTGGCTCCAGCATGCGCTCGATCATTCACAGCCCGACAACGATGCCCGGCATCGATACGATTCGCGCAGAGTTTCATGAAGCCGTGGAATGGAAGGCCGGGCATCGCTCCGTGCGTTTAGGTTTGGCGATTTATTGGTATTTTGCCGAAAACATGACGCGGGCCGATAGCTTGCTTGACGAGCTGCTGCAGGAAAATCCGCGCGACGCTGCGGCGTGGAATCAACGCGGGCTTATGGCGGCGCATCGTGAAGATTCGACCGCCGCGCTGGCGGCTTTTGCGCGCGCGCTACAGATTGAACCAAACGACGTCTACGCCACGTTCAATCGCGCCACATTATTGTATCATCTTGGCCGCCGCGACGAAGCCATTCAAGCCTGGCAAAAATACCTTACGCTTGATCGAAATTCAAAATGGGCGGAAATCGCCGAACGGCGCTTGCGAGTCTTAAAAAAAGCGCTCCAGAAAAATTAGTCTTGTGGCACTTATTATTTGCTTCATTCAAATATTCCGAAGGAGTGTTTTCTCATCAGGATAAATTAACGGTCGCAACCCAAGGGGAGGCGATATATGGCCCGGCAGTATCAGATTCTCAATTCGCAGTCGTTGTTCACCCCGCCGGAACGTCCCTACCTCGCCGTGTTTGATTTTGGCTTGGCTTCGGGCAGTCTTTGGGCGCTCCTCGTTTTCGTTCTCACGAGCATCGGCATCAACACCGATGCTGCCGGTGGCACAACAAATAGTCTCATCCAATTTCTCTCCGCCATTTATCCCGGTTTCGGCTCCCCTTGGGATTATGGTGATATTTTCATCGGGCTATGGGCTGGTTTTGTCCAGGGCTTTTTGTTTGGCATGCTTTCCGCGTACTTTTATAATACGATGCGGGGCACACCGCTCTACGGCGTCAAATTGCCGCGCGATTTTACCAGCGCTCACACGCCGTTTCTCATGAGCGACGGCGAAAGTGCCGGTGCGGAAAGGCCTCCATACACCATCGCCATCATCGCCAATCCGGTTTTGGAATCAGCGCCGGATGGTTTTCTGCATCGCGATCCGATTTTGAATTATCCCAAACTTTTTCAGGCCAAAGTCGCCGGCATCATTGCCGGGCTTGACACCAACGCGATGATTAGAGAAAAATTTTTGGGCAAGATGCGCATTTTAAACTTATTCAATCCCGATCTCGCGCCGCAAAATGGGCATCATCACGATCACGCCGAGAGTAAACTGCAACGCGAGAATGCGCTGTGCCTCGAAAATGATCACGACATTACGCTTGAGCCGATTCAGCGCGTTTATCAGAGAAAAGACGACGGCGTCTATCACGTCGTCGAGGAACGGCTGTTGAATTTTCTGAAAAGATTTCCACAATTTTATGACCGCGCCAACGATCGGGTGCTGGTGGACGTCGTTTACGCCGTGAGCGGCTCGACGACGCACACGCGCTCTTCGTCGCGTTTCACGTATGACGATGATACGAAACCCGGCCGCGGGCTCACGCTGAATTTTGGCGACGGAGCTCCGCCTTTGTCGCTCCGGCATGATCCGTATGTGCACATTCCCGGCATGGTCGCATATTCCGCATGGGATGATCGCCTCAAGACGCCGCTGCATGAATTTGCGCACGCGATGTCTTCCACCACGAACGGCGCGATTCATGACGAGTATAACGATGACGTGTCTGAAATTTTGCGCAACACGCCGGTGATCAACAAACATTTTGTTCGAGAAAGCGACGCCGACACCGGGTCGCCCCAAAGGAAAGTGCCGGACATTTTTGCCGTTTATCAATTGGCGGGCGGCGAGAAGCAAACGTTTTATTCCGACAAAGCCCGTTACGTGCCGGATCATTGGCGTTCTTATGTGCCGGCGCGCCGCGAGCTATCCGTGCCCTGCACGATGGATTGGTCGGAGCAAATTTATACGTTCGATTTGCTTCTCAAACAATTTATCGAAGACCGTCTGCGCGCCAAAACGCAGCGGATTACACGGTGAAAGTTTCACAAAACGATTTTTTTTAGCACAATCGAACAGAGTAAAACACGGAGAGACAATGAGGGTGTGGTTATCTCGTATTGAACAAAGTTTATTGACTCCGTGCTTCTCCGCGTGCTCCGTGACTCCGTGGTTAAGAAAACTTTTTAGGAGTGAGTATGTTACCTCTTCATCCGCAATTTCGCCAAACCCTGCTCGCGGCATATCATCACCTCGAGCGTGATGAGCAAGCGCATCAATTGACGCAACAAGATTTGGAAAACTATGATCAGTTGGCGAGCAAGCATCATCTGTTGCGCCAGGTGCAACAAGGCGCGCTGGGCAAACCGGCTTCCACCGTGGGCCGCACCGTTGCCGCAACAATGAGCAAAACCGTTGAGCTTGACCAGGCGCTCCAGCATGTAAACGAGAGCTTGCACGGCGCCATGTCGGACAGCATGCCGGATTTCCACAAGCTGCACGAGCGCTGGTTTTCTTCTCAAAACGTGCGCGAGCTGAGCCGCGCCAATTGCGCTTATTCCGCTTTCTGGCAACCGATTCGTTCGGCGCACGGTGGCTTCTCGCCGTTTATTCTCGCGGTGGGTGGATTTATTATTGCCGGTGTCGCGCTGGTGGTGGCGCTGGTGCCGTAAGTTTTACTCATCGTGTTGATTTAAAACAATCATAGAACGTAAACAAAGAGAACGTTTCGATTGATCGGCACAAGAATCTGTTTGTCGCGGGTAAAATGCCAAACGAAACAAGACCAAGAAAACTGTCTTTACACTTATTGCTTCTCATCGGCCTGCTGCTCGGCTTGATGGGGATCGCCTTGTTTGTCTCTAAAATATTTTTGCATCGTCGGGTAAATGTCCCATCTCCATTTGCGAGCAGCTTGCAATTTTACGCGCTCAAAACCGGGCATCGACAAGCCCTCGCCGAATGGCAAGCTTTGCGTCACGCTCCCCATGCCGGCACGTTACAAAATTGGGTCGAGCAACACTACGTCATTTTTCAATCCATGGGGTTGCGATGGGTGGAATTAGCGACATGCAATTTTGTTCAAGACCGCACGGTGCGAGCTGGGGCGCAATTGGACAGCGCTCGCTTCGTGGGGCAAGCATTGGCCGAGATGGTTAACGATTCGTTTCTGCTCAAACTAGTTTACCGCGTTGAAAAGCTCGATCAAAAAAGTCTGCAATTGAGAGCGAAAGCCTCGGCTTTATACGTGCAGGCCTATGATCGAAATAATCCGCAAGCGCTTCAAGATTGTGAAGAAGCCGTGCGATTAGCCGAACAAGCAGATGATGATAAAATTTCTATCGAAGCTTTATGTTATTTGGCCTATCTCTATGAGGATAAGAGTTCATCCGATTCGGTCATTAAGATCAATCAAAAACTGATAGCGCGCGCGGAAAAAGCCGGTTATCATCGCCGCCTGGCGATCGCGTTGCGCCAGCTTGCTTACGTCTATGCCGTAAATCTCAATCAAGATTCGACCGCCATGGCGCTTTTGCAGCGTGCCATTCCGCTTGCCGAACGCCTACATGATCAAGCCGAGTTGATTAATTGTTATTACGAGCAAGCCGAAATTTATAAAGCGCGCGCCGACTATGAACAGGCAGAAACCACATTGGAAAAATTATTGCGGTTGGATTCGCAAAATGGCCGGGCGCATCTTCTGCAAGGCCGCCTCGATATAGTGCGCGGCGAATACGACAAAGCGCGCCAGCAATTTCATTTAGCTTTGCATGCTTTTCGCCAGATTGCGCCGGATTCTGAAAACGTTGCCGTTGCCCTCAATCGGTTGGCGGTTTTGAATCGCTTGGTCGGGGATTATGAAAACGCGCTTCAATGCGAGCAGCAGGCTTTGGCGATACGGCAAGAGTTTAATCAAGCGGAGCAGATGGCCGAGTCTCTCAGTCATTTGGGGATGATCTATGCCAAAATGGATAGCCTCGAAAAAGCCATCGCCCTATTGCAGAAGGCGTTAAAGCATTTCAAAAGCAATCGAAGATTGTCCATAGCCAATACCTGGCTGGGTTTAGGCGAAGCGCAGCTCAAAAAAGGCGACTTGGAGGGCGCGGCCGAATCTTTTGCGCAAGCGCAGGCTCTCGCGTATGAAATCAAACAACAAATTCTGAAAATGGAATCGCGGCTGGGGCATGCGGAAGTGGCGCTGCAAAAAGCGCAACTGGCGCAAGCGGACTCGCATTTCACTTCGGTTTTTGACAGCGCGCAGAGACTGCGCGAACCGAGCTTGAGCGCCGCAGCGATGTTCGGTTTATCCAAAACGGCGCAACGCTTGCATCGGCTGAATCGCGCGTTGGAACTCATCGAAAAGGCCATCGCGACGGTTGAAACGCTGCGCGCAAATTTGCGGCCGGACACCATCCGCGCCAGCTATTTTGCTACGACGCAGGAATTTTTTGATCAAGCGATTTTGCTGGCCTCGGCGCATGGCGACGAGGCGCTGGCTTTGCGCTATGCCGAACGCGCCCGCGCCCGGGCTTTGCGTGATGCTTTGGATCAGAACACGATTGCACGTTTGCAAGAAAAAAAGGCGACGATCGTCATGGCGCCGGTTCCGGCCATGCGCGTTTTACAGCAGAACATGCCGGACGCCGCGCAATGTGTCGCGTATCGTGTCACGCCGGATTCGCTGTTCATTTGGGTGGTCGAACGGCAGCGGCTTTCGACCCGCCGTGTCGCGGCGTCGGCTCGCCAACTGGAGCGCGAGGTGCAAAAATTTTTACTGAATATCGGCGCGCTGGATTTATCTGCCTTTGATGCGCGCTGCGAGAAAGATTTACCGGCGGTTTACCAAGAAAATCGCGCGCTGGGGCATCAGCTTTATCAACGCCTGTGGAAACCGATTGCCGAATTTATTGCACCGGAAAAGCAGTTGTATATCATCCCGGACGGCGTGCTGCATCGTTTGCCCTTTGGCGCTTTGGTAACGGATGAGCAATTATTTTTCGACGAGCACTATGTTTGGGCCAAAATTCCGAGTCTCGCGATCTTGGCGGAAAATCCGACGGCGCCCAAAACGCCGTCATTATCACAGATGGATTTCTTGATGATCGCCAGCGATTTGCCGAGCGTCAACGCTCAGAAAAAACGGCTCGCCGGCCTGTTTAAAAATTTTAGCCTTTTGGAAAAACCAGAGGCGACGTATGCGGCCTTGCAACATCGCTTGCAAGCCGGCAGCGATATCGTTTACTTCTCGGTGCATGCCATGGCGAATGCGCATTATCCGTTGGATTCCTATATCGAGCTTTATGCGAACGACGGCGCCAATGGCGCGTGGCAGAAGACGCCGATTTACGCGCGGCAATTGCTGGCGCTGGATTTCTCCAAAACTTTGCTGGCGGTTCTCAATGCCTGCGAAACGAGCAGCGGTAAAATCATGCACGGCGAAGGCATTTTGAATATCGTGCGAATCTTTTGGCTGGCGCAAGTGCCGCATGTCGTGGCGAGCTTGTGGCAAAATGATGATCGTTACTCTGCGGTGTTGACGAATTATTTTTTTCAGGAAATTCAGCGCGGGCAAAATTTTGCGCGCGCGTTGCATAATGCAAAGCTGCATCTCCTCGACGCCTTGCACACGGAGTATGAAGGCGCCGCGCTGCCTTATTTTTGGAGCGTGTTCGAATTATATCAAACGCAGTGGTGACATGGTGTGGCGCGACTTTTAAGTCGCACTAAAAACAACTCATCACGAATCTACTAACCTAATTCAAGGAGGTCCAATGCCAAATCATATGCCTTTACCGGCTTTGCCGACCCATGACAATGGGAGGCCGCATCCGCCGCCACCGCCGCCACCCGTCGAAGCGCATCGCGAAACGTTCGCGCCGGCCCAGCCGCTGCGCTTTTATCCGCTCGATCTCGGTTTAGCGCTTGGCCTCGCGGCAACGGTTTTTATGCTGTTCGCCATGCTCGTGACGATGGCGGCCAACCATCCGGAGAGCATGACGTTCTTCAAAGAAATTTTCCCCGGTTTCGGCTTAGACTCCGTCACCGGTGTTTTTCTCGGTTTGTTATGGAGCTTCATCGCCGCGTTCGTCATCGGCTTTTTCACCGGCTGGCTGTATAACTGGCGCGTGCGGCGGTATATGGCGGAGCACGTTGAGGGATAACGCGGGTGGGCTGTATGGTCGGTTGGGAGGCGATTTCAAGCGGCGTGCATGCCGTTTGAAATCAGCCGGAGATCATTCGTTGTTTTATCTTGTTGCAGTTTAGGTCACACCACTATAAAACAATTTCGGTTAAAGTTCTATGAAGTTACTCGTCAAAATTCGGGAGCGGGCGATATTGTCCTTTCTCGTCGTTAAGAGACTTTTCTTACAAATTTTTAAATGGTACGATGTTTGGATTCTAATTCTTGTTCTCGAAACAACAAAATGGCTACTTTAATTAACCAATCAACCGTAATTGTTCAGCCTTCAATTCTTGATAGGAATGGGCGGCGTTTTCTTCCAATTCTACGGGGAAATCTAAAGCTGGCGTGTTTTCTGAAAAGTCGCCCGATTCCCACTTTTTAAGAATTGCTTTGTACGCTGATCCATGGGTAACGAAACGAAGTAGACATTCGGGTACTTTTTCTTCTCGTATTAAATAAGCGTTTTCAAGAATAAGTTTTTCAAGAAATTCGTTTAAAGGCAGAAATATATTTTTTGACCAAACGCGCCATTCTGTTAACTCTTCTTCTGTTGGGGGAAAAGAGTTACGGGGTTTCCGTGTTCCGTGCATTCGACCGCATAGAAGGGTTAGGTCCACTCTTTCCACCGGCTGAGCATCATCCGTGTCGGATTAATATCGAGAATTCGAACCTGTCAGCTTGCCTTTTGGCTCAAGCCTGTCAGTCTCTTTGGCTTGTCTAAGATAACGATGGTTGCAAGTGTTCACTTCTGTTGACCATACCTTCCGACCCTAGTCTTATCTCGAATGAGACTATCGAGAGAGAGCGCCGCTCGCGCTTTGCTCTCTGCCCTTGCGGGCAATCGATACATTGTTCGAAGGACTCCATACCGTTGTGGATACACCACAACCGCATGCCTTCATAGGGTACCAATAACGGAATATTGGGTACTGTCAAGGAAGAGATGATTTTCCTGCAGTACAATCGCCCGAGAGAAATGATTCTCGGTCATACATTATGTATGTATTGAAATGCACGACTTCACGTCGCGCCGATACTTTACTCCCTGCCGAGAATCCTTGTCCAATCTACCTCCGCACTTTATTATTTGCAAGAACTTCTTTCGATCTCAAATTCTGCTAACAGTTATTCTGCGACAACCCCCGTGTCGCACGATGTTTCCACCTACAGCCATATATAAATAACTCTGCCGCAAAAGTCAATGGCGCTTTCACCAAAAATATCCGGCGCAGGTTTGCATCATGGCGGTTTGCCAGCCGGCGAATATCGTTGCCGCGCGCAGGGTATGTTCTTCAAGTTTGTGCAGCGCCAGCAGAAAATAAGGATAGATGAATAAACATATTCTCGCGGTCTCGCCGGTTTTAAAAACGCCGGATAGAAACATCGCTAATAATGAAATCATACCGGCAAGAAAAATCACGGTGGTGTCGTCGCGCCAATCGCCTAAACGCAATTGCAGATGCTCACGATGAAACAGCAGTGCGAGCGCGCCCAAAGAGAGGAATAAGGCGATTTCGGATACGCACTCGAGGCGCGTCATGAGATAATCCAGCGGCATATGCAGGCCGCGGAACCCTTCGGGATTCTCGTGTTTCGCCGCGGTAAAAAAAGCGGCGAGGTGATCGTAGCCAAAGCTACGCCACATGACGATGCAAAGGAGTAATCCGCAGAAAACGGCAATAGACAAAACAATGAAAAGGTCTTTTTGGTGTTTGAGTCGAAGCTGTTGCCAGCCGATTAAAAACGCCATCATTGCTAAAAAAATGCCGCCGAAGGTGAGCAAATTCGTCAGCAAAAAACCGGCGACGACGAACAACATGGCGACAAGGTTCATCCCCTCTTTGATTGTTTTGATTACCCCCAAAAGAAAAAGCGTGCAAAATGTGGCAATGACGCCTTCGATACTGACGGCGCTGTAAATATTAACCGCGGGAAGAACGGCAAAAAGTAAAGTCAGTTGCGAAGACCTTTGTGGAGACAAACCCAGCCATCGCAAGATTCGCCAAACGAGAATAATCGACAGGCTTGATAAAAAAATAAATGCGCTGGCCAGGATAAAGAGAGAGCGGTTGCCAATTTCGAGGATGAAGTAATGCAACAATACGGCAAACGGCGGATGCGTTTGCGAATGATTTTGCAATTGCAGTTGATTCGCATTAAAATCACGCAGCCATTGCTGCCAATCGGTAATCCGAATCGCATCGTGATAATATTGCCCGCCATAACCCTGAAACGGCAGATAAAAAGCGGCGTCAACGCTGCCTTGTGCGAGATTGCCCAGCACCAGCAGAACGAGGCCGATGAGCCAAACCTGCAAACCGTTGCAGTACGAAACCTCTTTGCGCGCAAAGAAGAAGACGATTAAAAATAAAATCGCAAAAGGCAAGCCGGCGAAATGAAACGTGGGGCCGTGAAATTCGGAAATGGGGAAATAGCGCGCGATCTCGAGCTTGAAGTCGGCCTCGATCAGGAGGTTGACTAATAAAGCTAACCCCACCCATACCGCGACAAGCTTGCGCATCGTGCGGACAGGGAGATGCTGTAAAAAATCTTTGGTTGTTGTTTTCCAGGAATCAAGCATCTGGATAGTGAAAAAAGCCGTCTACAATCGTATCCACGACGGCGGGCCGGAGACGCAGTTCTCGACCAACTTCACGTTTTAGTAGGATGATCTCCATCCGGATAAAGAAGTTTTTCGTTGGGCGCTTTTTATTTATCTATCTTGGGATGCTGCCCAGTAGACGACCAATACTTACGTAGCCAAAGCATCTGGCGTCGCTTAATGCCTCTTGATTTTGGCACAATGTGATCAATCGCAAAAGGAACACCCATCAGTCTTTCCCCGGACAGGCAATAGGCACACTTACCATATGCAGCCGTAAGCACCTGCCGACGTAACTTGGTCGAAAGACGAGGTGATCTCAATTTTACTAGCCTTGCTTTTGTTTGAGAATCGACAAGGTGTACATCGCTTTAGCTTTAAGAAGAGCTATGCGGTCAACTTCCTCCAGAATTTCATCCAGTTCCTTTTCTTCCTGTTCGGGCAATGTACGCACTTGGTTTTTGCGCAATAGGTTATGCAGGCGCCGTTGGCGACCGGGCGCCAAAATAGAGTTGGCCAAAATCTCCAATTCGTCAACACTCATACCAGACATAATTTCTAAAGGTGCATGGCCGTTGTTTCGGCTTTTCTTTTTTTTGGGAAAACCCACTCACCTCACGCAGCAAGATTTCTGCTAACTCCGTTTGGCCGTGGAGCGGCAGTCTACGGGCGTCTCTGAGTACCTTCTGCAAAGTTGCAACAGACATTATTGGCCTCCACAATTTTAGCGGTTAAAATTTTACTATTGTGCTTCAAGATAACAATTCGCCATGTAATTTTCAAGATGAATAGTAATTTTTATGCCTTGTTGAAAACTGCAATCGGAAATTGGGAAATGTAAACAATAGGTCTATCTCTCCGCCGCCGGGCAAATATCCTGATACGCGCAGAACGGGCATTTCATCGGGCCGGGATCGGGCGTGTAGTCGCGGCGACGAATGCCTTCGGCGGCTTGCAAAACCTCCGCTTTGGTTTTCTCGAACAGCCGATCTTTCCGCGACGATTCGCCGATCAAACCGGTGTCGAGAAAATGTAAACGCCAGCCAGTGACAGGACGATTGAAGCGCGCTTCGTAGGCAAGCGCGTAAAGGCGCAATTGCCGGCTCTTCACGGTTTGCTCACGCGCTTTATCCGGATCTTTCACCTCCGAAGATTTATAGTCAACCACATAGACGCTGCCGTCTGGAAGCTCATCGACGCGGTCCCAGCGGCCGACGATGAGATTGTTGTCGAGATGAAATTTGAATTGCTCTTCAACATACGTTGGCGGCGTGCCCGAAGCCTCTTGTTGCGCAAAAAATTTTCTGAGCACCTCCTGCCCGTAAGCAAACCGCTGATCCTCGTGTTCGCGGCTGATAAAACCCTCGCTGCGCCAATTGGCTTTGAAGACGCGAATCAAATCATCTTCGGTGACGGGCCGGCTTTGCAATTTGCGCTGATTGTATTCACGAATCGCTTCGTGAATCGCTTTGCCGTAAATGATGGTGTGATGCACTTCCAGCGGCACGCGCAAAATCCGCGCGTATTTGTATTTCAACGGGCAGGTGAGATAGTCATCGATCTTGTGCGAATCCAGCGTAAGAATTTGCTCGGCGGGAATCGTGCCGCCCGCCGGGGAGAAGTCCTCCGGCGTCACGTCAAAATGCGCCAGCGTTTCCAGCGGCGAGCGTTTGAGATAATCTTCATCGGCGTGCGCGTGATCGACGGCTTCATGCACGAACAAGCTCACCTTTTTGGGTTTCGCGCCGCCGTGATCGCGCGAGCTGGTCAAATAAAGCTCGCGCTGCGCCCGCGTCATGCCGACATAAAACAAGCGCCGTTCTTCTTGCAAATGAAAATCACCTTCCGGCAAGTGCTCTTTGATCAGCGCGTCGGGCAACTCGATGGTTGAATGACGCGCATCCGTCGGGAATTTTCGCGCGACGAGACCGGCCATAAAGACAATGGGAAACTCCAAACCTTTGGCTTTGTGGATGGTTAAGACCTGCACGGCGTCTTCGTCGAGATCGGCGTCCGCGAGTCCGGGATCGTCGCCAAAGTCCCGCATGAGATCGAGGTGTTGGGCAAAAAAGGCTGCGTCGCCAGTGCTGGTAAAATTCGTATAGTTCTGCACCGTGTTAAAAAATTTGGCGAGATTGCGCAGCTTGTAATCGCTTTCGGCCGATTCACCGGCGGCCAAGCGATTCAAATAGCCCGTGTCTTTGAGATAATGATAGAGCAGCGCATACGCGGGGAGTTGCCGCGCTTTCTCAATATATTTGTCGTGATCGGAAACGATCTTCGCCATCGTCACCCGGCCTTCGGCGGAAAGCGGCCCCAAGGCCCTTTCGGGCGCGCTCCATTCAAATTCCTCCGGTTTACGAAAAATGCCGAGGAGCGGACGATGGGTGCGCGTGTGAACGCCGAGACCGAGCTGCAAATCCTGCATCGGCATGCGATAAATTTCCGAAAGCGCGAGGTGATACAAACTCTGCGAATCGCGCGGATCGGCGATCGTTTTGAGAAAAGCGATCAGCAGCCGAATCTCTTCGCGCTGATAGAGGCCGCGATTGCCGGAGAAACGATACGGAATTTTCTTCTCGGCAAGACCGCGCAGATACGGGTCGGCGGCGCCGTTGGAGCGGACGAGAATGCAAAAGTCGCCGTATTTATAATTTTCCTGCGCTATTTTTTGCGCAATCAGATTGGCGAGGGCTTCTGCCTCGCCGGACAGCGTATCGTAATGCAGATGCTCCACCGGCTTGCCGCCCGGCTCGCGGCCAACGAGTTTTTTGTTGATTTTCTGTTTAACTTCGAGCCGGTCGGGATCGTTGTGGCGAATGAGCTTGTACGACGCATCTAAAATAACTTGCGTCGAGCGATAGTTTTTATTGAGCACGACGTATTTGGCGTCGGGATAGGTGCCGCTGAAATTTAAAATATTGCTGATCGCCGCGCCGCGAAATTTGTAAATCGATTGATCGTCGTCCGCCACCACGGTGAGGTTGTGATGCCCGTCGGCCAATTCTTTAACGAGTTGAAACTGCGCGTAATTGGTATCTTGGAATTCATCCACAAGAATATAGCGGTAACGTTCCTGCAAGCGGCGCCGCACATCCGGCGCGTCGCGTAAAAGCCGGATCGCCAGCGCAATTTGATCGCCGAAATCCGTGACACTCGACGCGATCGATAGCTTCTGATAAGCTTCATAGCATTTCGCCAGCTCAAGCTGTTTTTCCGCGGCTAAAATAAGCGTCGGATCTTCGGTTTGCTGTTGCGCCACGGCCATTTGTTTCGTGGCGAGGTCAAGATAGGCTGCCGGTGAAATATCCTCGTCTTTGGCGCGGCCGAAATGGCGCAACAAATCATGGAGAAACTTGGTGGGATTGCTGAGCGGGCGATAATGTTTGAGCGGCAGCTTGAAAAGATGCTCGCGTAAAAACAGCGCTTGCTCGGCTTGGGCCATCAATTTGAAATCGGGATCGAGGCCGAGATCGACGGCAAATTCGCGCACGAGTTTATCGCCGCAGGAGTGAAACGTCGAGATCGTCATGTCGGTGTAGCTGTAGGGCACCAGTACGTCGACACGCTCTTCCATTTCCGCGGCGGCTTTGTCGGTGAAGGTGAGGGCGAGAATCTCTTTGGGCTTGGCGAGCTTGGCGGCGATGAGATAGGCAATGCGATAGGTGATGACGCGCGTTTTGCCGGTGCCGGCGCCCGCGATGATGGCCAGCGGGCCGGCCGGATGTTGCACGGCCTTTCTCTGCTCGTCATTCAATTCTTCCAAAAGGCGATCGACGGAGAAATTCGCCGGAGTGATCGTGCGATTCGGCGGCGCGACAGTTTTCGTTCCGGCTTGTTCTCCATCCATCTCCATGGGCAAGCTGAGTTGTGTGGTCGAGCGAGTTTTCAAGGTTGTTCAAGCCGTTATGCAACGAATTTTCCATAAAACCAAAAAGCGTCCCGCCGTTCCTTTAGAAAAATCAATGGAAAGGCGGGACGCTTTTGGTCAAACTCCGATACAACGAAAGCTCAGTTGATGATTTGCCCTTCTAAAATATTCTTTTCCGGGTTGAGAGGTTTGCCGGCATAATTGACTTCGTAGTGCAAGTGCGGTCCCGTCGCGCGTCCGGTCTCACCGACCAGACCGATCAAATTCCACCGGTCGATTTTTTGGCCGGTTCTGACAAACACCTCGGAAAGATGGCCATATAAAGTTTTGTAGCCATTGCCATGATCGATAATGATATGTTTGCCGTAGCCGACCCACGGCGTATAAACTTTTTCCGCTTTTTCGACCACGCCTGCCGCCGAGGAATAAACCTCCGTGCCCGGCTCCGCGGAAATATCTAAGCCGTTATGGTGCTTGGCGCGCTCGACAAACGGATCGATACGCATGCCGTATTTATCCGTCATGCGGCCATCGAGCACCGGGCGAATAGAAGGGATGTGTTTTATATCCGTTGAATCGGTCCGCATCTTTTCGCTGACCTCGGCCATATTTTCTTTATGCAATTTCATCCGCATGATCAACCCCTCGACTTCTGAGCTGATTTTTTGGGTTTGGTCTTTTAAATCCGGCGGCAAAGCATTGAGTTCGGGATTTTCCTCGCCCGCGCCTCCGGTACCGACCCGTCGCCAATCCTCGTCAACGCGCGACAAACTATTCTTGATGCGCATGGCATCGGCGTCGCGCTCGAGCGCTTGCATCTGCGTTTCAATTTGGGAAACTTTCCCGTTCAAGCTCTGTAATTGACTATTGAGAATATGATTGGTCTTGCTCAACGAAGCAATACGAATATTCTGGTAAGCGTCGGTAAAGAGGGCGATAGAGGATCCGACCAATAGTAACATCACGACAAATGAGGAAAACATGATTGAAAGAATCCTCTTCCACGTTAGGCTGACTGATTTGACTTCCGACCCCTGCGTCGAAAAATAGATCAGCTTGATCTTTTTGTCACGCATAAGTTTCTTCCTCCGTAAAGAGTGCAGAGACCCGGGGGTTGTTTTGGCGATTAACCCGACTAGCGTAACCCAAAAAGCTTATCTCCACAGATGATTGTTGCATCAGAAACGCGTTCGACATGCTGGCTTGCGCCATTCGCATCTCCGACATTGATTTGAAAGATTTGCCCAATTGGGCATTTGGGCCGCTCCAACATCCAGAGACATTGACCGTTAATAAACCAGAGGAACCGGATAAATCAGCGCAAAAATTTAAAGCTGAACAAATAAACACCGGTGAAAATCTATGTAAAATTCGGTGCATTGAATATAACTAAAAGTAGTTTTGTTGTCAAGAGAAAAATTTTTCTGTGTTACAAAATTGTCACAAAGACGGAGTTTTCCTCATCCCAAATAACTGCGCAGCGGCTTGCTGCGCGAAGCATGGCGGAGGCGTTTAATCGCCTTTTCTTTGATTTGACGAACGCGTTCGCGAGTAAGCTTGAAGCGCGCGCCGATTTCTTCCAGGGTGAGCGGGTGCTCCCGGCCCAATCCAAAATAGAGCTTGATCACTTCGGCTTCTCTTTTGGTCAGCGTCGATAGTGCCCGTTCCACTTCGATTTTCAAAGACTCCGTCATCAACAAATTATCCGGCGACGGCATCTCCTGGTTTTCGATGACGTCGAGCAGGCGGCTTTCCTCGTCCTGGTTAAAGGGCGCATCGAGCGAAAGATGCTTGCCGGCAATTTTGATCGTGTCGGTGACGTCGCTGGCGCTCATATCCAGCTCGTCGGCGATTTCCTGCGGCAGCGGTTCGCGTTCATATTCTTGCTCGAGCGCGCTGAATGCCTTGGCAACCTTATTAATGGCGCCGACGCGGTTAAGCGGCAAACGCACGACCCGCGATTGCTCCGCTAGCGCCTGCAGGATGGATTGGCGAATCCACCAGACCGCGTATGATATAAATTTAAAGCCGCGCGTCTCGTCGAAACGGTTGGCGGCTTTGATCAATCCTAAATTTCCTTCATTAATCAAATCCCCCAAAGACGGCCCCTGATTTTGATACTGCTTGGCGACGCTCACCACAAAACGTAGGTTCGCTTTGGTGAGCTTTTCCAAAGCGTCTTGGTCACCCCGCTTGATACGTTTCGCGAGTTCGATCTCATCACCAGCCGATAGTAGCGGCACCTCGCCGATTTCCTGGAGATATTTCTCCAGGGTTTGGTCGCTGCGCGAGCGGCTACCACCAGTGAGCTTAGCCACACTCCCTTCCTTTCTGGCCTATGGCCGGAGGCTGCGCCTGCAGGGCTACGCCCTTTTTGCGGACAACACCCGCTGGGTGATCAATTCCAAAGTTTATTTTTTGACGCAAACAGCATGGCAATATACGAAATTTTTAAATTTTTGTCAATATTTTCGTCAACATTTACGTTTTTTGCCCGCGGCCTGGTCCCGGCGCCCAACGAAGGAACTTTGTGAAGAAAATTAAACTTGCGAATTTAGTCTTTCCTGCTAATTTTCAAGAATGACCTCTCGGCATGGTAAAATTTTACCCAGGGCCGATTTTCTCAAAGAACATCCGAACTTTTAAGCAAGCCCCGATGAATAAGCTCTTTTCCGTTAGCTTAGTTATACAAGTTCTTCTACATAACGTGATAACTTACCCCCAGGCGCGCCGGTCTGCGGAGGTAGATGCCAAAAAACTTTTGCCGCCTGAGGTGGTGCGGGCTGATTCGCTTTTGCAGGAAGCGATTTTGCGCACCGCTTTGCAGCATTATGATCGAGCCTTGTCATTTACCGACAGGGTGATTAAAATATACCCTAAAGAACCGATCGGTTATTTTTTTCGCGCCGCGGTATTGCAGGCGCGCATGATGGATTATGAGAATTATGGCACCGACGAAAAAGCGTTCCTGGAAGCAACCGGTTGGTGCCGCCAACTTGCGCAACAAAAATTAAAAGACCCCGCCTTGACCGGAAACGCTAAAGCCTGGGCGCATTTTTTTTTCGGCAGTGCGATCGGTTACGAAGCGTTCGTCATCGGCAAAAAGAAAAAGTACTTCGAAGCGTTTCATTACGGCTGGCAAAGCATTCAGCATTTGGAAGCGGCGTTGAAAATCGACCCACAGCTTTATGACGCCTATCTCGGTATCGGCACTTATAAATACTATCGCAGCAAAATGAGCAAAAGCTTCCGTTGGCTGCCTTTTATCAAAGACGAGCGCGAAATGGGTATGAACATGATTCGTCAGGCTCTCGCGCAGGGCCGCTATAGCCGCACCGCTGCCATCAACGGTCTTGGTTGGATTCTCATGGATGAAGACCGCCCCAAAGAGGCGCTCGCGTTGATCGACTCCGCGCTCGTAACATATCCGGCCAGCCGTTTCTTCCTCTGGAGTGCCGGCGAGGCCGCCTTTCGCGTCAAACGTTATGAGCAAGCCGCAGCGCATTATCGTCAGATTCTTTCCTCATTGCAAAATGAAAATCACCTTTCGCCTTATCTGGAGCTGGTCGGGCGCACGCGTCTCGCCAAAGTTTATCAGGCCGCGGGGAAAATGGACGAAGCCTGTCATGAGTTGGAGCGCATTAAGTTGCTGGGATTATCGAAACGTGATCGCGAACGCGGGGAGGAGTTTTTGAAAGAAAGTGAAAAATATCGAAGGAAATGTCATATGACAGCAAATGGGAAAATTGATACTAAATGACTGAAAATTTTTTGTAAATTAATTTGGTGAGATAATTCACGAATTCAATCAATCTCAATAGGTCTTGCACAAACCTTCTTGGCCGCCAATGCACTATTTTACTTATCGTCAGCAGCAACTCTTTTGCGAAGAAACTTCTGTGAGTGAAGCCGCCGCTCAATTTGGCACCCCGCTGTATCTCTACAGCCGTAAAACCTATCGTGAAAAATATGCGCTGATTGACCGCGCTTTTGCGGCGTCGAAACATCAAATTTGTTTCGCGCTCAAGGCGAATTGCAATCCGCACCTTCTGCAAGATTTTGCGCGTCTCGGCTGCGGCGGAGACGTCGTTTCGGGCGGCGAGTTGCATTTGGCGTTGCAGGCCGGCATTCCCGCGTCGCGCATCGTCTTCGCGGGCGTCGGCAAGCGCGACGATGAAATCCTCGCCGGGCTCGACGCCGGCATTCGCGGCTTCAATGTGGAATCGGAGGCCGAGCTGCAGGTCATCAATGAGTTGGCGGCACAGCGAAAGAAAATCGCGCCGGTATCGTTGCGCATCAATCCGGACATCGACATTCACGGCCATCCGTATATTTCCACCGGTCGCGCCGCGGATAAATTCGGCATCGAGTTAAATCGCGCCAAAGACTTGTTTACGGAGATCAAAACGTTGCGGCAGGTCAAATTGATGGGCTTGCACGCGCATCTCGGCTCGCAGATCACTGAACTGTGGCCGTTCCCGCAAATCGGCGAGTTGTTTGGAAATTTGGCGCATCTCGCGCGCACGGCGGGCCATCATCTCGATTACATCGACGTCGGCGGGGGCCTCGGCGCGATTTACGAGAACTTTATCAAAGTCGAACCGAACACCGGGCCGGCGCCCGATCTCGCCCTGTCGCCCAACGATTTGGCGGAAAAACTTTTGCCACCGCTGACGCGCGACTTGCCGAAGGATTGCACGATTATTTTCGAGCCGGGCCGCGCGCTGGTGGCCGGCAGCGGCATTCTCGTCACGCGCGTGCTTTACACCAAAATGACCCGCGGCAAATTTTTTGTCGTGGTCGATGCGGGCATGAATGATTTGATTCGACCGAGTCTTTACCACGCCTATCATCAAACCGTGCCGGTGATTCAACGCGACGGCGAGTGGCAAAACGGCGACGTCGTCGGCCCCATTTGCGAATCCGGCGATTTTCTGGCGAAAGATCGGTTGCTGCCGCCGGCGCAACGCGGCGATTTGCTGGCGATCATGACGGCCGGCGCTTATGGTTTTTCGCTAGCGTCGAATTATAATGCACGGCCGCGGCCGGCGGAAGTCGTTGTTGATGGCAGCACCAAGCTGCTATCGCGGCCGCGCCAGAGCTTGGAGACATTGTGGAAAAATTGACGTTTCGACGCCATATCTCTGCCGCGATTTGCCGGTGTTGAAATGATACTGAACCTATAACGTCATGGGGCTTCATCTCTTTCAAGCAATATTTTTCCTAAAAAATTGGGAGTTTTGGGTATTTTTTTGTGTCTATTTTGATAGAAGCGAACACTAACAAACTCCCAAAGCATATGAATACCTCAAAATTTTTTATACTGTCGCTGGCATCGCTGCAAATTTTATCGACTGCCGCTTTTTCATTCGCCAGCGGCGGCCGATCGATTGTCACTGAAGACGATTCTTTGCGCGCGTTTCGATCCCCACTGAGCAACGCGGATTCAATCGCCGCGCATTATTACGCCCCCATTCTTTGGTTCGATGCCGACGAGAAATACTATCCGACCGTACCATTCTTCACCGCGTTCCAATGGCAAGAAGCGGCAAATACAATCAATGCGGACGTCGGTTTTTTAAAAAATCCGCAAAACGTTTGGCCCGACGGATCTTGGGATGCGCTCGTCAAAGCCTACGACAATCAGATGAAGGCGCACAAAGCTGATCCCGACTCTGTGCCCAAACCACGCGTTTGGGTGTTTTGGGACAAAGCTGAAATTTCCGTCGCAGAGTTTCAAGACCTCATCGAACGGGATCGCCAGTTTGAGCACCGGGATATCATTTATATAAATTTTCTAAAAACGCTCGACAAAAAAAGAGCGTATCTCAACGTCTTTCGCTATTGGCTATATTATATAAGGGACGCCGGCTTGCAGGGACATCCTCAAGACATCGAAACGGTTTTTGTCTTTGCGCCAAAATCCAGCTCTGGTAAGGCGCCATTTCCGGCGCCGCTCGCCATTGTTGGCGCCGGCCACTCGGATATCGTTCCCAATAATGTTTTGTTGCCCCCGCAAACCGAGCGCGTCGATTCTCTGTCCATTCACATCTTGGTGGAGCGCGGCGGCCATTCTTGCGCGCCGGATCGCAATGGCGACGGCCGTTTTAATCAAGGCTTTGACGCCAACTGGCAGGCCGTAAAACTGTGGGGCACTCGCGACACCCAAGCCGCCGTCGGTTTGGGAGCGTTGGGAAATTACGAAGCGTGGATGACTTTTCCGCGCAACGACGATGATCGTTGCATGCCGCCGCGATTGCGCAAAGACGTCTCCGTCAAGCTGACGTACTTGCCGAAAGGGCTCCGGCCGGCTTTTTTCGCGGGAAAATTTCGTTATGATATCCAAGAAAAGCTTTTGATTGCCACGGGAAGCATATCGGAAGAAGAAAAGAAACGATTGCTCGAATTGTCTTCGGATAAGTTTTATCAAGAGGCTGTTAATGAGCTTTTCGAGAAGTCACAACGTGGCGTCTGGTTTTATACTTTGGCGGCGCTCGCAGATTTGAAAGCAGCGTATGATTCAATCAGTGTATTGCCAACAAAGGTGGCCAGCGTGCAAGACTCGAGCCGGTGGCGAGCTTTCGGACTTCGTTTGGAAAAAATCGGCGGGCCGCCGGCTTTAGCGTGGCTGGTCAGCGGTGATTCTGCGCGCGGGCGAGTGAAAAATTGGCTCGTCCATCAAAGCCGGTACGATGCGGCTAAAAATGCGCGCCTGAGACTCGAGCGCCAAAAGCACATGCCGTGGCTTCATTATTATTATAACGCCTCGGCGTTGGCTTGCTTTAAGCGGCATCTCTTTCCGTCGCACGCTTTCCTTGACAAATTTTTCCGGGGGGGATTCGTCAGATTGGTTAGCAAGCACGAATTTATTGCCGGGCTGGATCTTTTCGTCACCGAACTGCCCGGCAAAGTTATCAAAATACCGGGGGTCCTGGCCTTCGACGCCGGCTTTCATTATGTAACGGAAAACGCAACCTTGCAGGGTGTACAGAAAAAGCCGAATCAAATTTCCGTCCGGGCTCTTTATGATACCGGCTATGCGACGATTCTTTCGGGATACTTTGGATGGGGCGTGCAAACCGCTTTGAAAAAAGATCCTTTCAGACAATACAATACAAAATATTTTCTTTACGGTGGCGTGAAGACCGAGTTTTATCGGCGCATGCGATTTGTCCCGGATTTTATTCAATTACGCGCCGGTTTTCGAATTCCGGTTAAAGGACTACGGTTATTATTTGAAGAAGATCCCCGCATCGAGCTGCAGGCCGGTTTTCATCGATGAATATTCCTGCGCATGAGGGGCAGCGTTTATAAAAATCAGATAAGGAACCCCAAGGTTTTGATGTTTTCAACGATTGGTTGATTCAAGCTACTTGGCGTGACCGTATAATTGTGAAACTCCCGCCGCACCGGATATTTTTTGCGTAATTCATCAAAGTGGCGGCCGCGATTTTCCGCTTTCATATTTAAAACCGCGCGCAGACGTCGATCATCAGCGGTGATATCATAAACGCGCTTGATCAGCGCATCGAGCTTCTTTTCATTCGTCTCGAAATTTTCTTCCAATTGAATGGCTGGCTCCGTAATCACCGGCAGCGCCTTTTCAATTTGCCATTGCGGCGCGGCGCCGAGAAATTTACAGGCGGCGTGGTAAATTTGATTCGTGCCGTTCAATTTTCCATCCAGCGAATAGCCGGCAATGTGCGGCGTGCCGATTTCAACAAGCTGCAAAAGCCCGGTATCGATTTCCGGCTCATTTTCCCACACATCGAGAACGGCGGAACGCAGATGCCCGCTTTGCAAAACTTCTTTCAGCGCGGCATTATCGACGACCTCGCCCCGGCAAGTGTTGAAAAGCACGCTGCCGCGCTTCATCTGCTTTAAACGCGCACGATCAAATAAATGAAACGTGGCGTCTTCGCCTGTATGAGCTAGTGGCGTGTGCAGCGTGATGATATCGGCTTCCATCAACGCGTCGAGCGGCAAAAACTTTGGATCGCGCGTTTCTCGCGCCAGCGGCGGATCATTTAATAAAACTCTCATGCCAAGTCCTGCGGCCATTTTCGCGACGCGGCTGCCGATATGGCCGACGCCGACAATTCCCAGCGTTAATTTTTCTAATGATAATTCATGTGCGTTAGCATGATGCAGCAACGCCGCCATCACGTACTCGGCCACGGAGTTGGCATTGCTCCCCGCCGCGCTGGTGAAGGCGATGTCCTGTTGCGCGAGATAATTCAAATCGACGTGATCCGTGCCAATCGTCGCCGTGGCGGCAAAGCGAACCGCGGTGTCGTGCAATAATTTTGCATCGACTTTGGTCACCGCGCGGACGAGCAAAAGCTCGGCGTCTGCCAGTGCAGCGCGACTCATGGCGCGTCCGGGCAGCAAAGTGATTTCGCCCAAATGCGAAAAGGCCTCGCGGACACACGGAATATTTTCGTCGGCAACGATCTTGTGCATGTATATCTTCATTGATAAGTTTGCTCCGAATCGCCGCGGCGTGCGAAACTTTAATTTCGCCGTGCAGATTTTAAAAAGCCTTTGTTTTTCGCCAACGGCAAATTTATATTGAAAAACTTTCTTAAACTAAGGACGAACTCACTTGACGCGTTTATTTTGTTGCATCGGCAGTCTCGTTATTTTTCTCGTGGCGCCGGACTCGCGAGCAATCCCGAACGATTCGGCCAAGCCGCTTTATAAAATGAACCGGGCGGAAATCGACACGTTGATTCGGCAAACGAGCCAACGTCATCCCGATTTTCTTGAGCGCCTGCAAATTTATTCGGCGCGGGCGCTGGGCACGCCCTATCGCTGGTTTCCGCTTGGCGACGGCCCGCAGGGAAAATACGACCGCGGCCCGCTCGTTGATTTTGCGCGGGTCGATTGCCTCACGTTCTGCGAGCAAATTCTCGCGATGGCGCTGGCGGAAGATTACGAGGAAATGTTCGCGCGCTTACAGCGGCTGCGTTATCGCCATGGTGAAATCGATATTCGTGCCCGTAATCATTTTATGCTCGCCGATTGGCTGCCGAATAATTCCTGGCTGGTCGAGGATATGACGGCGGCATTGGGCGGCGATCTTTGCGTCGAGATGACGAAAACAATCAACCGGGTGGAAACGTTGCGGAAAAAAGGCGTACCGCGAAACGAACTCGCCGCCATGCCACCGCCGCAGACGATGACGATTCGATATATTCCCGAGGTGAAGTTGCCGGCGATCAAATCCAAACTGCGTGGCGGGGAAATCGCCGTCATTGTGCAGAGCCGCCCCGGCATTTTTGCGGCGCATCTCGGCTTTATGCTGCGTGACAGCGCCGGGCGGATTTTCTTTCGCAATGCTTCGGCGCGCCGCGGCGTCAAAAAAGTGGTTGATGAAAATTTTGATGATCTCGTGAAGTTTCTCCAGCGCAATCCGAGCTGGGTGGGAATGGTTTTTTTGCGCGTGCGACGCGAATAAATTTTCTTTACTGCTGCACGAGGTGCGGATGGGTGTCGACGCCCGAGGGCAGTTCGCTGCGCACGAGATAATCCGCCAGTGTCGTCAAGGCATTGCCAACGGCCTCCAGCACTTGTTCTTCATCGCCGATCAGGCCGAGCGTCAACGTCTTTTTGAGCTTGGTGTCTTTCCCGGCTTCGCCCTCGGCCCATGCTTTCCAAATGATGCGGCCTTGCGAGTTCGCCAGCACCGCATGAAAATGCGGCAGCACATCTTTATCGCCCCAAATATATTTCGCTTGCCCGATCGTCGCCTGCGTTGAGTAGTTCTCGCCAAAAATGACGGCCTCCGCCCGGAGCTTGCGCGCCACGCGGCGAATGGCGTCGAGCTGATAGCTTTGCGGCAATTCCTGGATGCCCATATCGAGCACGACCTGGCGCACGGAATCGTCCGGAATAATATAGAACCGGCGAAACTCCGATAGTTTTTCTTGAAAAATTTGCCGCACGGCGATGCGGCTCTTGTCGCGCTTCACTTCGCCGACAAAACCCATGACGGCGATGCGGCGCGTGGCAGTGATTTGCGCGCGATCATATTTGTAACCTTCTTTAGTCGACGAGCGATTGACGGCGCAGCCGGCGAAAAGAAAAAGCGCGGCAAGCAGATTGATGAAAATAAGGCAAGGTCTCATCATTTTCCTCCGATCCTGGTTTTTGCAAAATTTGACGACGGTATGTATAACCATAAAAAGATAAACAAAGATTTGTCAATTCGCCAGTTGTTTTTACTCTCGATTCTTTTCTTGACTTTACCGCCGGCATGATGTAAATTCGTTCATATGTTAAAAGTGGAAACTTTTATCCACTTGCGCAGTACGATGAAATAGTTGCCGCCGGCACACGGTAAAGTCTTAAGTTTCACCTAAGGAAGGGAGATATGAAACGATTCGTTCTGTTGTTGATTGGTTTGCTTCCGGTTGCAGTTTTCGGGCAGGGTATAGAAGTTCAACCGCGTCACCTCATCGATTTACCAACGGCCTGGCCGATGCCCCGCGCCGGTTTTGATTTGAAAGTGCGCGCGTTCGGCGGTGGCGGCGCGCTCGTCGCGCTCAGCGTCGGCGTCTCCAATGAGTTTATGTTCGGCGCCTCATATGGCGGCAATCACATTCTTGGTGAAGATTCACTGATTTGGAATCGCGCGCCCGGCATTTTGCTGCGCTATAAAATGATTGAAGAAAGTTTTGCCCTCCCGGCCATCAGTATCGGTTTTGAATCACAAGGTTATGGCCCCTTTATCGGCGGCCCCAAAAGCCGCTATACGAATAAGTCGCGGGGCTTTTATGCCGTCGGCAGCAAGAGTTACGATTTCTTCGAGCATTTGGATTTTCACGGCGGGGTCAATTACTCGCTCGAGCGCACGGAAGACGGCACTTCGCCGATTAATTTTTTTATGGGCGGGGCGCTCGCCTTCAATCAGGATTTTGAGTTGCTCGCGGAATATGACTTTGCCGTCAACGATACGAAAGATAAAGAAGAGTTCGGCTCCGGCAACGGCTATTTGAATGCCGGCTTGCGCTTGAATATCAAGAAAGTCGTTTATATCGAGCTTTTTCTCAAAAACCTGACGAAGAATCGCCGCACCTCGAATTACTTTACGCGTGAATTTCAGCTCACGTTTTTTCAATATATTTTGTAGGACGCTTGTCATGGCCAGGGAAATATTGGCAGTGAGTTTTACCATGAAATTTATAGGTGCTTTATGAAATTTTCTCGGAATTTATTATTCGCTTTCGCCGCCAGCGCTTTGGTTGGAACCAGCCTCGGTTGTTATACGATGTTGAAACATCCGCGCGTGCAAACCGATGACCGCAACGCCGCGCTTGATGAGGAGGACATGATTGCTTTTGGCGACGACTGCTCATCTTGCCACAGCATGGGAAGCTTGCGCATGCAGCATCATGCCGTGCCGCCGCCACGCCGGATTATTTCCCCGACCTGGGATTATTATTATGACAATCCGTGGTGGGGCATGTACTACACGCCCAGCACGGGCGCGAATGCCTCGGCAGGTGAAGAACAGAAAAAGCGGCCGTTTGATCGCCGGCATCAAAGCCGTCCGGATGACAATAATGCGCCGACGGCTGCGACGCCCGAGCCGGCGGCGGGTTCCGGCACCATCGCGAAGCCGGCTGATTCCGGGTCCGGGAGCCCAACCCCCGCGTCTAACACCGACACCAATAAACGCGAAGAAAAACGCGCCGGCGATAATTCCAGCGGCGGCGAACGCCGCACGCGCAAGCCGTAAAAGCATTGGATTGGTGGATTTGGGGATTGATGGAATTTTGGATTGGTGGAATACTAGAACTTCACCCATCCATTAATCCAAAAATCCATTAATCCACCAATCCAATAAGTTATCAATCCAGTCAAACAGCATTTCGATTCCCTGCCTCATCACACCTCTTTCCGACGGGAGCACGATCAATGCCCAAAATTTTCCGAATCGTTTTGGGAGTCACCATTGTTTTAATAATCGTTTTGGGCGCCGTTGCCGTTTTGGGCGTGCGGCTGATTAAAAAATCCTTGCCCCAAGCTGAAGGAAAACAAAACGTCGCCGTTCTCGCGCAAGCGGTGACGGTCTATCGCGACGAATATGGCGTGCCGCATATTTTTGCGCAAAATGAAGATGACGTGTGGCGCGCCGCCGGCTATGTGGCAGCGCAGGATCGTTTGTGGCAAATGGATTTTGTGCGTCGCGCCGTGCACGGCACGCTCTCCGAAATTTTTGGCGAAGCCGCGTTGCCCGATGATAAATTCCTCCGCACCTGGGGCTTCCACCGTCTGGCCAAGCGCCTCGCGGAAAATATTTCACCGCAATCTCGCCGCATGTTGGAAGCATATGCCGAGGGCGTCAATGCTTTTATCGACGACAATCGCGGTCGTCTCCCGCTGGAATTTAGCATGCTGCAATACAAACCGGAAAAATGGAAAATCGAAGACAGCATCGGCTATATGCGGCTGATGGCCTTTAAGTTGAACTTTGCCTGGTTCTTCGAGCCGGCGCTGGGAAAAGTTGCCGATCAATATGGCTTGCCGATGGCAATGGAGATTTTTCCGGCCGTGTTAGAAAACTCTCCGGCCATCGTACCCGAAATGCCGAAAGGCATCGGCAGCCGCATGGACGAATTCTTTCAACTTGCCATCCGCACACGTGCGCAGCTCGGCATGCCGCCCGCGGTTTTAGGCAGCAACAGTTGGGTGGTGAGCGGCGCGCGCTCTGAAAGCGGCAAACCATTGCTCGCCAACGATCCGCACCTCGGGCTGACTTTGCCCTCGGTCTGGTACGAAATGCATCTTGTTGCCGGCAACGAGCTTGATGTGACGGGCGTCACTCTCGCCGGAATTCCTGGCGTCGTGCTTGGACATAATCAGAGCATTGCATGGGGATTTACACATGGCATGGTCGACGATCTCGATTTTTATCTTGAGAAAATAAATCCCGCTAATCCTGAGGAATATTGGCATCAGGGCAGTTGGAAAAAAATGGAGGTGAGCGAAGAATATATTTCGGTGAAAGGCCGCAGCACGCCAGAATTGTTTAAAGTTCGTTCGACGCTGCACGGACCGGTGGCGAATGCCATTAACCCCGCGGCGCAGAGCGATACGCTGGCGGTGAGTTTTCGCTGGACGGGATTTGAAACCACGGATGAAATGCTTTCGACCTACCGGCTCAATCGCGCCAAATCCTGGGAGGAGTTTTTACAAGCGGTGCGGCATTTCAAAGTGCCGAATCAAAATATTATTTATGCCGACGTTAAGGGAAACATCGGATACTACTCCTCCGGATTGGTGCCGATTCGCCGCGATGGCAAAGGGTATTTGCCTTATCGCGGCTGGGAAGATGCGGGCGATTGGATCGGCATGATTCCTTTCGAGCAGATGCCACATGCTTACAATCCGCCGCAGAATTTTGTGGCGACGGCCAACAACTTGAGCGTCGGAAAAAATTATCCATATTATATTTCCAATGCCTGGGAACCTGAAAGCCGTATCGAGCGCATCACGGATTTGCTGGCATTCGATGAGCGGCACAGTGTGAAAACTTTTCAACAGATGCAGAACGACGTCGTCTCGACGCATGCGCGGCGACTGTTGCCGAAACTGCTCACTTTGCTCGACGAAGCCGTGGGCCGCGACAGCACGCAACAAACGGTGTTGAATGAAAATGAAAAGAATGCGCAAATTTTGTTGAGCGCCTGGGATGGCAGCGAAACGCCGGAGAGCGTGCCGGCGGCGTTGTTTCAGGTTTGGTCGCAAGAGTTTTTGCTGGCGACGATCAAGGATGAGCTGGGTGACACATTGTTTAATGCCTACGCCGCATGGTCGAGCTTGGCGATTCGCGCCGCGGAATATTTGGCGCAGCATCCCGAATCGACTTGGTTTGACGATCGCCGCACCGCGAATCTCGAAACCGCGCCCGATATCACGCTCTCTTCTTTTCGCCGCATGTTGCAATATTTTCGCGAGCATCTCGGCGAGATCATCGGGGATTGGGAGTGGGGGAAAATTCATCAGGTTGTTTTAGAGCATGCGTTGGGCAAGCAGCCGCCATTGAATCACGTTTTCAACGCCGAGCCATTTCCCGCGGGCGGTTCGGCGGATACGATTAACAAAGGGGAATACCAAATCACCGCGCCTTATCCGGTGGCCGCGGGGCCGTCGGTGCGGCTGATCGTTGATCTGGCGCATCCGGAAACAAGCTGGTCGATCATTCCGGGCGGGCAATCCGGCCAACCGTTTAGCCCGCATTACAAAGATCAAATCGAATTGTGGCGCCAAGGCCAATATCGCCAAGTCGAACTGCGGCGCGACCTCATCGCCGCGCGCAGCAAGAGCACGTTGATTTTGCGACCACGGTAGCTCATAGTAGCGCCTTCAGGCGCACACTGATAAATGACCGGAACACTTTAGCCCCTGAAGGGGCTACTACAAAATTTGTTGCGGAGGAGGTATGAAACAAATTGCTGACCTCGTCTTAGGTGAACACTTCACCTCGTTTTTTGTCATTCGCCGCAAAGAGCTCAAGAAAAAGAAAAACGGCGATCCCTTTCTCGCCTTTGATTTCGCCGACGCCAGCGGCCATATCGATGCCGTCTGGTGGGATTTTGCCCCCGACCTTTTTAATAAAACCGATACTGACGGTGTCGAAGTGGGCGACGTGGCAAAAGTCGCCGGCCACGTCGAAGAGTATCAGGGCGTCCGCCAAGTGCGCGTCGAGAAAATTCGCCGCGCCAAGCCGGATGATCAAGTCGAAATGGCCAAGCTCGTGCCGGCGGTGGAAACCGATCGCCAGGTCTTGTGGCAGAATTTTCGCAAGATGATCGACAGCGTCGCCAATCCTTATTTGCTCTCTCTCCTGCGCCGTCTTTTTGATGACGAAGCCCTCGCTAAAAAATTTATCGACGCGCCGGGCGGCAAGCTCTGGCACCACAACTACCTCGGCGGCTTGATGGAGCACACGCTGCATATCGCCACCATCTGTGATCGTTTGGCGAAAATTTATCCGGCGCTTGACCGCGATCTGCTCGTCGCCGCCGCGCTGATGCATGATATCGGCAAAGTTGAGTCCTACACTTTCGGCCCGCATTTCGATTATACCGATGCGGGCCGTCTGCTCGGCCATATCGTCATCGGCAGCCAAATGGTCGCTGAAAAGATCAACGAGTTCCCGGAATTTCCTCACGAGCTCAAAATGAAATTGCAGCATTTGATTCTGAGCCATCAAGGAAAATTGGAGCAGGAATCGCCGGTCGTGCCGATGACGCGCGAAGCGTTTATTCTCTATTACGCCGATGAAATCGACTCCAAGCTCAACGCCATTGACCGCATCAACAAAGACGAGCGCCCGGCCGGCGCCAAGTGGAGCAAGTTCGTGAACTTATTGGGAAGATATTTATATTTCGGGGAGCAACAGACAAAATAACTTCGAGCAATGGCCTTAAACTATATTCCTCTTGATTTTTGGTCCATTCTTCTGCTCTTCGGCGCGTTGCAAGGATTGTTCTTTGCGCTCACGTTGTTGCTGCATCAAAAAGGCAATAAAATTTCCAACCGGCTCCTGTCATTTCTGCTTTTCATTTTCTCGTTGCATTTAACTGAATATATGATGATCGCCTCGGGATTGTATCAGCAAGCGCCACATTTTATTGGCACAACGCTGCCGGTGGTTTTTCTGATCGGGCCGATTTATTATCTTTATTCCGTCTCGTTATTGCAAGAAAATTTTCACATCGATCTGAAACGTGCACTGCATTTTGTTCCAGCGGTTTTGTGCTACCTCCTTTTGCTGCCGTTTTATGCCAAGCCTGCCACCACCAAAATCGCTTTACTCGCCGGCATCATCAAAAGCGGCTATGTCATTTTTCCGCTGGATCAATTTATTTTGCTGGCGTTGAACACCTGCCAGATGCTGGCCTATTTTTATCTGACCTTCACGGTGCTGCAAAATTTTGAAGAAAATTTTATGCGCGAATCCGCCAGCACGGAAATTTTGAATGTGAGCTGGCTCAAAAAAATTTCATTGTGGTTCAGCCTGTACATGATGCTCTTTTTTATCGCCTCCTTTCAACTTTTTTTGCTCAAAGCGCACCGGCAGGAAATTTTTTATGTCGTCATGCTGATCCTGTCAGGCTTCATTCATGCCGTCGGCTATCACGCCATCAAACAGCCGGAAATCTTTTCGGGCGCTAAAATCAAGCCCGCCGCGCCCAAATATCAAAAGACGGCTTTACCGGAGCAGAGGTCAAAAACCTATCTGGAAAAGTTGCTCTATATGATGAGAGAAAAAAAGCCGTTTTTGAACCCCGAATTAAAATTGTCCGATCTGGCGGAAACGTTGGAGATGTTGCCGAACCACTTATCGCAGGTGATCAACGCCGAGCTGGACAAAAACTTTTTCGATTTTATCAACGACTATCGAATCGAGGAAGCCAAGCGAAGATTGTTGGACGCCAAGTTTGAGCACTATTCCATTTTGGCGATTGCGCTGGATGTGGGGTTTAACAACAAAGCGTCATTTAACCGCGTCTTCAAAAAGCACACGAACATGACGCCATCCGACTTTGTCAAATCACAAAGCGGGAAAGTGCGGGAGTGAATACTTTTGTTCATCTCAAATTTTTACAAAACAGGTAAAATCTCACAAGGTGAGACGCTTTGCAAGCTTTCATGTGCTATCTTGCTTATATCAAATCAACGTTGTAAGTTTCAATTCCAAAAATCGGAGGAAAAAGCAATGGCACAGTCAACAAAAATTCACTGGCATCTCATTTTTATGGCGGCGTTCGGCATTCTCGTGCTGCTGGTTTTAGCGTTTGTTTTGTTTGTGGCGTTTTATTCGCATTTGATGGACCCGACGCATGATCAGGCCTACTACAGCGAATTCGCGCAAAAAACTGGCGTCCCGTTCGTCTTCTTCTTCGCGCCGCTGCCGATCTTTCTGCTCGTGCGCTGGGTTGGCCGCAAAGCGAAGGGCAACGCGATGACGCACGCGGTTTTAATCATCGCAATCAATCTGCTTTTGGACGTCACGATCACCACGCTCGCTGGCCAAGCCGGAGATTTGTTTAAACTCGGCCATGTGCTGGCGCAAGTGGCAAAATTAGCTGCGGCGCTGCTCGGCGGCTTGGCGGCGCAACGCGAGGACACCGGCGCTCAGTTGAAAATAGCGGTTTGAAAAAAAAATTGACCGGTCGCTCGGCTCGACTAAGCTTGCCGACCGAGCGACCGGTCAATTTTCAACGCCGAACAGAACTGAGTTCACTGCAAAGTCTTTACGGCTTGATCACGCGCGGCTGATTATGTGCGTCCCGTAACGTGATACTCGTCGTCGTTGGGCGTTCCGCGGTGGCGCTCCGTCTGGCGATCATGTGGATCGCGGGTTCTGTGGTTTCGTCGAGCAGCAATAACCCTGAGCCGGTGTCACCCGCACCGAGTTTAACGCGAATGGTTCCATTGGCGTCTCGCAGTCGAAACACCACTTCTCCATCCGCTTCCACTTTGAGTTGCGCGCGAACCCGACCATGATTGTCCACCAACTCCAGAGCACTCGTTTTCAGAATTGTGGTGGTCGCCGTCTGTGCCGTCGTGAAACCGGCCTGGGTAACGAGAAGAAGCAGAAGCGCAAAGTTTAAAATTGTGAGCACGATGTCAAATCGCAGTGACTTCATACAATCCTCATTGGTTAAAAAAATACTTATTGACTTAACGGCTTGCCTGCCGACCGCTACTGCCGGCGCCGATCATCAAATGCACCGTTGCTTCTTTGCCGATAATATCCCAGCCGCGCGCGATGTCGAAATCTTCGCGATTGATCACGAAGGTCGATTCGAAGCCGGCCAGCAGGCCCATATCGCCGACGCGGTTGACGCCGAGCAGCTTGACCGGAATGGTGATTGGTTTGGTCACGCCGCGCATCGTCAAATCACCGGTCACCAGCAAAGTGTCGGCGCCTTTTTTCTCAACTTGCCGGCTCTTAAAACCGAGCGTCGGATATTGGGCGACGTTGAAAAATTCTTTCGAGCGCAACGCGCCGTCACGATCCGAATTGCGGCTGTCGATGCTGTTGGCCTGCACCGTAAATTCGACCTGGCTCGCTGCCGGATTTTTCGGATCATAAACAATGGCGCCGGTAAAATTTTTGAACCGGCCTTCTTCTTTAAAGACCTTCCATTTATAAATCGCGAAGCCGATATGACTGTCTTCTTTGCGCACGTTAAAAGTTTGCGGCTGCGCGAAAAGCGGAATGGATAAAAACAGTTGCGCCGCGAAAAGAAAAGTTGTGAGGCGCAAAAAAAGTTTGTTCTTCATGGTTGTCTCCTTTTCAAACTTTAGGATCAAATCTCTGCAAGCAGCTTTTCGCCAAATAAGATGCCGCCGGCAGGAAAAGGGTTTGAAAGGGAATTTGG
>Ga0247727_10003515_pt1 | contig 34550 bp, 45 predicted proteins | sample WisWelCaveWW1625_FD_202498 | JGI IMG/M metagenome (GOLD analysis project Ga0247727, IMG submission 202498) | Biofilm microbial communities from Wishing Well Cave, Virginia, United States - WW16-25 | ecosystem: Environmental > Aquatic > Deep subsurface > Groundwater > Cave microbial mat | place...
GATCCTTCATCCCTGGCCAAATATTCGCTTTGCCGTCACACACCCGAGGTGGGAGCCGGATGCCTTAATCGGGCCCGTCCGGATCTGTGCGGGGGGCGCGGGGTAACCTGCGTCCCTACCGCGATCAAGCGCTTCGCCAAGCTGACCGAAGTGGCGGTCGCCGGCATCAAGCAGTACGTCAAGGAGGTGAAGGAGGGCTCGTTCCCCGACGACGACCACTCCTATACGGTGAAAGAGGAGGAGTACGAGAAGTTCGCCGCCATGGTGCGCAAGCGCCGGCAGGTTTGAAGGGAGATAGGCATGGCTGAACCCTTGGTACCGGTGCCGATGTGGAAGCGCGTCGTCGCCTCGATCCTCGACTTCATCATGGTGTTCTTCGTCGGCGGCTACGTGATCGGCGCCGCCACCGGCGGCCTCAAGGCCGACGGCTTCGATCTCAGCGGTTGGCCGGCGCTGCTGCTGTTTGCGGTGGTGGTCGCCTACTTCTATGTCGGCCGGCGGGTGGTCGGCGGCACGCTGTGGGACCGCTTTTTCGGCATATCGCGGCCGCAGCCCACCTGACCATTGCGGGAATGCAACCCATGAAGACCTACGTCGGCCAGCGCAGCATCGACGGGCTGGTGGTCACGGTCGACGGCCGGCCGCTGCCGGAGCACTACGAGGTCAAGCAGTTCACCCGATGGGGGTTCGAGTGGACCTACGAGGGGTCGAGCCCGCAGCAGCTGGCGCTCGCCATCCTCTACGACCACCTGGGCGACAAGGAGCGCGCCATCCGCCTGTCGGGGTCCTTCATGAAAAGGGTCGTCGCCGACTTGGATAACGACTGGACCCTGCGCGGCGACGCAATCGAGCGCGCCATCAACGAGATCGAGAAGACTTGAAGGGCCGCCGCCGGGCCGACCCAGACGTCATTCCGGCGTCGTGCCGGAGGCACGCGAGCAAGCTTCGCGCGGGCGCGAACGGGGATAGGCCGGAACCCAGTCCACCGGCGGCTTGCGCTTGGATGCTCACATGTGCGCCACCGCGTTGACGCCGACGCCTTTCCAACAACAAACCAAGCGTTTTCGGACAAGTGGCTTGGGTCCCGTGCCGTCGGCACAGGGCGTTCCGCCCTGCGCCTGCACGGGATGACGAGAGATGGACCGTCATTCCGGCGTCGTGCCGGAGGCGCGCAAGCAAGCATCGCGCGGGCGCGAACGGGGATAGGCCGGAACCCAGTCCACCGGCGGCTTGCGCATGGATGCTCGCATGTGCGCCACCGCGTTGACGCCGACGCCGTTTGAGCAACAAACCAAGCGTTTTCGGACAAGTGGCTTGGGTCCCGTGCCGTCGGCGCAGGGCTTGCAGCCCAGCGCCTGCACGGGATGACGTTGAGGGGCAGGCCGGCGCCAGCACGGGATGACGCTGGCGGGCGCTGCGCGCACCCGTTGTTGCCGGCGCAGCACTGATCTATCGTAAGGCCAGCATCGCTTCGGGGGTCACACGAAGTCCCGAGGCACGCCAGGAAACCTGCCGGGAGGATTGAAAGATGGCTGTCGCCGAGAAGTTGACCCGCAAGCCGATGCCGTTCGACGCCCACCGCCTCGACGCGCTGCTGGACGAAGCCGGCATCGACGTGCTGGTCGCCACGTCCAAGCACAACATCCAGTACCTGCTCGGCGGCTATCGCTTCTTCTTCTTCGACACCATGGACGCCATCGGCACCACCCGCTACCTGCCGGCGCTGGTCTACCGCAAGGGCAAACCGGAGCAGGCGGCCTATATCGGCTGCGCCATGGAAAACTACGAGAAGGAGCTGGGCAAGTTCTGGCCCCAGGCGCTCGAGCTCGGCACCACCGGCAGCAAGGCTGCGATGCAACAGGCGCTCGCCCACATCAAACGGATGGTCGGCGGGGTTCGCAGGGTCGGCGTGGAGCAGGCGTTCCTCCCAGCCGATGCGGAAGGCGTGCTGCGCCAGGGCCTCTCCAATGTCGACATCGTCGATGCGGTATTCCCGCTCGAGCGGCTGCGCTGCGTCAAGACGCCCGAGGAGATCGTGTACCTGCGCGAGGCCTCCGAGCGCGTGGTGGCCTCCATGCTGGCGACCTTCAAGCAGTGCAAGCCGGGGGTGAGCAAGCTCGAGATCGCCGAGACCATGCGGCGCGAGGAGGTCAACCGTGGCCTGGTGTTCGACTATTTGCTGCAGACGGCCGGCACCAGCCTCAACCGCGCCCCCTCCGAGCAGCGCCTCGCGGTGGGCGACATCATCTCGCTGGACTCGGGGGGCAACTACAAGGGCTACATCGGCGACCTGTGCCGCATGGGTATCCTGGGCGCCAAGCCCGACGCCGAGCTCGAAGACCTGCTGGGCTTCGTGGAGGAGGTGCAGCAGGCCACCCGCAAGCCGATCCGCAAGGGCGGCCGCGGCGGCGAGATCATCGACATCGGCGAGCGCATGGTCGAGGCCTCCCCGCACAAATCCTACACGCACTACATGGCGCACGGCATGGGGCTGGTCAGCCACGAGGCGCCGCGGCTGATGAACAACCCGCGCCTCTCCTACGACAACTACGATGCCGGCCGGCCGCTCGAGAGCGGCATGGTGATCTCGATCGAAACCACCATGTCCCACCCCAAGCGCGGCTTCATCAAGCTCGAGGACACCCTGCTGGTGACCGACACCGGCTACGAGGCCCTGGGCGATGGCGGCCGCGGCTACAACAAGGCCGGCGTCTGAGCCGGCCCGCGAGCGGAGGCAAGCCCGTCATGGTCACCGACCGCCAGAAGGCGTTCCGCCGGGAGTACCGCTCGCGCATCATGGGCTGGTACGATGGCTATCTGCACATTGCCATCATCTATGCCATGGGCGCTGCCGCGTTTACCATCTACCTGCAGCACATCCTCGACGTGAAACCGCTCGAGTGGCTGGCGATCCCGGTCACGTTCCTGTTCACCAACGTGTTCGAGTGGGCCGTGCACCGCTTCGTCATGCACCGCCCCGTGAACATCAAGGGGCTCAGGGCCATATACGAGCGGCACACGCTCAACCATCACCAGTTCTTCACCGACGAGGAGATGCGCTTTCGCGATCACAAGGATTGGCGCGTCACCGTGTTCCCGCCGTATGCACTGGTCGTGTTCATCTTGATGTCGATCCCGGGCGGGCTGCTGCTCGGCTGGCTCGTCTCCGCTAACGTCGGCTGGCTGTTCATGTGCACGACCACGGGCATGTACCTGATCTACGAGTTCATGCACTTTTGTTGCCACGTGGACGAGAACTGGTTCGTGCGCACTTGCCCGTTCGTCAATACGCTCAGGCGCCATCACACCGCGCATCACAACGCTCGGCTGATGATGGAAACCAACATGAACCTGACGTTCCCGATCGCCGACTGGCTGTTTGGGACGTCCGATCTCGATCGCGGCCTCCTCGGCCACCTCTTCAATGGTTACAGCGAGGCGCACCTGAAGAAGCGGTTGCGCGGACGCCCGAAGCGCCCCGACATGGCCGCCGCCGAGCCGCTCGGCAACTACTGACCAGGACCACCCGGGGGTGCCCCATGCCGAGCGACGTCAAGGCCATGCTCTCGGTCGTGGCCCTGGCGGTGGCTGCCGCCTTTGCCTGCTGGGAGCGCTCGATCGGCAACGACCACCTCTTTTGGTTCGTGCTCGGCTTTGGCGCCTTCGCGGTCGTCGCCATGTGGGTGTTTCCGGAGGCCGTCGGCAAGAAGCGCGACGCCGAGGGTCCCTGAAGGCCTGCGCGTAGGCCGGTTAGCGCCGGATGGTCGCCACCCCGGACAGGCCGTCGTTACGGGTCCAGTGCAGGCTGCGGCCCGCCCGGCGCAGGGTGAAGCAATAGGCCTTGCCGCCGAGCCAGGTGTTCCAGCGCTGACAGAGCTTGTCGGCCGCCACCCACCAGATGCCCCGGTCCTGGGTGGAGCCGGTATAGGCCGCGAGCTCCACCGTTTGCGCATGCATGGTGCCGTCGATGCGGAAGCGGATCGGCAGTCCGCCCAGCGGCGTCGCCAGATGCACGGTCTTGCCGGCCACGGCCTTGCGCAGGGCTGCGCCCTCGAGTTGCGGCTCGGCGGCAAGGGCCGGGGCGGCCAACACCACCGCTGTCACGGCCAGTCGCACGGCAAAACGCATACTCGCTTACCCCCGCGCTCCCCATCACCCACCCCGAGCCCGCAGGACCGGTTGCAGTGCCGATACGCAGCGCCCATGCCAACTTTGTGGCATCGCAGCATCGGGGCAAGCGTCGGCTTGGCGGTTGGTTAAGGTGGCTGGGGTGCAGGGACGCACAGCGGCGCCCCCGCCGCAGGAAGCGCGACATGGCAATGAGCCGAACTGAGGGCAGCAGCGGAGCGCGAGACGACTAGCCCCCCACTGAACTCCAGTCGCCGCAGCCCCGGCCGCCTAGTCCGGCAGCTCGAGCCGGTCGCGTTTGGGGCGCGCCCGCTGCCGCTTGGGCTTCGGCGCCTCGACATGGTGCTCGCGGCGCACGCCCGGAAAGATGATGATCTGCGCGCCGGCCGGCTCGGCGCGCTCCTGCGACGCTTGCAACTGCGGCGACTCTGGCGGCTCGAAACGATCTTGCCGCGAACGGAAATTCAGGATCATTGCCATGGTATCCCCCGTGGCCTCGACCCGTGGCAACGGGCTTCGGCCTCCCCCATCGCGCAACGCCCACACATGCATGGCGAATCGTCTCATTTGACGGCCTCAGGAGTTAACAGATTGTTAACGGCGCGCGCGAGCCTTGCTGGGGGAAGTGAGTGGCGAATAGGGAATAGGGAGTAGTTCGCCACTCAATTCGCTGTCCCCTACTGGCTATTCCCTATTCCCCATTCCCAATCAACCAATCCTCGAGCAAGTGCCGACCCTGCCGGTCATCGACCGAGACGATCCAAATGTCCGGATCGAAGTCGATCTGGCGGGCGAGATAGACGTCGGCCTCGCTCTCGGCAGCCTGGTCGGCCAGGCACGCCTGCCACTGCCGCTCCTCGCTCGTCTGTGCGAGGCCGGCCGGTGCCGGACCGAACAGGGCGGCCGTGCCGTCGAGACGGCTGACCTTGATGTAGATGGCCCCGGCATCGGTATCCCCACGCCGGACCAGCACCGCATCGACGCCCTCGCCCTGGCAGCGGCGCAGGTAGGCCTTGACCCAGATCTCCGATGTAAGGCGCATCGCCTGCTACTCTAGACGTTGTCATCCTCGGGTTTGTCCCGAGGACCCATCGAGCTTCCAGCGCTTGATCCAGGATGTGAGCCTACTCGCGTACAACACAATGCGCTTGAAGCTTGGGGGACGATGGATGGTCGGGACAAGCCCGACCATGACAGATTGGGTACGAAGTCGTGGTGGCGGACCACTACCCGCGTGCATCGAGGAAGCCCCGCGCACCAGCCTCAGCGGCTGCCGCTTCGGGCCGCGGCGGCGGCCGCCTCCAGGCGCTGGATGATCTCGGCGGAGACCCGCCCGCGCGGCACCATCCCCTTGTCGGCCTCGAAGTCGCGGATGCCCTTGATGGTCTCCTCGCCGAGCCGCCCATCGGTCGCGCCGATCCTGTAGCCGAGTGCAGCCAGCCGCTTTTGTACGTCGCGCACGATCTCCTCGGCCTCGCCCGTGCGCACCTTGCCGGCGCCCGGCGCACCGTCGCCGGCCGAGACGCCGAGCAGGATGCGCTTCAACAGGGCCTCGCTCGCCTCGGCCGTGATCGGCAGCCGGTGGTCGTGCTCGAACGCCATGATGGCGGCGCGCGTGCCGAGGCCGACGACGCCATCGATGGTCAGCGGGCCATAGCCGCGCTGCTTGAGCTCGCGCTGGATGCCGCGCACGGTCTCGGCGCCCGCCTCCGCCGTCCCAAACGTTTCGGGCAGCAGGTCGAGCCGCGCCGAGTCGGGGGCAAAGCGAGCAATGCGCAGCCGCGGACCGTCGTCGGCGGCGGCTGCCGGGACCTGCTGGCTGCTGCGGCCGCCCTTGGCCGCCTCGCCGGACTTGCGTGCCCGGTCCGCGCCCGGGCGCGGCGGCGGCTGGTCGGCGGCCGTCCGCGCCGCCGACTGCGGACGCTCTTGCAGGACCAGCGCGTTGAACGCCACGCCGCCGGCCAGCGCAAAAAAACCCAACAATGCCACTCGAGCCTGCCCTGGGGTCATTATCGTTACTCCTGTACGCAGCGCCCCCGCGCCTCGGCGCATTATCCCGAGCCCTTTGTAAACGAACTCTTAACCGCTCCCGTTCACCCTCCCGCCGCTTCGCCCGGCGCCAAATCCCAGCTCCACGGCCGCTGGCGCCAAGCGGCGTGGTAAGCGCCGATCGATAAAATTCGCGGCAAGTTTTCGACGCATCGCGTGGGGCCCCTTTGCGCGATCTCCAGGTTTCTCTGGTACCCCTGATGGCAACAAAGGGCGCGAACGCGCCCGCCATCGACAGGGGTTGGCGCACATGTTCCTCATCCGACTGGCCTTCTGGCTCGGCCTCGTCGTCCTGCTGCTGCCGGCAGACGAGCGCCAGCAAGCGCGCGTCTACGGCGCGGCCACCGCCACCGTGGAGCGCATCTCCACCTTCTGCGAGCGCAATGCGCGGCTGTGCGCGGGCGGCGCCGAGGTGTGGGCCACCTTCCTCAAGAAAGCCGAGTTCGGGGCCCGCATGGTGGCGGGCCTCGTCAACGGCCCGGAACCCGGCATCCACGAGCCCGTGCAGCCCGTGCCGCAGCCCACGCGCGTGCGGCCCGAGCCGCGCCTGGCGCCGGCCGCGCGCGGCACGTTGACGCCGGACGATCTGGCCCCGGCCTGGCGCGGCCAGCCGAACCGTCAGGCGGGCCGCAGCGGGGCCTGAGACCCCGGGGTCGGCGCGCTGCCAGCTTGCGCAGCCCCCGATCGAGACCATATGCATAGCGCAGCGGCGGCAGCACGTGCGCGCCGCGTCGCCCTTGCAGCAGGTCTTGCTGGCCCCGATGACGCCCGACAGCATTCGCGCCGATTTCGCCCTGCTCGACGATTGGGAAGATCGCTATCGCTATGTCATCGAGCTCGGCCGCATGCTGGCGCCGCTGCCTGAGCCGCTCAGGACCGAGGCCAACAAGGTGCGCGGCTGCGCCAGCCAGGTGTGGCTGGCAAGCGCCGTGGGGCCACCGGCATCCGGGGCCGAGCCCGTGCTCACCTTCCAGGGTGACAGTGACGCCCATATCGTGCGCGGCCTGATCGCCATCCTGTTTGCCCTCTACCAGGACAGGACCGCAACCGAGATCCTCAGCGCCGATGCGCGCGGGCTGTTTGCCGAGCTCGGCCTCGTCGAGCACCTCACCCCCCAGCGCTCCAATGGCTTCTTCTCCATGGTCGAGCGCATCCGCAACGACGCGCGCTCGCTTGCGGCGGCGTGAGGGCCCTGCCGCGCCTGCTACCACCTCCGTCATCCCGGCGTCGTGCCGCAGGCGCGCACATAAGCGCTTCGCGCGAGCGCGAACGGGACCAGGCCGGGACCCAGGCCACCTCAAAGCTTGCTCTCGGGTGCGAGAGTGCGGGACCAGCCAAGCGACCGCTGAGGCGTGCATGGGTCCCGGCCTGGTCCCGCTCACTCGCTTCGCTCGCGAGCGGCGCCGGGATGACGAAGGTGGTAGCCGGCGCGGGCAGCTGCCGGCAAGACCTACGAGGTGTCTCCGCTAATGGGATGGTCCGGCCGTGCTCTTGCCCCGCCAGCGAGCGACGCTGGGCTGGGGCTGCATCACAAGGAGCACGCCCATGGTCAAGACAGCAAGCGCCCAGATCGCCGTGATCGGCATCGACATCGGCAAGAACTCGTTCCACGTGGTCGGCCACGATAGCCGTGGCGCGATCGTTTTGCGCCAGAAATGGTCGCGCGGTCAGGTTGAGGCGCGGTTCGCCAATATGGCGCCCTGTCTCATTGGCATGGAGGCATGCGTCGGGGCGCATCATCTCGCCCGCAAGCTCACCGCGCTTGGGCACGACGCCCGGCTGATGCCGGCAAAGTACGTGCGACCGTACGCAAAGGGCCAGAAGAACGACTTCAACGATGCCGAGGCGATTGCGGAAGCCGTGCAACGGCCGACGATGAAGTTCGTCGCCACCAAGACGGCCGATCAACTCGACCTTCAAGCGCTGCATCGCGTTCGGGAGCGGCTGGTCTCGCAGCGCACCGGCATCATCAATCAGATCCGTGCCTTCATGCTGGAACGCGGCATCGCTGTGCGCCAGGGCATCCGCTTCCTGCGCGCCGAGCTGCCGATCATCCTGGCTTCGCGTACGGACGTGCTGTCACCACGCATGCTGCGCACGATCGAAGATCTCGCCGGCGACTGGCGGCGCCTCGACGAGCGCATCGAGAACCTCTCGCGCGAGATCGAAACGATTGCCCGACAGGATGCGGGCTGCGACCGCCTCATGAGCGTGCCGGGGATCGGCCCTATCATCTCGAGCGCGGTTGTCGCCGCGATCGGCTCGGGCGACGTGTTCTCGAAGGGGCGCGACTTCGCGGCCTGGCTCGGGCTGGTGCCGAAGCAGATCTCGACGGGCGACCGCACGATCCTGGGCAAGATCTCGAAGCGGGGAAATCGCTATCTGCGCGTGCTGTTCGTGCAAGCAGCGTGGGTCGTTCTTGTCAAGCCGATGAGCTGGGAACGTCACGGGCTCAAGGCGTGGATCGAGGCCGCAAAGAAGCGGCTGCACCACAACGTGCTGGCGATCGCGCTTGCCAACAAGCTCGCCCGCATCGCCTGGGCGGTGCTCGCCAAGGGACGAGGATTCGAAGCGACGAGGAAGGAGACATCGCCCCAACCCGCGTGAGCTTGGCACCGTGCTCGGTCTCGTCAAGGCCGGCCTGGAAACCCCGAGCCAGCCTCGACACCAACGTGACGGCCGACCTTGACCAGCCCTGCGCGCGATGCCGCCTAGCGCGCACAGGTCGGGACGAGGGAAAGGCCGCCAGTCGAACCAGAGAAATGTGGGGAGAGGAAGAGGAGCCGCCCGATGCAGACGCAGAGATCCTAGTTTGCCCGCCGAGGTCTGCGAGAGGTAACGACGAGATGGAGACCGGTCTTCCCGGCGCGATCGAACACTGGTGACCCGTTTGGCCTTCGAGGCCTGTCCGCTAATGAGATCGACCGCGCGCTGATATCCATGGTGGCCCGGAGCAACACACCGCTCCAATCAGAGGCCGGATACATTGATGCAAGACCGAAAACCAGATCGACGAAACTTCTTGCGACGCACGGCCGGACCATACATCTGGGTCATGATGAGAAAGTCTCAACGTGAGCATATCACGTCTGTAGCACCCCCCCGAAGCTGCCGAACCGCGGGCGCACATCGGAGCCGCAGAGCGCGATCGCGCGAGCGGCCCAACCTGCGTCAGGTCGCTCGGATGACCGCAAGGAGGTCCTCCGGTGAGAGGATCACGATCTCGTGATAGCGCTGTAGGTCGAGAAGGTCTCGGTCGCGCGAGCACAAGTAGTCGGCAGATGCGGCGACCGCGGTCGCTAGAATGATGTCATCGGCCTTGTCGCGCACGACGGAGAGCTGCGGGAGGTCAGTCACGAGGGCCGCAGCCCGGCGCAAGCCGTTGACGTACGCAGCGACGGCATTGTCGGCGTAGCGATAGCGTGTTCGCAGATGCGGTCGCGTGAGAAGCACGTCGGCGACTTCGGTGAGGATGGGCTCGGAGAGCACCAGCTCGAAACGCTCCGCAAACGCAAACTGGAGGAGCTCGAATGCGGCTCCTCCAGGTCTGGCACTCAAGAACGCGCTCACGAGGGCGCTCGTATCGAGGACGGCTCTAGGCATGCTTGCGCCGGTGGGCTTTGATCTCGCGCACAATCGCCGCCTCGTCGGCCTTGGCGTTGCGCTTGCCCTTTGGCTTGGTGTCCTTGACCGAGAAGGCCGCCTTCAGCACGCTCTTCCACGCCGCCTTGCGGTGCGCGATGGTGACGGGCTTCAAGAGCACGCCGTCTTTGACGATCTCCGCTTCGAGATAGTCGCCCTCCTCGACGTTCAGCGCCTTACGCACTGGAGCCGGCAGGGTGAGCTGCGCCTCCTTGCGCAGCCGCACGAGTGTCATGTTGTCCTCCCTGAGTTGGCCATAAACTACGAAACTACGAAAACGGTAGTTTCTGAGTGCATGGTATCGCAAGCTGTGGCGCTGTCAAATGAAGGACACCCTCGACCGCAGCAAAGCGCAACCGTGCGCACCCTGGTGGGCACACCGGGATAGAGGAGTGGTATGATGCGAACTGTCCCTGAAATGCCCCTTTGCGGGACAGTGAGGGATCGGCAAGCTATGAAAACCAGGGACAAAAGGCGCATCAAGCGAACCCGACCAACTCTTGTAAATGGGACAGTCCCTCCGCGCGCCACCCCCTATGCCGAGCGCCGGCTGCGCGAGTACCTCACCCCCAAAGAGGTCGAGCGGCTGATCACGGCTGCCAAGCAGCGGGGCAGGCGCTACGGACTGCGCGACGCCACCATGATCCTCGTCGCCTATCGCCACGGTCTGCGGGTGTCGGAGCTGTGCGCGCTGACGTGGGACCAGATCGACTTCGCCCACGGCTTGATGCACGTGCGTCGCGTCAAGAACGGCATGCCGAGCGTGCACCAGATCGGCGGGGAGGAGTTGCGGGGACTGCGCGCCCTGCAGCGCGATGACACTGCCGGACGCTTCATGTTCATGACCGAGCGTGGTGCGCCGATGACGCCGGCGGGCTTCCGCAAATTCCTGGCTCGCCTCAGCCGCGCCGCAAAGTTCCCGTTTCCGGTGCACCCGCACATGCTGCGGCACGCCACCGGCTACAAGCTCGCCAACGAAGGGCACGACACACGCTCCTTGCAGCACTATCTCGGGCACAAGAATATCATGCACACCGTGCGCTATACCGAGCTCTCGCCCGAGCGGTTCAAGAACTTCTGGAAGGATTGAGCGGAGGAGGCGGCATGCGTGACAAGATTGCACGCGCTGGTGGGGCACGCGCTGCGGTCGCCGGCAGAGCTGGTCGCACGGCAACGGACCGCGAGACGCGGCTGACCATACGAGGAACTGTCGCGTGGTGTAACCGCGCGCGCGGGATCCTCATGTTCGAGCCGGAAGGTGCCGGCGCATCCCGCAGGGCCATTCATTTCGATCACGGCAATGACGAGGCCAAGGTCAAGCGCCTGCTGCGCCCAGGAATGGTGGTGACGGTGAGCTTGCGCTGGCGGCCGGAGGTCGACGTTCTCTCTCCGTGGCAGCCCGAGGAGATCATTTGCACGGACGGCGACCGCTTCACGGCTCGGCCGTGATCGCAACCGTTGGCCATCGCTCGATCTATCTGTCGAATTCCGCTGCGTTGTAGTCGATGATGGATCGCGCCACCGCCTCCTGCACGTCGTCGGGCAAGCTGCGCAGGATACGGACGGCGTCGTCCACCAATTCGCTCATGGCATCAGTGTAGCACGCGAGACACATGCGGCGTCAGCGACAGGGATGGACGCCCGCAGGGCCGAGACCGCAGGGCTCGGTGCACGACAGCCCGGCGCCGCCGTAGGCGGCGGGCGCCCACAAATAGATCGAGGCCCAAAAAGAAAAGCCGGCCCTCATCGGACCGGCTGATGGTCGCCTCGTCCCACCTCTCGGCGCCTAACCCTTCCTTTCCCTCAGATGGCTCGCCAACCAGTCGCCGGCAGCCGTTGCCAGCGCCTCGCACGTCTCCCACTGGTACCGCCGCATCCACTGCGCCAGCTGATACTTGTCATTGCGCGGCAGCTGCTCGAACCAGGCGAACACCTTGCTGCGATGCCGACGCAATTGCGCTTCGTTGACCGTGTCGGCCTCGGCGATCAGCTGCGTGAAGCCAAGTTGCTCGTTCATTGCCGTACCTCCTGTACCGTTGCGCACCAGCCCAGGCATGAGCTCGTGCGTACGACACAGAAAAATTGCCCCGCGCGATTGGCGCGGGGCTCAGTTGGCGATCGCGCTATTTCTTGCGCTGCGGCTGCGTCTTGGCCCGCGTGTCCTCCGCGGCCTCCTCGGCGCTGTCGTACTCACGCAGCACGACGCGTCCGGCGACCGACAGCCCGGGGGGCAATTGGATCTGCAAACCGCGGCCGTCCTTCGACGGCCACGCCGAGCCCACCCGATGCCAAAATGGGTCCTTGCCCTCACCGCGATCTTCCACCAGGAAGACCTTGTGGCTGGGCATTGCGCCAGTTGTCATTTCCTTTCTCCTTCGCTTCGCTTGCACGTCACTACCCGGCTTCACAGCAAACCATTTGCTGAGAAGCAGAGCGGCTTCTCGGATGTCGACTTGCTCGAGCTCGCTCACCAATTCCAAAATGCTGCCGCCGCGATCGCACGATGGCGAGAAGCATCGCCAAAGTCCGTTCGAGACGACGAACTGCTTGGCGTTCGACCCCTGGTGGGTTGGGATTGGACAGCAGCCGACGAGGCTCTGCCCGCTTCGCTTGAGCTCGAGGCCGTACCTTGCGGTTACGGCTTCGATCGGAATGGTGCGCTTCAATTGCTCGAAGAGCACCCGCGCCGCATGTTCGCGGTTCATGTGCTCCTCACTGACATGGAAAGAACACTCCCTATTGCCCTCAGCCTACGCGCTATCGCGCGGCGCACAATTGACAGCACGCGCTGACTATGGCCCCTCGTTTTGCTAGCTGTAGACCTGCGCCGGCGCTCTGAAGGCGGCCTGTCAAGGCCGCAGCCGCTGCGCGGCGTGCCACGCGCTTCGAACGAGCGAGAACGTGCAGGCACGGCCTTGACAGGCCGACGCGCCGGCAACACTCGGCTAGCAAAACGAGGGGCACGAGCGAGCGACACGTAGCTACTCCTCGACGAGCGAGACGTTGTCGGCCTTGGCGCTCATCCAGATCGGCGAGAGCGCGCCCTGAATGCGCAAGGCATCGGCAGTGGTGAACAGAAACAGCCCGGGCGGGGCCCCGGCGAGCTGCTGCATATCGATGATGTTGCGGGCCCTGGCGCGCGAGGGGACGATGCCAAGCACGCGGAAGGAGCGGCAGATGTCACCCCATTGCACGCGATGGGTACCGGCAGACCAGGCCGCGACATAGGCGAGGGTCTTGCGCATCCAGGTGGCGCGGCCGCGCAACCGCTTGGTGCTGATGGGCTCGCCGCCCCGGTCGAGCTCAATGGCGTAGCTGGCAGCGAGCCATCGCTCGTCATCTTGGCGAGCATCTTGGCGAGCGATGGCGATGAGCCGATCGGGCTCCACACCGAGTGCGGTGGTGTCGGTGAGCAGATGGCGCAGGGCAGGGAACTGGTGGGCCTGCACCTGGGCGTGGAGTCGCAGTGGCCGACGCAGCTCGCGGGTGGCAAGCGGCATCGTCGCCATCAGCTCGGGCTGGTCGATCAGCCTCAGATGCGGACGCTCGCCGATGGCGCCGGCGATGGCGAGCATCGCATCCGCCACCGCCAGTTCGTGGGAAAGCAGTACGTTGGATCGCTTGGGTGAAACGGCCAATGCAATGCCGGCACCGCGCAGAAGGCGGAGGCCCTTGGCCGTCACTGCAAAGACATGGGCGCCGAAATAGCTGGGAAGCACGGGATCGTTAGCACGATGGATGCGACGCAACAGCCGCATCTCGACAAGGTGCTGCAAAAATCTGATGCAACGCTGCTTGCTACCGCCATCGAGTGCCGCGACTTGTGTGCTCGACAGGACGCCATGGCGGGCGACGGCGGCGATGATGGCGAGGATGCGCGGCGTGATCTGAAAACGCTCGTCACCGGCTGAGGTCTCGATCGGCGCCGCGGTCGTCACGGGCATGCCATTGATTTTATCACGCTCGCCAATGGGGTCAGGCATTGTTATCCCCATCGCTGCGGCCACCGTCGATGATGGTGAGCGCGGGCTCGCCCGGCTGGGGCTCACGGGAGGGACGTTTTGGCGCTCGCGGGTTCGCGGCGGGTTGGCGCTTCCAGAATTCGGCGGCGTAGTTGCCAGGCGCATTGAGGACATCGTCGAGGCCCGGCACAGGCTGGGCCGAGAAGTCGGGGGCCGGCGGCGGGGCTGGCTTGAGGATTTCGGCGGTGCGCGCGTCGATCTCGGCGTCGACCTGGCTGATCGGCAACACGAACGGGCTCAGTGCGTTGATCTTCTGCAGATAAAGGGGGAGCAACACGCGTTTGGCGTAGTCGGATCGAAAGGCCGGCTCATGATCGACCGTGCGCGTCCGCAGCGCCGGCGTGTTGGTGAGCTTGACGAAGCACTCGCGCAGATCGAGCGTGATCAGAGCCGCAATGGCGCGATGGTGCTGTTCCTCGAGGGAATAGAACTGCATGGGCAAGGGCTCGTATTCGGTCACGTAAGCTTCGCCCACGCCCTCGGTATCGGTAGTCCCGTGCGTGGCGCCGCGTGCCTGCGTGCGCGCCTTGCTGATCGCGTCGCCCACGGTCTCGGCGATCGCGTCGCTCTCGATTTCGGAGACGGCGTCGATCTCACCCTCGATCTCGCCTTCGGTGTCGACGCGACTGAGGGCGCGAGACTGCGTACTGAGATTGGTCAGCGCCGTGGTGGAGCTCTGAGCGGTACCTTGGCCCAGGATCTCGGGTGGCGAGAGGATGCCACCTTGCGGGGCGAGCGCCAACGACGCGGTGTCGCCCTGACCCGTGGTGATGCCGCTCGTCGCGGCATCGGCATCGGTCGCCCCGAGCGCGCTGGCGCGGCTGCGCGCCCGGGTCTTACCTGACATGGTGGCTCGACCCTCCGCGTGCATGACGCTGCGCGCCCGCGAATGCGCAATGGCGTCGGTCTCCGCCGCCATCTCATGCAGGGCGTCCTGGACGGCGTGGGCCGCGCTGTGGGTGTGGACCAGGCGGTTGCCGACGGGCGTCATTCTGACGCTCGCCTCCTTCCACTCCTGCAGGTCATGCGCCGGGAAGATGACGCGGGCGAGGAGCTCGGCATCGTCCGGAGCCAAGCCGCCGAAGATGACCTTGCAACGCGTGTTGGTGATCACGGCGTTGAGGATGGTGGCGCGGTCCTCGTCGGACTGTGACATGAGGTGGTCCTATTGCAGCTGCCCGAGGCGTTGAAGGGCGATGCAGAGCTGGATGTTGCGCTTGCGTAGGCGATCGAAGCCGCGGGCCAAATCGACGGTCACGTAGTCGAACACCTCGTCGATGATGACGCAGGCATGCGGCTCGATGTCCGGCTCGCGCTGCAACGCCGCATGGTAAAGCAGCGAGACGTAGGCCTTGCCGACCAGGACCGCGTCCTTGTGCTCGAGGCCGCCAAGGTTCAGCAGCACGATGTCGCGCTGGCGCAGCGTGGCGGCAATGTCGATGGGCGGCTGCGGACCAAAGAGGCGACGCAGGATCGGATTGCCGAAGATCGGCATCAGCCGCGACATCAGGGGATCGCGATACTCGAGGAACACGCGGTCGCTGAGGAGGTCGAGCGATCCCCACTCATCGGCCAGGAAGCGGTAGGGGAGTTGGTCACCTATGATGCTGCGCAGGTGCGACGAGCCGCGGGTGAACAGATCGGGCAGATCGATCAGGGGCCTGCCGGTGACGGCGAGCCCCAGGCAACCGAGAAAAAACAGCTTGCTCAGGCGCGGACCATAGTCGCCGGCGCCGACCGTGACGGCCTGCTCGAAGATGGTGAGCGTGCGCAGGGCCTGCTCGACGCACCTTTGCAGCGTCCGCTCCGGGACGTGCAGGAGCGGCAGCGCAAACGTGTGTGTGGGCGAGGCCGGATAGAGATAGTGCACCATGCGGGCGCGGACCGCAGACGGCGTCCGCGGACTGGCAAGGTAGTCACAACACATGGGACAGAGTTGGCCGTCCGGATCGACGACGTGCAGGCCCGTCAAGGGGTTGCCCATCTTCTCGCGGGCAACGAGGCCAAGGCCTTGGGTCTTGCCGCTGCCGGAGACGCCGGCCAAGAGAATGTGGCCCACGTCGTGATCGAGCCGGCGTGCCAGGTCGAGAAAAACGCGGTTCACTTGCGCTTCTCCGCGAGGTAGCCGCTGAGCGCATTGAGGAGGGTTCGGATGGTCTCCGGCCGCAGCTCCGGCATGCCCTGAGCCACCGCCTCGACATCTTCGATCGACACCGAGCGGGACGATGCCGGACGTGCCGTCGGCGCATAGTCGCCAAGCTGGGCGCGGGCGGCGGCGAGGGCCACTTCGGCCAGCGCCTCGGCTCGCTGATGTTCCAGATCGACGAGGCGCAGCTGGTGCGCTCGCTCCAAGCGCCCACGGGAGTGCTCGTGGCTGATGATCTCGTCGATCGATGCCATGCGCGCCAGCGCGCCGGCCAGGCCAACGCGGGCGTCGATCAGGTCGCGCATGGCCGCCGTCTGCTTGCTCTTGGCCGCCAACAGTTCGGCATGGGCATGCACGTAGGCCGCGTCCTTGCGCAGGATGTTGGTGCGCGACCCGAGCCATGCGCCCGACGAGCTGGGCATTGCCGGCATCGGCAGGCTGGCAGCGGGCCGTGCCACGGCGCGGCGGCGCAACTGGGGCTTGTCGTCTTCGTTCATGGGGATACCTCAGAGATCGTCGCCATTGCGGCGCGCCCGCCGGCGCTGCTCGTGGATGAATTCGTCGGCCTCCTCGGCCACTTCCTCCATGCGCCGCCGCAGGGCGCGCGCGGCGCATGTGTGGCGGTCAACGTCGTCGGCCGCCCTGCGCGCCGATGAAAGGCTGGCCAGATGCCAAATCAGGGCGACGATGCCGATGCCGATAACGGCCAGTCCGGCCAGGACGGCACCCTCGGATGGAGGAGAAGGAGGCTGCGGCCTCACCGGCGTCGCGTACTGCGGCGGCGCGTAGGAACGGGGAGGCGGTGCGTAGCGCCGCTCGGGAGCGACATAGCGCGGTGGTGGCGGCGGGGGCTCCCGCCACCAGCACCTCCGCGTGCAATGCCACCGGCACCTGCGGACGCCCGGCGCAACCCAGTAACATTCGCATCTGCATACCGGCGGTGCGCAAATCCGTTCGGCCCGCGCTGGGCTGGGCACCACGGCGCTGACGACGGCGATGACGATCGCGGCGAAAGGGATGGACCAGGCGAGCCTGCGCGTAGCGCTCAGCATGGCAGCACACCGAAGTGAGCGCTCGCATCAATGATGTAAGGGCCATCGTCCTCAACGAAGCCAGGGTCGTAGCCGCCGCCGTGAGACCTGCAGGCGTTCAACAGCAGGGCGACCAGCATCAGGACCCAGAAGGCGGCAACCGCAGTGCGGCTGACGATGCGCCAGACCTGAACGGCGAGCGCCATCACTTCTTCTCCTGGCGATCGCGGGAGGAATCAGGCGAGGGCGGGAGATCCCAGCTGTAGTCGAAGGGGGGCGTGACCACATCCTTGCTCGACTTGCCGGATGCGGATCCACCGTCCCACCAGCCCTCGTCGATGCCGGGCTGGTCAAACCAGCCGTCGTCGACACCCGGGGTGGGCTGCGAGACGTGGACGAGCGAGACCGCGATCATCACCACGACGATGACAACTACGGCGATGCCGATGCTGCGACGCATGACAGCTACCTCTTGGAGCTGAGGACGCGCTGCATCAGTGCGTCCAAGTTCTGCTGCTGCCGGCCTATGTGCACAACGAGGCGAGACCGGTAGGCCTCATCGCGCTCGCCATAGAGGCGTGCACAGCCGACTTTTTTGCCCATGCGATCGAGAACCGGGTGGTAGAAATCCCACTGGCCGGCCTCGCGCTCGACAGAAGGCGTGGGCATCACCTTGGAGCGGAGGCCGGCCATCCAGATCAGGAACGGATCGGACGACATCAGGCGCCTCCGCCCTGGGAGGCGCTTTCGATCAGTTCGATGGCGTTGCGCAGCTCGGCGACCAGATCATCGGCACCCTCGGCATCGAGCGGATGATCGACCAGCAGTTTCGGGAGCTCATACAGCGCGTTATAGACGACGCCGTAGTCGCCATGCGTTCCCGCCTTGGAGCCCCTGCGCGAGGAGCCTTGCGAGGGGCGTGAGGAGCGCAGACCCGTCGGCTTCCCGCGGCGGCCGTTCACTTTGGACGTATCAGCGGTTTGGATTTGCTGGATCGCTCCGGCGCGTTCCTCGTCCGGCAGGTTGACGACGTTCTCCGCGAGGTGCACCGAGGCCTTGCCGGCCATCATTTCCTGATGCAGGTCGGGGGATGCTTCGAGCACGCGCTCCGCGGAACGGATCGACCGCACCGAGACATTGAACAGGCGAGCGAGCGCCTTTTGCGAGGGCGGCAAATTTGCCGTTTTCCTGATGAGGGCTGCAATAGCAGCACGCTGTGCCTCGTTCAGGTGCCGGCGATTGACATTGGCGGCAATGACGAGCGAGAGAACCTCGTCGTCCGTAATATCGCGCACTTCGATCTTGAGAGCGATGCCGAGTTTGATGCACGCGGCACAGCGATGAACGCCATCGCCAATCTGATTGCGCGCATTGACGATGATCGGAAAGAGTTGCCCGTGTGTACCGATGCTCTCGGTCAGGGCATTGAACGCGGCGTCCTCCAGCGGAGGACACATCAGCGCATAAGGATGCGGTGTGAGCTGAAGGGCCTGCTCGGGGGTGATCTCCTGGTGGGCTTGACCGGCATTGGCGGGCGTCGTCTGTTGCGTGTCAGCGCTTGACACGCCATGAGTGGCGGGCGGTAGCATGCCCATGGGAGCGCTCCGTTGGCTGAGTGTCGTGACTTTGGTGAGCGGAGTGTCTCCAGCCCCTGGGCGTTCGCGCGCTCGGGGGCACTTTCCATAGGCGTACCAACACGCATGCAAACGCACCTGCCGTCGCTAACGCGAGGGCAGGTGTTGCGTTGCAGCTTGTCGTGAGACGCGCCATGGACGAGACCAAACTTGCGCCCGCGACGGCCGCGGGCCTTTGGATCTCGCCTCTAGGCATCCGTGTGCGACGGAGGCGCTCTCGCCACACTGCCAGTCTCTCAAATGGGGACGGAGCCGCTAAGTGTCAATGACAGCAATAGAATTTTCGTAGCAACCCGATCACGATGAGCGGCAAATTTGCCGCTGACGGGAAAGATCAGGGTGACGGTGCCTTGTCGCGCTGGAGACGACGCTGCGCGAACAGGGACGCAAGCTCCGCACAGAGGTACTCCGCCGAACGCGTGCCGTCCTCGACGATGGTAATCCAGCGGTCGTTGTCGGCTCCGACCTGAACCTGTGGGGTGAACTTCTTGAGCGAGGCACCCCTGGACATTGACTGCATCGCCAGAGGAGCAGTTCCGCCGTGGCGATATTTGTAGAAGCCCTTGCCCTGCTCCGGGCGCAGCAACCCCATTCTGGTCGCGAGCGCTTCAAGGCGGAAGACGAAGTCGGTGACGTAGAAACCGGCGTGCCATGGCAAGGGCATGGCGCCGTTGCCGGCGAGGTGGCGTGCTGTCGCCAGGAACTCTTCTCGCATGTAGGCGGAGTTCTCCAAGCGCTTGCCGTCGAAGTTCAGTGCAGCGGCACGATCGAGGGCATAGAGGACACCAACGAAGGTACCGAGAAGGCCCGTCTCAGCGTCGTCTTGCGGGGTAAGCTTGGCGGCCTCGTGCGCCATGGCAACCACGTGCCGGCGAACATCGTCGTAGTCCATGGAAGCGCATCCCCGTCCTTGTAGTGGTTAGGTCATGATTTGGGGTGAGGGAGGGGAGGGCACAACCGTCGAGAGCGAAAAAGTTGAGCGAACTCTTTCAAGGCGGGAAACGGATACCGTTCCGTCGTTAGAGTTATCATGCGTGCTGCGTTGTCCACCGACCCACGCGGATCGCGATTGGCCACGTCCAGTAGAATAGAGTCTGGGAATGCAGCGCGGGGGAGCCGTATTCCATGTTTCGGGAACGGTCGCCGCATAGCTGCTCGCCGGCAACGCAACCCACAGCGCGTGCAGGCAGCCTCGGCGATCGCCCCGAGATATGGAAGCACACACCTACATCGGCACAACACAGAGTGGGCGCGAACTCTGGCTCAGTGCGCAGGAGCGCCGGCAGCATCTCGCTATCCTCGGGGCGAGCGGCAGTGGCAAGTCGGTCCTTCTCGAACAGCTCGCGCGGCAGGCCATCGCTAATGGCGACGGCATCCTGCTGCTCGACCTTGCAGGCGATCTGGCCGATGCCGTGCTGCGCCATGTCCCGCGCTCGCGGCACAATCACGTCTGCTGGGTGCGGGTTGGCGATGACTTTCCAGTCGGCCTCAACATCCTCGAAGACACCAAGCCTGATGCCCGCGCGGTCGTCGCCGATGCCGTCGTCTCGGCGATGCGCAGCATATGGCATGCAAGTTGGGGGCCGAGATTGGAGATCATCCTGCGTCACTCGGTGACGGCCCTCATTGGACGGCCGAACGGGTCGCTGGTGCTGTTGCCGCGCCTGCTCACCGATCCCACATTTCGGGCGGCGACAGTGGCACACGCGAGCGACCCCTTTACCCGCGCTTTCTTCACCACCCAGTTTGATGCGTGGCGCGACACCTTCCGCGACGAGGCGATCATCAGCGTCCTCAACAAAGTCGAGAGCTTCCTCGGATTCCCCCATATACGCCAGATCTTGGGGCAGGGCAGAAGCACCTTGCACCTGGACCAGGCCATGGCCCGTGGCCGCATTGTCGTTGTTTCCCTCGAAAAAACGAGGATCGGCGAAACGGCGGCGCATCTGATGGGGGCCTTGTTGTTGGCCAACGTTGTGAGCAAGCTCTCGCTTACGCAGAGCAAGGATTTCCACATACTCGTCGATGAGGCGCACAACTACGGCAACACGCAAGCGCTGGCGATCCTGCTGCAAGAGGGCAGGAAGTATTCCGTGAGCTGCGCCATCGTCACCCAGCACCTAGCCGCGCTCGACGAGAGTACGCGCGCGGCGATGCTCTCCAACTGCCACACTCTGGTGTGCTTCCGCATGGGCAACGCAGACGCCGAGCTGCTGGCGCCGGCGTTCGATCGCGAGCACCAGCGCTTCAACCCGTATACCCTGCAGCATCTCGAGCGCGGGCAGGCCGTGGTTCGCATTGGCGCTGAGGATGCTTGCATTGTGCGGACACCCGCGCCCATCCCAGGCGGTGGAAACCTCGAGGCCATCGCCAAGCAAAGCAGGCTCCACTATGGCGTCGAACGCGCGACGGTGGAGCGCAACATCCTGAAGGCGCTTGGCCATTAGGGCTGACCTGGAGCGTGGGTCCGCACGGCAGCTTTCGAAGTCAGGCGGACATTTCGCGAACGCGCCACGGGGAAAGAGTGCCAGGACCGGACGCGCATTACCGAGCCGTTCGGCGAATTTTGAACAAATGCATAAACCGCTAATGAACGAAGCACCTGTGCACCAAATGCTCACTTGACCTTCGTCGCCGGACACGTGGTATTGCAGGGCACTTCAGAGCGTCTATCAATCTGTCCCTGATACGGCGAGATCGTTTCCTTGAAGCACCGTCCGCCTTCTCTGACGATTCGAACGATCTTGGCACTGCCTTCCCAACCTTGGCACACGACTTGTGGACCTGCTTGCGCGATACGGATGCCTTCTTTGGGCGCAGGTGGGGACCGTTCTTCAGCGTAGGCCGGGCTCACCAGAAAGTTCAGCAGTGCATTCGCTTGCTTCAACCGATCGAACGCGATCCATTCAATAATGGCCTTACCCTGGGGCAGAGCGACCTTGATGGAGATGTCGCCGTTCGTTGGGCAGACCCCGATGTTGATCTTCGTGTTCTGATTGGCACTTACTTCCTTGTACTCGATCGAACAGTCCACGTTCCGGACCCAAAGATCGTACTGTTCCAATTTATGCGATACCTGAGAGTACGGAATGCCGTGCTTAAACGAGTGGTACAGGTTCATGCCAGTCGGGATGGCGCCGACCACGGGTACGCCGATCACGATCACTCTGACCAGTGGGAGCAGCCCTATCATAGCGAGGCCTCCTGTTTGCAATCCTTCCGCAGAGCAGCCGGCCTCACATGAGGCCGACCAAGCTCGGGTTAGTGGAGAGGACCCCACCGGCGAGGACCGCGCCACCCGCAGTCACGCCATGCGAGGCAACGCCGGAATTCCCAGGTGCCCCAACCCCAGCGGCTGGCGCACCTGTGGCGAACCCAGCGACAGCGATCGAAGTGACGATCGTGGCCAAAGTAACGACCATCATCGTAGCGTCGGCGGTCGTATCCGAACTGAGCGTTCTGGGCGAGCGAGCCCTCAACATCGGCCACAGTGACCAAAGTTGTCGGTGAGAGCGTCGCCGCTGACGCAGGCAGCGGCGTTAGCATAGTGGCTGCCAGGAAGAGGCCCGCCAGCAGCGGTAGTTTTGGAAGCATGTTCCGCTCCATTTTGGGTAGCCGGCCGCGATCCTGTTCTGCCCGATCAAAGCAGAAGCAGGCTGAACGAAGTAACAATGAGCAGTTCATGTGGCATTCAGCGCCGGGGCGACACGGGGCGAGCAAAATAAGAAAGAAAAAGTGGTCACCCTTATCACGCCGCCGCTATGTTGCTGCGCGTCTGCGCACTTGGCGCAACCACTGCATTCGGAGCGTGAATGCGAATTAAAGGTGTGGTTCAGATCCCATTCACGGCAAGTGCTTTAGAAAGGTACTCGATCAAATGAAGATTTTGGCCCAGGTCCGATGGCGCTAGGCCGAACATGTCGCGGAACGCTGCACTGAGATGCGCTGAACTCGCCATTCCCGCTGAATGAGCGGCGTCGGTCAACGAGGCGCCGGCATTTGCCGCCAACAAATTTTGTGTATGGCGGCACTTGGAGGAGGAGGTTTTCCCCCTCAGCCGCCACCTCGGGTCGCGCGCCACGCCGCCGGCCCGCCGGGGGCCGGAACGGTGCCCTCAAGGACATCCCCCCGCGCGCGACCCTCGAGCACGAGCGACTTGCCGCCGGCGCCAAGGCCCGGTATCGAGAACCGCACCGTCTCGCCGGTGATCTTCAGATCGCCGAGCGTCACCGCGCGGTTGGAGATGGTCGCCGAACCCGTCGTCGCGTCCGGTTGCTGCGTGATCGACAGCCGCGCGGGCTGCTTCGTCACCGTCGCGGGGAGCTCGAGCCGCCACTCGCCACTGACCCGCGCCGGAACGGTATAGAGATAGAGCACCGTGCGCGTAGTCCCGCTGATCGCCTCCTTCTCGGGCGCACCGAACTGCACCCAGCGATCGGGGGTCCATGGCGCGAGCGGGTAGTCGTGCGACACGACTCGCGCGCCCGGCTTCATCTCGGCGAGGATCTTTGGCACCAGCATGTTGACCGCCCCTTGCTGCAGGTACAGCGTCAACACGGTCGCGTCCTGGAGGCTGGTCTCGAACAGGTCGCGACGCTCGAACCGCACCTTGTCCGCGACGCCCGCTTGCTGCGCGTTGTTGTTCGCGAGCTTCACCAGCTCGGGATCGATGTCGACCCCGTATCCGCGCGCGCCGAAGCGCTGCGCCGCCGTGATCGGGATGCGGCCGTCCCCGAACCCAGGTCGAACAGGTAGTCGCCGGCGCGGACCGCGCCGAGCTTAAGCATCTCGTCGACGATCACGCTCGGGCTCGGCACGTACGGGAAGGCGTTGATCTGCGCGAGCGCCGCGAGCGGGGCGACAGCAAGGGCGGCAAGGGCGCCGGAGCGGAGTGTAGAGGTGAGGCGCAACATCTGCAGGTTCCCTTTCAGTTCCGCCGAATCGCCTCGTGATTGCCGAGCTGCGCCATATAGCCACGGCGAACAGGTTCAACATCCCGCAGCAGGCTAGCCCCACGCGCGCCTGATTGCCACGCGCACCGGGCCGATCAGACACACTGACCGGCATTATTGAGCGTCTTGCCGGGCGGGCACGCAGGAGCCTTCTTAGGAGGCGGCGGTGGTGGTGCTGCCTTTGGAGGAGGCGGCGGCGGTGCTGCCTTCGGAAGTGGCGGCGGTGGTGGTGCTGCCTTTGGAGGAGGCGGCGGCGGTGCTGCCTTCGGAGGTGGCGGTGGTGGCGGTGCTGCCTTTGGAGGCGGCGGTGGCGGTGCTTCCTTTTGAGGAGGCGGTGGTCCTGGCGGTATCGTCCCAGGAGGAGGGACTAACGGCAGAGGCACCCCTTTCATTCCCGGCAACGGCTGTCCCGGCTGCACCTGACTGGGCTGTTTCGCTGGCGGTTGACCAGGTTGTTGCGGTTGCGTTTGGGGCGGTCCCGGGCTACCCGGCTGAGGGCTCGGCGGAACTTGGGAGGCCTTCTGGGCGACCGAAGGCGGCAGCGCCGGTCCGACGACGGGAGCGGGGGGAGCAGGCGTTCCCGGCGTTGCGGCGGGCCTCGCCGGAGGGGGCATGGTGGTCGTCTGGCCGTCTGGTTTAGTAACAGTAACTACGTTGGTCGTGTTGTTGACCACAACCGTGTTGTGAACGTTGTTAAAAATGACATTGTTTGGCGGCGGCGCAGCCACGTAGGACGGTGGGCGCACCCACATTGGCACGGGCCTGTACACCGGAATTGGCAGAACAAATATTGCGATGGGTGGCGGTGGCGGCGCCAGGACCAGTACTATGAATTCTGGGGGCGGCGGTGCCAGGAAGATGATGGGTGGCGGTGGCGGCGGAGCGAAGGCGAACATCGGATCGTCGAAGATGAGAACCCGCCGCTCGATGTAAACGAATTCCTCCGGCGGTGGTGGGGGCACATCATAGTCGACTACGGTGAATCTCGGTGGCGGCTCAAGCGCCGCAGCGAAGAACGCCAAACGACGGCGCGCCTCGTATGCGTGTCGTCCGCGCGGATATCGACTCAGGTACGACCAATAGGCATCCGGCGTGTCGGCAACGCGGGTTCGGCGCCAAATGATGGCCTCGCGTCGGGCGGCAACGATGGCGCGCACCCGATTTGCCATCGGATCATCGGGATAAGCGGCGAGGAAGTCCAAGTAACCTTGCAGCGTGTCGCGCTCTAGGGCCGCGATGTAGGCCTCATGCGCGTCAAAATCGCGGATCGGCCTCGCTCGGAACGCGGCTGTCCGCTCCATTGAAGCCGCGGGCGGGGGCGCATCAGGTCCCCTCTCAAAGAACACGTAGACTGCCTGCACTTTCGAAGCGTGCCAGGGAACCTCGGCACCCTTGGTCACGTCGTTGACGCGCAAGCGCACGCGATCGAAGACGTCACCCAGCGGCACGCCACCCTCGCGCATCATCTCGGCGAGTGCCTGAGCGTAAGGACCATACGGGCCCGGCCCCTCCGGGGCTACTGTGTCCGGCGCGGCGTTGAACGCGATCAGCATGCTTGGCTCCGGCTCGACCAGTGCCAGCCCGCCGGCGAGTGGCGCGCCGGACCGGGCAAACGGATGCGGCCGCGCGATGTCTAAGACGACGATGCTCGCCTTTAGGTTCAAAGCCGCTAGCGGCCTAGTGTAGTCGGAAATTCGCACCGCCTGAGCTGCGATGTCGGATTCGCGTGCGATCCGGGCGTCGATCGGCACGTAGTAATTCTCGCCTTCGAGCTGCAGGCCATAGCCGCTCAGATAGATGAATGCGACGGTGTTCGGCCCCGCGGCTTGCGCCTTGTCGAGAAAGTCGCGAAGGGAGCGGCGCACGGTGTCCTGATCGAGGTCGCGCGCACCAACAACATCGAAGCCTGCAGCCTCTAGCGTCTGCGCGATCAGGCCCGCGTCGTTGGCAGGCGTGGTGAGTGCTCCGGCCTGATAACCACCATTGCCGATAACAACAGCGATGCGCGTTTCCGAAGGCGGGGCGCCTTGCGCAGCAACAACATCCGGCGCGACGAGCGCAAGCAAGGCCACGAGCAGCCCAAAGATCCGTCGCATCACAAACTCCTCTCCGTCCGGCGAGCCCCCCAATCGAACGGCCAACACACTGAACGGCGGCTGAACGGGAGAGGTCAACAACAAGGCAGCTTGAGCACATCGCCGGGCGAGTTCTAAGGGCGCGCCCGCGTGGCCCGCACGTGAGGGAGCTGGCCAGCTCTGCCAGGCAGCCTCAGATCAACCCAAAGATTGATCAGCGGATGGCGGAATCTCTGGTCGAGGGAGTGCGGCTATTGCAGGTTCGGCTGAAGGATCAATGGCGAAAGAGCCTTTGCACTGATATCGAATGTAAGTGCCGCTAACTTCGGCTTCGGGTCAATTTCCACCGGTCGCCGAACGTCAGCTACCAAGGAGGACCGGACCAAGTGCCTCATTCCGTTGAGGATTGTCCCCGTCTTGGGTGGATGGAGGGGGGTGGTGGGCAGACGGCCATCACGCACCGCGGGCAGCCTCGCGGTGCGTGTGGGGCTGGTCGAGACTTAGTACTCCGCCGCCAGCATGACGGTGAGCACACGCGTGGTGGACTCGGAATCGGCCGGGTCCTCGGAGCCGAATTGCAGATCGCGATCGAGGTACTCGATCTTCCAGAACAGGTGTTCGCCCTCGAGATCGAAGGCACCGAAGTCGTGCTCGCCCCAGGGGTCATTGTCGGGCGTGAAGGCGTCGAACGTGCAGGCCGCTTGGATAGCGTGCGCCACAAAGTTCTCGCCTAGAGCCGCGACACCGCTCGTCACGTAGAGCAGGGCCCCGAAGCGCCCGCCGACATTGTTGAGATACGCGCGAAAACGGTCGTTGAGATCGCGTATCCGCAACGTCGCCTGGTCGGGCAAGGAGCGCTCGGGCTCCTGCGGGTGAAGTGTAGGCATGGTAAGATGCTAAAGCTGGTAAGGTGCGGCGGGCTCTAGCGGGCTCGCCGTTTGTCATTCCGGCCGCGTCGCTCGGAGAAGCGCTTCTGCGCGCTTTCCATGCGGATCGCCTCGAGGGCGACAGTCTCCGCGATCTCCTTGAGCTGCTCGGCGGCGTCATGCATGGCGCGGCACCGATCGGAGAATGAAGGCTGCTTGTTGGGCATACTGTAAGGTAGGGAAGTTAGGGGCTGCTAAGTCTCGACCAGCCGGCGGCTGCCGCGCCGGCTCTAACTATTCCTGCGCCCCGGCCGCGCGGCGCAGTCACAGGCGGGGAACCCAAAGAACGCTTCACGCATCCACCAACGCGAAGGGTGCCTTGACGGCGCCGCGCGGCCGGGGCATCGACCATGAGAAGAGCCGGTGCGGCAGCTGATCACGTCTCGGGGCTTCAATAGCGGCCGCCTGTGGCGGCCACCTTCATGAAATTGCGCGCCAGGCGCGCCAAGGATGGCGTCGAGCTCGCCCGCGTATGTTGCCGCTGCGCTCGGCAGAGCAGTTGGACGCGGCCCGTAGCACCCACCCGCTCGGGCGCGCGCTCGGTTGTGTGGCTCCGCCACGCTGTCGGCCTTGTGCTGCAGCGAACCGTTGTTGCGCGGTTGCGACTTCGGACACGTTCTATAGCCCGCAGCGCAGCGAGGACTATCGTGACGTGTTCGAAAAGCCCGCGCTTCCACGCACTCTAGCCCCCCAGCTTGTCGGCGCCGAAGTGGCCCACGTCCGTGGCGGCTTTGCCGCCGCGGCGTGGTTGCCACTTCGAGCAGCCCGACCCAAACGCCGACAGCCGAGGCCCCGGAAAACAAGGAGGGCGGTACCCCGCCCGACTATGTTTTGCGAGGGCCGAGCGCCGCCAGCCCCGACTGTCTGCCGACGTACTCGTCGGTATGCGGGGTGGCGGCGTTTGGGTCGGGCTGTAAGCCCGACAAGCTGGGGGGCTAGAGTGCTGTATTTCAAGCACTTTCCGAGTGCCCTTGGGGTACAGGCGCTGTAGGGGCGCTTGTATCCCTCTTCCACTTATCGGACGCGTTCGATATCCCATATCGCGACGTGTACGATAGACCGCACATCGTTTTCACGCCACGTTTTCCACCGAAGTCAAGGGCCCGGTCCCCCTCTTATTTGAAAATGCATTCCTGAACTGAATATTTATATGTCTGAGTATTCTTAAATGCATATTCTTATAATGAATGATGTCGATATGTCGACATCTAGAGTTCGGCCCGCCGACATCTTGGTGTCGGCCGGCCGACATCAGGAAGTCTTGGGGCTGCGCCGCTTCACTTGGAAGTGGATCCTGTAGATGTTGGTCATGCCCTGGCCGCGCCGGGTAATGGAGATGAAGCCCTTCTTCTCCAGCTCGGAGATGAACTCCGTGATGCGCGATCGGCTCATGTCGAGCTCGGTGGCAAGCCGCTCCTGGCCGGGAAAGCAGTAGTCGTTGTTCCAGGCGTAGCTGAGGAACTTGGCGTAGACGACGATGGCGCCCATGGACAGGCCGGAGTTCTTGAAGAGAAAGTTCGGAAGCTGCGTGAACCCGTGCTGCGTGATGGGATCGACGCGATCCATCTCGATATTGCGAGCGCGAGTTTCGATCTGTCGCGCGATATGCTCCATAGGTCGATTATACGCCCGCCGATCGGTTGAGTGGCGGTGAGTTATCAACAGTGCCGCTGGCCTGCATCATTGCATCACCCTCAAGCACGTCAGTGGATCGCCGGGAACCCGGCTGCAATTGCAGGACCAGGTTCTGCAAGCCGCGGATCAAGATGTTGGTTTCCCGCTCGCGCTCGTTGCGCCTGATGATCTCGTCGTTGCGTTGGGCTAGCTCGTGGCGCAGCAATCCGATCACCTCGTCCTTCTCCTCGATCCGCGTCTCGAGCTGGGTGATGTAGGGTGCCGCAGCAGGCTGCGGCAGGCCCCCATCACCCCCAGTTTTCAACCCTGACGCAGCAGGCTCGATCCGGCTGGAGCCTGCTGCAGCAGAGTTGGAACTCGGCGCCAGATCAGGACTGTCGAAGCCTGTCGCAGCAGGCTGCAGCCTGCGGCGCTTCTGCTCGTCGAATTGTTTGAGGTCACCGATCACGCCCGGCACCGATACCGGGTCGACGTACCATTGTGGCCCGGTCGGGCTCGGCAGCCGATCGGCGTCGAGATGGCCCTTTTGGCAGAAGTACTTGATGCGCCGCTCGGAGCGGGGGACGCCGGCGTCGGCAAGTCGGCGAGCAACCTGCGCAACGGTCAGGGTGTGTCGTGCCGTGCTGGCGACAGGGTTCGGCATGCTGCTGCCTGCTGCATCATCCATGTCGACAGTGTAGCAGCAGGCTACCGCCGCAAGCCGCGTTATCCCCATCGCCCGGAGTGCTTCGGTTGGGTCGTCGGCATGGTAGCAACGCTACCGTAGAAAAGACTTGCTACCAGAGCGCGCCCTGCCTATATGAAGGTAGGAGGCAGCATGGCCGTGATCGTCGCATTCGTGTCGCAGAAGGGTGGAACCGGGAAGAGCACGCTGGCGCGGGCGCTGGCTGCGATCATCGCCCATGCGGGGCTGTCGGTGCGCATCGCCGACCTCGATCCGTTGCAGAGCACCGTGGTCGAGTGGGAGAAGCTGCGCAAGGACAGCAAGCTGGCGCCGATCCGGGTCGAAGCCTTCGACGACCCGGCCAAGGCGCTGGCGAGCGCCGAAGAGGGCGAACTCCTCATTCTCGATACGCCCGCGCAGGTGAACCGCGCCACACTGGAGGCGGCGGGTCGGGCCGACCTGATCGTGCAGCCCTCCAGCGGCAGCGTCGACGATTTGCGGCCTGCCGTGCTGGTGTTCAACGAGCTCGTTGCCGCCGGCGTGCCCAAGGATCGGCTGGTCGTCGCTCTGTGCCGCGTGAGCGGTGAGCGGGAAGAAGCGATCGCGCGGACGTACCTGAAGGCTGCCGGCTACCAGGTCCTGCCCGGCTCCATCCCGGAGAAGCTCGCCTTCAAGGAAGCGCACAATCGCGGGCAGGCCGTGAGCGAGACGACGCAGCGCAGCCTGAAGGAGCGTGTCGACAGTCTGATGACAGCCCTCTTCAAGAAGGTGGCGGTGCAGCTCGAAGCGAAGGCCAAGCGCGCGGCGCGCAAGGAGAAGTCGGCATGAGCGCGGATCGTGAGGTGGAGAAATCGCTCGCCAAGTGGCTAACGAAAGCAAAAACGGTGCCCGCACCACCAGGCCCGACCGAGCGGCGGCGCAGCATCGCCGAGGCGCCGGAGACAGCGCGCGCGCATGAACCGCTGCGTCAGCTCAACTTGAAAATTCCAGACAGCACCTACCGGCGCATCAAGGGATTGGCCTACCGCGACCGGCTGTCCCTGGTCGCCATGCTCGATGAGATGCTTGCCCTCTATGAACAGGCGCGCGGCAAACTCGAGGAGACGTGAGCCGCCACGAACTGCCATGCGTGTGCGTGAGCCATCAATCGTCGTTCGCTGGACTGTGCTCGCGGCGTTGAGCGCGGCCACAGCCTTGATGTTCGCGATCTCCCTGCGCGGCAATTACCTCTACGGCTACGGCCTTGGCCAGACGCCCGAGAAGCGCGAGCTCTTTGCTTGGGCCAACGTGGCCGCCGACATCTGGAAGGGCTTCGGACTGGTGGCGGTGGTGATGTTGTGGCGCGCGCACAAACGCATGGCGCTCGTTGCCGCGCTCGCATGGTTCGTCTGTCTTGCAACCGGCGTCAATTCCGCCATTGGCGTGTACGTGCAGGATCGCACGGCGCTCACCGGCACGCGCGAAGCCAAGCAGCGAACGTACAATGACGTGGAGAAAGATCTCGCGCACATCGCCGCGCGCGTCGCGCAGCTACCGCGCCATCGCAGCGTGCAAGAAGTGGACGCGGCCATTGCCGCTGACCTCGCAAAGCCGGTCGTAATCAATGAGCGCGTGCGCGGCACCGTGGGCTCGCTCTCCGGCAACTGCAGCAAGAGCGATGCTCGAACCGTCGAAGCATGTGCCGAGATTGCGGCGCTGCGGCAGGAACTTGCGACAGCCCAGGAAGCGCAGAAGCTCGCCGCCGAAGCCACGCACCTGCGTGCGCATCTCCAAGAGCTGCGCGATGGTGGCGCCTCGCTCGCCCCGGACCCGGTGGGAGAATTCTGGACGTGGGCGACGCGCGGGCTCGTCAGCGTGCGCGATGTGAGCTTCACTTTCCCGCTCGCCTTCGCGCTCGTCATCGAAATCGTGTCAGCGTTTGGGCCGGCCGTGATTGTTGCTGTGGCTGCCGCGACGCGCGCGGAGAGCCTGATGCAGCCTGCTGCAGCACGGTCGATCATGCTTCAGCCTGCCGCGACCGCTCCAGCAGGACACATCGCGAGGTGGCTCGGAGATCGGACCGAACCGGCTAGCGCACAAAGGGCAGTCAGTCTGGACGAGCTCTACGCCGACTACCTCGTGTGGTGCGAGCGCCACGACCTTGCTGCAATGGCGATCGATGCGTTCGAGAGCGAGTTCGATGACGTGCGTGCGCTGCCATCGCTCGCGGGTCGGATCCGCAAATTCGGTCAGCGCTACTACGGGCTGCGCCTTCAACGCCAAGCGCTGCTGCTCTCGCGGTCGGAGCATCCGTGATGCGCGATCGACAGAACATACTGCCAACCAGTCTTGCACCGCGCGGTCTCTCGCGTGTGCAGGCCGCGGCCTACATCGGCGTCTCGCCGTCGCTGTTCGACGAGATGGTGAAGGACGGGCGCATGCCGAAGCCGACGCGGATCAACTCCAGAACCGTGTGGGACCGCGTGAAGCTTGACGACGCCTTCGCCGCGCTATCCGATGATGGTGACGACGATCCGTGGGGCAAGGTGGCGCTGTAAAGGAACGTGTTGTGAAGATGTACCTGCGGTACGTCTACTCGATCCCTGATCGGCATGGAAATCCGCGCCTGTACTTCTGGCGCGGCAAAGGGCATCCGCGAGTGCGGCTCAGAGAACAGCCGGGGGCGGCAGCGTTCCATGAACGTTATGACGAACTGACACATGGCCTGCGTGAGACGCAAAAATTTTCTCGGCCGAAGGCGCGCACCCTGTCGTGGCTCTGCGCGGCTTACCTCGTGTCGCCGGAATTCCAACGGCTTGAACAGGCTACCCAAAAGGAGCGCCGTCTCATTCTCGAGTCTGCCTGTCGCGAGCCGGTCGCGCCCGGTGCAGCAGAAGTGTTTGCGGATTTTCCACTTGATCGGTTCGCCGCGAAGGCCGTGCGGGTACTCCGGGACCGGAAGGCAAAAGCACCCTTTGCAGCCAACAAGCGGGTCAAGGTCTTCCGCTATATGTTCAAGTGGGCGCTCGAAGGCGAGCATGTGTCGGTGAATCCAGCAAGCGAAGTTGGGCTCGTGCGGACCCCATCGGGGGGACATCACGCATGGACGTTGGAAGAATTGGAGCAATTTGAGCGACAGCATCCGATGGGCACCAAGGCGCGGTTGGCACTCGATCTGTTGATCTACACCGGCGCAAGGCGGTCGGACGTCGTCCGTTTTGGACGGCAACATATACGAAACGGTTGGCTGCATTTCACGCAATTCAAGACCAAGACCAACGTCGAGCTGCCGATACTTCCCGCGTTGCAACGCACGATCGATGGCAGCCCGACCGGCGATCTCACATTCTTGGTAACCAATTCCGGGAAAGCGTTCACTGCAGCTGGGTTCGGCAACAGGTTTCGCGAGTGGTGCAACGACGCTGGCCTGGACAACTGCTCAGCGCACGGCCTCAGAAAAGCGGCCGCGGTGCGTGCGGCCGAGAACGGCGCGACCACGCACCAACTGATGGCGATGTTCGGTTGGCTGAATTTGGCAGAGGCCGAGCGCTACACGAAAGCCGTGCGGCGAAGAAAGTTGGCGGGCGCTGCACTGGTGCTATTGAAGCGTCCGGAAACCAAAGAGGGAACGTAATCTTTACCACCGGCTTTACCACCGGCCACTAACCCCATGAAATTTCGAATTGGTGGTGGGCCCGGCAGGACTCGAACCTGCAACCAGACGGTTATGAGCCGCCGGCTCTAACCATTGAGCTACGGGCCCCCGGCCAGCGGGTCGCGCCTCTATACCACCCCTGCGGCCCCGCGCGAAATGCAGCGCAAGGGCTCAGTTCGGCCAAAAACGTGTGCTCTCATGGGGCTCGATCGCGGCCGGGAACGCGAGGCGTTATGAGCACTTTGATGCGGGCGATGGCCCTGACGGCGCTGCTTGCGGCGGCGCCTTTTCTCGTGGCGAGGTCCGGCATGGCGGCGGAAGGCGACAAGGCGGAGCGCACAATCAGCGTGTCGGCGAGCGGCACGGTCTCGGCCGAACCGAACGTGGCCTACATCTCCACCGGCGTGGTCACCGAGGGCGACACCGCCAAGGATGCGCTCGCCCGCAACAACACGGCGATGACCAAGGTCATCGACGGCCTGAAGAGCGCCGGCATTGCCGCCAAGGACATCCAGACCACCACGCTGCACGTCGAGCCGCGCTACACGCCGGGCAGGGACGGCCGGCCCTCTACCGTCAACGGCTATCGAGTGATCAACCAGGTACGACTGACGGTGCGCGACGTGAAGCGGCTCGGCGACCTGCTCGATACCGCCATCGTGCTCGGCGCCAACCAGGTCAACAGCATCAGCTTCGATGTCGAGGATGCCGAGAAGCTGAAGGACGAGGCGCGCAAGCAGGCGGTGGCGAATGCCCGACGCCGCGCGGAGCTCTATGCCGCCGCCGCGGGCGTGCAGCTCGGCAACGTGCTGAGCATCTCCGAGAGCGTCAGCGAGGGCCGCCCAATGCCGGCGGCGCGCGCGACCATGGTCGCCGCCACGCCGATCGAGGCCGGCTCGCATACGCTCGTGGTCGAGGTGCACGTCAGCTACGCCATCCGCTGATCGCGGGCGCCTTCTGCTCGCCGGCGGCGTCGCTGGCCCGCCTCACCACTCGACCAGCACGTAGTCCTCCGCGTCGCGGCCCTTGAAGTACTGCGGCTCCTGCTCGCGGTTGAGATCCTTGGCAAGCTCGCCAACCCGTTTGATCACGTACTCGGCGAGATCCTTGGTCGTGATCTGGCGCGGATTGGAGCCGCTCGCCTTGCCGTCGAGCCCTTCCACCACCGCGAACGTGAAGAGACCGTGCCCGAGAGTCGGGTTTTCGCTTGCCTCCTGGTCGAAGCGTGCCGCGGTGTAGGCGATGATGTTGGCGTGGTAGGCGGCGTTGCCCAGCCGCTGATTGTAGGCGCCGCCCGAGTGGCAGGTGTCGGCAAAGAGGATGCGCCGGCCCTTGGTCGTCTCGATCGCCTCCTGCAGCGCGTGCCACGGCACCACCGTGGAGCCCCGCAATGAGGGGCCGTCCCACTCGGCGTTGGTCGGCAGGAAGCGATAGTTGGCGCCGTCGTTGATGCCGTGGCCGGCGATGGAGACGACGACGGTGTCGGTCTCGGTCGCCTGCCGCAGGAGCCCGACAGCGTCGAGGATGTTGGCGGCCGTCGGCAGGTCCCTAGGCTCGGAGGCGCCGTTGACCAGGATGCGCTTGATGACGTTGGTGTGTCCGGCCCCCAGCCGGCGCTCGATGGCTTCCACCAGGCGCCTGGCATCGGCGCTCGAGTAGGTGAGGTCGCAGGGCTGCTTGCCGTCCTTGCCGCAGGCATTGCCGAGCCCTGGATACTTGTCGACGCCGATGGCCAGGATGAAGAGCGTGCCGCGCTTGTCGAGTGCCCCATCGCCCGCGTGCATCAAGGTGACGGTCTCGACCCGCTCGCCGATGGCGTTGGTGAGGGTGATGCGCACGTCGTTGCGGTCCTTGCCCAAAGGCACGTCGAGAGAGCGTTCGCCCGCAGTGAACACTCCACCGCCTGAAAGGCGGTGGCTTCAGATTACGGCTTAAAGCCGGATCGGTCCGCCCTTCGGCGGACTCAGGTCACATTGAAGTCGTCGTCCGGTTCGGGCGGGGTTTGGTTCTTG
>Ga0247727_10003516_pt1 | contig 34549 bp, 31 predicted proteins | sample WisWelCaveWW1625_FD_202498 | JGI IMG/M metagenome (GOLD analysis project Ga0247727, IMG submission 202498) | Biofilm microbial communities from Wishing Well Cave, Virginia, United States - WW16-25 | ecosystem: Environmental > Aquatic > Deep subsurface > Groundwater > Cave microbial mat | place...
TGACGTCGCGGATGGAACTCTCTCCGGCCAGGATCATCACCAGCCGGTCGAGTCCCAGAGCGATGCCCCCATGGGGCGGGGTGCCGTACTCCAGGGCTTCGAGGAAAAAGCCGAAGCGGCGGCGGGACAGGAGGAATGCCTGCGTTACCGCTATGCTGGAAGGGGTAATGCCGGTCTTCTGCGACGTGTCGCTGCCGGTCCCGCTCGACACGGCCTTCACCTACGTCCTGCCAGCGACGCTCGAACACCGCGCCCGGCCGGGATGCCGGGTCATCGTGCCGTTCGGAGCCCGCAAGCTGACCGGTGTGGTGCTCCAGTGCCACCAGCAAGCCCCGCAGGTCGAGGCCCGCTCCGTCCTGCGCCTGGTCGACGAAGAACCGGCCCTGACGCCCGACCTGCTGGCGCTCGGTCTTTGGATCGCCGAGTATTACTGCGCCCCGGCAGGGGAGACCCTGCGCGCCATGCTGCCCCTGGCGGCCGATGTGCGTCCCGGCAAGATCCTCTCTCTCACCCCGGCCGGCCAGGAAGTCGCTCGCCAGATGTCCATCCTGGCCGGGGCCGAGGATCCGGCGGCCGAGATTCTCCGCGCCCTGGAGCGGCGGCCCCTGCGGGAGGATTCCCTCAAGAAAAAGTTCCCACTGGCGATTCGAGATCTCCAATATGCGGGCGGGTCCCTCCACCAACTCTCGAGACGGCGTGACGCTGCCCGTCGAAATGGACTTTTCGGATCCGAGCGGTTCCGTCTCCCGTGACGATGTACGAGTCGACTTCAACATCGGCAACGGGGAGCTCCAAGGGTTTACGACGCTGCGTCCCGCAGGAGTCAGCCGCGGCCAGAGCAGCGGCACACTCCGCCTGGAATTCTTTTTCCCCAGGCTGAGCTTCACGCCCGGCAATAACAATCCGATCGTGCTCTCACTGACCAACTCCGTGGCATTGCGGAGCAACGAGCTCCGAGGATCGTTTCGGAGCCAATAGTCAGCCCCGAGTTAATTCACGCATAACCCATTATGATCTCTCATCTTGATGTCAAACGCAGCCCGCCCCGGCGGATCAGCTCCGTCACCGCCGCGATGTCCCCCGAAAGGGGGCGGTCCTGCCGCAGGGACGGCGCCGCTGAACGCACCGCCTGGTAGCCCTCCTGGGCCCTGGGCCCCGTCTTCAACGGCAGCCGATAGTCCAGCCCCTGAGCGGCGCAGATGGCTTCGATGGCCAGCACCTGGCGCGTGGCGTCGACGGCTTGGGCGAACTTCAGCGCTGCCTCCATGCCCATGCTGACGAAGTCTTCTTTGTTGCCGCTGGTGGGGATGGAGTGCACCGAGGCCGGCGTCGCCAGCAGCCGGGTCTGGGCCGCCAGGGCCGCCGCCGTCACCTGCAACATCATCAGCCCCGATTCCAGCCCGGCCTGTCCGGCCAGGAACGCCGGCAACCCTTCGTTGAGCTGCGGATTCACGAGCCGCTCCGCGCGCCGCTCGGAAATGCCTGCCAGCGCCGCCAGCGCCACCGCGGCCGTGTCCATGGGGATCGCCAGCGGCTGGCCATGGAAATTGCCCCCCGAGAGGACCTCGGCGCCGAACACCAGCGGGTTGTCGGTAGCCGAGTTCAGCTCGATGGAGAACGCCCGGCGGGCCTGGGCCAGGGCGTCGCGCACGGCACCGTGAACCTGCGGGGCGCAGCGCAGGCTATAGGCGTCCTGCACCCGGCCGCACTCCAGGTGCGAGGCCCGGATTTCGCTGCCTTCCAACAGCGATGCCAGGTTCCGGGCGCTGATCGCTTGCCCAGGGTGGGGACGGGCCCGATGAAGGCGCGGATCAAACGCCGCCGGGGTGCCGCGCAAGGCATCCAGGGTCAGGGCGCATACCACGTCGGCGGTTTCGACCAGCGTTTCGGCTTCCAGCAGCGCCAGGCATCCCACCGCCAGCATCGCCTGGGTGCCGTTCAGCAGTGAGATGCCTTCCTTGGCCTCCAGTTCGATCGGTGCCAGACCGGCGCGGGCCAGGGCCTCCCTGCCCGGCAGCCTGTCGCCGCCGGCGCGCGCTTCGCCCTCCCCCACCAGCACCAGCGCCATGTGGGCCAGCGGCGCCAGGTCACCGCTGGCCCCTACGCTGCCCCGCGACGGCGTCACCGGATGCACCGCGCGGTTCAGCATCCCACACAGCAGTTCTGCGACCTGCGGCCGGATGCCCGACAGCCCCTTGGCCAGCACGTTGGCCCGGATCAGCATCATGGCGCGCACGACGGCGTCCTCCAGCGGCGGCCCCACCCCGGCGGCGTGCGACCGGACCAGGTTCAGCTGCAAGCGGGGGAGATCGCCGGCCTCAATGCGGACGTCGGCCAACTGCCCCACGCCGGTGTTGACCCCATACACCACGGCATCGCCGAGGAGCAACTGCTCGACCGCCGCCCGCGAGGCTTCCATCCGCCGCCGCGCCTCGGGGTCGAGCGCCACTGGCTCGAAGTCCAGCGCCACCCCCCGCACCTGCTCGAGGGTCAGGGATTCCCCGTCGAGCTCCAGCATGCTTCTATTCTGACGGAAACCGGCCGCCGGCGGCTGCGAGAGGAAGCACAACCTGGCCGGCGCCCAGCTGCTGGCGCCCCGCTCAGCCGAACATGGGCCCCACGTCGCGAGCCCCATGCAGGACCCGCAGAATCAGGATGCCGTCCCGACTCTCGCGATAGTAGATGATGTGTTTGCCTGCCGGGAAGCTGCGCATTCCAGCCCTCAATTCGTCTCGACGCCGCCCAATGCCAGGTTGGAGAGAGAGAGTCCGGAACTTCTCGTGTAGAACCGAGAGGTGGCGATCTGCGGCCTCCTGGCTGTCTTGGGCGATGAATAGCCAAATGTCGAGGAGGTCTGCGCTCGCCCGGCGGGAGACGCGCAGCCGGGCCATTAGCGGCTCTGGGCACGCTCGGAGGCCAGCTTCCGGATGCCCTCGGCCGTAAGTTGATCAAAAAAAACCTGCAGAGTGTGTTCGTCGTAATCCTGGTAGAGACCCAGTTCAACTTCCTTCTCGGCGACCTGCAATTCTCTGCGGAGCGCTTCCAGCTTTTGCTCATCCCACCTTTGCAGCAACTCCAGCGCCGTCTCCACCACCTCAGTGGGGCTTGCAAACTGTCCGCTCTCCACTTTTGCTTGGATCCACTTTTCCAGTTCCGGGGAAAGAACGGCGTTCATGAAACTCATTGTAACAGCTCAGCCTCCTCTGTAGAAAACGCTGAACAAGTGACGCTTGGGATACCAAAGCCGGTGCCTGGCGATCTGCTGTTACGGCGGGGCGAGCAGCAGATCCCTCGCTACGCTCGGGATGACACCGGCGCCGGCTCCGCCTCCGAGCATAGCGATACGCTCGGTCAGGCACGAGAAATCGGGCGGTTGCGACTGGCCCATCACTTCTACTCGCTCTTTCTCAGCGCAATGCCCAGCTCTTGGAGCTGGCGCTCCGGGACCGGCGTGGGGGCGTCGCACATCAGGTCGGTGCCCTTGGCGGTCTTGGGGAAGGGAATGACGTCGCGGATGGAACTCTCTCCGGCCAGGATCATCACCAGCCGGTCGAGTCCCAGAGCGATGCCCCCATGGGGCGGGGTGCCGTACTCCAGGGCTTCGAGGAAAAAGCCGAAGCGGCGGCGGGCCTCTTCCTCGGTCATGCCGAGGGCCTCGAAGACCTTGGCCTGCATGTCGCGGCGGTGGATTCGGATGGAGCCGGAGCCCAGCTCGACGCCGTTCAGCACCAGGTCGTAGGCTTTCGAGCGGCAGTGGGCCTGGTCCGTGGCCAGCTTGTCGAGATCCTCTTCGGCGACCGACGTGAAGGGGTGGTGCGCGGCGTTCCAGCGCTTTTCCTCGGCGTCCCACTCGAACATCGGGAAGTCGGTGACCCACAGGAAGCGAAAATCCTTGGGATCGAGCAGCCCGTGGCGGTCCTTGTACTTGTGGCCGGCCAGGAGGCGCAGGGCCCCGGCAGCCGAGAGCACCTGCTCCTCGGGGCGATGGCCTTCGGGGGTGGTCGCGGCAGTGGCCAGCAGCACCAGGTCGTCTTCCTCGATGCCGGCGCGCTGGCGCAGCCGGGCCACCGGCTCGGGGAAGTCGCGCTCCAGGCGCCGCAGGTCGTCGTAGACCTTGAGGTTCCGCTCCGCCCCGGCGGCCTTCAGCTCGTCGCGCTCTTTGCGCGACACCTGGCCACAGCGGGGGATCCGGATCGCCGCCAGCGGCATCTGGGCCGCCAGGGTCCCGGCCGGGAACAGGTCCCCGGCTGGGTGCATCGGCGGGAGCCGGAGGTCGGGCTTGTCGGAGCCATAGCTCTCCATGGCCTGCTGATAGGTGAGCCGCGGAAACGGGATCGCGACGCGGAACCCGGCCGTCTCGCACACCCGCTCCATCAGCCGCTCGATGACCTCGAACACCTGCTCCTGCTGGGGGAACGACATCTCCAGGTCGATCTGGGTGAACTCCGGCTGGCGATCGGCGCGCAGGTCCTCGTCGCGGAAACAGCGCACGATCTGGAAGTAGCGGTCGTAGCCGCCGATCATCAGGATCTGCTTGAACAGTTGCGGCGACTGCGGGAGGGCGTAGAAGGACCCGCGCTGCACCCGGCTGGGCACCAGGTAATCCCGCGCCCCCTCGGGCGTCGAGCGCGTCATGAAGGGTGTCTCGATTTCCAGGAATTCCATCTCGTGCAGGGCCTGGCGCACCGCGAAGCTGATGCGGTCGCGCAACATAATGTTGCGCTGCATGCGGGGCCGCCGCAGGTCGACAAAGCGGTACTTCAGCCGGGCGTCTTCGCTGACCTCCACCTCGTCCTCCATGGGGAACGGCGGGGTGCGGGCGTCGTTGAGGATGAGGAGCTTGTCGGCCACCAGCTCGACCTCGCCGGTCTCGAGGTTGGGATTCACGGTGTCGGGGGAGCGGCGCTCGATGGGGCCCTCGACGGCAATCACATATTCGCTGCGCAGCTGCTCGGCGCGGGCGTGCACTTCCGGCTCCACGTCGGTCTTGAAGACCACCTGGGTGATGCCGCTGCGGTCCCGCAGGTGTATGAAGATCAGGCGGCCCAGGTCGCGGCGGCGGTGCACCCAGCCCATCAGGACGGCGCGCCGGCCGGCGTCGGCGGCGCGCGGCTCGCCGCAGTAATGGGTCCGGCGCAGGCCGCCGAGAAAATCGAGCGGTATGGATGGCGAAGACATTCAGTTGAGGTCTTGGCGGTGGAGGCTCTCGAGCTGGGCCCGCGAGAGCCGGGTCTGCTCCCCGGTGGCCATGTTCTTCAGTGTATACAGATCGGCGGCCAGCTCGTCGGCCCCCACAATCAGGGTGTAGCGGGCTTGGAGCTTGTTGGCGGTTTCGAGGGCTTTCTTCAATTTGCCCGGCGCCGCCAGCTCGACCACCCGGCCGGCCAGGCGCAGGCCGCGCGCCATCGAGGAGCAGCGCTCGAAAGCCGCCTCGTCGAGCGGGGCCATGTACAAATCGATGCGGTGGGCGCCCAGCGCCGGGCGACTTTGCTCGAGCGTCATCACCAGCCGGTCTTCGCCGATCGAGAAACCGATGCCGGGGGCCGGAAGCTTGGCCCCCAGCGACTCGGCCAGCCCGTCGTAGCGGCCGCCGCCCAGCACCGAGTTCTGGGCCCCCAACCCGCCGTGGACCACCTCGAAGGTCGTCCGTGTATAGTAGTCGAGACCTCGCACCAGCCGGGGCCGCACCTCGAACGCCACTCCCCGCTGCGCCAAATACCGCCGCACGGCCTCGAAGTGCCTCCGGCAGCCCTCGCAGAGGTGATCGAGGATCGACGGCAGCCGCTCCAACACCGGCTGGTCGGCCTCCACCTTGCAGTCCAGCACCCGGAGCGGGTTGGTCACGGCCCGGCGCCGGCAATCCTCGCACAGGCCCGGCGCCGTGGTCTGCAGCTCCTTACGCAGGGCCTCGACATAGCGGGGCCGGCATTCCCGGCAGCCCACCGAGTTCAACACCAGCTGCTGGCCCTCCATCCCCAGCTTCTCGAACAGCGCCATGACCATCTCAATGACCTCGGCGTCGATGGCCGGCGAGTCCGAGCCGACCGCTTCGGCTCCGATCTGGAAGAACTGCCGGTAGCGGCCCTTCTGGGGGCGTTCCCGCCGGAACATCGGCCCGATGTAGTAGAGCTTCTGAATCCCCGGCTGCTGGTCGAGGTGATGCTCCAGGTAGGCCCGGATCACCGAGGCGGTGGCCTCCGGCCGCAGGCTCAGCGAGCTGCCGTCGCGGTCCTGGAAGGTGTACATCTCTTTGGTGACGATGTCGGTCTCCTGGCCCACGCCGCGGGCGAACAGCTCGGTCGGCTCCAGCAGCGGCGTCCGGATCTCCTGGTAGTTGTAGACCCGAAACAGTTCCCGCGCCGTTTGTTCCACGGCGTTCCAGGCCCCGGTGGAGGGAGGCAGCAGGTCGCGGGTGCCCCGGATGGCCTTGATCACCGACTCTCCTCCAGGCGGATCTCCTCCAGGCGGCTCTCTTCCAGGTATGTCTGGCGGTAGTCCACGTAGTTGGCGGCGTGACTCCGGATCATAGCGGAGTCCTGGTCGGTGGCGGCCCGTCGCACCTTGGCCGGAAACCCCATCACCACGCTGCCGGGCGGAATCCGGGTGCCCTCGGTCACCAGCGCCCCGGCGGCCACGATGGATCCGGATCCCACCACCGCGCCGTTCAATACGATGGCCCCGATGCCGATCAGGCAGTGGTCCTCCACCACGCACCCGTGCAGCGTCACGGAGTGCCCCACCGTCACCCGGTTGCCCAGGATCACGGGATACTGGCCGGTCATGACGTGCAGGCAGCAGTTGTCCTGCACATTGGTCTCCTCGCCGATGCGGATGTAGTGCACGTCGCCTCGCACCGTAGTTTGACACCAGACGCTGGAGCGCTCCCCGATGAAGACGTCTCCGATCACCTGGGCGCTGGGGTGGATGTAGGCGGAGGCGGCAATCTTGGGCTCGACGCCGCGATAGCTGCGGATCATGTGGGGTGCTTAAACCAGCCATGGTAGCACGGTTTCACGTGGGGACCGTCTCTCTGTTGCCGGAGTTCGCCTTGCCCCTGGCGCAAGTTCTGGCAGGAATCGGACAAACGGTTCGCTACAACCAACTGCGCCAGCAAATCATGCAACATACAGAATGTTCTCAGCAGCGCGGTTCTTCCTGTAGGTGAGGGGGAGCATGCTTCGCCCGGTCCCTTGTTATCCTGTAGGAAATGACATCCTGGAACAGGCCGGGCGCGATCTGCGCCCTGGCGGTGGCCTTGGCCCCGCCGGCGCTGCGCGCCCACGCGCCCAACGTCGGGTTGACCACCCGCTACCTGAACTTCGTGGCGGCGCCCGGCGGGCCCAATCCTCCGGCACAAGTAGTGGCGCTGAGCAACACCACCCACGGGCGGATGCCGTGGTCGGCGTCGGTGCTGGTGATCGGCAGCGGCGGAAACTGGCTCAATGTCTCGCCCGGCAGCGGGACGCTGCCCGGGCAGGCGGAGTTCGAGCGGGTAAACCTCACCATCACGGCGACCTCCGCGGGGCTGGCGGCCGGGGTGTATTCGGCCTTGATCACCATCAGCGCCCCGGGGGATTCACAGTCGCCGCCGGCGGACAATTCGCCGCAGATCATCGAAGTGGCCCTGGCGGTCAACACCACCGGGACATCGGCGCCGGGGATCGCCCTGGCGCCCTCCAGCTTGGCCTTCGAGGGGGTGACGGGAACCGGCCGGGTGTTCTCGCGGTCCGTGCAGATCAGCAATACTGGGGCACAGACGCTGAACTGGACGGCCACCGCCGTCCCCGAAAGCGGCGGCAGATGGCTGTCGGTCACGCCGGCCTCCGGCCTCAACGGCGGTGGGGTAGCGGTGTCGGCTGCGGTTGGCAACCTGGCCTCCGGCGCCTACCAGGGGCGGGTGACTTTCGCGGCGCCGGGAGCCGCCAACTCGCCGCGCTCGCTTCCGGTGACCTTTCAGGTGCGGAATCCTCTGCCGCCCTCCCTGCAACTGAGCGCCTCCACGCTCAACTTCACGGGCCAGCCCGGCGCTGCCAATGCGCAGCCTCAGAGCCTGATCATCGCCAACGGAGGCGACGGGGCCCTGGCGTGGCGCGTTTCCGCCACCACGTTCAACGGCGGCGCCTGGCTGAGCGTGACCCCCGGCGCCGGCAGCGCCCCGGGAAGTGTCATCGTCACGGCAGAAACCGGCGAGTTGCCGGCCGGAACCTATGCCGGACGCGTTACCATTACGGCCGACGGCGTTGCCAACTCGCCTTTTCAGGTGGCGGTGGCCTTCACGGTTCGCCGGCCGCAGCCGGCCTTCGACCTGCGGAGCCTGGTCAACGCCGCCACCTTCCTGGCCGGCCCGGTAGCTCCGGGCCAGTTGGTGAGTCTGTTCGGACAACGGCTGGGGCCGGCCCAGGGCGTGGTCTTCACCCTGGATCACGACCGGCTGCCGACCACCCTGGGCGGCACCCGGATCACATTCGACGGGGTGCCGGCGCCGCTGTTCTACGTCAGCGCCGGGCAGGTGAACCTGCAGCTTCCCTACGAGCTGGCCCGCCGAACCTCCACCCAAATGGTCGTAAACGTCGAGGGCTACGATCCGGCGTCGTTGGTAGTGCCCCTGACCGACGCGGCGCCCGGAGTCTTCACCATCGACGGCTCTCGCGCCGCGGCTCTCAACCAGGACTTTACCCTGAACGGCCCGGAAAACAGGGCGGCGCCGGGCAGCGTCGTGCAGCTTTTTTTCACGGGCCAAGGGCGGCTGGACATCCCGGTCGAGACCGGAGTTTTGGCCCCGACATCCCCGCCCTTCCCGAAGCCCGTGGAGCCGGTGTACGTGACCATCGACGGCTTGCAGGCGCGGGTGCTGTTTGCCGGCCTAGCGCCCGGCTTCGTGGGCCTGACCCAGGTGAACGCGGAGGTACCCCGCGACGTGTTTGCTTCCAGCCGGGTTGGGGTGGCGGTGGGGGTCGGCTTCAACGTCTCGCCGCGGCTGGTGACCATAGCTGTAAGTCAGTAGGCGGTAGCCGGGCAGGCGCAGGGCAACAGGTGTACATCCATGTTGGCGTCAAGCAGCCACATGGACTGAGCCCGCCAGCTCGGAGGCTAGTTTCAGCACCTCCGGCAGTGCCTCGTGAGGGACCCCGCAACCTTTGCCGCCCCTTCGGGTATTCGATAAGGGTGGGGTGAGGATGGTATTCCGATTGGGCAGGATCGCCGCGCTGCTGGCGGGCCTGGTTCCCCTTGGGGCCCAGGCCCCCCCGTCATCCCAGTGCTCGCCGCGGTTCGGCAGCCAGGTGACCGTTGAGCCGGTGGAATCCAGCTACCGGGCCACTGCCGGCGGCCTTGGGGGGGTGTTCCGGAACGGGCAGGCCGCCGACATCGTGCTCTCCGGCTTCGATTTCAACCGCTCCGGCGGCGGCCAGATGTTCCGTTACAACAGCGGCATCTCGACCGACGGCGCGCGCCTGCTGGTGGCTGACCGCGGCAACAACCGCGTCCTGATATGGAACCAGCTGCCGGATCAGAACCGTCCCCCGGACCTGGTGCTGGGCCAGCCGGATTTCGACAGCAACGACTCCGGGGCCGGACGAGGGGAGCTGAACTGGCCCATGAGCGTGGCCACCGACGGGCGGCGCGTGGTGGTGGCCGACACCAACAACGACCGGCTGCTGGTGTGGAACCAGTTCCCCTCAGCCAACGCCGCGCCGGCGGATTTCGAGCTGCGGGTGGAATGGCCGTGGGGCGTATGGAGCGACGGTGAAAAGTTGGTGGCCACCTCCACGGCCACCAGCACGGCCCTGGTTTGGAACCGGTTTCCGGAGCGGGGCGGCCAGCCCCCGGACCTGCGGCTGCGCGCCGGCGGCATGTTCGGAACGCCCCGCACCATCACCTCCAACGGCCGCCAGCTGATCATCGGAGATCACAACGCCCGCCCGGCCGGCTCGGCACCCGGCAACTTCGTGTGGAACAGCTTTCCGGAAACCGAAGATGCGCCGTACGACTTCTTCTTCACCGATCCGTTGGACCCCCGCGCCGCCTGGATGCAGGGGGAGTTTTTCGCCGACGGCCGTCTGGCGCTGCTGGGCCGGACGCTGCACCTGTGGCCCTCCGGGCCGCAGAGCGCCGGTGAGCGCCCCGGCGTGAGCATCAGCGGTTTCTCGTTCCAGGGCGGCGATGGTTCCGACGTCGCCATCGCTGGAAACCAGCTGTTTGTCTCGGCAGCCAACGGCAACCGCGTTCTGGTCTACAACTCCCCGCCCGAGACCCCGGACCGGGCGCCGGACTTCGCGCTGGGCAGCCCCGACCTGTGCACCAACACGCTGGAATCGAGCTTCTTGCTGACCAACCCCGTCCCGTCGTCCAATGGCACGAGCCTGTTCGTCAGCTCCGACTTCGATCGCAAACTCTACGTGTGGCGGCGCTTGCCGGACCAGAGCGGGGCGCGCCCGGACCTGGTCTATCACCTGCCGCAGCCGCCCTGGCAGAATGCGTTGTGGGGCTCCACGCTGCGCTGGCCGGCGGCCGGGGAGTATACATCTGGACCGAGCTTCCTCTGGACGGCCAGCTTCCGGACCGCGAATTCCGCGACCGCATCGGCGGCGTGACGTTTCAGGAGCTGAGGGGCGTCGCTTGGGACGGAAAGTATTTCAGTCTGTCGGACGTCCAGGCCAACCGGGTCTACGTTTGGGAGGGCCTGCCAGCGCCCGATACCGAGCCGGCATTCGTGCTGCCGGTGGAGCGCCCGGGGCGGCTGTCGAGCGACGGCAACTGGCTGGTGGTGGCGCCGTTCGAGGGTCAGTCCATCCGGATCTATCGGCTCGACACCCTGGGCAGCGATTCCCGGCCGCGGATCGTCGGCGGGCCGAACCAGTTCAACCTGCCGCAGCACGGCCTGGTGGCGGAAGGCCGGCTCTACGTGGCCGACACGGTGTTCAACCGCGTTCACCTCTGGAACAGGATCGAGGAGGCGCAGGAAGGCCGGCCGGCCGACGTCGTGCTGGGCAACACCGACCGACGGCCCGCCACGCGGCGCGACCGCCTGTACTGGCCTGGAGCGCTCAGCTTCGACGGGTCCTATCTGTGGGTCGGGGAGTTCAAGTTCTCGGGGCGCCTGTTGCGGTTCAGCGTGCAGCCGACAGGCTAAACGCTCGTCCGGCATTTTCGACTGTGAGATAGGCCTAACTTCCAGGCCGAGAGGCGAGGCGCGTCACTAGCCCGTGGTAATAACCGCTTCCTACGGGCGCGGCTGGGTAAGCAGCTCATGGAGCAGCCGGGCGTCGCGCTCCAGCGGGTATTCGATTCCCAGCATCTTGGCCAGAGTGGGCGCAATGTCTTCCGGGCCGGCGGCGGCGGAGTGCCGGCCGGGGCGAATGCCGGCCCCCATCCACACCATCGGGACGTGCCGATCGTACTCGTAGGGAGTTCCGTGACCGGTGCCGCCTACGCGGCTGTCGACGTAGTGGTACTTCTTCGGCAGCACCATAAGGTGGGGAGTTCGCGGCTGGTAGAAGGAATTTTGGAAGAGGGGCAGGTAAGGATCGCTGGAGGGCTTGTCGGAGAGCGTCTCGGAGTGGGTGTAGACGTGGGCGACGCCACCGGTCGCCAGCAGGGCGGAGATGAGATTCTGCTCGACATCCGCCCGTTTCAGCCCATGTTTTTGGATGGCCTCCAGGCCGAGGGTGAAGTTGGGAACATCGAAGTCGACGACCAGTCCTGGGGTCCCCGGGTAGTGCTTCTTGAGCGCCGCCCCCACGGCCTCCTCCAGGGTGGTGGGCTTCACGCGCCGGGCGTCTTTCCCCTCCTTTTGAAGCCGCTCCACCAGGGGCATGACCCCGTGGTCGGAGGTCAGGATCACCAACAGGCCGGCGCGGCCGGCCCGCGCCTCGGCCGCCTGGAACAGTTTCTCCATCACCAGGTCCAGCCTTAACAGTTCATCCATCTGTTCGTGGCTATCGGGACCATAGGTGTGACCCACCACGTCGGCGCCCGAGAATCCCACCGCCAGCACGTCGGGGGCCTCGTCAGTCCCCAGATCATGAGATCGCAGGATCTCCAGCGCCGCCTCCAGCACCAATTCGTCGGCGTAGGGCGTTCGCCGCAAATACTCGTAGTAGTCCGCCTCCCCCGGGCGGCCCCGGTGTAGGTGGGGAAAAACAATGTCCTTCAGGTCCCATTCCCCGAAGAAAGCGTCCATCCCGGCATACTTTTCGTACAGAGCCGCATCCGGCAGCAGCCGGTTCCAGGGATTGAAGGGCTTCTGGAAGTATCGGTCGGGCAGCTTTCGCCCGTTGAATTCCACCAGCCACCCGGGTGGCCGGGGAGTGTAGTACGTGCTGGTGACGAAGCAGCCGCACTCGTTCTCAAACCAGTACGCGGCGTCAGCTCGGTGTCCGGTCATGAGGATCGCCGAGCGATCCTTCATCGACACACCCACCACCCGCGACTGCGGCCACTTCTGCTTGATCTTGTCCCCGACCGTGAAACCGATGAAATTGGCAGGCGAGGCCCCCCGCCCCGGTCCTCCCACGGGCCGGTGGACCGGGTCATCGACCACGTTGACCGGCCGGTTCAGGTAGGGGTCCCACCAGCTGTTGGTGACAATTCCGGAGCTGGATCCGTGCCGCCCCGACAGGATTACCGAGTGACCGGGTCCGGTTTCGTTATTGGAGTGTCGGTACATTGCTTGAGTGAAGACCGCCCCTCGCTCCAGAAGGGTCTTGAAGCCGCCCTGGTAAACTGACGCCAGCCGGGTCAGGTAGTCGTGGCGCATCTGGTCGACGGACACGACCAAGATTAAACGCGGCTCGGCCCCCCAAGCGGCCGCCGCCAGCAGCGGCAGCACCCACCACCTATGGAACTTTGGCACCGGGTTCCCCCTCGGCAAGTCCTCCAGTGTACAACGGGGGTTGTGGGGTGTGGGATGTGGGGCCAGGCTTCACTCCGCCTCCCCGTGGCTCTAGACGGCGGGGGGGCAGGCGCCAGGCGCCGGCCGGGGTGTGCTGTGTGCTTAACCGTTTTGGGGAAGCGGCCGTGGCGCACGCTTCAGCTCGCCGAAGGGTGCGGGTGAAACCACGCAGCGTGGGCTGAAGCCCACGCCGGCACGCTGAAGCGTGCGCCACGTCGCCTCACAGCCCGGCAAACTCCCCAAAACGGTTAGGCACACGAGCGCGCTTGACTCCCGCCCCCCGACGCCCTACAATGAAAACCTGGAGGCCATATGCCAAACATCGGCATGTCGGAGCTGCTGATTATCCTCGGCATCGCGGTTCTCTTGTTCGGCGGGCGCAAGATACCCGAGATCGGCAAGGGGCTGGGTGAAGGGATCCGGCAGTTCAAGAATGCGTTGAAGTCCGACGACAAAGTCGAGGAGAAGAAGCAGGCGTAGGCTTCTACGGTGCTCCCCGCACGGTGGCGGGCGCCGGGTCGATTTTGGCGATTCCTGAGGCAACAAACCCCGTCCCCTCCCGCCCTCGCGGGAAGGCACGGGGTTTGTAGTTTGGGCGCGGATGACCCCTTTACTTCTTCTTAGGGGGTACGATCGCGTCCTTCGCCGCCTTGGCCACGCGGAACTTCACGACCTTCTTGGCGGGTATCTTGATGGCCTCGCCGGTGGCAGGGTTTCGCCCCATGCGGGCCTTGCGATCCACGCGGACCAGCTTGCCGATCCCAGGGATGACGAACTGGCCGACTCGCTTGGTTTCCTTGACGGCGATGCCGCCCAACGCCTCGATCAGGTTCTTCGCCGATTTGTTGTTGACCTCGCACGCCTCCGCGAGTGCGCGAACCAGTTGCGTCTGTGTCATTCTTCCTGTTGCTGCCATATTCCTCCTTGTGCCACTCGACAACGCCGAAGAGCGCAAAGACATGTTAAGGAACCGGAAGCGGAAAGTAAAGAGAAAAAGTGCGGAAACACGAGGTTTTCGAGGCAAGCTGAATCGCCCGAAGGAGCGCCTATAATGGGCGGGGAAGCGGCTGGGGTATGACCATCCAGGTGATTGGAGGCGGGTTGGCGGGACCGGAGGCGGCCTGGCAGGCGGCCCGACTCGGCCAGCCGGTTATCCTCTACGAAATGAGGCCCAGGGTCTCAACGCCGGCGCACCAGAGCGATCGGCTCGGGGAGCTGGTTTGCAGCAACTCGCTGAAGAGCGAACAGGCCGGTTCGGCCCCCTGGCTTCTGAAACAGGAGTTGCGGCGCCTGGATTCGCTGCTGCTGCGGGTTGCCGATGGGGCCCGGGTGCCGGGGGGCCATGCCCTCACGGTGGATCGGGAGATCTTCGCCGCCCAGGTCACCGCTGCCATCGAGGCCGAGCCCCTCATCGAGCTCCGCCGCCAAGAGGTGACTCGAATGCCTACCGATGGTGTGGTGGTGATTGCCACTGGCCCCCTCACCAGCGACTCTCTGGCTGCCGCCATCGTCGAGCTTACCGGTAGCGAACGCCTTTTCTTCTACGATGCCATCAGCCCCATCGTGGAGGCCGACTCCATCGACTACTCCGTGGTTTACCGGGCTTCCCGATACGGCAAGTCTCTGGATGGCGGCGAGGACTACCTCAACTGTCCCTTGACCCGCGAACAATACGACCGGTTCTACGAGAGCTTGCTGGCGGCCCAAACTCACGCCGGCCACGACTTCGACCGGGTCCCCTACTTCGAGGCCTGCCTGCCCATCGAGGAGCTGGCTCGCCGGGGGCGCGAGACCCTGCGCTTCGGCCCGATGAAGCCGGTCGGCTTGCCAGATCCCCGGACCGGCCGCCTCCCCTACGCCGTCGTGCAGTTGAGGCAGGAGGATCTGAGGGCCGGCAGCTACAACCTGGTGGGCTTTCAGAACCATCTCAAGTATGGGGAGCAGGCGCAGGTGCTGCGGATGATCCCGGGCCTGGAGGCCGCCGAGTTCACCCGCTTCGGGCAGGTACACCGTAATACTTACATCAACGGGCCGGCGCTGCTCGGCCCAGGGCTGGAGTTGCGATCGAATGCGCGCATTTTCTTCGCCGGCCAGATCTGCGGCGTGGAAGGCTACGTCGAGGCCATCGCCACCGGCTTGATGGCTGGTCTCAACGCCGTCCGGTTCGCCGAAGGCAAGCCCCCCATGGCCTGGCCTCGGGAAACGGCGATCGGTTCGCTGGTCCACTACATCACTGGCGCCGACCCCCGCCATTACCAGCCCGCTAACATCACGTTCGACCTGCTGCCGGCTTTGTCGGACGCGGATGGCGCGCTGGCCGGCGACAAGCTCAGTCGCCGCCGTCTGCAATGCCGGCGGGCGTTGGAGGCACTGGACACCCACCGTGCCCAGCACGAAACCATCGCCGCGCTCTGAGCTGGCGCCGTGCTCCGAGCTGGCCGGCGCCATCCGTCGGTTCCTGAGGAGCCTGGAGCTGGCCGATGCCTCCCCCCATACTTTGAGGAACTATGCTTCCGACCTGAACCAGTTCCTCGATTACTTCTCGCCGCCGGACACCAGCCCGCCGGCGCCGGCCGAGTTCGACCATCGCCACATTCGGGAATACCTGGGGGCCCTCTATGCCCGCCAGAACAGCCCGCGCTCGGTAGCGCGGAAGCTGGCAGCGATTCGGTCGCTGTTGGGCTTCCTAATCCGCGAGCGAGTGATCGAAACCAACCCGGCGCGGCTGGTGGCCACCCCGAAGCTTCCCAAGACCCTGCCCCGCGTCCTGACCGCCGAGCAGGTCAACCGGCTCCTGGACTCGGCCGGCCGCGAGGCCGTGTCCCGCGACCGGGTCATCTTTGAGCTGCTGTACGGCTGTGGCCTTAGAGTGGCCGAGTTAGTTTCGCTCAACCTGGAAGATTTCGACTGGGAGGAGCGCTGGGTTCGGGTGCTGGGCAAGGGCCGCAAGCAACGCCAGGTGCCGTTCGGGTCGAAGGCGGCAGGGGCACTCGAGAAGTATCTCGAGGATCGAGCCGGCTGGGATTCGCCGGCTTTGATCCTGAACCGCCACGGCCGTCGTCTGAGCGTGCGAAGTGTTGAGCGCATCGTCAAGCGCTACGCGATGCTGTTTTCCTCGGACCCCTCCATCCACCCGCATAGTTTTCGCCACGCCTACGCTACCCATCTGCTGGGGGCGGGGGCCGATCTGCGCGCTATCCAGGAGTTGCTGGGCCACGCCAGCCTCTCCACTACTCAGAAATACACCCAGGTGTCGCTGGAAAACCTTATGGCCGTTTACGACCGAACCCATCCTAAGGCCTAACGATCTTGTGGCCTCCAATCGACCCAGTGATTTCCTCAAGCGGGCCATCGAGCTGGCGGTCGAGAATGCCCGCTCGGGTAGCGGGGGTCCGTTCGGTGCCGTGGTGGTGAAGGACGGCGCCATCCTTGCCGAAGGTGTCAACCAGGTGACCAGCTCCAACGACCCCACGGCGCACGCCGAGATCGTGGCCATCCGCAAGGCCTGCCGGAAGCTGGGGTCGTTCCAGATCGAGGACTGCGAGATCTACACCAGCTGCGAGCCTTGCCCTATGTGTCTTGGGGCGATTTATTGGGCGAGGCCGCGAGAGGTCTGGTTCGGCGCCACCCGCCGCGACGCAGCGCGGGCCGGCTTCGACGACGACTTGCTTTACCGGCAGCTGCGCCGGCCACCGGGGCGCCGCCGGATTCCCATGCGCGGCCGGATGCGCCGTCAGGCCCTCCGCGCCTTTGAAGAATGGGAGGCGCGGCCGGACCGCATCCCGTACTGACCCGCGGCTCATGCCGGCTCGACGCGGACCCGGTGCGCCCGCAGCCGTCGAAGAACGTCCGGATTCAGGACCTTGCCCACCAGGTTGACCTTGCTGGCGGCCCTGCACTCGCTGCCCTCGCTGGCCGGTGTCGGCCCCCAAAACAGGCACAGACAAGCCCCTTCGGGCCAATAGGCCACAGTTCCCGGCTCGACCACTTCGCGGGCGGTCTTCTCGACCGGGCACTCAACGGGGATCTCGAAATAAATCTCGCCGCCCCAGTAGTCGCCAACGCTCTCAATCGGCAGCGCCGCCAGGATCTTTTTCGCCGTGAGCGACTCGTTGAACTCCGCCTCGACCTTCACTTCTCCGATCCGGAAGTGCACGCGCTTACTCATCTTGGGGGGTCCTGCCCCCAATGGTACGATAAGAAGGATGATGGCCGGGGGGGAGCAAGATCGCTGGAGACGCCGGGCGTTGCTGGGAGGCGCGGCCGGACTGGTAGGAGCGGCAGGTCTTTCCACGCTGCTGTACCGCGCGACGCCGGGTTTCTGGAGACAGATGGCGCGCGACACTTCGCGTCCCATATTGCCGCCGCCGGCCAGGCCGCGGCCGCAGAAATGGGGGGACCGCGGCATCTACGCTGCCTGGCTGGGGCACGCTACCGTGCTGCTGCGCATCGACGGCTTCACGATCCTGACCGATCCGATCTTCAGCGACCGGGCCGGCGTGCACTGGGGCCCGTTCTCGGTGGGAGTGAAACGGCTGGTTTCGCCGGCGCTCGGAGCGCCGGAGCTGCCCAAGATCGACCTGATCCTGCTCTCGCATGCCCATATGGACCATTTCGACTTGCCGTCGCTGCGGGCGCTGGAGAACCGGGAGACCACCGTCATCACCGCGGCCAAGACCAGCGACCTGCTGCGGGTGAAGCGCTACCGGGCGGTACACGAGCTGGGTTGGTGGGAGCGCGCGCGGGTGGGCCCGGTCGAATGCCGCGCCTTCGAGGTTCGCCACTGGGGAGCCCGGCTTCGCACCGATACCTGGCGGGGCTATAACGGCTACCTCCTCGAGGCCGGCGGGCGTCGAGTGCTGTTTGCCGGCGACACCGCCATGACTCGCGCCTTCCGGCTGATCCGGCAGGCCAGGCCGGTGGAGTTGGCCATCATGCCCATCGGCACCTATAACCCCTGGATTCGTAATCACTGCACGCCGGAGCAAGCCTGGGCCATGGGCAATGACGCCGGAGCGGAGTTCGTTCTGCCGGTGCATCATCAGACCTTCGCCCTCAGCCGCGAGCCACTCTCGGAGCCCATCGAGCGCTTTCACACCGCGGCCGGCCGCCACACGGACCGCATAGCAGTGCGGCAGATTGGACAGGAGTTTCGGCTGGGGTAGCGCAGCGCTCCTTCGCCGCAAGGTGTCAGTTGTCGGTTGTCAGCCCCCCCTGCTGGGCTGGGCGCCCGGCAACTTCGGGTGCTTAACTGTTTTGGGGGAAGCGGTCGTGGCGCACGCTTCAGCGTGCAGCGCGAGCTTCAGCTCGCCGAAGGGTGCGGGTGAAACCACGCAGCGTGGGCTGAAGCCCACGCCGGCACGCTGAAGCGTGCGCCACGTCGCCTCGCAGCCTGGCAAACTCCCCAAAACGGTTAAGCACACGGCAACTTCGTCCGGCTGGCATCACGCCTCCGATTCTGCTATCTTCAGGGTTATCTTCTTCGAGCGAGGAGTACCATGTCGGGCCATTCCAAATGGGCCACCATCAAGCACAAGAAGGCGGCAACAGATGCCAAGCGCGGCAGGACGTTCACGCGAGTGATTAAGGAGATCACCATCGCCGCCCGAGCCGGCGGCGACCCGGACTCAAATCCTCGGCTCCGCACCGCGATAGCCGCCGCCAAGGCCGCTAGCATGCCGGCGGAGAACATCAAGCGGGCCGTCCTGCGAGGTACCGGCCAGCTGCCGGGGATGGCCATTGAGGAAACGACTTTCGAAGGCTATGGCCCGGGTGGTGTTGCCGTAATGGTCGAAGTCGCCACCGATAACCGCAACCGGACGGTCAGCGAGATCCGGCATTTGTTCGGCAAGCATGGCGGGAATCTCGGCGAGGGTGGCTGCGTGTCCTGGATTTTCTCCAAGCGAAGCCTGATGGTGATTCCGAAAGCCAAGGCCACCGAAGACCAGCTGATGGAAATTGCCTTGAACGCGGGCGCCGAGGACCTCAAAGACGAGGGCGAAAACTGGTCCGTCTTCTCGTCTCCGGAGTCGCACGGTAGCGTCCTGGAGGCTCTCAAGCTGGCCGGCATCGAACCAGACGTGGCCGAAGTCTCGATGGTCCCACAGAACCTGGTTCGGCTCGAAGGCAAGCAGGCCCAGAACATGTTGAAAATGAGCGAGGCCCTGGAGGACCACGACGACGTGCAGAACGTCTGGGCGAACTTCGACATCGAAGAAAAGGAGATGGAGGCGCTGGCGCACTGATTCACCACCCCGCCGGGTAGCAGGCCGTGGCAAAACCGCTCCCGTACGGTCGCGGCTCGGTGACTCACTGATTCTGGATTCTGACTTCTGGATTCACCGACAGGCAAGAATGCCTGTGTTACCGGATGCGGGTTCTAGGCATCGATTGCGGTTGTGAGAGGACGGGTTTCGGCGTGATTGAGAGCGACGGACGCGCCCACCGCTTTATTTCAGCAGGGGTCATTCGGTCGCCGGGCGGCCTGCCGATGGCCGGGAGGCTGGGCCGCATTCACGAGGGCCTGGCGGAAGTTTTGCAACAATTCCGCCCTCAAGTGGTTGCCATCGAGGAAGTCTTTCACGCTGCCAACGTTAGAACCGCCCTGCAGCTGGCGCACGTGCGCGGTGTCGCGCTCCTGGCCGCGGCTCAGGCAGGTCTGCCCGTGGGCGAATACTCTGCCCTGGAGGTCAAGAGGAGCGTGGTGGGCTACGGCCGGGCCGAGAAGCGCCAGGTGCAAAGCATGGTTGCCTCCCTGCTGGGTCTTGCCGCCCCACCGACCTCCGAGGACGCTGCCGATGCTCTCGCAGTGGCCATCTGTCACGCTACCCATGCCAGCTTCGAGTCCAGGCTCTCCCGGAGCGCTGCGCCATGAGCCTTCGGGCGGCGCTTTTGCTGACCGTGGCCGTGGCCGCCGCGCTCAGGGCCCAGAGCACGGCGGAGATCTTCTTCTCCAAGTCTTTCCCGGGCAGCAACCCGGCCTATTTTGAAGTCCAGATCGACGGTGCCGGTAAAGCCGTCTACCGGGAGGCCCCCGATGACGATCAGCCGTTGCGATTCCAGTTGGCTGCCAAAGACATCACCGAGATCTTCGGCTTGGCGGAAAAGCTCCGGTTTTTCGCGCGCCCGCTCGAGAGCAAGCTGAAAGTCGCCCAGATGGGCCTGAAGACTCTGCGGTACCAGAACGCCGATCAGAGGGGCGAGGCTAAGTTCAACTACTCGGAAGATCCCGATGCGCGGGCGCTGGTCGACTGGTTCGAAAAAATCTCCGAAAGCGAGCAGCACCTGATCCAGCTCCAGCGAACTGCCCGGTTCGACCGGCTGGGTGTTCACAAAGCTCTGCTGCTATTCGAAAGCTCGCTGGATCGCAACCGGATTGTGGCGGCAGAACAGTTGTTGCCGATCCTCGACAAGATCGCCGGCCAGAAAATCTATCTGCACATGGCCCAGGCCCGCGCCGCGGCGCTGGCGGAGCGAATCCGGGTCCGAGACAAGGCAACCGCAGAGGCGCCCGGATGAACACCGAGGCCCAGCGGCTTACCACCCCGCGGTAATAACCGCTCCCTTACGGTCGCGGCTCGGTAACGCGCTGATTTTACCGAGCCGTGCGCGTCAGCAAGCGGTCGTTTCTCGCTTCTGTCACGGGCTGTTAACGGATCCGGACGCTCGCGGATTGTCGTTGTAGTACTCTACCAACCAGGCGCGCGGGAACCCCGGCGGCCTGCAACTCGGCGACAAGCTCGGCGGCCCGTTCGGCGGCGAGAGACACCAGCAGCCCTCCCGACGTCTGCGGGTCATAGAGCAGGTCTTCCAACTCCTGTCGAACAGGGCTGGCTAGTTCGACGGCGCAGGATACAAACTCTCGATTGTTCTTCAGTCCCCCCGGCAGAGCCCCTGCTGCCGAGTACTCCAGCGCGCCTGGGAGAAAGTCGATTTGGGCATGATCCAGCTCCAGGGTCACGTCGCTCCCCAGGGCCATCTCGCGGGCGTGTCCGAGCAGCCCGAAGCCGGTGATGTCAGTGCAGGCGTTCGCCGGGTAGCCGGCCAGAATCTCACAGGCTGCCCGGTTGAGAGTGAGCATGGAATCGACTGCCGCGCCGACATGGGCAGTTGTCGCCAGGCCGCGCTTCAGGGCTGTCGAGATGACACCGGTGCCGATTCGCTTCGTCAACACCAGCGCCTCCCCGGGCCGCGCCGCGGCGTTGGTGAGAATTCGGTCAGGATGCACTGTCCCGGTGACGGCGTAGCCGAACTTGATCTCTTCGTCGGCAATGCTGTGGCCGCCAAGCAGGGTGCAGCCGGCCTCCAGCAACTTTTCGCAGCCGCCACACATGATTTCCGATAGCACCTCGGCGTCGCCCTTGGCCGGATAGGCCACCAGCGACAGTGCCGAGAGCGGCCGCCCTCCCATGGCATAGACGTCGCTGAGAGAGTTCGCGGCGGCGATCTGACCAAAGGTATAAGGGTCGTCGACGATGGGCGTGAAGAAGTCCACGGTCTGAACCAGGGCCAGCTCTGGCGAGAGCTTGTACACCCCGGCGTCGTCAGAGGTGTCAAACCCCACCAGCACGTTTTCGTTGGGGAAGCGTGGCAGCCTTTCCAGCACCTGGTCCAAGAACTTTGGACTCAACTTGGACGCTCAACCCGCCGCCTTCACTTGTGCAGTCAGAGGAACCATGTCAACTCACGATTATCGAATAGACGCGCTGGAGATCCTCGGAGGAGTAAAACTCGATCTCGATTTTGCCCTTTTGATCGGCCCTTCCCACGATTCGGACCCGGGTTCCCAACGCTTGCTCCATCTCCCGGACCGCGGCCTGGACGTTCGGATCGGGAGCGGTTTCTTTGGGATCGGCGACCTCGCGGCCCTCCGTCATGCGGTGCACCAGCCGCTCGACCTGGCGCACCGATAGGCCTTGCGCCGCAGTCCGCTCTGCCACTTGGCGCTGGTGGTCCTGGTCCGGCAGCCCCAGGATCGCTCTGGCATGCCCCATGGAGATACGCCGTTCCGCGACCAGTTGCTGAACGTCAGCCGGCAGCTTAAGCAGTCGGAGCAAGTTCGTGATCGTGCTGCGGTCCTTTCCGGTGCGGCTGGCAATCTCCTCGTGACTGAGGTTCAGCTCCCGGGCCATCCGCTCAAAGGCCTGCGCGGTTTCGATGGGATTCAAATCCTCCCGCTGGATGTTTTCGATCAAGGTGACTTCCAGCAGTCGCTCGGGAGGAATCTCCTGCACGATGGCCGGAATGTGGGTCAGGCCTGCAATCCGGGCGGCTCTCCAGCGCCTCTCGCCAACAATGAGAGTGAATCTGGCCCCGCTCCGCCGCACAACAATCGGCTGGATGAGGCCGTCGGAGCGGATGGATTGAGCAAGCTCTCCGAGACGCTCCGGCTGGAACACCTTCCGGGGCTGAAAGGGATTCGGATCGATCAAACCGATTTCGATGCCCTGGCCGCCGTCCGGAGCCCCTGGTGCGGTCGGGGCCGGCGACGCAGCGCCAGGCCGCCCGGGCAGCAAGGCGCCCAGGCCCCGGCCGAGCGCCTTGCGTCTCACAGATGCTTCGCCATTCTCAGCCATTTGGTGTTGAGCCGCTGCCACAGGCCAATTTACCAATTATTGAAACATATAAGGAGCTTCCCGCGATGCTGCCGCCCCCGCCGCAACAGGCTGATGGGGACCTATGCCAATTAGCACTACCGTCACGGTACCAGCCTTCAGTTGCTCGTCCGGCCACCCGCTTGGTGGGCGCCCCAGACGCGCGTGTCTTCGTCATGCGCCAGGACCTCCTTGGCCAGCCGCAAATAGCCCTCTGCCCCTTTCGAGTTCAGGTCGTAGAGAATGATCGGCTTCCCATGACTAGGCGCCTCGGCCAGCCGCACATTTCGCGGGATCACCGTATCGAACACGTCTCCCGAGAAGAAACTGCGCAGGTCAGCAGCCACCTGCCGCGTTAGCGAAGTTCGATCGTCATACATAGTCAGGAGCACGCCTTCGATTCTCAAGGTTGGGTTCAGGTTCACCTTGATCCTGTCCATGGTCTCGAGCAGTTGAGAGACCCCTTCCAGTGCGAAATACTCGCACTGAATCGGGATCAGAAGTGTGTCGGCGGCCACGAGGGCGTTTACTGTCAAGATGTCCAAGGCCGGCGGGCAATCGAGAAGCATGAACCGATAGTTCTCCCGGACTGGGTCCAGCCCCCGCTTCAGCCTGAGTTCCCGATCCGTGGCCCCCACCAGCTCGATGTTGGCGCCCACCAGGTTCTTGTCGCTCGGCAGCAAGTCCAGGCCGTCAATGGCGGTTGGAAGTCGTGTTTCTTCTGCGGTTGCCAAATCATGCAAGACATCGTAGACGGTTCTTCGCTGGGTATCTTTGGGAATGCCGAACCCGCTGGTCGAGTTGGCCTGGGGGTCGCAATCGACAACCAGCACCCGGTATTCGGCGGCGGCCAGGCAAGCGGCGAGGTTGATGGCCGTAGTCGTCTTGCCAACGCCACCTTTCTGGTTCGCGACCGCAATGATGCGGGCCACGGTGAACACTTTAGCATAATTCGAAGCCCAATCTGCAACAGATCTCAGGCTGCGGGTATTCTGGCCCAGGTTCGTCAGCTTAAGTTCGTCACGAGGACCGCTTGCTGACGCGCACGGCTCGGTAAGTGCCGTCGAATCAGCGGGTTGTTTCCAAGCCGCGACCGTTAGGGAGTCCCCATGGGCCTGCGGCCCACCAAAGGTGATGAAGACGCGCCCGGTCGCTCCAGTAGAATCAATGGTTTGCGCCGCGTCTTCAAGGGAGTGCTTCCGCAAAAGGAATGAAGACGCGCCGGGCCGCTCCAGTAGAATCAATGGTTTGCGCCGCCTTCAATGGAGCGGTTGTGACGAACTTGGATTAGCGCGCCGAAATGGGGCAGCGCCGACGCATGCCAGATACAAGTCGTTGATTTCGCTAGGTGATGGTCGTGCCCTACACGAGCAGGCCGCTGGCGAAATCTCGACGGGTTCCACGTGGAACTTACGTCTCGGGATGGCCGATGCCAAGAGTTGGCCCGGTTCCACGTGGAACTTTGATTCTCTGCGAAACGTCTCGGCATGGCCAATGCCTTGGCCGGTTCCACGTGGAAACACCTCGATGAAGAAACACTGGGGGGGGGCAATCTCAGCGTCTCCGCGCCTCTGCGGTGGATCGGCGCTCGCAGCTTTTTCCCGGCGGCCCGCTAACGCTGGACCATTCCAATCAACACTTGTCTGTGAGCCTCCCACGGAACCGTGCAGCATTCAAGTGCCTTGAACCCTTCAAGCGCCATTATCTCACCGGCCGACTCAGCCCCGGTCATGATGAGAAGCTTGTCTACTCGCTCCCGGATCGCCGGCCAAAGCTTTGGTATCGCGACCCCTCTTACTACCACCCATTCAAACAGGCCTTTCAGATCTTCAAAGCGAGCCCAGCGGGCTTGCACACTTGCACGGTTGCGCACCAGTTCCTTCAAGAAGGCCGCCTTGCGACCTGACGACTCCACCAGAGTCACCTCAAGCTGGGGCTGGGCTACCGAAATCGGAAAGCCTGGGAATCCTCCCCCTGACCCAATGTCTACGAGCTTTCCGACCTTGCCTTTCAGTAGTGAAGCCATGAACAGAGACTCGGCAAAGTGGCGTTTGATGATCTGACGAGGATCGCGCAACGATGTCAAGCCAACAGCCCGCTTCCACGTGAGGAGTAGCTCGAGGTGCCGCGTCAGTTCAGCGAACTGCACGTCACCTAACGGTAGCTCCAGCGAGAGCAAGGTTGACCCGAGCATTTCGCGCAATAATCTTTCCACGGGATCTGGTGTGGTGTCCAACCTAATTCTCGGGCCTTGTGAGGAACTTTATCACGGGCCAGTGAGTGGAGGCCACAAGGCTTGGGGGATGAGGGCCGGGGCGAATCGGGCGGGTGGAGCAGCCGCTGGAGCGGGCTGGTTTCACCGCAGCCACCGCGTCGGGCGCGGGAACCAGGGCCGTGGGGCCGCCTAACTGCTTGTCAACAAAGGGGGTCACAGAAGAAGCCCACGGGGACCCCGATCCGAGCGAGTGGCGGTGGCTGGTACGCTTCGACCGGCCTTCAAACACTTAAGGATACCGCTTTTAAGTGGAGAGGAAAAGCGCTGGGGTAAACTAGGAGTCTTTGAGCAAATAGCCTGTGAGAAATCAGCGAACGGCTGGCAGGCCGCCGGGAACGAGGCTGGAATGGCTACGTCATTGAATCCCTCATGGCCCCGAGTCTATGCCGGTATGGCCCTGACGGCGACGGCCACTCTGTTGCTGGAGCTGTCGTTGACCCGGATCTTCTCGGTGGTGTTGTTCTACCATTTCGCCTTCCTCGCGATCTCAGTAGCCTTGTTTGGGATGGGGACCGGCGCTCTCTGCTCCTACTGGCTGACCGCCCGATTCTCGAGAGTTCCCGTTTGGAGCCTTCTGGGGATACTGAGCGGGTTGAACCTGCCGGTAACCGCCGGTTCGCTGGTATTCGTGCTTCGCAGAAAACCCAACCTGGAGCTAACCGGCGAAAACCTCTGGACGCTGGCCCTGATCTATTTCGTTTCAGCCGCTCCCTTCTTCCTTGCGGGCGCGGTGCTGTCCCTGGTTGTGGAGCATGCCGTGGAGCGGGTGGATCGTGTGTATTTTTACGACTTAGGGGGCGCCGCAGGGGGGTGCCTGATCCTGGTGCCTCTGCTCAACCTGTTGGGGGGGCCGGGGACGGTGCTGGCGGCCGCAACGCTCTATGGCTTGGCCGGCGCCTTGTGGTGCTTTGGGGGCGGGCGCCGCGCTCCGATGATATTATTATTAATACTTTCTGGCGTCATGGCGGTGTTTACCGGCTGGAACGTCAGGACCCGCTGGGTGGACGTGATCTACGCCAAGGGGCGGCCGCTGGCGTGGGAGGTGTTCTCCCGTTGGAACTCCTTCTCCCGCGTAGGCGTGAAAGCGGACGACGGGGCCGGTAACCCGGCTATCGTGATCGACGGGGACGCCGCCACCAGTATCCCGAACTATTCGGCGGAGATCTCCACGCCCGATCAGCGGGAGCAGTGGCTGCGCGAGGGTCCCAGCCTGCCGTACCGGTTGCGGCCGGGGGCTGTGACCCTGATTATAGGTCCCGGCGGTGGCTTCGACGTGGCCAGGGCCCTGGCGTCGGGAAGCACGGACGTAACCGGCGTCGAAATCAACCCCATCATCGTCAACGACATCATGAAGGAGAGGTTTGCCGACCGCAGCCAGCGTCTTTACTTCCGACCGGAGGTCCGCATTCACGTGGAAGACGGCCGGAGCTTCGTCCGGCGCACCGACCGCGCCTACCAGGTCATCCAGATGACCCTGGTGGACACCTGGGCATCGACGGCGGCCGGCGCTTTCGCCTTGTCCGAGAACAATCTGTACACCACCGAAGCGTTCCTGGATTACCTTGATCATCTGACCGCCGATGGCCTGCTGGCCATCACGCGCTGGGAGTTCGAGCCGCCGCGCGAATCCCTGCGGGTGGTCTCGCTGGCGCTCGCGGCGTTGCGGGAGCGCGGAGCCAGCCAGCCGTGGCGTCACTTTCTGGTGGGGCGAGAGAACGCCCAGGATGCCAGCGGCTACGGGGCCAAGGACACGGTGCTGGTCAAGCGGAATCCGTTCACCCCCGCCGAGATCACCCGGGCGCGGGAGGCCGTCGTGGCGGCCGGCATGACTCTCATCTACGCCCCGGAGGCCCAGATAGCGAATCCGTTTACGGAGCTCATCCTGAGCGCCGAACCGCAAGCATTTACAGAGCGATATCGCTTTGACGTCAGCCCCGTCTCCGACGACCGCCCCTTCTTCTTTTACACCGTCAGGCTCCCGGAGCTATGGAAATTCGTGACCCTGCAACGAAGCGAGGACGTGAAGATCAACCTCGGGGTGGTGATGCTGCTGGCCTCGCTGGCGGTGAGCACGGTGGCGACGGCTGTTGTCTTGATCTTGCCGCCCCTGGTGCTGAGAGTTGGGCTGCCGCGGGAAAGGGGCGCCTTTCTGCATCTGGCCTATTTCTTCGCCATCGGCGTGGGCTTCATCATTGTCGAGGTGGCTCTGATCCAGAAGTTCGTGCTGTTCCTGGGCCTCCCGACCTACTCCCTCACCGTCGTTGTGTTTGGTCTTCTGATGGCGAGCGGCCTGGGCAGCTATGCGAGCCGGCGGCTGATCGGGGGCCAGGACCGGCGGCTGGCGCTGGTGCTTTCGGCCATCGCGATCCTGGTGGTGGCGCTGGCGGTCGTAGTGCCTGCCGTCGTCTCGGCTGCCGTCAGGCTGCCGCTAGCAATCCGATGCCTCATTGCGGCAGCCCTTGTGTTTCCCGCCGGGTTCGCGATGGGGATGCCGTTTCCGTCCGGCTTGAAGCGGCTCGAGGGCAGCTACCGAGGAGCGATCCGTTGGGCTTGGGCCATGAACTCTGCTTCGAGCGTCTTGGGATCGGTCCTGGCCGTCTTTCTGGCGATCCACGTGGGCCTGTCGAGGACGTTGCTGCTGGGCGGGGCCTGCTACTTGCTGGCGCTTGCCGCGCTTCAACTGGCGGCCGCCCGCACGGCAAAGCTGCGGCCGGCTCGGCATTGAGTTCTCAGGGCAATTGAGGTAGGATGAAAGCAGCGCATCCCGAGGCTAGAAGATGTTCTGGCTGGACCGGCTCGTGGCCGGGATGCTCGCCCCCCTCGCCATGTGGGTGTTGGCGAGCGGTCTGGATGATCTCTTCCTGGACCTATGCTCAATCTGGTTTGGAATCGCCGGGAGGCGGCGGCAGCCTGCCGGGACGGTACCGCTGCCGCCAGCGGCTCGCGAAAACAAGATCGCGGTGCTGATTCCCGCCTGGCGGGAGGACGCGGTCATCGGGCAGATGCTGCAGCGCAACCTGGCCGCCATCCAGTATGCCAACTACGAGGTTTTTGTCGGTGTATATCCCAACGATCTGCCTACGCTGAGCCAGGTGGTAGCTTGCGAAGCCAAGGATCGCCGGGTGCACCACGTCGTTTGCCCGCACGACGGGCCGACCTCGAAGGCTGATTGTCTGAACTGGATCTACCAGGGAGTTCTCGCCCTGGAAGAGACCGCTGCTTCGCGATTTGAGATTGTGGCGCATCACGATGCCGAGGACGTAATTCACCCCAGTTCGCTTTCGTGGATCAACAGCTACTCGGAGCTCTACGACATGATCCAGGTCCCGGTGCTGCCGCTGCCGACTGGCTGGCGAGAGTTCACGCACGGGGCATATTGCGACGAATTCGCGCAGTCGCACCTGAAGGACCTGCACGTGCGCCGGAGGCTAGGAGGGTTCCTGCCATCGTGCGGCGTGGGGACGGCCTACCGTCGCTGCGTTCTGGACCGGCTGGCGTGGAGCAACGGCAACCAGCCGTTTCAACCCGACAGCCTGACCGAAGACTACCAAGTCGGGCTGGCGCTGCACCGGCTGGGGTGCCGCCAGATCCTGCTGGATGCCCAGCGCCTGGGCCAAAATGGGGATCCGGCAGCCACGCGAGAGTATTTCCCCCGCCGCTTCCGAGCCGCGGTACGTCAAAAGGCGCGCTGGGTGGCCGGCATCACCTTGCAGTCCTGGCAAGGGATCGGGTGGAACGCCGGCCCCGGACAGTGGTATTGGCTCTGGCGGGACCGCAAAGGCTTGGTCGGGCACCCCGTAACAGTGCTGGCAAACCTGGTCTTCCTGTACGGCCTTTTCGGCTGGGCGGAGGCACTGCCGGCAGGATCGCCCTGGGGCCTAGGGGAAGTGATCTCCGCCAGCCGGCTGCTCCAGTGGCTGCTGCTGATCAACACCGCCCTGATACTGATCGGGCAGGTTTCGCGAGCGTGGTGCGCGGCCACCGTGTATGGCTGGCGCCATGCTTCGCTCTCGCCGCTGCGGTCGGCGTGGGGCAACGTCATCAACTTTGCCGCAACCGTTCGCGCCATTGGTCTGTTTGCTGGCGCGCAGCTTCGCCGGCAGCCTCCGGCCTGGCTGAAAACCGAACACCGTTACCCCAAGGCGGAGGCTCTGATTCAGGCCGGCTGGAAGGGCCACGAAGAACCGGCCGTCTTGCCTCCGTCGACAAAGATGACCTGACCAGTGATGTAGTCGGCAGCGGGAGACGCCAGAAAGATCGCTAGCCCCGCGACGTCCTGCGGTGTGCCGACGCGTGGATTGGGCTGGGTGGCGGCGAGCCAGTCCAACATGTCCTGGCGCTGCCACATGTGACGGTTCAGATCCGTGACGATAAAGCCCGGGGCGATGACGTTGACCTGGATGTTGAATGGCGCCCATTCGACAGCCAGCACCTTGGAAAGCTGCCCTAAGCCTCCCTTGGTAATGGCGTAGACCGACAGGAACGGAAACCCGATCGAGGTTGTCAGGCTGCCAATGTTGATGATCTTTCCGCGGCGGCGCTCCTTCATGGCGGCGCCGACGAGTTGGGTGACTTGGAAAAGGCCCTTCAGGTTGGTGGTGAGCAGGTGATCGTACTCCTCCGGGGTGTAATCTTCAGCGCGCTTTCGGATGTTGGCGCCGGCCACATTCACCAGGATATCGATCCGGCCGTGGGCGCCGAGCGCCTGTTCGACAGCTCGAGAAATGGACGCCCGATCGGTGACGTCCATCGCCACGGCCGACGCCTGCTGGTCCCTTGCACGCATGGCGGCGGCAATCTGCTGGAGCTTCTCCAGGCTGCGGGAAGCCAGGATGACGTGGGCTCCGGCATCGCCCAGCGCTTCAGCGATAGCCTGGCCAATGCCGCGGCTGGCCCCGATGACCAGGGCCACCTGGTTCGCGAGGGAGAAGTACTTTTCGACGTCCATGGCCCCGTACATTGTAACGGATCGAAGGAGCGGCCTGCGGCCGCTCCGGTTGTGGGTTGTGGATCGTGGGCTCGCGCGTGGCGGCGGTAGGACAGGCATTCCTGCCTGTCGGAGCAGCCAAGCGGTACAAAGTCCAGGGCGTGGGCTTCAGCCGGCTTCAGCCCACGCTTGGCCGGGGTGGCCTGCGGCCGCTCCGGTTGTGGGTTGTGGATCGTGGGCTCGGGCGTGGCGGCGGTAGGACAGGCATTCCTGCCTGTCGGAGCAGCAAGCGGTCAAATGTCCACTGGTTGCAATGGTTATTTCGTGACGAGCCCTTGGCCAAACCACACTACTTTCTCATCAACACCGTCAGGCGCGTCTCGGGCGATCGGGAGCGCGCCAGGACTCGAACGGTCTTGACCTGCCGCCCGTCGGCGAAGTCCAGCAACGTGTAGATGCCGTTGTGGTGCGGCCGGTCCTGGAAGTCGACGACCTGGACCTGGTTGTTGCCAAAGGTCACCTCGGCGAAGTTGATCTGGACGCGCCCCTGGATCTCCAGTAGTAGGGCCTCGCCGCGGTTATCGACGCCGAAGTTGCACTCCACCCAGTCCTGGTTCCGGAAGATGACCTCGCTGTCCTCCCACACCAGCCGGTCCCGGGCCGGCCGGGCGACGACCGCGGCCGCAAACACGACCGGCGACAGATAGGCGAGCGAAGTCCCCACCACCACGGTGGTGCGCGCCGGACGCACCACCACCGCCCGCGGCATCGGACGACGGATCGGAAAGCCGGGGCGGACTACCAGGGTGGTTCGCTGCCGAACCACTACCTTCCTGGCGGCGCTCCACCCGGCCGGCGCCGCCAACCCTGCTACCACTGCCAACAGCACCCAGCGTCTCACGACAGCCTCCTTGTTGGTCCCCATTAGAGTCTAACACCGGCCTCCGGGCCAGGTTCCGGTTGCCGCCGGTAACACAGGCATTCCTGCCTGTTCACGCTGCTAAGATGGAATCAGGGACAAGTGCAGTAACCATGGCGACCGAAAGCGCTGTTCCCATCGCCGAAGCGCGGTTTGCCGGCCTCACACCTGAAACCCTTATCCGCTCCTACCGCCTCCTTTACACCTCGCGACGCCTGGACGACCGTGAGATCATCCTCAAGCGTCAGAACCGGATCTTCTTTCAAATCAGCGGGGCGGGACACGAGGCGATTGGGGCGGCCATGGGGCTGACGCTGGAACCCGGGACCGACTGGGTGTATCCCTACTACCGTGACCGGACGCTGTGCCTCACCCTCGGCGTGACGCCCGAGGAGATGATCCTCCAGGCGGTGGGCGCCGCCCGCGACCCGGCCTCCGGAGGCCGCCAGATGCCCTCCCACTGGGGGCACGCCAAATGGCGCATCGTTTCGGCCTCTAGCCCGACCGGCACCCAGTTCCTCCAGGCGGTGGGCTGCGCCGGCGCCACGCGCCACCGGGGGGGCAAGGAAATCACGCTCGTCACCGGTGGCGACGGCCACACCAGCCAGGGTGAGTTCTGGGAGGCCCTCAATGCCGCCTGTCTTGAGCTCCTGCCGGTGCTGTTCCTGATCGAGGACAACGGCTACGCCATTTCGGTCCCCATCGAAGCCCAGACTGCCGGTGGCAGCATCTCCCGGCTGGTAACGGGTTTCCCGGGCCTGCTGGTGCGGGAGGTGGACGGTACCGAGTTTGTGCCTTCCTACGAGGCCTGCCGCGAGGCGGCGGCTTATTGCCGCGCCGGATTGGGGCCGGCCCTGCTCCACGCACACGTCACGCGTCCCTACTCGCACTCCCTCTCCGACGACGAGCGTCTTTATAAGACCGATGACGAGCGCCGCGCCGAGGCCGCCCGCGACCCGGTCGAGAAGTTTGGGGAGTGGCTGGTGGAGGAGGGCGTCCTGGACCACCACGCCCTGTCCATCCTCCAGCACGAAGTCGAGGAGGAGGTCCAGCAGGCCCTGGACCGCGCTTTGCCGGCGCCGCCGCCGGCCAAGAATTCATCCCTGCTCTACTTGTATTCCCCGGAGACGGACCCGGCCTCCCATGCCTTCTCGACCGAGCCGCAATTCTCAGGCCCCTCCAGGACCATGGTGGACCTGCTGAATGCCTGCCTGCACGACGAGATGCGCCGCGACCCCCGCGTGGTGGTGTTCGGCGAGGACGTGGCCGATTGCAGCCGCGAGGAAAACCTCTCTCAGGTCAAGGGCAAGGGAGGCGTTTTCAAGGTGACGGCCGGGCTGCAACGGGCCTTCGGTGGCGCGCGGGTCTTCAACGCGCCAGTGGCGGAGGCCGCCATCATCGGCCGGGCCATCGGGGCCGCCACCGGCGGCCTCAAGCCGGTGGTTGAGATCCAGTTCTTCGACTACATTTGGCCGGCCATGATGCAACTGCGCAGCGAGATGGCCACTCTGCGCTGGCGCTCCAACAACGCCTGGTCCTGCCCGGTGGTGGTGCGGGTGGCCATCGGGGGCTACTTGGGCGGCGGCGCCGTCTACCACAGCCAGTGCGGCGAGGTGGAGTTCACCCACATCCCCGGGCTGCGCGTGGTGTTTCCATCGAGCGCGCTTGACGCCAACGGCCTGCTCCGCACCGCCATCCGCTGCGACGACCCAGTGCTGTTTCTGGAGCACAAACGCCTGTACCGCGAGACCTACAACCGCTCGCCTTACCCGGGGCCGGACTACATGATCCCGTTCGGCCGGGCCAGGGTCGTTAAGAGCGGCGACCATTTGACGGTGGTCACCTACGGCGCCCTGGTTCAACGCGCTCTCCAGGCGGCGCTGCTGGTCGAGAAGGCCCGCGGCGTCTCGATCGAGATCCTGGACCTCCGGACCCTCAGCCCCTACGATTGGGAAGCGATCGCGGCTTCGGTCCGCAAGAACTCGCGGGCGCTGGTGGCCCACGAGGATTGCCTGTCCTGGGGCTACGGCGCCGAAATCGCTGCCCGCATCGCCGAAGAGCTCTTCCCGGACCTGGACGCCCCGGTCACCCGTGTTGGCGCCCGCGACACCTGGGTCGGCTACCATCCCCAGCTCGAAGACGAGATCTTGCCCCAGACCGAAGATCTGCGGCAAGCGATGGAAAAGCTGCTGGCCTGGTGAAGGCGCTCCACTCCCCTGCTCCTCCGGTAGGCCAATCCCGAACATTGTTCCGCGGCCATTCTGCCGGGCCGCTGTCGGCCCCCAACCCCGTGCTAGAATCGCAAAGAGCCAATGAAACTCGACACTCTGGCCGTGCATGCCGGCGACCGCAAAAAGCCGGGCCCGTTTGTGCCCGTCGCGACCCCCATCTACAGCTCGGCGAGCTTCTTTTACCCCGAGATGGAGACGCTCGATAAAGTCTTCGGCGGGGAAATCCAGGGACAGAACTACACCCGTTACAACAACCCCACCACCAACGCGCTCGAGGAACAGATCGCGGCGCTCGAAGGAGCCGATTGGGCGATGGCCACCTCCTCCGGCATGGCGGCGCTCAACCTGGCCGTCTCTGCGGCCCTCACCGACCGGCACAAGTCGATCGTGGCCGGACCGGTGCTCTACGGGGCGTCGCTGCGGCTGCTGATGGAGATCCTGGAGCCGGCCGGCGTGGCGGTGCATTTCGCCGACCCCAACGATCCGGCGGCCTTGGAGGCGGCCGTGGCCGAGCACAAACCGGCCTGCGTGGTGGTGGAGTCCGTCACCAACCCAATGCTGCGAGTGACCCCGCTCGACACCGTGGCCGGGATCGCCCACCGGCACGGGGCGCTGGTGGTGGTGGACTCCACCTTCGCGACGCCGCTGCTGGTGCGGCCGCTGTCGCTCGGCGCCGACCTGGTGATCCACAGCCTCACCAAGTATCTCGGGGGTCATGGCGACGTGCTGGGCGGCGTGGTGGCGACCCGCCAGGAGTTCCGGCCGGTGATGCAGGCGATTTCCCGGATCACCGGCGGGATCCTGGGTCCGTTCGAGTCCTATCTTGCCATGCGAGGCATAAAGACCTTCCCGCTGCGGATGGCCCGCCAGTGCGCCAACGCCTGCCGGGTGGCAACCTGGCTCGCCCAGCACCCCCGCATCGCGCGCGTCATCTTTCCCGGCGACCCGCAGCACCCCGACGCCGCCGTCGCGCGGCGCCTCTTCCCCGCCGGTCTCTACGGCGCCATGGTCAGCTTCGAGGTGGACGGCGCCGGCCGCCAGGAGATATTCGACTTGCTCAACTCCCTGCGCCTGATCGTGCCGGCCACCAGCCTGGGCGACGTCCACAGCATGATCCTGTACCCGCCCATGAGCTCTCACCGCGAGATCGCCCCCAAGCAGAGGCAGCGTATGGGGATCAGCGACAGCTTCCTGCGGCTCTCGGTGGGCATTGAGGCGCCGGAGGATATCATTGGGGATCTGGAGCAAGCCCTGGTGGAGCGGGCTTCAGCCTAATGCCAGGCGAAGCCGGGCTTGGAGAACCCGGTGCGAGCCGGGTTAGCTGCGGCGGCGGCGGAATATCGCTGGTCCAGTGCGTAGCACCAGGGAGCCGGCCGGGCCCAGAGGGCGCCCCCGGCTGCGGTCCAGGGGGACCGCCCCACGCGGGTCAGCCCGCGGCTTCCAAAATGTAGAATCGACATAGGTAGGCGGTCGCCCGCTTTCCCTGTCATACCGCACGAAGCGGTGGCCGCGTCGCTCCAGCTCCCGGTCCAGCTCGTCGAGTACGAGGTTACTGAGCAGTGGCGAAAGAGGGCCCCCCTGCGGGGTCCCTTCCACGCTCGAACTGACCAGTCCGTCCTCCATCACCCCAGCATTTAAGAATGCCCGGATGAGTTGCAGCACTCGCTTGTCGGAGAGCCGCTTGGCCACCTGACCCATCAGCTTGTCGTGGT
>Ga0247727_10003517_pt1 | contig 34549 bp, 17 predicted proteins | sample WisWelCaveWW1625_FD_202498 | JGI IMG/M metagenome (GOLD analysis project Ga0247727, IMG submission 202498) | Biofilm microbial communities from Wishing Well Cave, Virginia, United States - WW16-25 | ecosystem: Environmental > Aquatic > Deep subsurface > Groundwater > Cave microbial mat | place...
GCACAGCTCGACGAAGTGCGCCCCCTTGAGGGCGCTCTCGGAGAAGAGCACGCCGTTGTTGGCCAAAAGACCCACGGGATAGCCCCACAGCCGCGCGAACCCCGTCACCAGCGTCGTCCCGTAGGCGGCCTTGAACTCGTGCAGGCGGCTGCCGTCCACCAGCCGCGCGATCAGCTCGCGGACGTCGTAGGGGTGCTTGTTGTCCCGCGGCAGGACGCCGTAGATCTCGTCGGCCGGGTAGAGCGGCTCCTCGGGAGGTGCTGTATCGAGCGTGACCCGCTTGACGGTGTTGAGGTGCGCCACGACGTCGCGCGCGAGGCGCAGCGCGTGCTCCTCGCTGTCGGCCAGGTGGTCGGTGACCCCGCTGACCCGCGAGTGCATCTCACCGCCGCCCAGCTCCTCGGCGGTCACCTCCTCGCCGGTCGCAGCCTTGACGAGCGGCGGACCGCCGAGGTAGATCGTCCCGCCGCCGCGCACGATGATGTTCTCGTCCGACATGGCCGGCACGTAGGCACCCCCCGCCGTGCACATGCCGAGCACCACCGACACCTGCGCGATGCCCAGCGACGACAGGACCGCCTGGTTGTAGAAAATGCGGCCGAAATGGCCGCTGTCCGGAAACACCTCGGCCTGCAGCGGCAGGAAGACGCCGCCCGAGTCGACGAGATAGACGCACGGCAGCCGGTTGTCGAGGGCGATCTCCTGCGCCCGGACGTGCTTCCTGATGGTCTCCGGGAAATAGGTGCCGCCCTTGACGGTCGGATCGTTGGCCACGATCATGCACTCGCGCCCGGAGACCCGGCCGATCCCCGTGACGAGACCGGCCGCGGGTGCGTCGCCGCCGTGCAGATCCCACCCCGCCAGCGCCGACAGCTCGAGGAACGGGGTGTCCGGATCGAGCAGCTTCTGGACGCGCTCGCGCGCCAGGAGCTTTCCCCGCTTGCGCAGCGTGGCGATCGCCTGCTCCGGCCCGCCGGCGCGGACCTTGTCCAGGCGCCGGCGCAGCTCTTCGGTCAGCCGGCGGTGGTGGCCCGCATTCTCCCGGAACTCCGCGGAGCGCGGATCGAGGCGGCTTTTCAGGGTTTCCATCGCGCCCGGAGACTAACGCGGGCGCCGGGTGCCGTCAACCCTGCCGGGCGCAGGGATCACCGCTCAGTCCCCGATCGGCGTCCAGTCGGAGCCGGTGAGGGCGCGGTAGCGCGCGGTGATCGCCTGCGCCCGATCGCCCCGGCCGCTTTCCGCCAGGATCTGCGACAGGAAACCGAGCATCACGGGACGGTCGGGCCGGGCGAGAAGCGACGCCTCGATGGTCTCGATCGCCTTCGCGCCCTCACCTCGGCGGCGCTGTGCCCGCGCCTGCAGAAACGAGATCGCTTCGTCCTCGGGGACGATCTGCCGCGCTTCGTCGAGGAGGGAGATCGCCGCATCGAGCCGCCCCGCGTCGTAGGCGGTTTGGGCGCTCGCCAGCAGGGCCGCGGCCTCGGCGGCGGCGCCGGGGCTCGCCCGGCGCTCGACCAACGCGGCCTCCTCCCGGTCGCCGCTGCCACGGAGCGCCTCGGCCAGGAGGAGCATCGCGGGCCGGTCGTCCTGGTGGCGCCGGACGTGGTCGCGCAGCGGTGGCACCGCCTCCTTGAAGCGGCCGGCCCCGAGAAGCAGGCGCCCCAGCAGCATCTCCGCGCCGTCCGGTCCGCCGCCCGACGGGAGCGGCTCCAGGACGTGCAGGGCCCTGGCGGAGTCACCCGATCGCTCGAGCGACTCGGCGAGGGCGAGCCGGGCGAGGCCGTCCTCCGGCTCGACGGCCAGGAGCACATCGGCGTGCCGCCGTTCCGCATCGGTGTCCCCCTCGCGGCGCGCCGCCAGCAGAAGGGACCGCAAGAGAGGCGCGTCTCGGGGAAACTCCCCCTCCGCCTCGGCGCGGGCCCGGCCGGCCTCCTCGGCGCGCCCCGCGGCCGCAAGCGCTTCGAACCGCAGCCGGGCGGCGGCGGCGTTCCGCGAAAGGGCCAGGGAGCGCTCCGCGGCCACGAGCGCCTCGTCCGGAAAGCCGCGAAGGAGAGCCGCCCCCGCCAGGCGCGCCAGGAAGGCGCTCTCCTGGCCGGCCTCCCCACCGTCCGCGATCATTCCTGGCCCGATGCCCGTGGCGCGACCCTGAAACATGGCGCCGAGCTCGCGCTTCTGCCGCTCGAGGCGCTGCGGGTCACGCGCCAGCATGCGCAAAGGCGCCGCGAACTCGATGCGCATGTTGTCGTCGGTGTTGACCGGCCCCGGAGGCACCGCTGCCCGCAGCGCCTCGCCGCCGATCCAGAAGTGGGCCAGCAGATCCTCGGGACCGCGGATGCCGATCCGGGCCAGGTCGGCCCGGACGCGTTCGGTGCCGCGCCCTCGGATGCGCGCCAGCGACAAGGGTGCGTCGGAGGCGGCGCCGAGAACGATCGCATCGGGGCCGACGCGGTAGATCTGCGCCGCGGGGAAGACCTCCAGGAAGCCGCGCAGGATCGCCTGGAAGTCCTGCGGCCACAGCTCGTAGAGCTGGATCCACTGGCAGAAGATCCCGTCCGGCCGGAGCCGCTTCTGCGCGATGCGGAAGAAGTCGCGCGTGAACAGGCTGGCGGCGCCCGGTATCCAGGGGTTCGAGGGCTCGGAGATGATCACGTCGTAATCCGCCTCGCGCACCAGGAGGTCGTTGCGGGCGTCGTTGACCAGGAGACGCACGCGCCGATCGAGGAGGGGCGCGCCGCTGTGCGCCTCGAAGAAGCGGCTGCCGCGGACCACCGCCGGCTCGAGCTCGAGACAGTCGACGCGGCGCACCGGGTGGTTGAGCACCGACCCGAGGGTGACGCCGCTACCGAGGCCGATCACAAGGACGTCGTCGGCCCGCGGCGCCACCAGGAGCGGCAGCTCGCCCATCAGGACCTGCGTCGGCAGGTCGCCGAGCGGCACCGGCCGGCCAGCGCCGACCGGCTCGACCAGCCCGGGCGGCACGGAGGCATCCGGCTTGCCGTTGACCAGGAGCGACAGCGACTGCGTGGTCCTGAACACGGCGACGGCGCAGGTCAGCCCTTCTTCGAAAAACAGCACATCGCCGTGGCTCTGCCGCAGCCGCTCGTAGAAGGCGCTCCGGTCGAGCCCCGCGAACCGATCGGCGTAGCGGAAGATGCCGCTCGACATCACTTCGCTGCGCCACGCGGGCGTCGCCACGAAGAGATTCAGAAGAAACGCCAGGACCAGCATCACGAGCGTCGCCCGCCTGCCGCGCGTCAGGTCGGCGGCGCGCGTGGCCATCAAGCCGAGAAGCGCCAAGAGCGCGTTCACGACGATGCCGGCCAGAAGCGTGTTCCGGCTGCCGAAACGCGGGACGAGCCAGAACCCTGCCAGCAGCGTTCCGATGATGGCGCCGCCGGTGTTCCAGGCGTAGGCTCTGGCCACAAGCGGCTGGGCGAGGTCGGAGGTCAGGCCCAGGCCCCCGACCGTCAGCGGGAACATCGCGCCCAGGCCGAGCGTCGGCAGGATCATGACCCCCGACGAGAGAACGAGCTGGATCAGGAGGAGGCCGGCCGGAGCCGGGTGCAGCTGGTGGTGCAGGACCTGGTAGATGAACGGCAGCTCCCCCGCCAGGAACAGCCCCAGGAAGGTCGTCACCGCGACCAGGAGCTGGCAGAGCGCCACCGACAGCACCGGATCAGCGGAAGTGCGTAGGAGCCGGCTTCCGAATCCCGCGCCGAGCGTCAGTCCGAGAAGGAAGGTCGTCAGCATGATCGTGTAGGAGTAGGTCGACGACCCCAGGACGAGCACGAGAAAGCGGCTCCACCCCACCTCGTACAGCATCGCTACGCCGCCCGAGAGGGCGTAGGCTCCGACCAGCAGCGCGACCCGCGCCGACGCGGGCGTGGCCGCCCGCGGGCCCCCGGCGGCCGCGGGCGCGCGGCCCGCCTCGCCCGTGCAGGTGGCGCCGGGAACCGGCGTGCCGTGGTCCTTTCCGTCCGTTTCGGGGAGGAACCGTGGCGTGCGCGACGCCAGGACCAGCGCGCCGGCGGCCGCCGCCAGGTTCAAGCCGACGGCGAACCACTGGGTCCTCACGAGACCGAAAGCGGGAAGCAGGACGAACCCCGCCGCGGCGCAGCCGAAGACGGCGCCGAAGGTGTTGACGGCGTACAGGAGACCGATGCGGCGCGACCCCTCGGCCTCTCTCCGGCGGCCCTGCTCTCCGCCGCCGCCGCCGTCGAGCGAGAAGGCGAAGCGGCTGACGATCGGCAGGGTCGCCCCCATCAGTGCGGTCGGCACCAGGAGCGCCAGCACGCACAAGGAGAAACGCATGAAGCTGAGGACGGCGAACGAGGCGCCGGCGAGATGCGCGACCGACTGGTAGAGTGGCACCAGGGCCCGGAAGGTCGGCGGGATGAGAAGCGCCACCAGGGCGATCAGGATCTCGAACGCCGCGTACACCTTGAGCGGGTGGAACGGGGCCAGGCGCCTGGCGAGTCGGCCGGCCAGCCAGCTCCCCGCCGCCAGCCCGCCCATAAAGGAGGCCAGGACGGTCGCCACGGCGAAGCTGGTGGCCCCGAAAATCAGCTCCAGGGAGCGCACCCAGGCGACCTCGTAGACGAGGCCGCTCAGCCCCGACAGAACGAGACAGACAAGCAGGCCGCGGAAGGCGGCGCGTTCCGTCATGGCGGCGAGAGGCTACCATTATTCCCTTGCAGCGCGACCCCGCCGCCGGTACATTTTCCAGTCCCACCCCCCCAGGGAGAATGTCAGAGCATGCCGAGACTGCCATTGCACCGGATGACAAGGACCATCATCGTGATCGCGCTCGGCCTCGCGCCGGTGGCACCGGCGCTGGCGCTCGTCCCGCGCCACGCGGAGGACCTGGATCGCCGCGTCGTCCCGCCCGTTCTCTTCGATCAGATCCCCGAGGAGCAGGTCCTTGACTCGACCGGGCCGGGCGCCGCGGCCGCCGCCGATTTCCGCCGGCGCCGTCCGGGCTCCTGGCGCATCGCTTTCGACCGGCGGACCGGGCGGCCGTCGCTAATCGAGGGGAGCGGGATCCCCTTTCTGCCCGGAAGCGGCAACGGCCTCCCGGCGGCCGCGCCCGGGCCCGCCGCCCCGCCCCGCGGACTTGCCGATGTCGAACCGCTCGGGCGCGACTTCATCGAGGAGGAGGGTGCGCTCCTGCGGCCGACGGCCGGCGACCTGGTCCTCAACCAGGAGCGCAGCGCCTATCTGGAAGACGGGAACATCGTGTTCCTCGACTACGACTGGGTCGTGGACGGCGTGCCGGTCGAAGGGGCGCGGGTGTTCCTGCGCGTCAACCACGGGAACATCGTGCAATTCGGCAGCGCGCGCGTCGGGGCCGGCGTGCCGTCCGCCCGGCCGATCCTCGAGGCCGAGCAGGCGCTCGACCGGCTGTTCGAGCACGCCGGCAGGAGGCGTGAGGACGACGTCGTGGCGGAGTCGCCGCGCCTGCTGTTCCTGGCCCAGCCTCGAGGCCGGTCCGGCGTACCTTGGGCCGGAGGCGTGACCTACCGGCTGGCGTGGCGCGCCGCCTTCCGGCGCGGCGGCGAAGTGATGACCTGGACGGGCGACTTGGACGCCCGGACTGGAGAGATCCTCTCGTTCGCCGACTCCAACCGTTACGCGCGGGTGGTCGGCGGCGTCCACCCGCGGACGGTGTCGGAGGCAGAGGTGATCCGACCGTTCACCAACGTGCGCGTCTTCTCGACATCGACGTCGTTCAACACCGGTGACACCGGGACCTTCGGCTACGCCGGCGGACCGGTGTTCACTCCGCTCGATGGAACTTTCTTTCGCACCACCTGCGCCGGCTGCGACAGCCCCGAGCGCGCCTTCGCCTTCGCCTCCTTCGGGACCGGCGACCTCGACCTCGGCACGGGTGGCGTGGACCATATCGGCAATGGCGCCAGCACCCCGGCTGAGCGCGACGCTTTCTTCCACCACAACCGCGTGCGTGCCCTGGCGAAGAAGTGGCTCAACACGGCATGGCTGAACGCCACACTGCAGACCAACGTCAACCTCGACGACATCTGCAACGCCTTCTGGGACGGCTCGGCCACGAACTTCTTCCGCTCGGGGGCGGGGTGCAACAACACCGGCGAGATCGCCGACGTCATCTACCACGAGTGGGGCCACGGCTTCGACCAGAACACCAACATCGGCGACGGCTCGACCGGCGAGGCGACCGGCGACATCACCTCCATGCACGTGGTGCACGACGCGCTCGTCGGCCCCTATTTCGGGGTCAACGGCAGCCCCGTCCGCGACCTCGATTCCGCGAGCGTGGGGTACGTCGCCTCGGTCGCCAACCTGAACAGCTTCTGCATCGTCTGCCAGCCGGGCCAGTGCACCAACGGCCCCTACGGCCATGAGGTGCACTGCGAGGGGGAGATCTACGGCCAGGCGCAGTGGGACCTGGCGCAGGCGCTCGTGGCGAAGCACGGCTACAACACCGGCTGGCAGGCGCTCGAGCGGATCTACTTCCTGTCGCTGCCGCAGACCGACACGATGGTGCCGGGCCAATCTCAAAACGCCTACGGCGCCTACCTCGCCGTGGACGACGACAACGGGAACCTCGCCGACGGCACGCCGAACTGTCTCGAGATCTACAACGCCTTCAACGCGCACGGCATCGCCGGTGCCGCCTGCGCCGGTAACACGACCGGCTGCGCGCGGCCGGCGCAGCCGGCGCCGACGGTGCCTCCGGGCACCGGCCGCGTCATCCTCGACTGGACGGCTTCCCCCGGCGCCTCGACCTACACGGTGCTCCGCGCCGACTTCTCCGCCACCCAGGCCTATCTCCCGGTCGGGACACAGGCCGGCACGCACTTCGAGGACTTCACAGTGCAGCCGGGCGTCACCTATTACTATGTCGTCGAGGCGCAGACGGCGGCCGGCTGCCGCTCGACCATCGAGAGCGCCGTCGCCGCTTCTCCCCTGCCCGACGCCCGCCTCGGTCTCGCGTCGGCGGCCCTCTCCGACATCCCCGCCGGCAACCGGAGCGGATTCGCCGACCCGGGCGAGTCGATCGACCTGACGCTGGCCCTCCTGAACCACATGCCGGCCGGAGCGGCCCCGGCGGCGCAGGGGTCGCTCTCGACCGCGACCGCGAACGTGACGGTCACGACCGCCTCGGCCTCGTACGGCGCCATCGTCCCCGGGGCGTCCGCGCCCGGCACGGCCTACCGGGCGGCGCTCGGTGGCGGTCTCGCCTGCGGTCAGGACATCTCCTTCACCGCGTCGCTCGCCGACGGCGGCACGGTGCCGCCGGCCACGGCGTACGTACCGGTCCTCGTCGGCGAGCGCTCGACGGTGCGCTACGCCCAGGACTTCGAGGGCGCCAACGACTGGACCACCGTCGCCGGCTCGCCCCCCGCCACCACGGGTGCCTGGATCGCCGGCGATCCGGCGGCCACCAACTGGCAGCCGGGGCAGGACGCGACTCCGGGTCCCGGCAGCCTCTGCCTGTTCACCGGACAGAACGTCAGCGACTCGGGGGGCGACGTGGACGGCGGCGAGACGATTGCCCTGTCGCCGATCATCGATCTCTCCGGCGCCTCGTCGGCACGCCTGTCGTACCGCCACTGGTGGGCCGACTCCTCCCTCACCGACACGAGCGACTCCCTGGTGATCGAGATCAGCTCGAACGGCGGGTCCTCGTGGGTGGTGGCCGATTCGCTGGAAGCCGCGGCCCGCAACCTGGGATGGCAGCCGGCCGACATCCGTCTGGAGTCGCTCATCCCGTTGACCTCCACCTTCCGCGTGCGCGTCCGGGCCCGGGACGGCGGCACCGACACCACGGTCGAGGCGGCGATCGACGACATCCGGGTCGAGGAAGTGGTCTGCGACCTGACGCCGCCCTGCTTCGTCCCGCCGACATTCGCGGGCCTGGCGACGGCGTCCCCCGGAGCCTCGTGCGGCGAGGCCGACCTTCTCTGGACGCCCGCCTCGACCAACTGCCAGAACGCCGAGATCACCTACAGTCTCTTCCGATCGACGACGCCGGGGTTCACGCCGGATGCCTCGAGCCGCATCGCCACGGGCATCGCAGGCACATCGTTCCACGACACGCTCTTGCAGCCGGGCGCGACCTACCAGTACCTCGCGCGCGCCGACGACTCGCGCTCCGGTCAGGAGGCCAACACCGTCGAGCGCGCGGTCGCCGCAACGACCTCGCCGGACAACGTGCCGCCCGTCTTCTCGGGGCTGATCTCGGCGGGCAGCGGCGCGGCCTGCGGCGAGACAGTGCTCCAATGGCTGCCGGCGGGCGAGACCTGCTCGGGGCCGTCGCACTACAACATCTACCGCTCTACGACCCCCGGCTTCACGCCGGGGCCGGCGAACCATGTCGCCTCGGTGCTCGGGACGGCATACGTGGACACGGCGCTCCAGCCGGGCCAGACCTATCACTACAAGGCGCGCGCCGCCGATTCCCTCGGGAACGAGGAGGGGAACGTCCTCGAGCGCGCCGCCCCGGCCCGCATCCTGCCGCTCATCCTCTACAGCCAGGACTTCGAGGCGGGCGCCGGCGGCTGGGGCACCATAGCTCCCAACGACGCCGCGACCGGCACGTGGGAGCGGGGCGACCCGCAAGGCACCGGAGTGCAGCCGGAGGACGACGCCACACCCGCGCCGGGAGTCAACGCCTGGGTCACGGGCCTCCTGGCCGGGTCGGGCCTCGGCTCGTTCGACGTCGACGGCGGCACGACGACGCTCGCGTCTCCGGTCATCGACCTTACGGGCCAGATCGGTCCGGTGCTTCAGATGAGCCTGTTCTTCAGCAACAGCCAGGGGGGCAACCCGGGCGAGGACCCGCTTTTGGTCGACGTCTCGGGCGATGGCGGCGCCAGCTGGGTCAATGCGCTGAGCACCTTCACGGATATCGCACCCTGGACGGCGAGGCAGTTCCCGCTCTCCGGTCTCATCCCGATCAACGACCAGTTCCGGGTCCGCGTCCAGACGCAGGACCTGGGAGTCGGAGGGTCGCTCGTCGAGGCGGGCGTGGACGACGTCACGGTCTTCCGGCCCGACGCCGGCTGCAGCGTCTGCCCCCTGCCGGTCAGCGGCGTCGGCACCATCATGGTCACCCTCTCGGGGGACGACGTCGTCATCGACTGGAGCGCCGACCCGGTGACGGCCGCGGCGTACAACGTCCACCTGAGATCAGGCCCCGCCCTGGCAACGTCCGTGCGCGCCGGCAGCACCGCGACCAAGAGCTTCGTGCATGTCGGCGCGGCGCTCCTGCTCGGCGACGACTTCGTCTATCAGGTGACGGCGGTCGATGCCTGCGGGCAGGAGTCGGAGTTGCCCTGAGCCGCTGACCTTCCCGGGACCGCCTCCTGCCGTCCTCCTGGTTGAAGGGCGGTGCCCGGTGGAGCGGGAGCCGGGCCCGATGGCCCGGCCCCCGCCGGCGAAGCTAGTTCTGGGGGCAGTTGCTGAAGTAGCCGGTCGCGTCAAAGCGCTGTTGCCACCAGCCGAAGGCCGCGTCATCGATCAGCTCGGCGCGGGCTTCAGTCGAGAAGCAGGAGTGCGCGAACTCGTGCGCCATCGTGCCAACGATGCAGGCGCGGCGGAACTTCTGGTCGGCGTCTGTGCTCTGCGGTAGGCCACCCAGCCAGCCGGTATCGATTTTGATATGGTCGTCCCCCGGAATCGAGTACCCGATTAGCCCGGTGGACAGGTTCGTGCATCTCACGTCTCCATTATCCTTGAAGCGATTTTCGAAGCAGCTCTGGAGGTTGACCCCGGTGTGGTCCTCGATGAAATCCTTGAAGTCATCGTACTCGTTGTCCACGTTGTAGAAGATCGCCGAGACGTCCGTCTCGTAGGGATCGTTACAGTTGATGTTATGCGCGGCCCTGGCGATGCCAGAAGCGGCCAGTGCGGCAGTCACGGCGATCAGGAGCCGGGTCTTCAGGGTCATGGCTTGCCTCCTCGGTTTGTGGGAGTTCACGAGTTTGTGCGTTCATCGCACGGCCTGTGTCCTCCGGTTCAACCTGGATAGAGACCCGCCTCAAGTGATTTCACAGCTGAGAATCGACGCCGTTGACCACGGGCGACAGTCGCCGGCACCACGATTGCCCCCGCGCGGACCGCGAGATTCGCGGCTGGCAACCGTGATATCAGGGACAAGCTGGATCGTCGAGGAGGCGTGCAGGGTAGATTCCGCCATCGGTCGTGCTGCCCAGGAAAACGACGCCCGGGACCTCCGGCGTGCAGGTGTCGCAGGCCACCTGCGAAAGCTCGATGACACCGACGGAATCAGCCAGGCCGGAGACGGGCGGGCCGGAGTCGTGGACGGCGTAGAGGAGCGTGATCGAAGCACTGCGGCCGGTGTTGCGGGGGCCGGGCAGGGCGGCCCGGTCCCCTACTGCGAGACTAGTCTCGGGGTCACGAACCTCTTCAGGGCACCTCGTGCATGGCGCAGGCGTCGTGGTCCACGGAGGAAAAGAGATCCTCCTCCCCCACTCCCCAGCCCTCATCGGTGAGAGTGCCTAGAACGCCGCCCTCTTCGACGAGCGCCTCCATAAGATCGGAAAGTGAGTAGGAGGGAGGCTGGTCGTCGTCGTGCTCGGCGCCGGTGTCGCCCGCGTCATCCTCGGCGGTTTCCTCGCCATCTCCGGCCGAGTCCACGTCATCCGCCGGTTCTCGGTTGAACAGCAGCGCCAGGGTCACGTCGTTGAGCTTCCAGTTGGTATTCGATGTCGGAAAGATGTACAGCACGCTCTTGTGGCCGTTGAGCGTCCCGCCGTGACCGCGGTCTCCAGCGCGATAATGGTTGAGATACCAGCCCCGGCCATAGTCGAGGCCGTCCACCGTCGAGACCTTCGTGAACATCCTGAAGATCGTAGCGGCGTTGAGAAGATCGTTGTTGCCCTGGGAAATGCTGTATTTCGTGAGGTCCTGCGCAACGGTCACCAGGTCCACGGCGGTCGAAAGCCATCCCCCGGCCGCAGCCATGTTCTCATAGTTGTACTTGCCATAGGGATAGGGGACGCACTCACGGTCGGCGAGAAGATCTCCGTCCACGAGGTTGGAGTCCAGGACGCTCAGCCTCGCTGGCCAGGCGACGCCGCTGCCGGAGCACTCTGCATCCTCGGAAAGGTTCTCCTCGTTCCACGGATGGGGATAGTAGCGGACCTCCTCGCTCAGCCGACCATCCTCGGCCGTGGTGCCGACGACGGTGTCACATGCGTCCACCGGCATCAAGACATTGTCTCGCACCCAGTACTCGTACGACTGCCCGGTCACCGCTTCGATGATCTCCCCCAGGAGCAGGTACCCATAGCCGGAGTAGGCCGCTACCGCCCCCGGGTTGGCATCGAGCATGCGGCCATTCATGAACTTGATGATGTCCTCCGGCTCGATGGGCAGACATTCCCCGACAGCTTCGGCGATCTCTGCGTCTTGTTTGAAAGGATTGAAGTCTTCACTCCAGCCACCTCGGTGGGTCAGGAGGTGGTGGACATTCACGTCGGACAAAGCCGTATCGGCCGGACTCGAGCTGTCGATGGAGCTTGCGTCGATGAACTCCAGTAACTTGTCCCCATAGAGCAGTCGCCCATCTTCGATCAGCTTGTGGATGGCAATCGAGGTGAGCGTCTTGGACACGCTGGCGACGCGATATTGGCTGGTGGGCTGCGCCAAGAACTTCTCTTCTCCTTCGGGGAAGGCGTCGCAGTTTGTATACCCCCTGGCGAGGACGAGTCTCCCTCGGCGGTCGGTGATCGCCACACTGGCGTTCGGGATCTCCTGCGCCCTCATATATGTCTCGATCTCGTCGTCGACGATGTCCATGTGGCCGAGCGCCTCGCCCGAGATCACGAAGTCACCGTCACAGAGGCACGAAGTCGGCACCCGCGTCGGATCGTTGATAAGACAGGGTGAAACTGCTGAAGCCGGCCTCGAACCCACGAGTGAAACCAATGCGATGCACAGGATTGTGGGGCCTGTTCTGATCATGGTCTGGTCCTCCTTCTGCTCAATCCAGGAAGAGCCAGCAAGCCCCTGTTTTCACACACCGAGGAAGGTCCGGGACTGATCGCCATTGCTTCAGAGGCACTCGTGCGGGGATCGTTGGGGTCTTGATTCGGAGTGGATTGACCACGGGGCGCGCCCAGACACGAGAGGAGGACCGGCCTCCAGCGCTGCTCCGTAGCCCACAAGCCCCCGCTGATCCGAGGGCTCAGCCCCACGTCGTCAATCTGTGACCAGTCAGTTGGCGGCCACTCGATGAGACCGGCCCCTGAGCGGTGAACTGAGGAGCTGCAGCCGGGCGGCGGCTTCCCTCAGGCGGTCCGCATCCTTTCGATCAGGGGCAGGCCTGGTCGTCGAGTAGGCGCCGAGGTATCTGGCCCGGCGGAGCAAGCGGCCCCTCTCCGAACCGATTGAGCGCAGTGGAGAGGTAGTAATAGCCGTCCCCTATGGCCGGGATGACCCCCGTTTCCTCATAATCCGGCCGCCGGTCGCTGTCGGCGTCCTCGGCCGGCGCGCATGTCGTGTCGGACGTCTTGACCATACCGGCGGCCCGGAGCGCGCTCAACGCGCCGCGATAGACCTGATAGCGAGTCGCGCGCGGCGTCGCGTCCCATTCCACGGACGTGACGCCGGTCAGACGATCGAAGGTGACCTCGAGTCCTCGGGCCTCCCCGGGCGCGGCCGCCGAGAAGACCTGGACGCGGCCGGTGCCAGCGCCGGGCACCCCGATCAAGATGTCCGCGACGCCGTCACCGCTGATATCGAAGCCACCCGAGAGGAATCCCCGCAGCGTCGAGCTGAGCGCTGCTGCCTGCAGATCGCCCTGCGGAATCGTCAGTCCCGGCACCGTGATCGCGATCCCCGGGATGGTGATGCCGATGTCGTCCAGCCGCTCCGAGGGGCCCCAGCCCGTCAGGCTGCCGAAGATCACGAACACCCTCCCGTTCCCCGTCGTGCCCGGGACCCCGACAAGGATGTCGCCGAGATCGTCCGCGTTGACGTCGCCGGCCGCGGCCACGGTCAGTGGTACGGAGACCTCTCCGTCCAGATGGAACCGCGTGGCACCATACTCCCGCACCGCGCCGATACCGCCGAGGCCGCGCGACGAAGTCATGTCACCGGGCGGGGGCGCTGGCTCGGTGGAGCCGGAGCCGGTGGACGACTTGGGCCCGCGCCCTGGGATGATCCAGACCTCGCCATTGGCGCCGAAGATCACGTCGGGAATGCCGTCGCCGTCAACGTCGAACGCGCCCGTGGTCGTACGGCCGATCTCGCCGTCGGTCGTGCTCCCCAGGAAGACGACGCCCGGGACCTGTGGGCTGCAAGTGTCGCAGGCCACCTGCGAAAGACCGATGACGCCGGCGGAATCGGCCAGGCCGGAGACGGGCGGGCCAGTATCGTGGATGGCGTACAGGAATCCTGTGGAGGTCCCGGCCTCGGGAACGCAGGACGCGTCGTGCGGCTCGGCCTGGGGCGCCCCGATCAGAAGGTCGTCAAGCCCGCCCAATCCGTCTTCCCAGAGTGAGACCGACGTGCCGGCATGATCGCCGGGGCACTCGCCCTGGAACACGACGGCCCCCCCGATAGGGGGCAGGCTGGCGAGATCGAAAGTGCCATTGAACGACATGCTCGAGCTGCCGAACACCAGGTAGACCTGACCGGCGCCGGCGACTGTAGGGGGACCGGCGTTCGGGACCCCGATCAGAAAATCGTCCACGCCGTCGCCGTTGACTTTTCCGGCATGCGCGATCGCGAAGCCGGCGCGATCCAACTTTCCTGCTTGGAACACAACGCCCTCCGGCCCGGGTGTCACCGTCCCGATGTCCGCCAGGTTGACGGATGAGGACCAGGTCCGGCAGCCGAAGACGACGTAGACCTTGCTGTGACTCACAGTGCTCCCTGCCTGGGGATCGGAGGCACCGATGGCGAAATCCCCGCAGTTGTCCCCGTTGAGGTCTCCTGCGTAGGCTACGGAGACCCCTGCCTGCTGGAGGGCGGCTTCGCCGAGAAAATCGATCGAGGTGAGCGAACCGCCGCTGTAAATCAGCGGCGAGCTGAGGTACAGGGTTGCCTTGCCGCTATCGGTACCACCGTCGTCGGAGCCGGGCGAGCCGTAGATGAAATCGCCCACGCCGTCGCCGCTGACGTCTCCGAGGGACGCAACGCTGTAACCGTTCGAGTCGCCTGTGGAGCCGCCGCCGAAGGTGGCCCCGGGGACGTCGCCACCTATCTCGGAATCAGAGAACGTCCCACCGCCGCCGGCAGTGTCGAACGTGAACGGCCCGGAACAGGTCGGTGTCTGCGAGACCGGATTCCCCACCAGGTCGGTCAGAAGGCCCGTGACCTTCACCCGGTAGTCGGTGTCCGGGAGGAGATCGGCGGCCGGGTCGATGGTGACGTAGACGTTTCCCGTCAGCGTGAGCTCCGCCTCGACCTTATCGCCTCCTAACCGCTCGAGGTACACCGCGCTGCCGGTGAGGCTGGAAGTCCGGATTGCCTCGTCGAAGATCAAGATGATGTCGGAGCTGACGGCGACATCGATGCTGCTGTCGGGCGGGAAGATCGCATCGACGCAAGGGAGGTCGTCGAACGAGCAGGCGTCGCCGTCCTCGGGCAGGTCGCCGTCCGAGTCGAGCTGGTCGGCGTTGGCGATCGCCGGACAGTTGTCGCACACGTTCCCGACGCGGTCGCCGTCGCCGTCCTCCTGGCCGGGATTATGCGTGATGGGACAGTTGTCGCACTGGCTGAGGATCAAGTCATTGTCGTCGTCGGGGTTGTTCATCGTGGGCGGCTGGGACGGGTTGTGGAACCCGGGACAGGAGTCGTTTCCCCCCACCTTGGGGGCGCTGAAGGTTAACCCGTTGCAGTAGCCATCGTTGTCGGCGTCGTTGTCGGGATCGGAGGGGCAAACGTCGCAGAGGTCTCCGGCCGCATCGGTGTCGGAATTCTGCTGGCTCGCATTAGCCACAGTGAGGCAGTTGTCGCAGGCGTCGCCGACGCCGTCGGCGTCGGCGTCCGGCTGCAGGGGGTCCGCCGTCGCCGGACAGACGTCGCACGCGTCGCCAATCCCGTCCCCGTCCCCGTCGGCGTGCGTGGGGTCGGAATCCTGCGGGCAGGAATCGCAGGGATCGAGAATCCCGTCGCCGTCCCGGTCGGGATACAGCGTGGCGCTCCACAGCTCGAACACGTCGTCGGTCGCCGTGTCGCCGCGGTACACGGCCCACTCGCCGTCTGGGCTCGGCGCGAATTCGAAGACGCCGAGGGGAGGCATGAGCGCCGAGTGGAGCCCGCGAGCGGCGCCCCCGCCGATCGGCACGCTCCACAGCTCGGGCGCTCCGAGTCCGGATTGGACGGCTCGGTACAGCACCGCACCGCCGGTCGCACCGCGGAAATCGAGGACGTCCCCGTCGGCTGGAAGGGTTCCGTTGAGCCGGACGGCGGGCGCCCCGCCAGCGATGGGGACGGCGAACAGCTCGAACTTGTCGTTCACCTGCTGGCCGGTCGTCGCCTGCAGGTCGGCCGTGTACAGGACCATCGAGTCGTTGGCGGAGGGGGCGAACGCCAGCACGTCGCCGTCCGCGTCCAGGGGCATGTTCAGCCTGGTCTCCGCCGCGCAGCAGGCGACTGCAACCGAGAACAATTCGAGGACTCCGGCGCTGGTTTGGTCGGCGATGTAAACGACGCTCGCGCCGTCGGCCGTCATCTTGAACCCCGCGTGCACGCTCCCCCCGGTGTCGAGGGCGCTGCTCAACCGGTCCAGGTCGGTGCCGTCGATGTCGACGGCGTACAGCTCGTTCACGCCGAGCGTGTCCTGGTCGGCGCGGTAGACCACGCGGTTGGTGCCGGGCGCGATCGCGAGCTCGCGGACCTTCCCGCCCGACACGAGGGAACCGTTCAGCAGTACCGGAGACGCGGTCCCGTCGATCGGCACGCCGTAGAGACCTACGTTGGCACCGGAATCGACCCAGAAGAAGACCATGGTTCCGTCGGGCGAGATCTCGAAGAGAGCTGGGACGAGCGGGGCCACCAGGGGTTTCGTCGAATTCAGGGTGACTGCCGAGGCGTGGCCTGCAGCGATGTCGACGCTGCGGAGGAACCCGGAGTCGTTGAGGTAGACGACGCGCGAGCTGCCACTGGCGATGCGGAAGTCCAGGACGTGTGGTGGAGCCGGCGGAGGCGGCGGGCTCAGGAGGACCGGCGCGCCGCCTCCCACCGGGACGCTGAACAGCAGGATGGGCGCGGTCGGAGTCGCCCGGTGCCGGAATACGCTCCGGCTGCTGTCGTTCGTGACGTCGAACTGGAGGACGTCGCCCCCGGGCGCCGGGTCGAGCTGCACCTTGCCCGTGCCGTCGATCGCCACGCTGAACAACTCCGTGGCCGGCCCGGGCTCCTGGGCCAGATAGAGGACGCGCGTCGCGTCCGGGGTGATTCGGAACTCCCGGACGCCCAGAGCGCCGAGGGGCTCGCCGTTGAGCTCGGTCCGGCTCCCACCGTCCACCGGGACGCTGTAAAGCTCCGGGATAGTGTCGGTCTCGGCATCGGCGATGAAGACGGCCCTCTGGCTGTCGGATCCGATGGCCCACGCCGGCGGCCCCGAAGAAACGTCGCCATCGGTGCCCAGCGTCCCCGATAAGTTGATCGGATTGGCCTGCTGCGGGTTGTAGAGGCTCGGGCAGATGTCGAGATCGCCGCAGACGCCATCGCCATCGGCGTCGTTGTCGCGATCGAAATCGCAGGCATCGCACACGTCCCCCTCGCCGTCGCCGTCGGAGTCGCTCTGCGGGCCGGGCGTGCCGGGACAGTTGTCGCACGCGTCGCCCCAGGGGTCGAGATCGCCGTTGGCCTGCGAAAAATTGGCGACGGTCGGACAGTTGTCCATGCAGCGGCGGTCCTGATCGAAGTCGTTCTCGATCTGGAGCGGACAGACGTCGAACCGGTTCATCACCCCGTCGCCGTCGCCGTCGCGGTCGATCTCGACGCGCAGCCAGTAGGGGCCGGTCGAGAGCGCCCCGATCCCGTCGAGATCGGTGTCTGGATAGGCCGAGATCGCAATCAGTGCCGTGGCCCCGCCGAAACTTCCGTCGATCACCCATTCCAGGAACGGGTCCAGCGAGGACGCTCCGGTATCGGGATCGACGGCGTCGTCCACCACGACGATCGCGCTCGTCGGATCGCTGTCATAGAGGCCCAGGAGGGCGTCGAGGCCGGAGCCGAACTCCCGGGCATCGATGTCGATACGGAGGCGGTCGCCCACTACGACGGGGATCGCGTACCAGTCCACGTCCACGCCGCCGCCCGGAGCCATGCCGAGCACAGCCGGCTCCGTGTCCATGCCCGGGCCACCCGGCGGCGGCGGCAGGTCGGGAAGGCTCGCCGCCATGAAGTAAGTATGGTTGGGCGAGAAGAGGTCGGGGCTCAGCAAATTGTTGAGCGTGATATCGATGGGGGGAATCGGCGTCGGTGGGGAGGTCACGGTCACGGTCGCGAAACCGTCCGGATCGTCGCCCGTCGCCCCCTCGGCCCCATCGAAGCATTCACCGGGCCCGGGAAGGATCGGCGGCTCGGCGAGCGGCCCCACCGACGTGCCATTCGTCAGGGTGAACCCCGTATGGATCTGCTCGATGCAGACCGTGTAATCGCCCGGCGAGAGTCCCTGGATCACGTAATGGCCCGGGTCATCGAGCGTCGTACAGCAGGGATGACCGGGGACCGGGCAGACGCAACCGGGAACGATGTTCACGTCGCACCAATCCGGGGGGGGCGGGGGAGGGCTCGGCCCAACACACGGCGGAAGCTGGGGACGATAGCGTGTCCCCGAAACGAAAGAGAAGCTGTCCCGAAGAGGATCGCTAACACTCCGAATCACCACCAGGGCTCCCTGAAGCGACTTCAACACCCCGGCGTCGTCGTAGCGGATGACTCCCTCGATGCTGCCGCCAGTGACCGTGCCGTAGAGCGCCCGCAGGGCGGCAATGTCGTCTGCGTGCAGCGTGGCGCCGCCCAGCGGATCGTCGGACACCACGGGGTACATCGTCGGCAGCGCGGCGTCGTTCCCGACGTCGCCGTCCAGGACGACTTCGTGGTTGAGAGACGTGTGGTCGAGGTTCAGGACATGGCCGATCTCATGTACCAGGACGGACTTGTAGTAGTCGGACAGGCACGACGGGGTCAGGCAGGAAAGCGAGCCGGGGACCACCCGGCTATTCAGGATGATGCTGGCGTCCTCGATGGCGTCGCAGCCCGACATGCAGCTGATGCCGGCCACGGTATCGATGCTCGCCACGCCGATGATGTCGGCTTCCGCTCCCTCGCCGAACAGGTGATTGATGATCGACCCGTCGGCGTCGAAGATGATCGGCAGGGCGGGTCCGTCGTCCCGATTGAAGAAGTTCAGGTAGTGGGCCTTGTTGGTCGAGGGCAGGTCGACCGCATTCACGTCGCATGGGAGGCCAGCACACAGGGTGGGCGACGTAGCGGCGGTGAACGCCACCGGCCCCAGGCTCTGCCAGACGACGAAGGCCGACTGGACCATGGCGGCCGTGGCCGCGGGACTCAGCGTGCCGAGGGGCCCCGCGTCGAGCGTGTAGGTGATGTTGATCGGCGGCGTCCCCCCGGGGCTCCACCGCATCGGGGTGCCGTCGCCGAGGACGTTCCAAGGCTCGCCGGCCTCGACGGCGCCGACCGTCAGGGTGAGGACCGACGCCGCCAGGATCGACGCGGCGAAAACGGCGCGGGGAATGGCTGGCCGCATCAGCGTCGCTCCCCGCGCGGCAACAGATCCGCGACCATCTCGAGCAGCTCGGAACGGCCCACGGTCGGACCCGCCCGCGCCGGCAGGGCCCGGGGACCGAGACGGTCACGGGCATCCGGCGAAAGGCCCTTGAACAGGACGCGGTTGCCGTCCCCATTGACGGCGACCGACCGGCCTGCCTTGTCGCGCCGCACCAGGAACTTTCCCTGACCCAATCCGACGGGGCTCGTGAGCCCCGCCCGGCTCTCCGGATAGAGAAAGAGGATCAACTCTTCGCCCGGCGTGAATGCGGGCACCCCGGCGGAACGGCGGGTCACGCCGGCGTTCGGCGCATCTCCTGCCATCCGGAAGGTCAGGGTCCGTCCGCCCCGACCCTTGAGGGACCGTTCCACCTGGAGGGTCACGAGGGTGACCGGAATTCCAAGCGTCCGGTCCTCAACGACCTCGACCTTCGTGCATCGACCAGCAACGATGTGGCCGGCTTTGAAAGCGAGTTGCTCGAGGTTGACCGGCCTCACCTGGCTCGCGAGACAGGGCGTAACGGCGACCACAAGGGAGAGGCACAGGGACGCAACGGTCCGTGTGACTCTGGAAGGTCGCATCGATCCCCCCGGGGCGCAGCCCTGGAATGGCCGAAAGACCGACTCGCGGCGAAGAATTGCTGCAAATTTACCACAATCAGGAGCGACCATGGCGCTCTTTCTCCTCGAACGGCCCGGTACAATCCGATAGGCGCCAGGAGAGGGTCACCGGGGCAACCGTTGCAGGGCAGGTGGCTATAATGGGCCCAGCCTTCAAGCCTCCAGCGCCCGACGACCCGGGGGGTTGCGGTGGATCCTGCAAAGCATGAAAGGCTGACAGCCTTGTTCCTGCAGGCGGCGGATCTGCCCGGCGACGAGCGCGCGTCCTTCCTCGCCCGGACGTGCGCGGACGATCCCGAGTTGCGCTGCGAGGTGGAGGCGCTACTACGGCAGGAGAGCGAGGCGGGACCCCGGGCGACCGAACAGCTCGCCTCTCCCGTGCGCGCGGCGGCCGGGTCCCTGGCACAGTCGGACGACGGGACCGGATCGAGGGGGCCGGCGCGAATCGCTCACTTCCGCATCATCGCCCGCCTTGGCGCGGGAGGGGCGGGCACGGTCTTCGAGGCCCATGACGAGCGGATGGAGCGGAAGGTAGCGCTGAAGGTCCTCTCCCCGGCGCTGGCCCTGTCGGAACGCGCCGCCCGCCGCTTCGATCGCGAGGCCTGGATCGCCGGTCGCCTGGTCCACCCCAACGTCGTCCGAGTCTACGAGAGGGGGGAATGGGAAGGGTCGCGCTACCTGTCGATGGAACTGGTCCGGGGCGGGTCGCTCGACGACGTGATTGCCAGCATGCGTCTGGTCGGTGGGGATGAGCGTCTGGGACTCCGATTCGGCAGCCCGGAATACGTTCAATGGGCTGTCCGTCAGGTGACGCTGGCGGCCCGGTCCCTGCACTTCGCGCACCTGAACGGCGTCGTGCATCGCGACGTCAAGCCGCCGAACCTCCTGTTGGACGGCGATCCTCCGGCGGTCAAGATCGCCGACTTCGGCATCGCCATGGACGAGGACCGCAGCCGCCTGACGACCGACGGACAGCTCATCGGCACCATCTGCTACATGGCCCCGGAGCAGATTCTCGGGCGCACGAACGAGATCGACGGACGCACCGATGTCTATGCCCTCGGTGTGACCCTGTTCGAGCTGCTGACGCTGGAGTATCCGCACCGCGGCGAGACGCACCAGCGGTACATCGCCGCCGTCCTGGCCGACGAGGCGAGGCGGCCGCGCGACATCAACGGCCGCGTGAGCCGCGACCTGGAGGTGGTGATCCGCAAGACGCTCGAGAAGGACCCCCGGCACCGATACGCCACGGCGGAGGACCTCGCCAGTGACCTCGAAAACGTCCTGCATTTCCGCCCCATCCGGGCGCGGCCGCCGGGACCGCTCGACAGGGCCACGAAGTGGGTCCGCCGCAAGCCGCTGCAGGCCGCGCTCCTCGGAGTCCTGGTCGTCGGGCTGCCGACGGTCGGTGTGTTGGGGCATCGGGCCGCGACGCAGGCTCGCCAAATCCGGGCCGCGACGGTCCAGGATCTGGAGCGCTCACTGGAACCGCTTGTGCTGAGTGATGAGACGAAGGCGCTGCGAGACGTGGCCGAAACGATCCTCGACCTGGATCCGGAGAACCCTCCCGCCCTTCGCTCCCTGGCAGTCTTGCACTTCGACCGCTCGTCGGGCGGCGCCTCGCCCGAACAGATCGAGGAGCACCGGCGGACCTGCGTGATGTACGTGGACCGGCTCATTGCCGCCCAGCCGAAGAATCCGGGGCATCTCCGACTCAAGGCCGACTTCCTGCGTCACTGGGGGCGCGCCAGCGAGACCGAGGAGCTGGAGCGGCTGGCGGCCAGCCTGCCTCCGGCGACCGACGCTCAGAGCCTCTACTACGAAGGGCGGCGGCTGGCGGATGAGGGGGACCTGGAGCATGCCGACGAGCTGTTCTCGCAGGTGATCGTGGCGCGTCGGCGGTCCGAAGCGTTCCTGCGCCGGGCCGATGTCCGGGCCCGGATGAAACGGGACGCCGAAGCGATCCAGGACTACCAATCGGCGGTGGAAATGGACCCCAGGGATCCATATCCGCATCACGCGCTGGGCCTGTTCTATGTGGAGAGGGAACAGTTCGCGGACGCGCGGCTGCATCTGGAGCGCGCTCTGACGCTGGCGCCGGGCGAGGCGCCGGTCCACGAGCGGTTTGCCAACTATGCGGTCGAGCATGGACGGAGCCTCAGGACAGAGGGCGCTCGGGAGGCGGCCCTCGCCCGCTTCCGGGAGGCCGAGGAGCATGCGCGACGGAGTCTCGACCTCGAACCGAATCGGCCGTTCTCGCACCTGAGCCTCGGCGCGAGCCTCGTTGAGCAGGTGCGGGTCACCGGCACGATGGATCGTCCGCGTGGCGAGGCGGCCCTGGCGGAGTTCTCCAAGGCGAGGGACGTGACGTGGGGTGATGCCGACGAGCGTGCGCGTGAGGCCTTCGGATTCGCATTGGCCAACATCTGCGATGTTCTGATCGAGATGCGAGAACTGGATCGCGCCATCGCCGCCTGCCAGGATGCTGTGGCGAACTCTCCCGGCGTCGCCACGCCGCACTACAATCTGGCCGGCGCGTATGCCCTGGCCGGCCGAGAGGACGAAGCCCTCGTTGAGCTGCGGCAGGACTTCCAGCTCGGAGACCGGGATTACGCCTACCTTAAGGACGACCGGTGGTTTGCCTCCCTGCGCGAGCTGCCGCGATTTCGGAGCATCGTGGACGACATGCGGCGGGCGGCGGGTGCCTCGATGGCGCCCTCCCCGGCAACCCCTTCCATGGCGCAGGAAGCGCCGACGGGTCGTTGAGCGGTGCCGCAGAATCCGGACGCCACCTCGGCCCTGCTGGAGCAGGCGCGGGGCGACCCGGGCGCCGCGGCGCGTCTGATGCCGCTCGTCTATGACCGCCTGCGCGCCCTGGCGCGCCGGTACCTCAGGCAGGAGAGGCCAGGCCATACACTCCAGCCGACCGCCCTGGTCCACGAAGCCTTCATCCGCCTGATCCAGGTGGACCAGATCGACTGGCGCGGGAAGACCCATTTCTTCGCCATGGCGGCCATCTTGATGCGGCGCATCCTGGTGGAGCACGCCAGGGCGGCCGCGGCCGGCAAGCGCGGCGCGGGCGCGGAGAAGGTGACGCTCACCGACGCGGCGGCCATCGTCGGCGGTCCGTCCCTCGACCTGCTGGCTCTCGACGAGGCGCTAACCCGGCTCGGGGCGCGGAGCCCGCGGCAGGCCAGGGTGGCCGAACTGAAGCTGTTCGCCGAACTGGACACGCGCGAGATGGCCTACGCGCTCGGGGTCTCCGAGCGGACCGTCAAGGGGGACTGGCGGCTGGCCCGCGCCTGGCTGATGCGGGCGCTCAGGGGTGACTAGCCTGGATTTCCACGGACAGGAATTCGCCTAAGAGAAGTGTTTCGTTCCTTGAAGTGGAGAGCCGCGAGGAGGGCCATCTCACAGAGGAATTGCAGGGGCGCCGAAAGGGCATGTGAGTCTGTGCCTGTGCCGGCGTAGAATCGACCGCGACGCGCTGCGTCGCACCGTGAAACCCGGAGGCTCGAGGGACTACCTGGACATGAGCAGCGACCCCGCAAGACCGCCCGAGTCCCTTTCCGACGAAGACCTCGTGCGGAGGTATTGCGAAGGCATCGACCCGGAGGGGGCGCTTCTCAGTCTGTGTGAAAGGTACCGAACTATGACCTACGCCTTCTTCCGGCGCCGGATCGGGGTCGCCGAGATCGCCGCCGAGGAGAACCAGGAGCTGTATCTGGCCGTGGTGGAGCACTTGAAGGACTTCCGCGGTGAAGCGAGCTTCCGCACCTGGCTGTTCCAGATCGCCCACCACCGGCTGGCGCACCTGCGGCGGCGCTGGGGGGTCCACGTCGACGAGCGGGCCGAAGAGGTGCCCGACGAGCTGTGGGAGCGGCTCGAGGCTCCTGCTGCGAGCAATCCGGAGCACGAGGCCAACCGGAGACAGATCGCTCGGGCGCTGCGGCGCTGCATCGCGGCCCTCCCGGAGATCGAGCGTGCCGTGATCTACGGCCAGTACTACGGCAGCATCACCTTGAAGCTGCTGAGCCGCGAGCTTCGGCTCGCGAACAAGAGCGGAGCGCGCGCCGTGCTGATCGCGGCGCAGCGCAAGCTGCGCCGGTGCCTGGAGCAGGCTGGGTTGAACGCGGCGACGGTTGGCGAGTCGCTGGGGAGCACATCATGAGCGAGACGAGCCGGAACGGCACGGGGTCGACCTTCCCGGTTGGCTGCGGCTTCCTTTCGGCCGCGGACATCCAGGCGGCGATCGAGGGCCGGCTCGCCCCGGACCGTCGGGCGGAGTTCGAGGGGCACATCGAGGCGGGGTGCGCCGACTGCGTCACTCTGGCCGTCGATTTGGAGGTCTACACCCATGTTGTCTCCCGCGGCGCGCTCCCGGCCGAGCGCCGGGAGGCCGACGGGGAGGCCGAGCCCTTGCGCCAGCGCCTGCGACGCGAGGCTCGAAAGCGGGACACGATCCCTTCCTGAGCGCTGACGGCCCCGAGAACCGATGGTCCCACCTCGGACGAGTTCCAGGTCCCTTCCGACCGTGCAGGAGTTAGGATCGGCCCCGCGCATGAAACGCTGGAAGGGTCCGCGACAGCGGTCGCCGGCCGCATGGCTCGCGGCGTCGCTCGCCGTGTGTGTCGTATCTCTCGCGGCGCTGACGGCAGTCGCCTGCGGCGATCGGCCTCGGTCGCCTGATCGTGGCAGCCCGGCTCCGAGGCCGGTCTTCGTCGGCTCGGAGCGCTGTGCGCCCTGTCACCAAGCGGAATCCTCGTCCTGGAAGGGATCGCAGCACGCTCTGGCCATGCAGCTCCCGAATGCGGCGACCGTCCTCGGCGATTTCGCCGACGCGACCTTCCAGCACGCCGGCGTGACGTCGCGCTTCACGCGACGTGACGGAAAGTACTACGTCCGCACCGACGGCCCCGACGGCCGCCTCACGGAGTTCGAGATCAAGTACGTGTTCGGCCTCGCGCCCCTGCAGCAGTACCTGGTCGAGCTCCCGGGAGGACGCCTGCAGGCTCTGGGGATCGCCTGGGACGCGCGTCCGGAGCAGGCGGGCGGCCGACGCTGGTTCCACCTCTACCCGAACGAGCGGCTGCGCGCGGGAGATCCATTGCACTGGACGGGCCGGCTGCAGAACTGGAACTTCATGTGCGCCGACTGCCACTCGACCAACGTCCGCAAGAACTACGACGCCGCGGCGCGCGCCTTCCGTACGACCTGGTCGGAAATCAGCGTCGGCTGCGAGGCCTGCCACGGGCCCGGATCGGGTCACTTGACCTGGGCCGCCGACCCGGAGGCCCGGCCGGACCGCGCCAATGACAAAGGTTTCGTCCTGAGCCTCGACGAGCGGCGCGGCGTAAGCTGGGCGCGCCACCTCCAGACCGGGCGTCCGGTGCGCAGCGTTCCGCGAGCGACGACGCGAGAGATTGATATGTGCGCGCGCTGCCACGCGCGGCGGGGCCAGCTCACGGACGAGGTCACGGCCGAGAATTCGCTCCACGACGGCTTCCGCGTCTCCCTCCTGGAGCCCGGCCTGTACCACCCCGACGGCCAGATGCGAGACGAGGTCTATAACTACGGCTCCTTCCTGCAGAGCCGCATGTACGCGGCCGGCATGACGTGCAGCGACTGCCACGACCCGCACACCGGGAAGTCCGGCCCGCCGGACGACGCCCTCTGCGTGCAGTGTCATGACGGGACGAAGTACCAGGCGGCGGAGCACCACTTCCACCACCCCGACTCGCCGGGAGCCCGCTGCGCCGGCTGCCACATGCCGACCGTCACCTACATGGTGGTCGATCCCCGCCACGACCACTCCTTCCGCACCCCGCGGCCCGATCTCTCAGTGAAACTGGGCACGCCGAACGCCTGCGCGGGCTGCCACGACGACCGTCCGGCCCGCTGGGCGGCGGATGCGATCGCCAGGCATCACCCCAATCCCACGCCGGCGTTCCAGACTTTCGGCGAGTCCTTCGCGGCCCTGGATCGCGGCGCGCCGAGCGCGACCGCCGCCGCGGCCGCGGTCGCCGCGGACGCCTCGCAACCGGCCATCGTGCGCGCGAGCGCCTGGCAGCGGCTGGCGGGCCGCGCGGGAGCCATCGACGCGATCAGCGCCGCGGCCGTCACGCGGGATCCGAGCCCGCTCGTCCGCCGGGCGGCGGCGGAGGCTCTCTCGGTCGCCGACCCGGCCACGCGCGCCCGGTTGCTCGCGCCGCTCCTCTCGGATCCGGAGCTCAGCGTCCGCCTGGAGGTCGTGCATGCCCTCGCCGACGTGCCCTCGGGGCTGCTCCCGGCGCAGCCCATGGCGCGCGCGGTGGCGGACTTCGTAAAGGTGATGCGCTTCAATGCCGACCAGCCGGAATCGCTCGTCTCTCTCGGCACCTTTCATGCGCGGCGAGGCGACCCGGAGGCAGCGCTGGACTCGTTCCGCGAGGCACTGGACGTCGACCCGGCCTGGCTCCCCGCCTACGTCAATCTGGCCGACCTGCACCGCGCCCGGGGCGACGAGCCGCAAGTCGAAAAGGTGCTCCGGCAGGCCCTGGGGATCGCGGGGTCGAGCGGCGCCGCGCATCACGCCCTGGGCCTGGCCCTTGTCCGGCAGGGGCGTCGGAAGGAGGCACTCCAATTTCTGGCGGAAGCGTCCCGCCGCGAGCCGGCCAACCCCCGCTTCGCCTTCGTCTACGCCGTCGCCCTCCACGACGCCGGGGAGGCGGCCGGCGCCGTGCGCGAGCTCCGGCGGGCGCTGGCGCTCCACCCCGACGATCCGGATCTCAAGGCCACGCTCGCCGCCTACGCACGGGAGCGACCCCGGTGATGGGCGCTGGTCCGGTCGAAGCGGCGGCTACCGCGTCCATGCATGGCAACTGCCGCCAGCCCGGGCGGCGCCGGCTCAAGGACAGGCGGCCGGAACGCTGCGGATCGTGCTAAGCAGGTTCTGCAACCTGAAGATTTTGAAGAGCTCGGCCCAGCTCGCGCCATCGGCCAGGAGGTCATTCACCTCCCAGCGATCACTGGAGAGGTCGTAGAGCTCCCTCGTCGCGGAACCGCTGTCGTAGTCCTTGATCACGAGCTTGTGCGTGCTGCTCCGGATCGCGACGATATCGGATGATTCGCCGTACTCGGTATACGCATACGTTCGGACCGAGGTCGCCGTGCCCTCGAGCAGGGGGACGAGGCTCACCGAATCGACGCCGCAGGTGGCGTCCGCGCCGGCGATCTCGGCGATGGTCGCGAACAGATCCACGGTCTGGGCGAGGGCGGTCTCCTGTCGACCGAGGCCCACGACGCGACCGGTCCCGCTGCCCGTCTCTCCCTCGTGCACGAGGGCGTATCCGTCGGCGATGATGAACGGGACGTTGACCCCTCCTTCGTAGACGCTGCCCTTGGCGTGATGATCAGCGAAATGTTGGGTCATCTCTTCAGGAGTTCCGTTGTCGCCGATGAAGATGATTGTCGTCCTCTCGAGCCGGGACGAATCGATCCGATCGAGGAGATCCTGGATGGAGAGGTCCATGCACTCGACCGTGGCCTTGTAGGACTCCCTCGCAAGGGAATCGTCTTTGTCCAGCTTCGCCCCTTCTTCGACCCAAGGACGGTAAAGATTGCACTCCTCGGGCGGCCCCTGCACCCACTCCTCGCCCGTGCCTGGAGCCCCGACAAAGTGGGAGGCGTTGAAGGCGACGGTGGCCATCCAGCGGCCGGACCTGGAATTGATCCAGTCGACGGCATCGTCAACGTTTTCCAAGGTGGCATAATTGCCGACGTCACCCTCTCCATGGCCTCTGGCGTAGGCATCTTCGGACGTATACACGGTATCTGTGACCTTGTACCACGCGAAGTAATCGTCGATGACGCCGGCAAGGCTGCCAGCGAAGCGGACCCAGCCTTGGTCGATGGGGTCAACGTCCGACCCCAGGTGCCACTTGCCGAAGAGGCCGCTCTTGTAGTCGACCTTGGAGAGGATCTCGGCGATCGTCGTCGCGTCCGCGCTCATGTTCTCGCTTACTCCCTCGGCGAAAGGATGATAGACGCCATTGTGAAAGGCATAGGTGCCCGTGTAGACCCCTGCGCGAGTGGGCGAGCACAGCGGGCTCGACCAGGCGTTGACGAACATCACGCCGGCGCCGGCGAGGGCGTCCAGGGTCTCCGTTCGGGGAGGATTGGTCGTGCCGATGGGGTTCGATGTTGCGTAGTAGTCCACGTACGTCGACACACTGTCGACTCCCACATCATCGGCGATGATTAGCAGGACGTTGCGGCGGCTGTCGGGAAGCATCAGAACTCCCGGAGGGCCGGAGTTCGGGTTCGCGGTCGCCACCTTGATGGCCCCCAGCACCGGGACCAGAGAGAGAACCAGCACGTATGTCCGGAGCCACTTGCCGTTCAGTTTCATGGCGCACCTCCTGTGCGATCAACGGGCGAGAATCGTCCGCGTCACCGCGGTAGATGCGCCGAAAGGATGTTTTCACGGGCTCCCAAGTCGGATTCATTCCCCCAACGGAAGGCCGGCGGGGCCGCCCCCACCTTGGGGCCGAGCGCAAACTCAAACCGGCCATTGCCGAGCCCGACACGTCGGGCTTCTCACGGGCCGCGACGGGTGAGACCACGAGGCCCATGGCCCCGTGGCTCGTGAGCGAGTCGGTGCTGGCGGCTCCGACTCCCTCATCTGCGTCCGGCCGGCCGAGGGACCATTCCCTCTGGCGGAGCGAATCGCCAGCCGCGTCGTTCCATGAATCCGTGAAATCGGCCCTGCCGCGCATCGAACTCGACTGACGCGATCGCAGATTCGCGCGTCCATCACACAGGAGGTAGGTCATGAGGAGCACAGACGGCAAGTGGCTGCGTGGGCTGGCGAGGACTTCACGTTCGGCGTTTCTGGGACTGCTTCTGATGCTGCCGGCGCCGCCGCTCACGGCCGACCCGAACACGTATCCGAACGTGTCGGAACCGTATGTTCCCGGCGGCGCCCCGTCGCACCGGCGAAACGTCCTGCTCCTCATCATGGACGACGTGGGAATCGACCAGGTCCGGCGCTACGTCGCCTACTACAACGGCACGACCTCGACGGGCGATGACCTGGATGTCGCGCCGCCGGAGACCACGACCGTCACGCGCCTCGCCCAGGCCGGCGTGACCTTCGTGAACGCCTGGTCCAGCCCCTCCTGCTCGCCGACCCGCGCGGGCGTGTTCACGGGGAACTTTGCCTTCAACGATAACGGGGTCTACATGGTGGGGGACGCGCTGAATCCGGCGTCCACGACGACCATCGCCGAAGTCCTCGCCGAGGCTGGCTACCAGAACGGCCTGTTCGGGAAGTGGCACCTGGGGGAGGCCCACCCGCCGGCCGAACACGGCTGGGACCGCTTCTACGGGTTCCTCGATGCCCTCGTCGGAGACTACTGGGACTGGGAAAAGGTCGAGACCGGGTTCCACGCCGATCTCGGCTGGTTCGACTGGACCGACAGCACGACGCTATCGGTCGACAAGTACATCACCTGGGAGAATGTGGAGGACGCGGTCGACTGGATCAACACCCGGACAGGGCCGTGGATGGCGACCGTCGCGTTCCACGCCGCACACAAGGTCACGGACGACAGCGGCGGCGTGGGGTACAAGGGCCAGAACCCGCCGGCGGGGTGTGGCCGTCCCGTCATGATCGAACCGTCGTCCTCGCCGACGGCGTTGGGCACGGCCACCAACCAGGCCATCTTCCGAGCCACCATCGAGTGCATGGATGACGAGATCGAGCACCTGTTGAACTGGATCGACGACGCGAAGCTGGAGCACACGACGATCATCCTGATCGGTGACAACGGCACGGACGGGGACTACACGGGGTTCGGGCCATTCCAGCAGTCGGGCGGGACCAACCGCGCCAAGGATTCGGTCTACGAGGGAGGCGTCAACGTCCCGTTCATCGTGGCCGACGGATACGCCCTCGTGCACGAGGGGCAGACCGGCACCGGAACCGGTCGCGTTCCGAGCCCGGGCCGCTTCGAGACCGCCCTCGTCCAGACCCTCGACATCTTTGCGACAGCCGCGGCCATCGCGGGCGCGAACGCCGGCTCCGGGGTCGACTCGGTCAGCCTGGTCCCGCTCCTCGAGCAGACAGCCACGGCGGTGCGCAGCGCCTCCTTCATGCAACGGACCGAATGCGGGGACAGGGCCGTGCGCGGCTCTCAATACAAGCTCGTCGTCAAGGAGGACGGCGCCCGGGAACTGTACAACCTGGCGAGGGATCGCTGGGAGCAGACCGACCTCCTGGCCGACGGCACGAGTTTCATGGAGTACTTGACGGTGTCGTCCCTGTGTCTGGCGATGTCCACGCTCACCGCCGGGATTTACGGCTGTACGGCCGCGCCGGCAGTCTGTCCGTGAGCGACGATCCTACCGGCCCGCGGCCGCGAGCCGACCGCGGGCCCGTTCTCGTTTGTGACCAGTCTCAGTCGAAGCGGAGTGCGCCGTTCTCGAGGGTCACCCTTACAGTGTCCATGGCATTCCCCCGCTCGACGACGAGGCGGGCAAGCGGCTGTCGCAGGTGGCGATCGACGGCGCGGCGGAGCTCCCGGGCGCCGAAGCGCGCTGGCTGTGCTTGCTCGATGAGCCACTCCTGCGACGCCTCATCGAGCAGGAACCGCAGGCCGCGGGGCGCGGCCAACCTCTCCAGCTCCTCCACCTGGCGCGCCAGGATTCGCTTGAGATCACCGGAGGTCAGAGGGCGGAAGAGGATGACTTCGTCGATGCGGTTGATCAGCTCCGGTCGGAAGTAGGGAGCGAGGGCCATGCGGAGATCCGGGGCAGGCGGGACGGCATCCTCCTCCAGGAATCCGACGTGCTTCTCGCGCGCGGGCCGGGGATCGATGTTGGACGTCAGGATGATGATCGCGTGCCGGAAGTCGGCCGCGGCGCCGCGTGAGCCGGTGATCAGCCCCTCATCGAACATCTGCAGGAACAGGTCGAAGACCTGAGGGTGGGCCTTCTCCACTTCGTCGAAGAGGATCACGCTGTGGGGAGCCGAACGAACGGCGCTCACCAGGCGCCCTTCCTTCTCGTGCCCGATGTATCCGGGTGGCGCTCCCAGGAGCCCCGCGACCGAGTGGGCCTCGGTGAACTCGGACATGTCGAACCGAATGAGGCGCTTCGCGTCGCCGAAGACCTGCGCCGCCAGCCCCCGTGCCAGCTCCGTCTTGCCGACCCCCGTCGGCCCGAGGAAGAGGAAGACGCCAGCCGGCCGCAGCGGATCACCGAGCCCCGCCCGCGCCGTGAGGACGGAGCGCGCCACCGCCGCCACGGCATGATCCTGGCCGATCACCCGTTTCCCCAGCTCCTCCTCGAGCCGCAGGAGGCGTCGCGCCTCCTCACCGGAGAGACGCTCCAGCGGTATTCCCGTCCAGTGCGCCACCGTCCTGGCCACATCCTCCGACATCACCTTCGAGCTGGTCACCTTGTCCGACGGCGCCGGCGCGTTCAGGCGGACCCGGGCGCAGGTCTGGTCGAGGGCGTCGATCGCCTTGTCGGGGAGCCGCCTCTGCGGCACATAGCGCACCGTCAGCTCCAGACATGCCTCGATCGCCTCCGGGACGACTTCGACGCCGTGAAAGACGGCTAGGGCGCCGACGACCCCCTCCAGCATCCTGCGGGCGTCGGCCGGGGCCGGCTCTTCGACGAAGATCTTTTCGAAGCGGCGCTCGAGGGCCGCATCCTGCTCGATCCACCGGTGGTAGTCCTCCCGGGTCGTCGCTCCGATGCAGCGGATCTCCCCGCGCGCCAGGCTCGGCTTGAGGATGTTGGAGGCGTCCATGGCGCCCCTGCTCCCGCCGGCCCCGACCAGTGTGTGGATCTCGTCGAGAAAGAGGATCAGGGCCGGGTCGCCCGACGCCTCCCGCACGACCTCCAGCAGGCGCTCCTCGAAATCGCCCCGGTAGCGGGTCCCGGCAACCAGCGAAGACATCGACAGCTCGATTAGGCGGGATCCCTTGAGCGGATCGGGGCAATCGTCGGAGGCCAGGCGCATCGCCAGCCCTTCCACGATGGCCGTCTTGCCGACTCCCGCCTCGCCGACCAGAACCGGGTTGCTCTTGCCCCGGCGCAGCAGGATCTGGGCGAGCTGATCGAGCTCGACCTCACGCCCGATCACCGGCGCCAGGGCTCCGGAGCAGGCTCGTGCCGTCAGGTCGCGCCCGAACCGGTTCAGGGTGGGCGGGCCGGCGGATCCAGGCTGGGTCGGCGGGGGCAGGATCGCTTCGTAAAGCTCGGCCACCCGGACCCCGGCGGCGCGCAGGTGCCGGACCGGGAGGCCGCCCGCCTCGTGCAGGATGGCCTCCAGGATGTGGCTCTCGTCGACCTGGGCCGCCCCCCGCCGGGCCGCCAGCGCTCCTGCGATCTTCAACACCTCCTGGCAGCGCGGCGTGATCAGGATCTCGGTGCCCCACGGCCGCTGCGGATACGTCGGCGCCGATTCCATCAGATCGGCCCACAGCCGCTCGACGTCCACGCCCTGACGGATGAGGGCCTGGGACAGCGGGCTGCTCGTCCCCTTGCCGAGGCCCACGAAGAGATGTTCGACACCCAGGTAGAACTGCTCGCGGCGGCCGCAGTCCGCCGCGGCGCCCGACATCAGGATCTGGGCCGATTGGGACAGGCGGGGGAGATCCATGGACGGCTGCTCAGGAGGGCAACAGTTCCAGGGTCGTGCGGCCGACGACGAAGACGGACCCGGCCCCGATCAGGGTCCGTCCCGAAATCCTCGCCTCACCAAGGAAGGTGCCGTTCGTCGAGCCGAGATCCTCGATCCAGAACTGGCCCTGGTCGGCGACGATGCGGGCGTGCTCCGTCGACACGGACGGGTCCAGGAGGAGGACTACGTCGTTGTGTTCGCCGCGTCCGATCGTCAGGGACGGCTTCCTGACCCGCCTCCTGTCCCCGTCCATCGGTCCGCCGACGATTTCGACCAGGATGCCTTCCGCCGGCCTCCCGCGATGGGCGGCCTGCCACGTCTTATCGACGTAGGTTCGGACCTTCGGCGCCCCTTTGCCAGGTCCTTTCTTCCCGGTGCGCAAGACGGCCTCCAGACTGAATCTGTGCTCTGTCCTCCAGGCGGAGAATGTGCCGGGATTATACCTTGCCCTCCCGCACGATGGAAGGTACCGGGGTCAGGCGAGGGCGTTCAAGACGCCGCGCGGCAGGTAGCCAAAGTGCTCCAGGTAGGCCGTTGTCACGGCGAAGTCTTTGAGGCGGTGCAGGTCGTCGCGGCCGTACTCTTCGGCGGTCTCGACCCGGATCAGGTGGTCCTCACCTTCAATCTGCACGCGAAATGTGATGCTCATGGTCGGTCCTCCCGATGCCGGCGTGACGTCGTCGCCTCTCGACTCCGTCTCCCGGCAGCGAGGATCGAGCCCCGGCCCGCCTGCTTTCACGCCCCGATCCCTGCGAAAGGTGCTGTATCGCCTCCGTCGCATTCGCTTGCCAGTCGGTGTGTGAAATCCGCCCTCCTGCGACTCCACCTCGAATGGCGCCGGAAAACCTCCGGCGTCCATCTCGAAGGGGGCCTGAAATGAACACGAGGAATAGCCAATGGCTGCGGGAAACAGCAAGGCGTTCGGCTGCGGTGACTCTCGGTCTGTTCCTGATGGTTCAGGCGACGCCGCTCACGGCTCTACAGGATCAGAGTCCGAATCCAGTGCCGGAGCCGAATCCGTCCGACCTGTGCCTTCAGTCTTACGGCTCGTCGAATCAACGCAATGTTTTGCTGATCATCATGGACGACGTGGGGGTGGATCAGATCCAGCGCTACGTCGACTACTACAGCACCGAGACCACGTCAACGACCGACGACATCGACGTCACGCCACCCGAGACCGATACGATCACGAGCCTCGCCGCGGCCGGGGTGACGTTCGTCAACGCCTGGTCCAGTCCCGCCTGCTCGATGACCCGGGCGGGCGTCTACACGGGCACCTACTCGTTCCGCAATGGCGTCCATGAGGTGGGGGACGACCTGGATCCGGCCACCACGACGACCATCGCCGAGGTCATCGCCGATGCAGGCTACACGAGCGGCCTGTTCGGGAAGTGGCACCTGGGGGAGGCGGACCTACCTACTGATAGCGGACACGGCTGGAATCAGTTCTATGGCTCCGTGGAAGGGCAGGTCGAGGACTACTACGAGTGGACCAAGACCGAGTCGACGATGCTCTCGATGGGCGTCCCGGTCACCGGAGAAACGACGGCCACCAACTACGCCACGTGGGAGAACGTCGATGACGCGATCGCCTGGATCAACGCTCGATCCGGGCCTTGGATGGCGACCGTAGCCTTCAACGCCGCGCACTGGGTGGAGGGACGGACCTTTGAGGGTCAGGTGCCACCCAGCGGATGCGGACCCCAAGTCTTGCTCCGTAAATTGCTGAATTCGGACGAGTGGCTCAAGTCGAACGACAAGACGGTCTACGAAGCGACGATCGGATGCCTGGACGATTCGCTGGCCGATCTGCTCGACTCGATCGACAGCTCCAAGCTCGAAGACACGACCATCATCCTGACCGGGGACAACGGTACCGAGTCGAGCAGCTCAATGGACAACACGGACTTCGAGCCGTTCGAGGACCGGGGCAAAGGGACCATCTACGAAGGCGGTGTCAACGTACCGTTCATCATCGCCGACGGGTACGCTTACCTGCACGAGGGGGAGACAGGCTGCGGCACCGGTCGCGTCGTCGATCCGGGACGCTACGAGACGGCCCTGGTCCAGACGCTCGACATCTTCGCGACCGTCGCTGACATCGCGGACGCGGACGGCAGCTCGGGCCTCGATTCCGTGAGCCTGGTGCCCTTGCTCGCAGCGACCTCCACCTCGGTCCGCGATGCCGTGTTCATGCAGAAAAGTGAGTGCGGAGACAGGGCTGTCAGAGGGTCAAACTTCAAACTCCTCGTCAAGGATGATGGCACCCAGGAGCTTTTCAACCTGCAAAGCGACCGTTGGGAGGAGAATGAGCTCCTCGTTGGCGGCAGGAGCTTTACAGAGAAAGTAACGGTCTCCAGCCTCTGCTCGAAAATGTCCACGCTGACGGGCGGGACCTACACCTGCACCAGCGAGCCGAAAACCTGCCCGTGAATCAGTGGCCGAGTCGCGAGACCCAGTCCGTGATCACCGTGATGGGTGACGCCGTCTCGCCCT
>Ga0247727_10003518_pt1 | contig 34547 bp, 42 predicted proteins | sample WisWelCaveWW1625_FD_202498 | JGI IMG/M metagenome (GOLD analysis project Ga0247727, IMG submission 202498) | Biofilm microbial communities from Wishing Well Cave, Virginia, United States - WW16-25 | ecosystem: Environmental > Aquatic > Deep subsurface > Groundwater > Cave microbial mat | place...
AGAGGACGCTTTAGATACGATACTTGAAAAATTTAAAATTAACGAATAAATATGCCATTAGATTTAAAACCCTTTGAAAAGCTGATCGAAGAAGGCTATATAAACAAGCAAAGTTATGACAATTTAATTATTTTGAATTATACAGATAAATGTGTCTATGATAAGAAATGGAATTGGCACACCATTTATTCACGAGGCCTTATTTTGGACAGTAAAACAGGCGACGTTTTAGCGCGGCCATTAAGCAAATTTTTCAATCTCTCCGAAGACGAATCTACTATGCTTAGAAATTTGCCTAAAGAACCTTATATTATTACGGAAAAAATTGACGGCAGTCTTGGAATAAGTTTCTGGCACAATAATAAACTAAGAATAGCAACCAGAGGTAGTTTTGAGTCAGAGCAAGCGAAAGAAGCTGTAAAAATACTATATAGCGGAAAATATGATATAAAAAGCATGGAAGAAAGTTTGGATAGAACTATAACAATGTGTTTAGAAATTCTCTATCCTGAGAATAGGATTGTTGTAAATTATAAAGGCCGGCGAGAATTGGTTTTAATAGCTGCCTTTGATCGGCATACTTGGGAAGAGCTTCCTAGAAATAGTGTAGAAGCTATGGCTAGACGGTACGGCTTTAGTTATGTAAAAGCAATAGATATGACTATAGAAGAAGCTATAGAAATGCAAAAAACACTTCCTCCTGACCAAGAAGGGTTTGTTGTGCATTGGCCGCACAATGGATTACGGGTAAAAATCAAGGGTCAGGAATACAGCAGGAGGCATAAATTACTGAGTCAGTTGTCTCCTATAAGCGTATGGGAAGTTATGAAGGACGGATCGGTGCCAGAAACTTATAAGAAAGAATTTCCAGACGACATTTTATCGACAGTACTAGAAATAGAAAACAAATTAATAGCTAAATACAAAGTTATTAAAACCGAAATAGAAGAAGAAATGAGTAGAGTACCTTATAAAATAAGCGGTCGAGAAGATAAAGAGAACAGAAAGAATGTAGGTTTATGGATAAAAGAACATGAAAAAACTTTAAAGCATGCTTCTGTAATATTTCCGTATTTGTTCAATAAACCAGAAGACGTAGATAAATATATAATGAGTCAGATAAGGCCTGACGCTAATGTTTTGGAGTAACTGTGGATAATGTCTTTAGAAGGCTTTCCGGCCGGGGTCGTTTGCCCCGGCTTCCTAACATAATAAAGTTAAATAATATAGAGGAGAGAGTTGAGCTTATGAAAAAACCGTATGAAATAATACAAGACGGAACGGCGATTAAATGTAATAAATGCGGGCGTATAAGTTACCACCCCGACGACATAAAAAATTTATACTGTGGTTTTTGTAGTAAATACCACAAACAGTTTACAAATACAAAAAATAGAAAGGCGAATTATGGAATTCACTAGACAAGAATTAATTTCATTAGTAGCAAGGGCTGAGGCATTAGCCGCTAAAGTTCCCAGTAAAACATGGAAAGCGGCTTATATGCAGCTTGCACAAGCTGCGGACTATTTAGACGCCATGACTGCCAGAGTTACTCTTCACCCTGATATAGAAAAAGAATTATTAAAATCTAAAGCACAAAAGAAAAGGCGTTGGTATAATTTTTTTAATAAGAATAAATAGGAGGTTCTTATGGAATATAACGACATGGTAAACGCTATTAAAAACGGAGTTAAGTACGACTACAGAGTTGAAATAATATACTCTGAGACAGGTCTGCCTAAAGCAGAAGCGCTTATCGAAAGTACATTAAACAAATACGGAAGTACTGGTTGGAAATTATTTAATATTTCATATAGAAACGCTTTGGCAATTATGGTATTTGAAAAGCCCAGAGCTGACGAAATTCTAAAACTATTACAAGAAGCTAAATAAAAGGTCAGAATGACAGTAGAACTAGACATACAAATAGCTACACAACTATTTGGACATAAAGTCGAATTGCGTTGCGGTTGGTATAATCCAGAAAACGGAGATTTCTATCCTAGCGCACCCGCTCAGAATTTACCTTCTGGTTCTGACGACTGGCTAGAAGACCGGTATTGTATAGTTGAAAACGAAGAAATCTTTTTTTGTGACCATTCTGCCAAAGGCGGATACCCGCCTGCTAAAATAACAGATATTACAAAGGACAATTATCATAATTATCTTATAGAAGGATCTGAATTAGTGCCGGGTTACTCTGAAGATATTGCAGCCGCATTTGAAGTAATAGAATGGCTGAATAAAAACGAATTATATTGGCGGTTAGAGGTAGATTGTATGGGTTATTGTATGACTATTAAAGACGACATTAAAACTATTATAGAATATGGTAAGAATATTCCAGAATTAATTTGCATAACTGCTTTAAAATATGTGAATACGTTATGACACCAGATCAAGTAGAAATGAATGAAACTGCTTTAGACGCGCTTTCTAATTTAATTTATGACTGCGATACTATACTAACAACCAAAGAGTCTATACAAGGGGGGTTTTCTCAGTGGTTAGAACAGAAACAGCGATTAGGCCCTATCCAAATAAAACAATTAATACTAACGCCCCCTCTTCCGCCTGCGCCGCATAAATGCGAAGTGTTTAACCAAAGTATAAATAATATGGATAATAGTACTACTCACAATTGCTATGCTGCACGTGACATATATTATACTTTATTAATATTATATAAGAGAGTTAAATAAATACTTGACAAATATGTGTAAATACGTTATAATTAGTATAAAAATAAATACCTATTTTAAAATTTTTTAATTGGAGGAAGTATGACCAAATTAATGTCCGAACGTGTTAGTGAGCGAAAATGTTCTAAACAAGACGCCATTAGGATATTAAGAGAAGCGAAAGAAACACTTCAAACTATGCAAGTTTCGTTTTTAACACTAGGCGAAATTTTGTATAAAATAATGCGTTTCGAATTATATAAGCATATTGGTTTTAGTGCTTTTAGTGAATATGTTACAATAGAACTAAATAGAATATCTGTGGAGCAAGCGATAAAATATGCTCGTATTCATGAAAAATACAGGGTTGTATTAGGAGTAGAACCACAACTATTATTAACTGTAGGGATTCACAAACTAAATATATTATTAGCAAGCGTAACGAAAGCCAATTGTTTAGGATTATTAGAAAAAGCTAGAATCAGCAAAGTATCTGAAGTAAAGACTGAGAAATATTCTGAACGTATATATACAAAAATAAGTTTTTGGAATACCAAAAAAGAAGCTGAAATAATAAAGAAGGCGTTTAATACAGCCACAAAACACTTAAACAAAAGGGTAACAAAAAATAGCGAATTTAAAGGTAAACAAATGTACCTAATAGCAGATCATTTTATTAAAACATTTAAAATTGTTAATGTATGAGCACGAGGGGATTTTAGATACCGCCAAAAATCTAAATAATAGTATACAACGTGTTTATACCAAAATTGTTCAATATGCTAAAACAAAAGGTCAACTCGTAACTTGTGTTGTATGCTCTTCTAAATTTTATGTTCCTAAAAGAGCCTTAGACGAACGTAAATATTGTAGCAAACAGTGTTGGGGAAAAGTTCTTGCAAGAACACAAAGAACAGGGGAGTACATTAAGTGTTTAACTTGTAGTAAATATTTTTATCGAATTGCATCTAATAAAATAAAAAAACATTGCAATGTTGTGTGTCGAAAACAATATACCAAACAGCGATTATTTAAACATACCTGTTTGACTTGTTACAAAGAATTTTACTTTTGGTCGCCCGTTCGTAAGTATTGTTCGCGAAAATGTTTTGGAAAAGGACGAAACAGATCGTTAACAACTTTTTGTTCTTCCTGTTATACAATTTTTAAGAGTCAATTGGCCCGGTATAAAAGAAGCAAAAGGTTGTTTTGTTCCAGAGTGTGTAAAAACGCTATGCAACGTAATAATAAAATAAAACAATTAAAAGCTGACGGTATTAGAATTGTAAAAATAAAGTCTTCTACACAGATCGTGATAAAATGCAGTGATTGTAAAAAGTCTTTTCAAACGAAATTTAAAAAAGGTAGTCGGAAATTTTGCAAACGCACGTGTTATGCGAATTATATTTTTGGTAAGACGCGCGAGATCCGAATTTGTTTAGTGTGTAAAGAAAAATTCTTAAGTTTAATTAATAAACAGCAAAAATATTGTAGTAGGATTTGTGTATCTATTAGTACGCACAGAAAAAAAATACAAAAATACTGTTTACGTTGTAATCAAATATTTTATGTGTCTATTTGTTATCAGAAACAAAAATATTGTAGTATGTATTGTGCTAGAATATCTAGAAAAGGTAGAAAATTGAAGCACACTAAACAATATTTGATTAATAAAGCACGGCAAAATCGCGTTACGCAACACGATAGTGAAAAGGACCGGTTAAACGCCGCTGGTTTATTTAAAAAATTACAACATGCGTTAAGTATTGTTGAGTCATAATAGGTCCAATACTTCACTGATTGAGTTACAAGTCTATAATAGCCGAGGAGAGACTTGAACTCTCAAAATCCTTTCGGATCGCCGGGTTCTAAGCCCGGTGCGTTTGCATTTCGCCACTCGGCCATAAGATTTATACCCATTTAGCCCATGTACTAAATTTAGTTCTAGGGCTAAATTTAGCCTATAGGCTAAATGAGTATAAAAGTGGGCAGTGCAGGACTTATACTTGCGTGTCTTTTAACTTATAAGCCAGAAGTCCCCTTCCTTTAGGTGGGAGATGAATTCGTTAGTCTAAAATTATTTGTATTGGGCGGTTTGCTTGTAAATTATATTGGTCGTCTAACATTGCTGCATTTACAAATTTTACACTGTCTTTTTCTACCATGCCTATACATTCGTGTATGTGCCCAAAAGCATGTAATTTCAAATGAGGTAATGTTTTAATTGTAGCTAATAAGTTTTTACAGCCTACCAGAGTACCTCTAGTTGTTTTGTCTAAAATACCAAACGGTGGACCATGCGTTATCAATATCTGAGTGTTCTTAGGTATCAAATTCCAGTGGTTCTGAATGTCTTCTCCTCTATGCCTATTAAAAGCCCAGTCTAAGAAAAACGGCGTAATTGCGGAACCATGTATTTTTAGCCCTTCTATTACAATACTAGTGTCGTTTAATAAAATAATACCTCTATTTTTACATTCGTCTGCACAAAAAGCCGGTTGTTGTTCAAATAACCAGTCATGGTTACCTGGCACAAAAATTTTATATTTATATGGTTGTTCGGCAAACCACGAAAGAAAGCCGGTAACTTCTGGTAATTTCCCACTCATAGTAGCGTCGCCGCAATGAATTAATAATTCACCACCAGGCATTAATAGTTTAGAATGCTGGTTATGAGTATCGGATATAATGTCTACTACTAATTTCATAATATATTCATTATATTTAAGAAAAAAAGTTTTATCTAAATTGCCGAGAAGACCCCGTCCTTCAGGGCGGGGATGAATCGGCTTGACTTTTCCATTATGATTCATATATACTATCTTTCGCAATGCGAAAAAGCTATAAATTCAGAATCTATCCCAACAAAACAGCTACCAAGACTCTCAACCAACAACTTGAGCTTTGTCGCAACTTGTATAATTGTGCTTTGGAACATCGAATAACTGCTTATAAAACAGCCAAAAAGACTATTAGCTATTACGATCAAGCTAATGAACTTGCAGAAATCAGAAAGGCATTTCCAGAATACAAAGATATATTCAGCCAATCCTTGCAGGAAGTCCTTAAACGACTTGATAAAGCATACAAAGCATTTTTCCGCAGAGTTAAAACTAAAGGTGAAAAGGCTGGGTTTCCTCGTTTTAACTTATAAGCCAGAAGTCCCCTTCCTTTAGGGCGGAGTAGTTCACTAAAAAGTGGTACCAATTTTGGAAGTAAACTATCTGTCCCCTAAAAAGGGGCAGGGTTTTCTGACGGTTTTGCTATAAACACAAACACCTCTCTAGTCCGACACCAGGTTTTAGCACAGCCCAACTGCGATCAGGCTTTAGGAAATGTCAATAAAAACCGCAACGGATTGAAAAACATTAATTGCCGGATATAATATACATATGGATTATGTGGCGGGGGGAATAGTTGTTTTATTTTTTGTGTATGTCTTTTATTTAGGAATCAAAGCGTTATATAAAAAACTATTAGATAAATTTGCGCCAGATCCATATACTAAATTAGAAGCTTCTATAGACTATTTATTAACGATTTCCGAATCTGGAATAAACGAATCGCAGGATCAGCAACAGCGAGACATATCTACTGGGCAATTAATCGGTATTTTATGTTTATTAGAAATAATAAACACACATTCAGACATAGAGTTAAACAGTGAAATAAGGGTCCGCGTAAAAGACCTTATAAAACAAATAACTAAAATAGCGCCTGATTTTGTCGCGTTGTTAAAATTGATTAAAAAGTAATTCCTCTTAATATAGCTTAGGGGGTGGAAATATGGAAGAGGACGAAATACTACACTGCAATAAGCACACATTTGTTTTTGCGCTATATATAAAAGGGTTTAAAGAACATAATCCATTGGATAAAGTTTGTATAAAATGTTTCTTTGTTGAAAAAAGTCCGTTCTTACCAGAAGAAGACCGAAGTTTTTACTGTTATTTTTATTATAAACAAGCAAAAAAAGACGAAACAGAGGATTTAAATTTAGGTGACGCTTTAACCGAAGAAAGCGACCCTTATTTTTAACTTATAAGCCAGAAGTCCCCTTCCTTTAGGTGGGGGATGAATGGCTGGAAATATCTTGCTTTTTGGTTAGAAGGATATATAACAACCAATTATGGAGTATAAATTCGATAAGACAGCTCATGCAGTATTTGCCTTGCACTATCATTTGATAATGTGCGTAAAATACAGAAAGAAAGTCTTTACGAATGAAAAGATTGTAAATAGACTTAAAGAAATTATCTTAAACATGTTGGAAAAGTTTGGGGTTAATATACTAAATCAAGAATGTGACAAGGATCATATTCATATACTGCTAACAACTACTCCAAAAGTTGAGTTCACGAAATATATAAATAGCTTAAAAGGGGTTTCAGCAAGATATTTACGAAAAGAATTTGATCTAAAGAAATATTTATGGGGGGACTCTTTTTGGAGTGATAGTTATTGCCTAATAACAACAGGACAGGTAACTTTGGATCAGCTAAAAAAATATGTTGAGAATCAAGGGAAATGTTAAGAACATATAAATATAGAGTTTATCCGACTAAAGATCAGGTACTTAAATTGGAATCAACGTTTGAATTATGCAGAAATCTATACAACGCCTCATTGCAACAAAGACGAGATGCTTACAAAAGTGTAAATCCTAGAAGCGTATTTTATAATCAACAGCAAAATGAACTACCAGAACTTAAAGCCGCATTCCCCGACTATAAAAATATACATTCATTAGTCCTGCAAGACGTGCTACACAGAACAGATAAAGCAATGAAAGGATTTTTCTTAAGATTAAAAACTAAAAATAGTAAAGCAGGTTACCCACGATATAAAAGTTACGGCAGGTATGATTCGATAACCTATAGCCAATCTGGATTTGAAATATTACAAAGTAACAAAAAACGAACCTATGTAGCACTATCTAAGATAGGCAATATCAAAATAGTTTATCACCGAGAAATACCAGCAGTGGCAAATATAAAAACCTGTATAGTGAAAAGAGACGGCAAGAAATGGTTTGTTTGCTTTGCTATAGAAACAAACATTATTACCAAACCAGTAAAGATAAAAACAGAAGTCGGGATAGATATGGGGCTGACTTCATTTTTGGCTACATCGGATAATAGGCTAATACCTAACCCTAGAATACTAAGGGAATCAGAAAATAAATTAGCGATAGAACAGCGTAAACTAGCCAAGAAGAAAAAAGGCGGTAAGAACAGGCTGAAGCAAACACAGAAAGTTAGAAACGTACATACAAAAATATTCAATCAACGAAACGATTTTCAACATAAAGTTTCGAGGAAGTTAGTTAACGAATATGACTTTATAGCCCATGAAGATTTGAATATAAAAGGAATGGTAAAGAATCATTGTCTTGCAAAGTCGATAAGCGATGTAGGCTGGGGAAAGTTTATTTCTATGGTGCGGTACAAAGCGGAAGAAGCTGGTAAGGTAACTGTAGCAGTAAATCCTAAGAACACATCGCAGGAATGTTTTGGTTGCGGTAAATTAGTTCCTAAAACTTTGCAAGACAGAATACATAAATGTCCTTATTGTGGGTTGACCTTAGACAGAGACGTCAACTCTGCTAAAGTAATTTTGAGTAGAGGCAAGGAACTTGCCCTACATAATAAACGCTTGGGGAGAAACTATAAGGCAAAAATAGTTTCTATGAACCAAGAAGCCCCGTCCTTTAGGGCGGAGTAGTTCACGACAGCTTTAAAACTTTAGAAAACAATTCTGATTTTAAAACTACTGCTGCATGTGTGTTTGTGTTTGTTACTGTTGGTATATAATTTGTTTGTGGCAATATAAACACACCAACGGTCTTTGCCAGAGAAATTATAACAGGCGCAAACGCGGAAGGCGTTGTTCCTGATACTTGAGGTTTATTCAACGTAGGTGCATTTAATGACGTAACTCTGTCTGACGTTAATATATCAGGAGTTGTCTGCTGTATATTAGAAGTGTCTAGCTTTAAGACAACATTCTGAAACCCTTTGGTAATATCTAATAGTTGTCCGTCTGTAAAGAATGTTGCACCATAACCTCTAAAACCAGTTTTTCCGTCAATAGTTATTTTGCGGCTATTGTTATAGTTCGCATATAACTTAGTCCAGTTTATAGGCGCATTTGACATAGTTTATAAAGTATAGAGGTCTATACTCTCTAATTAGCTAAAAAGTAATACAGGAACCAGTATTTGAACTGGTTCCTGTGTTTTTTAATTGGAGGGTCTAAATTCTCTACTAACGAGCTGGATACATTGCTCTCATTATTTGAGAGAGTGTTTCCATATTGTCTTTAGGCACGTAGGTGATCTGAACTCTTCCACCGGTCGTAGCTTCTGTAATAGTGACAGTGACTCCGTCTGTTCCAAGAGAAACTGTGGGCACAAAAGCAGCGCCGTCTGCGGCTGGGTTTAGCCTTCTTGCGCCTACTATTTTTGACGCTTTTTGGGATAATGTAACTGTTGCACCTGCGCCAACACCAGCAAACTCTTCAGAACGTTCTAGTACTTTTAGAACGTTTGACCTCAAATCGCGCCAATCCTTTGTAGAATCGACTAACGAAAGAGTTCTGTTAGTTTTACTATTAGGCACCGCGAGTTCTTCGAGTATACCCTCGTTAGAAAGTACCGTGACATTTCTAGAAATACCGTTCGACATTTTAATATCTCCTAAAATTAAAATTAAATACTAATATAAGAGCTTTACACATTGCAAGCTCCAATTAAATCTCTATATTCTATTATTTTAGTTGCATTTGACGTTTGGTGCGGACAAACTTTACTGCCTCTTTTTGCCATATTACAATTATAACATAGTATTTGAAATCCTTCGGGATAGTTATTTTTATATACCCAATCCGAAAGACTAGAAATACCTGTATTTTTCCAAAGTTCCCCCTATTACTTCTCTAAAAACATTTATACCACAAATTAATTTGTCTGTCAATATATAGACAGCCGCCTATAATCTAAAATTATAAGCGGCTTTGTTTTAACAAGGAGAATGCGCGCTACTGCGCTCTCTATAAAATTATTGAACATAGGTTTTTTCTTTTTTTGTTGTACAAACACACATACAAGTAAAACATAAAGTTTTGCCGCACTTTTCACAAATTCCGGATCTCGTACTAGTAAAACAAGAATGACAATACCAAGAACCACATGTTTTACATTGATACTCTGCGTGAGTATACCGACAAACCATACAGCCGCTTTTACTCTTTGTCATAATAATACACCAAAATTAAATTATTGCTTCGTCAGTTTTAATCTGACTTATAATATCATTCCACTGCTGTTGTACTGTTTTAGTGCCGACAATAGTAACTTCAAATTGACGAATTAATTGTCCGTTAGTGCAATTAATAATACTGCCAGTAGTATTATCAAATAGACTATATTCGCCTACGATTTTATTTAATGTTTCATTGCCAATTATAACACCATTTGCGTTGTTGTATGGTGCATTGTACATAAATATACTTACATATCTTATTTGTTTTGCCATAACATACTCCTATACAAAAGCAAAGGCACGCCTATTAACTTTAGCATTAGTATTAGTCCCGCTAGAAATAGCTCTAATAGTGTAAACATGACTTCCAGACGGACTTGAATCAACCCAATGTATTGTTACAGTATGGTCATTATCCGCTGTATCTAATCTATATAACCACCTATCGGTCGAACTCAATTCTGTGCCGTCTCTAAATAATCTTAAATCTACTGTTCTTGCGCCCCCACTCGCGTTTTCAAATTCTAACGTTGCCATTACAAATACTGCTATACCTCCAGTACTCAACGACGGTAATGTTAATAAAATATCTGGTGTTGTATCTGATAATGTAACAGTAGTTGTCTGTTTATCTGTAGCTACGTCTCCACTAGTAAATGGTGCGACTGTTACCAAAGTACCGTCTGGTTTTCTGACTATAATTGAATTACTTGTTTCATACACAAATATACCATCTACAGGGTTAGCGCTAGGAATCGAATTAGCTCTTCTTAAATTAATGACGCCAGACCCCCCACCAAACGTTGGTGCGAAAGTACTAAAATTAAATGCTATATTACCTGTTTGCTGTTCAACTATAAACATTCTAAGAAAACTGCTGAAATTTGTTCCGTTATTTTGGTCTATGTCAAACCCGTCACCTGCGATTTTTCCCAATCGCCAATGTGAAATACTTTCACTACCGTTTAAATCTCTGAATTTTAATTGCGGTGTTACAGCGGAAGTAATTCTAACCAAATTTAAGAAATCAAACCTATCGGACGGATTAACATTAAACCCTACCTGTGCTGCGTCTATTCGATAAAATCCGTCTGTAGCCCTATTTCGACCCCCAGACGGGCCAATAGAAAACTTTGTACTGCCGCCGCCTATTACTAGTTTATCTCTCAACGGTATAAAATTAATTATAGTCATATTAAACGTAAACTGTTAAACGGCTATTGCCTACTCTATTAATTGTTGCCGCGCCAGCTATAGCTCTAACACTATAAACATGGCTACCTGTTGCTGTTGTATCGGCCCAAATAAAAGTCATACTTATATTATCATCTGTTGATTCCACTCTATGGATAAACCTATCTGTAGTAGATAATTCAGTGCCGTCTCTAAATAATTTAACTGTTACAAAACTATCCCCTGTCGTTGTTTTGTCAAAAGTAATAGTTGATACAATTATAACGGGTTTGGCACTCGTAGCCAATGACGGCGCTGTTAATAATATCGTATCACTAGCAGTATCTATGGCTGTTGTAGTTGTAGATTGTACGGTTTGAATTGCTGTCTTTTTATTTCCTCCTGCAGTTGTTATAGTTGTAACTGTACCGCTGGGATTTCTAGCCTTCCAATCGTTACTTTCCACATAAGAAATAAACCCGCTTGTTGGATTAGTTGCAGGCACTACAGCGGCATTCCGCATAAACAAAACAGCGTCGCCGCTAAAGGCAGGGTCTGTTGCGCTTTTACCATTTAACGCAGCCCGATTACTTGTTTTAACAATAAATGGAATAAACTTGCTGGAAAAATCACCGCCTGCGGCTGTGTTTGTCCAAAATTCAAAACTAGTGGAATTTAATAAAATAGACCACAATCCGCCCGCTGAAATAGATACTGCAACGTCTCTCATTTTAAATTGGACTAATGCGGCATTATTTGTTATTCTTATTAAATCACTAAAATAATTACCGATACCTAGCAAACCAGTTCCAGTATTCCAGCCTAAATGCGAAAAATTTATCCTATATCTACCGTCCGTAGACCTATTTACACCAAGAAATACTGGTATTGCAGGTAATATATTCAAAACGTCATTAGCCTTACCTAATGTCATTCTGTCCCTAAATGTATTTATTACTGCTGTCATATTATGCGAAAACAACTGCTCGGCTATTAGTAATTCTATTTAGACCAGTATTATCACCTAACGCCCTTATTGTATATACATGCGCCCCTGTTGGATTACTATCTACCCAAGACCAGCTTATTGTTATATTATCGTCCCCAGTTACCATTCTATGGTCATATCTATCTGTTGTATCTATTTCTGTACCGTCTCTAAATAATCTTAGACTAGGCATTCTTGCAGCACCTGCTGTATTTTCTAATTGTATACTGCATTTAATAACAGCCTTTCGCCCGCTTGTTGCAACAGACGGCAAAGTTAATAAAATTGTTGGTGTTACATTATCAATAGCGGTTGTGTTTGTATCTTGTACAGTCTGTACTTGTCCCGCACCCCCTATTCGGGGGGCTAAATTTGTTATAACACCATTTGTCGTTCTAACTTTAAACACAGTATCAGCAGGGTCTATATAAAATAATGCGCTAGACGTAGGATTACTAGACGGAATAGTTACAGCAATTCTTATAAATAATACACCCTCACCGCCGCCAAATGTTGGCACTGAAGTACTAGTATTATTAAACGCAACATTGCCTAAAGGCGTTAAAATAAACGAATTAAACTTAGTAGAAAAATCCGCACCTGCGGCCGTATTTTGCCATACTTCTAAAGTTCCTACTGTATTAATTAATTGAAACAATCCGCCAACTGTAGCCCCTATAGTACTATCATTAAATTGTAATCTAGGAGTAACTGTAGCGATTATTTTAAAAGTCTGGTCAAAATCGTGAGTATCGTCAGGGTCTCGACCAAAACCAATTCTAGTAGCATTGATACGCCACTTTCCAGCAAAGGGCGTTACTTCGGGTTTAATAGTTAATGCACTATTGCCTTTTCCTAAAACAATATGTTCTCTAAAACCACCTAATAATAATACTGGCATACTAAATCACTATCCCTATATTTTTTAGAACTTCCTGTTCTTTTATTTTTATTGTATTACAAATACTTGTTTTGCGGCTAAATGGCAGCGGTTCTTGATAATTCGTTACAATATTATTTACATCAACTAGTTCATATTTCATTATAGGCGCAGTATAAACAGGTAGATTAACGCCTAAGTTTATATTTAATCTAGCTAAAATTTCTTTGCGCACTTTAGCCCACATATAAATAACAGTACCTGCATCTTCTGAATTAAAATCACAATAAAAATTACCGCTGTAATTAACACTACTAACAGTCAAAGTATAATTCATTTGCCACTGTCCTGCACCGTCACCAAATCTAGTGTATTTATAAGTCAATAAAATACTTCCTTCAACAGGCAAAAAACTGCCTGTAATTTCTATGTTCCTAAAATCTCTGATATTGGTTAAAAATTGTATGTTGTCAGACATTCTTATTTTACCGGAAGTTGCACTATAAATTCATTATCTGTTGTATTCAAATCGTGTAGTATCTTAAATTGTCCTGTATTATCACCACCAGACGCTGCTGCTGTAGCTACAACGGCATCCACAATAAATTCTATTGTGTCGCCTTCTATAAAATCTGTGGCGGGAATATTTACAGCCACTACTTTAGTTACTAAATCAGTTGTTGCGTTACCGACGGTTGATTCAGTACTGCTCTGCGTAACTAATGTCGTGGTATTATTCTTTTTTACAGTTATATCAAATCGTAATCCATATTCATTAGTTGATACGTCTTGTACTTGGCCTCTAACATATACAATAGCATCACCAGCTAATCTTTTTCCGTCAGGCCATCTATATTGAAAAGTTTGAGTAGCTACTGTCTGCGGCGCGGTTGTAACTGTAAAAGTTGCGCCAGTAGTAGCTACAGTCGAAGTTACTCTAACTAATGTATCGTCCCTGATTAATCTACCTAATATGCCAGACGAATGGTCAATCGTCACAGCAACCAAGGGCCGGCTTGAGTCGGCGACTGATCCCATTAACCCCATTTGACACCTCCACATAAATTTTTGAACATTTTAGTCTGTTTTTGTAATACTTTAATACCAACTAATCCACGCGAGTTTAATTTAAGTAATTGTTTTATATTGTTAAAATCTTCTTCTGTTATTGAATTCTTTATTCCGTTTAACGCTTTATTTATATAGTTATTACAAATACGTAACATAATAGTTGCTTGCTCTTTTTTAATCTTTAAATAGGGTAAAACTGCTAGAAGTAAGATTTTAATATCCGGAATTTTGCTAATAAAAACTGTTGCACAGTTTTTATTATGATTTCTATTATATTGATAACCTTTTAATGTTGTCTGTATATGACCGTTAATTTGTTGTTGAACCCAGTCTATAGTAGGTTTATGTGTATTACATATCGCTACTTTTGTATTAAAAATATGCGCCTTTCCTAAATAGGCGTGTATACTCCCTTCACCGTCTATCAAACCCGCAAGATATGCCTTATCTGTTTCTGCCAATTTATCTAAAGTAAGCGTTGGAAACGGCTTAAAACTACCATAAGAATCAGTTCTTCGTTTAATATTATATTTTTTGAGTTTATTACAAATGGTACCTCCTGACACTTTGTATATTTGCCCTATTTCTTTTAACGATAGCCATTTATTCCAATACATATCATATAACTCTTCTTTTGTAAGATTTAAATTTAATGGTTTAGTATAGAGTTCTATATTATATTTTTTCATATAGTTTCGAATAGTTAATTCAGGAATTCCAGTATTTTTCTCAATCTCACATAATTTGTATTTGTATCTGGCGTCTGTTAGAAATTCTTTTGTAAGAATATTATTGTATTTCTGCGGAGGCCTTACTAAATTCATAATATATTTCCTATTAAATAGCGTCTTGCAATACCTTACCTTTTATTTTCATGTCGCCTTCTTTGGTAATAATACAAATTAAATCACCTTTTTGATTTTTAATGCCTAAGTCTTCACCAATTTCTGTTATTCGCATATCATTTAACATTCGTATATCGCCTGGATTTACCTCATTAGCATAAATTTGATTCCATCTATTTGCCGCAGTTCCAACACTGCCTTCGCCATTATTTGGCGGTATTATTTGTTTATTTTGGGTTATTCTTACTATTTCAGTTGCGCCTGCCCAAATATGAACATATTCATTAGTATTAGTTCCTATATGCTGATAGCCGATTCTTCCTCTAAACGCTGAATCTGTATCGCCGAAATTAATTTGTGCGTTACTTGTATTTCCTGATTGTAATTGGACTAAACATTCAGAGGCAGCTACACTAGAACGTACAAATTTTACTGTAGCGGACGGCGAAGATAATGGCGTTCCGTCTCTAGTTACTTCTAAAGCTACGCCCGCTTCAGGTTCTGCGTCTCGCCCGATCGACGTTCTTGCTTGTAATCTATTATGTCCTGTTATACCTTGTTGTCTTATAGCTATATTTGTTGTGCCGCCTACAGCATCGTCTAAATGCAGCAGCGTTAAAGTTGTAATGGTACCTGTATTAGTCGGTGCTGTTGCATGGAACATGCGCAAATCAGTAACAGTCCCCGCGGTTACAACCGCCTGCGCTTCAACAGAACGCATATTTGTAACAGTGCCGCCTACAATCTCAGGCTGTGTTATAATACCTCTTACTAGATTACAAGTTCTCAGTCCAACAGTCCCGTCAAATGTAGGTCTTGTAAAAAAGCCTGCTAAATTTATCGTATCAGAACCCGCGCCTAACCCCGAACTTACAATTTTTGGACTTGTCGCTATGCCTGCTGTTATTGCTAGTCCCATTGACAAAGTTACAGAATAATTCCATATCGGATTGCTTCTAATTCCTCGTAGGCTTGGTGTAGCTATATTTACGCTATTAACAATAGGTGACACTTCCACAGATACTTGTTCGGTATTAAAACTAAAAATACCGTCATTAAATTTACTTGTTTTTCCTAAGCTAACTTCCCCCGCGCCTAAATCTGTTGTTATATATCTAAAAGTGGAAGGGCTTAATATTGCCCTATCCGCAACAACGCTATTATTACTTAATCTAAAAATTAGGCTGCTGTCGACACTTGTTGCTGTAACGTCGTCTACTTTTGCGTCTATGTGTGCTATCGATGTAACACCGTCGCCGTTTTCAACAAATAAATTAAGGCGTGAACCTATGCCATTTGCGGCAACGCCTGTAGTAGTTCTAGTTAATCTTAATATTTCTTCAACCGTACTTGTAGAACCATAATCTTCTACTATTTCTAATAATTTCGTACCTTTTAAATCTAGTGTGGATTTAGCCCCTACTGTTGAAATCAGATCTAATACGGATACTCGTGGATTACCTGTTACTGTATCATGTGTTATTAGTCTAGTAGCCATAATATTTATTGGATACTGATTGGTAATTCATCAATCAATACCCTTATTTCACTCGTGCTAAACACAAATCCTATTCTTTGTAATTGTTCGCCACTTGTAGCGGTTGGTGTTAAAGTAATACCGCCGCCGCTTGCAACATAAACATTTTTTCCTCTGTCGCCAACAACAAACACATATCCGCCCGCTTTTTGTTCGGAAAAGGCTGGAATAAAACTAGCGTCAAGGACCGCTGCTTGTGTAGCGACTGCGCGGGCAGGCATGGTTGCAATTAAAGCTGCGTTAGATTTTTTCCACTTATTTGTAGCTGAATCAAGATAAATCGGATCGCCTTGTGTTAACGGCTCTCCTGCAATAACAGCATCTGCTGAAACTCTATCTTCATCCAATTGTCCGTGTGTGCCTGTATTAATATCAACTGTTGGCCCGCCTGGCGATCCCACGTCCGGTCTTCTCCAACCCATGTTTTATAACCCCCTAACATTTTAAATTATATTTAGTTTTTTAAATAACTTAATAAACAGAGCTTTTATCCACGTGTAGAAAGTCGTCTTTGTTATCGCTTTTTTATACGCATATTTTTTAAATACTATTCTTTCGTCTTTTTTTCTAAATTGTCTTGTATTTCGCATATTATGACGCCGCTATTCTATAAGGGACACTTATACCAATATCGGCCGTTAACTTTCCAAGCACAACTTCAACAATACCATACTGTTGTCTAATCTCAAATTCTTCTCCGCCTCTTAGTCTTATGTGGATCCACCACTCTTGTGGTACAGCGTTTAAATCTTTAGCCCGAATGGCGGCTACTAAATCTTTATCTATACTATCATTAGCAATCGCAACTTCATTAGGAATAAAACGTTCTCCGGTAGAACTGTCTATAATAGGAATTCGAACACCTTTAACGGCTATAGAAGTCCCTTGACGCTTTCTGAAGAAAGTAAAATTAGTATTACTGTCAGTTAAAGTGTCTTCGTCATAAAAACTGTAGCTAGTACTAGAATAATTAAGCGGCATGTATATCTCCGGTAATTAACACACTTAGAACGTTTTTAATAACAAACTCTTTACCGTATTTATCGGTTATCTTTATTTCACACTTTTTCATATCTTGAACTAATAAACTATTTTTTAGTTTAAGAGTTGTACAATCTTCTATAATAAGGCTATTCATACTAGTTTGGATCGGTAGGTACATTATTTTGTTTATGAGGGCAATTATCTTTTGTACCTTTCCCTCTATCACAATTAAAACATAATACTTGGTATCCACGGCGATAATTTAATCTTTGTTCTTTATTAGCGTATGGCATATTAATTCGCAATTCTTAAAACACGAAATCCTGTTCCACCCGAATCTGCCACACCCATAGAAACTCTTTGAACACTAAAAACGCCGCCAACATTTCTTCTGACTAATAAAGCAACTTCGCCGTCTGCGGGATTTTCAATTGTTAACGCTTCGACTAAAGCGCCACCTACTGATATGTGGCAAGTAAGTTTACTAGCAAATGTTGCTGACGCGGCGTCAGTTGCTATTGTCGAGATTTTAGCACCTTCTTTTAAAGTTCCAGCAGTTGTAGAATTTAGTATTAAATTTAAATTAACTCCTATATTATTTGCGCCCGCATTCCCATTTGCGCCGTTGACTTCGTGCACAACACTAAAACCAGAGGTTTCACCAGCAAACGTTGTGTCGCTAATTATGCTTGCGTTTTTATTAACTCCACCAGCCGTATAACTTGCAAATCCTTTAGTTTTGTCACCTATCCAAACTTCTTTAGTACTAAACAAATTAATATATTGATTACCGTCCACGGTATTTTGCATTATAACATTGCCGCCATTATTACTTATTTTAAAAGTTTTGCTTGCTGACGGGTCAAGCATTATAAGGTTGCTCGATATTGGACCTGTTATAATAAGTTCATTCGCTGCTCTTGTACTTTGTGGAAGAAGTAACGTACCAAAACTTGCGCTATACTGCCACGCTGTATTAAATGATGTAAAATTCCGTCCCGCCGCTGTATTGTAAATTAATGCTAAATCATTTGTATTAAAATATTCAAAGGCATACAATCCATTTGCGTCTATAGCGCCATTATCCCAAATTTGAATTCTGTTTGTTCCAGTAGCAGATTTCTTAATCGATAAATTATCTGTGATAAGAGTTTGTCTTATAGAAGCTAATCCATATAAAGTCGAAGCTGGGTCAAATTTGGCCATTTCATTTACATCATCAAACAAACTAACTGTTTGCTTATTAAATTCTAAAAAGGCTACTTCATTATCTAAACGTAATCTGATTGCATTGTTAGGTGAAGTTTGTCCTGTTTCTACTAATCTAAATTCAGGCGCCGCAGCTTCTATTGTGCCTGGACCTGAAATCCGATAAGAGGCTATTTGTACTGTCGCTGTTTGGTTTAAAATAGCGTCTGTTTCTATAACTGCGTCTACATCAACTTCTAAATCAAAATCTGTCGGAAATACTCCCACCGTGCGCCTTTTAACCACTCCAATTCTTATGACTTTATTAGGTGAAATGGGTTTTACATTAGTTAAAAAGCCCGCTGTTACTGATGACAAATAAAGCACGTCTCCGACCGCGATAGCTCCAGAGCCTACATTATTTTCAGGAATGGCTGATAAAATACCTTGAGCTATAATATTCCCGCTAGCGCTTGCTGTTATAGACGTATCAAAAACAAGCCCAACAAGACTATCTGAATTTGCTGCGCTATTTGCTTGCGCTAGTAAAACTTGATTGTCAGTAGTGTTTTTTCGAACAGCTTGACCTTTACTGATCGCACTGATTTCGGCGTTACTGTAACTAGTTAAAATTCGACCTAGCCGGTTATCGTTTCCTTGCGCAACAGTGTTAGCGCTTGAACCGTATAACGGTTCTACAGTAGCCCCAGACACTAGTTGTACACCGTTCTGAGGCGTTAATAAGCCTTGATTACCATTAGTAAGATCAAATCCTAATATTTTACTTACAGCCATATATCTCTTTTAAAATTTATCTATTATGGTATTGATATAACTTCACCTAAATCTACTTGTATTTGCGTAGTACTAAAAACAAATCCTACTCTTTGAATTTTTTGCCCTGACGCGGATGGAGGAGTTAACGTAACTCCGCCTGTAACACCAATAAAAACATTTTTATTTTTATCAGGTGCCGTGAATGTGTAGCCCGCAGCCTGCTGATCAGTAATAATATCAAACGTGCTGTTAGCTAAAACAGTTGTTTTAGCTACACCTCTGGCTGGAAGTGTAACAGCGGTATCTGCTCTGGAACGTCTCCATTTACTATCAGCGGCATCTAAAAACACTGGATCGCCTTGAGTTATATTCTCACCGGCTGTTTGTCCAGTAATTCCGGCGCCAATTCTTTCGGCCCCTAAAGTACCCGCGGTTTCAACATTAAGATCTACAAGTTCACCGCCCGGTCCAGAAGGATTAACTATTTGTACCGTACGTGTTAAACCCATAACCACCTCTAAAGAGCAATAATACGATAAGATACGTTTGGAGAGCCTTCGATTTTACCGGCCACAAAAGACCGTATACTATACGGTTTATCATATTCAAATACGTCCCCCGGTTTAAGTCTGGTTGCAAACCAATATTGATCTGGCGATCCAGCTTGTTTGAATTGCCAAGCTATTACTAAATCATTTGCACTATCGTTAATAACATTAAACTTATTAGGTTTAAAACTCAAACTCGAGGAATTATCAAGCATATCATATTTGCGGCCTCGAACAGTAATCGTAGAAAGGTCTCTTTTTAATACAAATATAAACTGAGTATTCGTATCCATGAAAGTACCTTCGTCATAAAAGCTATTGCTTGTAGCTTCTGCTACTATAGCCATATTTCCCCCTTAATTAAATGCAGTGTCGATTATCGACTACGTTATGCTGTTTTTGCTTTTGTATTCTGTCACGCCGTTATTCCTCATGGTCGTTAACGTATCTGTTAACGCCGGAACTGTGGGAAGAGCTACTTCAGCTTGAGAACAAGATATGGAATCATTAGGATATTCTGTACTAGAACAGCTACCAACATAAACCGCTCTTGACGGATTTCCGCTATTGTCAAAATAAACTATTAAGTAGTTCCCCTTATAACTATGTGTTTTAGGCATATGGTTTCCTCCTTCTCGAATTATAATTATAACATAAAAATATTATCTTTCAAGATACTATTCCTTCTTAGGTTCAGAACCCCCATCCATTTCTATAACTATTTTCTTCGCGTCTTCTAAACCTAAGTCTTTACGTAACCTTTTAACCATTTTCAGCTCTTCTGCAATAGGCCAAATTATATCGTCTTTAATTTCAACTGGTTGTTTTAAAGTCGAATTTGGATCTAAAGCAGATAATAATACCCAAAACGCCCCAACCCTGTCGTCGTCATGTAAATTAACGTCTACGTCTACTTTATTATATACTTTCTTACATGCGTCAGAGTTACATATTTCGTGGCCTTTTATAAGGTTTTCTACATTTCCGCACAGAGCGCATTTAGTAGGCTCTTTTAATTCGCCTGTTAGTCCAAAAATCGGCGCGCCGTTTCCATTAATGAAGCAATGTTTTTTCTTCAACACCTTACGTAAATCCGAAACCGAATCGTCTGCTAAAACTTTTTGGCTGTCTTCTTTATAAGGCGGGTGTTTTTGATTAGCACCTCCAAAAATAGAAGACAATTCAAATAGAATTCGTCCTTCTGTAATACTTAATTTGACTTGCATACTGGTTCCTCCTGTTAAAACAAAAAATATATTAAGCCTGTTTTGGTTGTACCTCCAAAACAGGACAAATTTCGAGGCGGCCTTTTAGCATATACATATCTTTTTCTAGTTGCTTCATTAGTGCGTCTATTTGATTTCTTTGAAGTTCGAGTTGATTATAGTAATTAACTCTTTCTTCAATGGCCTTTTGAGCGTCTATTAAGTTTTTAATATCAGTTAATAACATTAAATTCATAACCTAAAGACCCGTAATTCTATATATTGATATTCTGGTACCTGCATCTATAGTATCGGCGTCTACTGTAAGAGTTAGTCTTATTGCATTATTCATAGCCCCAATGACTGACCGCCCACCACTAACATTAGTAAAAACACCCGCTGGGGCACCAGTATTTAATTTTCCAGAAGCACTTGCAGAATAAATCATGGCTGAACTATCGCGCCTCGCATATACAAATAAATCAAACAGTGCAGGACCTAATCCGTCGATAATTGTAATAATCCATTGCCCAGCAGCACTAGTTGTTGAAGTTGCATTGCCCCATATAACTTGAGATTTATCATCTGCTCCACCCCCTGGCATAGTAGTTCCACCTGTTAGTGCATCTGATACAATTAAACGTAATTGTTTATTTGTGGCACCATTCGTTGCTTTAACCATGCCTGTTACATAATAAATTTGATCCGCGTCACCATTTAATTGTGGATTAATAGTACTTGTTATATTAGCAAATGTAAGACTTGCAGGGGCATAATCTCCTCTACCAAAATCAATAGAACCAACAGCAACGCCAACATTAACTGTTTCTATTAGTGCCATTCCACTTAATCTAGCCCTTAGTGCCATATATTCTCCTTAATTTAATTGAGCCCCAGAAAATTTATAATCCCCGTTTTGTTTTATTCGCATTATTTCGGTATCTGCTTTACTCTTTAATACCAAATCCTCGCCATCTTCTGTCCAGCGCATGCCGTTTGCATACCAAGAGTCGCCTTGAAAAATATTTACAGCGTGAACTTCAGTAACTTTTGAAGCCGCCGTTCCGACATTCACAGCATGAACTTCAGTAACTTTTGAAGCCGCCGTTCCGACATTCACAGCATGAACTTCTGACCATTTTGCTCCGCTTGCGCCTAAAGTTATTGAAGCTATGGAAATAAAAGCAGTACTGGCAATTCGAGCCATGCGTATATTATTCCGTAAGAAAACAGTATCGTGGTTACTTACTGTTCCCATTTCAACTGATTCTTCTGATGCGAAATGACGCGCTCTAAAATCAGCTTCTACATTTGGCGCTCCTACAGATTTAACCTTAACAGTGGGGTCTGCTTGGGACGTAACAATCGCTGTAAGTAAAGTATTAGCGCCGCCACTTAAATTTAATATAAATTTTTGTGTGTACGCATCAACTAAAGCATCGGTATTTGGACTTACCCCAATTTCCAAATCTTGTGTAGCAGAAGCTGCGCGTAGCCGCCAGTTTTTATTCGCCACGCCTGTTTCGAAATACATTTTGGGGGCGGTTGCTTGTAATAATAATGTATTATCGTTATCTGTTAATCCTGCCCCTAATAGTTTTAATTTTACGTCTCTTACTATTGCGTTGCCAATACTAACTTTATCTGCTGCTGTTGTTAATCTAACCGTAGTTCCGTCGTCAGTCCAACCAGCCGCTGTTGTACCTGTCGCTAATTGAATCCAAGATCCGCTCCTAAAATACATTAAATTATTGGTTGTATCGACTGCAATTCCACCATTAGTGTCGCCAGCCGTTGCGTCTGCAGGAGTTCCGGCGACGGTTGGTACAGCTAAAGTACCATTTGATCCAGGAGCAAAAGCAGCATATGCTGATGTAGTTGTTGTTACTAAATGTCTTACTAACGTAACTCCTGCTGACATACCTGTACTTCTAAGTTTTATTGCGTCCGTTGCACCTCCTACAACCCCTATACCTAAGAAATTTGCAACTGTATCATTATTAATCTGGAAATCAAATGCGTCAACAACTGGTTTATCTAATCTAAATAAGAATCCGTCACCTACTCTATCGACTACATGTAAATCGCGTTGAGGAGAAGTTGTTGCAATACCGACATTCCCTGTATCTGTGAATGTCATAACTCGTAATATAGTGTCGCCACTATTTACGGATAATTGCATTTCTGATTTTAGCGGATTCGGATTAGCGGCTGTGATTACGCAACGAATTAAGCCGATAAAATTAGTAGAACTAGACGGAGGTGTTCCAGTCATAAAGTCTAAATCTACAGCGTCTCCTATAACTTCGGAAGTTCTATTTATTTGTAAATGGGTTCGGTTACTTGCGTCTGATTCTAATGCCAATCCTTCTGTAGAAGCATTACCAGAATTAAATATCAGTGAAAGTCTGGATTTTAAAGAACCAGCTGTTTGTGTTATAGTGGATCTTAAACGACCTAAAAGGCCTGTATTAGTCAAGTCTCCTGTTCCTAAAGAAAAATCAGCGAATTTACCTACCGAAATTAGACTGTTATGAATAGCTATCGTAGCATCATCTGCACCTATTACGCCTAATCTTACACCAGAAGTACTTGCGCTATTAAAAGACGCCCGGCCGTCTTGTGTAAGCTCAAGTTTTTTACCTAAAGCAACATTAAAAACCATGCTTTCTGCTGTGTGCGCTATATCGTTAACATATTGCACAAAGCCGCGTTCTTGGTTGTCTTTATCACCAAAATAAACTATAGCATTACCGGCAGTGCCTGCTTGAATTCCAATCGCACAATGGTTTGAAGAAGTAGCAGTATTAGCTACAGTTAATAATCTTCCTGCTGTAGCAACAGAGGCAACTGAAGTTACGTCCACCGCAACAACAGTAAGCTTTGTTAACGCATTACCTGCAACAGCATTTCCTATTAAGACATCGTCTCCTCCAACTGTGAGCCTTACAATAGTGCCGTCGTCTGTCCAACCTCCCGCAGAAACCGCTAAGTCGCCTACATTAGCAACACTAACCCAACTGTTCCCTGCTCTGAATCTAAATCGATTGTTTGCAGTATCAATCGCTATTGCGCCGTCCTTATCACCTAATACAGCGTCTGTAATTGTCGCAGAAATTGGTATGACTAGAGTACCAGCTGAGCCTAGCATTAAAGTTGGGGCTACGTCGTTTGTGGTTACACGAATTGCTTTAGCTAATAATTCACCTTGTGTTCTTAATTTAACTCCAGTACCTCCCCCCACAGCATTAAATTTTAGAAAATTGCTTACTGTATCATTATCAATTTCTAGATCCCATGCTGTAAATGTGCTTCTTTCAAATCTTGTTATATTTGGATCGGTTGTAAACACATGAAATTTTCTTTGTGGATCTAATCGGCCTACAGCAAATCGATTTAAAATAAATGAATCTTGCGCAGTTGTCAGATTAACTTCTACACCGCCGCCTGCGTTTCTTAAATCAAACCCTGAATGTCCGCTACTATCAACAAAAAAATTATGGGCAATAATGGAATTATTGCGTTTAAAGAATACGAAATTTTCATTTGTATTTGCCGCTCCTATTACTTCCAATCTAATTAATGTATCAACATTACTTGCACCTATTAATAATCTATTAGCAATACCTATATTACCACTGTTTCTTATTCTTAATAAGTTGTCGCTTACACCATCTACACCAAGGCTAAAAAACGCGCCCGCGCCGTCTGAAGAAAGTGTAAAAATACCCGTCTGACCGCCTCTATCTAGTTTTAATAACGTTGGGCTAGTTCCAGCAATATGAACTTTATGTGACGGAGAAATGGTGCCTATACCTAAACTACCTCCTCCGACAGCGTTTATATACGAAGCACTATTAGCCGCAAATTTAGTGTCTATTACACTAGAGCTGTTAAATATTTGAATTTCACAATTATCTGCAAAAACGCCTACTATAGCTCTCGTAGCACCGCTAAAATTTTTTAATATATATTGGCCGTCGTCTTCTGCGTCTGCTTTAAAATCATGAACAGTAATCCCAGCCGTGTTTTTAAAGCCTAAAATAGTGGTATTAACCGCATTAGCTTTAATATCTAAATCTTGTTCTTGAACAAAAGTTTGTACCATATACTATACCTTTTTAATTATATCGCCATATGTTTCAATAGTTTGATCGGAATTAATTTTAAGTAAATTTTTCCCGTCTTTACTTTTAAGTACAAGCGAATCGCCGTCTTCTGTAAATCTCATACCATTAGCAAATATCTGGTCTCCGGTAAATATATTAACCGCATGAATTTCAGACCACCGTTTTGGTCCTGTAGCATTTCCTAATTTAATAGTGTTATCTTGTTCTGGTGTAATCTCAGTGCCTCCCAGATTAAATCTCATTCTATTATCACCGCTGGTCTTTATAACAAAGTCCGTACCTGTTGACGACCCTACGGAACATAAAGAAGAGGAAGCTTCAAGTTTGGCTCCGGCGGCTTGCGCATCTACAAACACAGCACAATTACCTGATCTAAAAACATGAAGTCTATCGACCAGCGACACGGGTAACACAGTTGTTCCTATATTAAATATTTCATTCAAATTGTCTATAGAGACTAAAGTATTTCCTGTGCTTGCTTTAATAAAGAAGGCTCTTGAAACACCTGATTTAGCTTTAATAGCAACAGTGCTTGCGTCTAAATCAGCAGACAATACGTCGCCCAGTCCTATTCTTTCGTCGTTTCGAACAAACAAAATAGAGGTCGTATTAGTATGTTCTCGTACGTCAAGTGCCGAGCCGCCAGAAATGCCTAACACACGAAGGCGGCTAATAGGATCGATTCCTACTCCAGTACCAATACCCGCCTTATCTGTAGCGGTAGTTAATCTAATGGTTGATATTCCGCTTTCGCGCGTCCAACCCGCGCCACCTTCTCGTTGCGTTAATAATGTGCCTGTAGTTCCTATACCTAATGTATTATCGTCTCTATTTGTAGGTACTGTTGTGTCAAAAGCCGTTATCGCGCCAGTTCCGTCAACAGTAATATTACATATTTTAATAATATCCGGGCCAGCTGCGTCGCCTATATCAGTAATTAAAAAACTTACAGTAGTTAGACCCGTGGTCGGCGCCGTTACGTCAAACGCCGCTTTTAATCGCAAACTAAACGTGCCCGCGCCCACACCACTAGCATCAATCGTAAAATTCGTTAATGACTTTACAGTCAAACTAAAGCCTACTGGCGCAACTGTTTCAACTATTGCGCTAGAGTACCCATTAGCGCCTATTAATATAGGTAAATCTCCTGCAACAGGCGCGGCCGGAATAAAGCCATGATATATTCCCTTTTTAAGCAATCCTGTAAATTTTGAATTTAATGCGTCTGAGGTAAAATCTTCTCTAAATCGAGCTTTTACTAAAGTGTTACTTAAGTTTATCGTTTTTTGTGTCGCCATAAATTAAAATACCATTTTATAAATAATAATTAAAACGCAATTGCTGTAATTCTAATCTCCCCGCCGCGCAAACCAATTGTTTGAGTACTGCCAGACCTTTTAACAAATATCTGATATTGATAAGTACCACTAGGTCTGTTCGTATCTAATATATGCATATTAACTGGCGGATAAATATTGGCACCTACACCAGAACTATCAACCCCTACACGTATTAAACCCGTGCCTACTGTGTTTAAATTTGTATCGGGTACTACATTAAATCCCCTAAATATAGTGAATTCTACATCACCAGGAACACCTGCACCAGTAGCTTGTACACCTGGTGTTGTAGCAATAATTAAAATATTGCTTGTCTTAGTTGTTACTATCGTAACTATAGCACCAATAGCAATAAGGGTATCTCCAATTGACGGGACCGTATTATTTGTAACAGCACTATTTGAAACAATAAAAGTATCAACATAACCCTTAGTTGCTAAGTCTGAAGAAACTGTCGGCACTGCTCCATTAGTACCTTTAAAACCCCCAAAATTTAATGGGGCTGTCATCGCCTGTGTTCCGTCTCTTAATAAAATTTGTTGCTTAGGCGTTGCATGAAGGTTTGAAGTTGCGTTGTCTGGTAACGTTAAAGGGCCGGCCATAGAATCGCCTAAAACATTTACTTTATTCACAAAACTCGCCCCGGCGCCTGTTAATGTTACTAAAGGTCCATTTGTATCGTCTCTGTTTGCCGCAGTCGTATCAACACCAGTAATCAAATTACCAGCTACTACAACTTTAGCTACTAAAACATCGCTTGCTAACGCCGTATCTGCCGTAACATTTAATACTGCGGCAGTTGTTGTTCCGCTTGGCGGAATTCCTGGGGTTATTGTATAAGTAGCGCGTAAAACAACATGCCACGTGCCATTATCGCTACCAGTACCTAGATTTAAATTACTTAATACGCTGGTTCTAACAGTAATATTAAATCTGTCAGTATTTACTAATTCTATTGTTGCGGCGTGGTCACCGTCCAAATGGGCGTTTACAGCGCCAGTAGCTCCACCCGCATAAGCCGCTGTTAGTGTTATTGTTAAATTCCCGCTTCCAGCTGGTGCTGTTTCTGTTACTGATGCGATAGTTGCGAAAGCGGAAATAGCATGTGATTCTGCTTTTATTTTTTGTCCTGGTGTTATATCAGAAAATTTAGCGCCTGTTGCCGTAACTGTAAGACCAACCCCAAAAGTAAACAACCCAGCTGGTTTATGAACAAATGCCAATTGACCACTACCCGCATTTATGGGTAAAAATCCACGATAAATTCCCTTAGGCACAATGCCAGTTAACTTATTGTTTAATTCTTTACTTGCATGCTGCGCATTAAATTCTACTTTAACCACATTGCTTGATAAATTAGTTGTAGCCATTTAATTTCCTCTATTCTTTAGGTAAACGTTTACCTGCAACTCTCAATTTAGAAAATTTACTTGTTTGCTCTTGTAAAGTATTATATCTATCAATAGATTTAAAATGGGAAGTAAAATCAACAGCAGTAGCCGGATTTAAATCTACTGTTACTTCTGTAACAGTTAAACTTATTTGAGCTAATCTAGGCTTACCATCAGGAAAAAAGCTTTTATATTCAACAGATAAGCCAGATACGTAACCTATAAATTTATCAGCCGTGTCACTTTTAGAATCAGCACTAAGAGCAGAAATGTTAGTCCCCGGTAAATGTATTTCTACTAGTACAGGATATAATAAAACTTGTCTCCTAGGATACGCAAATGCGCGTATTGCAGCCACCGCTGTCTCAACATCAACATTATATTTATTCCATTCTTTTAATCTAGCGCTTGTTCCGCCAGAGTCTGGATCCCACTGTTCCCGCACAAATTGTAAATTAAAATTAATAGAACGGTCTACACCACCGTGAAAAATAGCCACAGGATTTACAAACAGAAATATTGGTACAGTAGTAACTTTAGGATTAATACTGTCTCGAATTGAATCAGGAAAAAACTGGAAAAACAGTTCGGCTGTTTGCGGCGCGAGATCTGCGCCTTTGCTAAGAGTCACTAATTCTTTTGCGTCTTTAGTAATACCGGTAATATTTGTTATGGTCCCTATCGCTTCTAAAACAGGTTTTGCTAAACCACTTGTAATATTAGCGATATTTTGATTAAGCGCAGATGTTGCTTCTTTAATTGATCCGACTCTTAAATTTTTAACTTCTACTGGTACTGATTGAATTAAATTTCTTCCCATATTATATATTAAACCTTACGTTATGATTAAATGAAATAGTTCCGTCTTTAAACTGCGGCGGAAAAGTTCCATATGCCACCATATATGGCCGGCTATTATCCGGATTTGTAGGTTTTGCAAATAGTCCAACTTCACAAAAGGTTGGCGCATGTGCCGGGCTTCCAATACTATTAGCTTCTCCTATTGCTACAACAATATTAACTTTCACTTCGAAAAAAGTTCCGTTATCTGTTATCGTAATATTGGCGGTCGTTAAGTCTTTCTTAAAAATACCCATTTGCGTAACAGGAAAAAACGTAGCTTCGTTCACACCCCCGTCGTCTGCGCCAAAAGTATTTCCGTCTGCTTCGACAGTAGACCCAAGCACATTAAAACTCGGATCTTTAGGTTGTCTTACTCCTGATACTACTGTATATCCCCCCTCACCCATTATAAAGAAACCATTGTCAACGCCTGAAGTTGCTAAACCGAAATTAGTTATACCTAATAACGCATGTCCGCCAGTAACCTCTGGTCCAGATAACATTCTTGAAACCCACTGCCTGCCTAATTTAGTTAATATTGCCTTAACTTCGAACGCCATGTTTCCCCCTTATTATCTCACTAATATAACATACTAATTAAAAATCTTCAAGTCTAAGGTATATCATAAAATACTTGTATTCCACCGTCTAACGGAACACTGTCGGCAGGAACTACTTCCATATAATTATTAACATTAATAGTTGTCTCATAGTCTATATGTAATTCCATAGATACTGTTATAGGAATACTAATAGGCGTAAGAGTATCAAATATAATTTCAAATTCTTGAATTATTACATGTATTGGTTTTACTTCAATTACTCTGTTTATAAACTCTGTTGTTGAAGGAGCGTCAATAAAAACAGCCTTCCCCGGTGACGGGGCTAATTTAAGTTTAAGACGTGTTGTAGGACATTGCGTAAAGAATTTTCGGGTTATGTCTTTTTTACGTAATCTAAATGCCGTAGTATTAGTATTTGCTAAAGAAATGTCTCGTAATACTGTATCAACTAGCCCTTTTTTGGTTGTGGCGTTGTAAGTTAAAACTTTATAATCAAACGGGTCTGTTGCCCCAACTTTTATAAAATCTTTTCCAGGAACTAATGTTGGCGCAGTACTTGAATCAGGGGGCGGAAGGTTTCCAATAACTTCAAACTCTCTTGAAACGCCTATAAACTTAACCGTAAATATTTGAGGAATAGGACAAACCGACATTGGGTTTATTTCACACGTCCCAGATTCGCCCGCTGACGCGGGTTTTTCTAATGTAATAGTTATAGATCCGTCTTTTCCAACTGCTTTAAGCATTTTTCTGTATTTAACTACGTCTGCAGGAACTTGCGGATTTACGGGTAATATCTGTTTACGTATTCTTCTTCCTACTCCTGTAAAAATACGCATATGCGCTGTTCCTATTCCACCTAACCCTTTATATGGATTTGCTAACGTAATAGTGAAATTTCCACTTACGCCGTTTTTTGCTAAAATTGTATTTAATGTAGAATCTGAATCCGTACTTAGTTTTATTTTTTCCCCAATAATAACTTCTATTATAGACGTACCAGAACCTGCTTGAACAATATCTGAATCTTTTGTAAACGTATATTTACCAGACAGTTCTTGAAGTACTAATGAGGCAGGTGTTTGTCGTAATATACTTCCGGTTCCGCCCATTGCGGTAGTTAAATTTGCTGTAAAAGAATAAGTTCCCGCTAATGTGGCTGGAAGCGCGTCTGTAGTTCCAAAAAAATCGGACGCACAAGTTGATATGGCTGTTACATTGGACGCCGGTGTGCCTGTATATGCAGAGACTAATGTAATAGTTATACTGCCGTCTGATCCCGAAATGTTTTTAATTTTTGCAAATTTAGTATTATCATTATCAGCCAATCGTCTGATTTTTTGACCTACCGCCAACTCTAAAATTTTTGTTCCTGCGCCGCCTGTAATCGTAGTTGACGCAGCAAACGTATATAAGCCTGATAAAATGCGCCCCGACTCTTCATATTGTGAATATTTATCCGGGTTTAAATAATCTAAAGGAGCGGAATCGAAATCTATATCGTAGGTACCTGTGAGAAAAGTTAGGAAAAATGTTGGATCGTCTTCTGCTTTTAAAGTCGGATCGCCGCATGCCAACGCAAATAATCTAATTAATGTAACTTCCAACCCCTCTAACGCCCCCCGAATAATATAGCTTTTTTCTGTGCCTTTTGTTTTATACCAAAGTATTGCGTTTAATACATTACCTGTTCGTAATTCTTTTATTTTGGCGGTATCGTCAAATAATCCTATGTCTTTGGCTAATAAAGTAAGCATAGGAAATCTGGATTCCCTGATTATTTCTCTGAAACCTGTTGTACCCGTAGGCACAGGAAAAACTTGTATGTTGGATAAATCTTTGTTAACAATATTTACTTTGATTCTATTATCCGTAACAATGCTGTTTCCTGTAAGAAAATCTCCTGCTTTAATATCCGGAAATTCTTCTGGGACTGCGATAATTCTGTCTGAGCCACTTGTTACTAAAAATTTAAAAATTGTGCCTTTAACTTCTACGTCTTTAATTCCGGTTGTGAAAGGGTATGTTGTTGACAACTGGAAATATCTTTCATTAGTATTAATGCTTGTAATCGGCGCAACAAATTGCGGATCTGTATTTGTAGCTAAAACTTTAACTGTATCGCCTACAACCGCAGTAGACGGCAGCGTAGTAACTATATTTATCTGTGTTGAATTTTGAAATATAACCCCTGAAAATACTATTGAATCGTTAGGCTGCTCTTCTGCGTCTCTTATGTTTGGAAAGAAATCTAATTTTGTTCTAAACTCGTTATGAGTATTTGTTAAACCTCTTAAGAATTTTGCAAATAAGAAACCGGTTTTTTTATCTTCGTCTTTATAAACTTCCGGCAAATAATCAAGAAGGTGTATTTTGGCCCAGTTCGAGAACCCGTAGAGTTCCGTACCGTATCCAGACTCTTGCCCAAAACCTGAAAATGGCATTTATTATACCTGTTTAAAATACGAAACAAATAACATTGAACCGAGTAAGGGCGCAACATTCATATCAAATCTATTTTGAATTGCCCCCGGTTTTTCCACAAAATCAAACGACGCGCCTTTTTTACGGCGTATACCATTTATATATACTTCTAAAGTATTGTCGACATAGTTATTAGCTGTTGTAAAAATCAGATTAGTGCCATTTATCACGCCTGTTGGATCTTCTTGTCTTATATATCTAGACAAGAAATCGCTAATTGTTAAAGCCGTACCTCCTGTAGACGCTTCTAAAATATCAACGTCTACATCAGCGCCTAATACATTTCCATTTCTAAATATGATTTTTGTACTGGGGCCCGTTCCTCTGCGCACTGCTAAAACCAGCTTTTTCTGTAAAGAAGCCCTATCGCTCGAAAGTAACTTACTAACAACTTGCGGGTTAACCGTAATATTTGCTGTAAAATCTAACCCCCTAGAAAGGTCTATAGTTAGAATTTGCCCGTCATTCATAGCTATACCAGTTGGAAAATTAGCAGGCACCACATGTGAAAAACCCGTATTAAAATCAGAAATCTCTATAGGCGAAGTCCATGTTAATATATTTGTTGTCGTATTAAATCTAAACGTTCCGCCTTTCATTATAATAATATTTCTGTCAACAACTGCGGCAAATAAGTCAGCATCTAATCTGTCTTTAAACGCAACTTCGTCGTCGAACCAACTCTCTTGGCCGCGACGAGGAAACGGAAGCCTGAGAAACGAAGTAAAAGTCGGCATTTTACGCTCCTTTCGAAAGTAACAACACTTTAAAATATTCGATTTTTCGTTCTGTTACAAAAAGTTTATATAGCAGTAATTTAGTTAATTTCATAAAACTTATAAAAAGCTAATAACAATATTTTGCGCTTCTACTATTTGTTTCGCCCCTACTACTAAATCACCGCTACTGAACGTTGCGGGTGCTGGTGGCGTAACCGGGTTAGTAATCGAAATCTGAGAGAATAATACGTCTGTTTGACTTTCAACTATATCAAATAAATCTGATAAACGTAAACTCTCGCCAAATTTTAACACCAGTAAAAATTCTCGAACTGCGGAATCCACAGCCGCTGTAACAGCTGTTTGTGACGCCCCTTTTCTTATTCTAACTTTTATTGATAAATCAACAAGTATAATGCCGCCTGTTCCGTCTTTTACAAAAACTTGTACGGTAGCTTCTTTTTTTGTATTCAAAAACGTTTCGGTAGCGCTTATTAAATTAACAGACGGGGCTCTATATCTATTAAATTGATCTATAGTTAATAGAAAAACCTCTACTTCATTGGCGTGACAATTCGCCGGTATAGTATAAATAGCTTTGGCTTTAAACACAGCGCCAAAATCTGGATCAGTAAATGTTTCTGCTAATGCTGAATAATCTTCTTCTGTTACAGCTCTGTCTTGTGACTTAAATACCAGCGGTGCTTCGGCTTTCGCTTTCCCTAAATCAAAAAAAGCTGCGCCTCCTGTAGTAGCGTTGGATTGACTTATACTTAAATCCCCCACAGATTGAAAATTAACCACAATTGGAAATCTAAATTCAGTTATAGAATTTGCTGTTATATTTCCATTAAGGCCGCTAGTCGCTAAATATCTAACTAATATTTCAGAATTTTCTGCGGGAATGTTTCCCGACACACCGTCACCGAACCTTATTAATGCCGGAACCGACGCTAATTGCGCTTCAAAAACATTTGACTTTTCAAACAGTAAAAATACTGATTCTGTAAACGCCTGCGTATTAACAAATACTTGTACAGACTTATCTCCAGGGGCTTTACCTTCGGGAGTTGTAGTTAATTTAAATGTTTGATTGGGTTTCCCTGTTCCTAAAAATATTTGTTCTACTGTTTCACCTTCTTTAACACCGACCGCTATTGGGCCTATGTCTCCGATTTGCGCTGTAGTGGCATGTGGCGAAGGGGTAATTGTCGGGTATGCTGATTCTAAAGTCAATGTCGCAGACCCTGGCACGCTTGAAACCGCCGCTACAATTCTAATAAATTCAGTATCAATGCCAGACGTTCTTTTAATTACAGTTCTGTTTTCACCGTTGGGTCCAAAGAGTTGAATTCCATTAAGTGTTAATTTTCCATTCGAATCTGTTCCTGTTGCAGCGCCTGTTCCAGTAATCGTAGTAGAAGCGCTGGTAAATGTCCAAGTGCCTGTAATAGGTTCTATTTTTTTAAACGTAATTGTCTTATCTGTTTCAAAAATAAGCCCGCCAGTACTGGTTAATTGCGTTCCTGCCGGTATTGAAACTATAAATGACTTAGGCGTTTGTTGCGAAATGTTTAATGTTGTAGAAGCGGAGATTGCGCCAGTCATTTTAAAACCAATTAAGCGTGTAAGACGCACAACACTATTTCTTAAATTAGCGGTGTCTAAAAAGGACTCGCTGGCTTGCTTATCTAAATAAAAACTTAATGTATCGTGGGCAAAAGCAACTAGTTCGAGAAACATTATTCCGAGCTCACTCTCATTAAAATTGTTAAAAACTGAAGGGCCAAAGCGCTGCTTTAAGAAATTAGTTAGTTCAAGAACATAGGTATCAAAGTCTTTACCTATATATTGAGCTCTTATTAGGTTTTTTACTAATTCGGACCTTAGTTTACTCTCGGTAGCCATGTTTCCCCCTATTTATAACTATGTTATCTT
>Ga0247727_10003519_pt1 | contig 34545 bp, 25 predicted proteins | sample WisWelCaveWW1625_FD_202498 | JGI IMG/M metagenome (GOLD analysis project Ga0247727, IMG submission 202498) | Biofilm microbial communities from Wishing Well Cave, Virginia, United States - WW16-25 | ecosystem: Environmental > Aquatic > Deep subsurface > Groundwater > Cave microbial mat | place...
ACGAACCGAAACCAGAAACCAACGTCAGAAAATCAACAACGAAAGGCAAGACCATGACCGACAAAACACAAAAACACGTTCCGCAACCCCCAACAGGGTTCCGAAAAGCAGTTATCGGAGGTTCCCACCAGAAGCCCCCGAAGCCGGCCGTCCTCGATCACTACCGTCACCTGCGGGCCGCCGTGCCGGACCTGCCGATCATGCTTTACAACAACCCGGCCTCCAGCGGCTGCGTCGAGATCACGCCGGTGGAGATTGCGATGCTGGTCGAGGAAGGTGTCATCCAGATGGTGAAGAGCACGTTCGAGTCGATGGTGCCGGTGCACGACCTGGCGTACCTGGCCGGTGACCCTTCGCGCCTGCGCGTTTTCTATGGCAGCTTTTTGTCGGCCTACGAAGGGTTCGCCGCCGGCGCGCACGGCTGGATCAGCGGTGTATTGAACGTGACGGTGCGCGAGGCCAAGCAACTCTATCAAGCGATGGTGTTGGACAAGGACATGGCGACCGGTTTCAAACTGTGGATGCGCATCTTGCCGCTGGTGCACCTGTACACGCACAAACAAATCGGCGAGGTCAGCGACCTGGCGATCTATCGCAGCATTCTGGCGCATTGGGGCCGGCGGCGGACGTACTCGCGCCTGCCGGGTGCGCCGCTGACCGCCGAACAGGAGCGCAAACTCATCGCGCGATTACGGGCGACAGGATGGGATCACCGATGACTGCTTCGTCCGGCAGAGGTTGGAGGTCAGGAGCACCGGCTGGCCTTGGGTGATCAGGTGGATTCTATGGCATGACCGCCCGCTGGCGATTAGTGTTTCGGCGGCTCGATCAACTCGCCGTGGAACACGAGTTCGCCGAAACGCAGGTTGCCGACGGGCCAGCCGATGCCGCCGGTGCCGGGATTTTCGGGGGTCTTGTCGCCGATGAAACGGAACTTCGAGCCGACGAGTGGCTTGTCGAAGCGGTGCGTGTGAGTGACGCTGTCGGCGCTCAAGTACGCGCCATCTTCCCAGACGCCCTTGACCGGCTCCCAGACCTGCAGGATGGCATCCCTTATCCACGACTCGGGATGGGTTCGGATCTTCGGTAATCGTAAGGCCGGTGACGCTCATGGACGTATTCGGGGCTTCCACTTCCAGGGGATTTTGCTGACCCGGCCGGAATCCACGACGGAGACGGTGGTCCAGCTCATCCACGGCTTGAGCGGTGGATCGCCACGTCCGTCGGTCAGGAACTTCTGCGGGTTTGGAAGGCCCCGCGGTACGCGCATGAAGGTTTTCGCTGCTTCCGTCATTTTGCGTCTTTCGCCGTCGCGGCGGTCGTCTTGGCCGGCTGCTGACCACTGTAGATGAAGTCGTCAATGTACATCTTGATCGACTTCGAGGCCGAGGGGTTGCTGCCGGCGCGATTCAGCGTGCCCATCCCGAAGGCATCCACCATCACGCCGCTGTCGCGCGTGGTGGCGTCCAAGTCCACTGTGGCCGTCTTGTCATAACTGCCTCCGAAGATCCGGACACTCAAGCGGCCCCGGCCTGACGCCCCGCAGGGGTCGTAGTTGTACTCAAAGTTGTAGTCGCCGTTGGGCAGGCTCAGATGATCGTTCCCACGGGCCATGTCCTGCGCCGGCCACGCGACCAGCGTCCGCCACCTCACGGAGCCGTCGTTTTCCTCCATGAACTCGATGCCGACCAGCGAATTGTCCAGCGGGTCCGACGCCATGTGGCCAAGAATCCACTGGCCGTCGGCGTTGTTCTGGCCGAACACCGTCAGTTTACCGGAAGCCTGGATGGGCTCGTTCAGGCTCAACGAGTGTCCCAGCCGGACGTCGGCATAGTACGTCTTGGTCAGGACCCGGGCGATCGTTCCGCCGACCTCGCCCGCGGCCCCGTTGGCATGATGGGTGTCGCGGCTCCAGGCGAAGTGGTTTCCGTTTTCGTTGGCCGTCGCGTTAGGACCGACGTTGCCCAAACCCGCCCAGCCGGCCGGTTCGTCGGCCTCATCATCCGCGATCGTCACTAGCGCGCTGCCGGGAGAGCCGACAACATACCCGCTGCCGGCCGCCAAGGTCACGATGACGCTTTCGGACGGATCGAGAGCCGAGTCGTTGATGGGCTTGATCGCGATCGCCACCGACGACTTGCCAGCGGGGATCACGGCCGAGGCGCCGATGGCGGTGTAGTCCGATCCCGCGGCGGCGGTTCCGCTGACGGTGAAATCCACCTTCAGGTCGCCACTGGTTCCGGTTCGGCGGATGACGAACGAGCCTTGGTTCCCACCCGCCTCGGCCACGGTCCGGACGGCCGGAACCACGCTGACGACGGCCGTCCCGCCGCAAAGGTCCTTGATCTCCGAGGCCGTCAAGGCTGTCTCGTAGACACGGACGTCATCAACCAGCCCGTTGAAATGACGTCCGCCCGGGCCGCCAATGTGGAACAGGTCGCCGCCGGCCAGGGGCGTGCCGACGACGCAGGCCGTGCCTTCCTCGCGCCCGTTGACGTACAGCCGCATCATGCCGTTGTACGAGGCCACGGCAGCCACATGTGTCCAGGAGCCCGGAACGATGCGACTGCTGCCGGCAATGATCTCGCCTCGGCCTCCGAAGTTGCCGTAGTGCTCCAGCCGGCCGAAGTCGTTCACGCGAATTCCGCAGAAGATTGCATTCGGATTCGACGAGGAACCGCGCGAGATGATGTTTGCGCTGCCGCTCTCGATGGGCTTGATCCAGGCCGCAAGGGTATACGTCGTGGGATTGGCCTCGTAGCGAATCGCGACACAGCTCTTGCCGTCCAAGGCGACGGCCTGGCCGGCTGTGCCCGTTTCGTACTTGAGCGAGCCGCCCACCGCCTTGCCGGCATGCTGGTCGGCCGAATCCTCCAGGCTGTTTTGGAACTGCCAGTGGCCCTTGGGCGTGCGGGGAACGTCCCACCTGAACCGCCCCTCCTGCCGCCCGATTGTCTTGAGATTGTCCAGCCGCCACCGCGTGGCCTTGCCCCAGACGCAATCCTCGCCGTACGCGTACATCACGCCGGTGACCGGGTGCGTGAAACCGCCGATCGAGCCACCGTGGTCCATCCAGCCGTCGGACTTGCCGCTCTTGTAGCCGGTCCTGAACTTGGCGATCAGCAGGCCGTCGGTCGTCCACAGGAAGGCCCAGACCTCGCCGGCCGTGAAGTACAGGCCGCCGTCCGGTTCCGTCTCGTTGAAGGCCACCGCCGCATAGGTGTCCTCCAGCGTGGGCACCAGGCTCAATCGGTTGCCGTTGCGATCGTAGTGGGCGATCCAGTCGCCGCCGTTGACGCCGCCGCCGCCCACGCGTTCGGTGGTCATGCCGATGGCCCAGAAGTCGCCCTGTGACGTGACCTTCACTACGAGGGGCCAGAAGTTTTTGCCATCCCGGATGACGGGCGCAACGGCGACCCGGTTCGCCCAGTTGTACAGCGGATTGCCCTTGGCATCGAAACCTTCCAGCGGGATCTTGAAGATGGTTCCCTGGCTGTCGACGTTCCAGATATTTCCCTCATCGTCGATGGTCGGACCGCCATGGAGCCCGATGGGTTCGTGGGAGACGATCTCCCCGTTGGTCGGGTTGGGATTGCCGGCGTCCCAGTCGACCTGGCCGTTGCCGTTGGTGTCGGTCCAGTTGTAGCTCCACTCCTTCGGGCGCATCATCAGGTCCTTGCCGCGCCAGAGGGCGCCAACCCACGCCGCCTTCCGCGCACCCGATGGCTCCAGGACCATGACGTAGATGCTCCGACTGTCGACGGTGAAGATCAGTTCGCGGTCCACCTGGTTCTGTTTGTCCCGAATCTTCAGTCGTTTGGCCGTCCAGTTGTCCAGGCCCGGGCTGGGATAGTACCGGGCCACCATCCGCCACGTGCCGTCGCCGGCCCAGCCCTCGCGCGGTCCGCCCGTGTATTCGGGCTCCACTTCGAACTCGAAACGGTCCAGCGCCACTATGTGCCTGCCGTTGCTGCCGTAGCCGGATGTGTCGACGATCGAAGGGGCAAAAAGGCCGGTCCACGACTGCTGGAGCTTGCCGGCTGAGGCGCCCTCCGTGTGGAACCGCTGTAGGCGGTGGTCATCCATCACGCTCAAGATGCCGTCCTTGTCCACGGCGATGCCGGCCCAGTGGTTGAAATATAACTGGTCTTCGGCCAGCGGCCCGCCCTTGTGCTGGGAGCCCAGCGTCTTCAGTCCGGCCAAGGCCGGCTTGCCGCTGATGCTGTACTGGTGGATGTGACCGTGGCCGACTCCCATCTCCGAGACGAACAAATGCCCGTTGGATCCGCCGATGGCCACGCCGCAGGGATCCGCCAGGCCGTCGATGGTCGGACCGGCGGTGAATGCGCCGTCGTACTTCAGCCGGGTCACGCGGTCGCTGCTGTTGGCGATCCACACCGTGCCGGATTTTGAATCTGCGGACTCCACCGCGATGCCCAGCGGCTTGGCCAGGGGATGCTGGCCCAGCTTCTCGCCGGTGTTGCAGTCGTAAACCTCGATCCGGTTGAGCCGGTAGTTGCTCACCCAGACGCGCTGGCCGTCGGCGGCCAGACCCCAGGCGGCATGGTGCAGACGCGCCTGCTCGTTGCTGAACTCGTTGCCGTCAATGGCCCGCGCGTCGTACTTCACAGCCAGGTTGTCGATGCAGAACTCCCCGCCGGCCGTCAACGACCGTGCCCGGATCTGGAACCCGTCCGGCAGCTTGTGAGGCAGCAGATCAACCAGGGCGGAATGGTACTCGTCGTCCGCCCGGGCCACGGTCGCTTTGAAGAGCGTCACCCAGGTCGAACCGTTGTGGGCCTCGACGACGCAGGTGTCGTCGGCTGCGAAGCCCTTGGCCTTCCAATCGAAATTCAGTCGGGTGTGCGCGGCGCCCGTGGATCGCGTCGCGCGCGTCGCGACGCTGTCCTTGCCGGAAAGGCGGAGGTGATAGTGGCCGGCCCTGGGGACATCGGCCTTGGTTACCGAGGCGCCGCCGGAGAAGCTCCATGCCCCGCCAAAGCCCTCGCCGCCGCTGCCGTTGCCGCTCTCAAAACGGTCGAAGGCCCCCGTGTTGATGATGATCTTTGGCATGGACTCAGAGAACGGGGCCGGACTGCCATCGGAAGCCCAGTATCTTCTGAGGCTGTCCATACCGTCGGCCTCGGTGTGTTCGGTGGCGAAGACTTACTTGCCGTCGCTGGCGACGTTGATCTTCTCCCAGTCCCCTGCCTCCCAGACCAGTCCGCCGGCCTGCGTCAGCCGCTGGATTTCCGGGCCCTCGTCCATGGACGAGACGAGATACGTGTCGCCGCCAATGCTGGAGTGGTTCCAGCCGTAACGATTGCCGCCCTCGGCATCGCCCGAGCCCTGCCAGCCCGGGTCCTTGGTGAAATCGACCGTGCCGTCCTTGCCGCTGTAGCGGACGTCGTCCAGGGCCAGACGGGCCGTCTTCTTCGGGTCGTTGCTGCCGACGGTGCCGCCGTTGATCCCCACGCCGAACGCGTCGAACTGCGCCTTGGAGTCGCGCTGGTCGCCTTGCAGGGCAATTTCGAGCTTCTTGTCCAACACCACAAATCTCAGGGCAGCATCCAGCCCGCCTAGATCGCGTTGCGGGGTAACTTCGAGTTTCTTGTCTAAATTTCCCGAGTAGATGCGAACGGTCAGCCTGCCTTCCTGACCCTCATGGTTCGCGTTGCCCTCGTAGGCGGGGTCATAGGTGTATTCGAAGTTGTAGTAGCCCGTGTTTTGGTACAAGGTGATGCTTTCGGAACTCTCGCATCCGCCGCCGTCAGGCTTGTACATCCGCGCGGCGACCTTGATCATCCCGTCCACGTCTCCTTCCTTGAACTGCAGACCGATGAACTCGGTCGTCGCCCCGGACGAGAAATGCCCGAGGAAGAACGTGCCGTCCATTTCCGCGGCCTCCGACACCGAAAACATCCCCGAACCCTTGATGGTGTCGCCCAGCGTGAGCGGCCGGTCGAGCTCGGTATCGCCGAAGTAGCTCTCCTTGACGTTGCGCGCGAAGATTCCGCCAACATGCCCGATGACTCCGACCGGGTCGACGGCCACGCCTTTGAGCGTGTACGGGAAGTTGGCCAGGTGCTCGGGACTGAACAGTGAATCACCGACCCCACCCTGGTCCGTGACGCTCACCTGGCTGAAGACGGCTTTCTTGGTGTAGTCGCCTTCCCTGACCACGGTGCGGCCGAAGTAGTCCTTGCCGTCCCACGTCAGGGTTACTGTGCCGGCTTTCTGCGGACTCTGGGCGAGCAGCGTGCGGACGATCTGCCCGCTGGCGTCGTAGATCGCGGCACTGAGATGGCCGTCAAAGGGCATCGTGACGGTGCCGATTTGGCCGTTGGTCCCCACCGACTGGATGACCTGCGACGCGGCCGCCATTCCCGAAGCCGCCTGACAGGTGCGGCTCAGTCCAAGGCTGGACGCGAACCAAGGATCTTCAGCGAAAATGACAAGCACCAACACAACAGCCCCGATCGCCAGGATGGCCTTCTTCGATGTCGATGAACTCATTGTCATAACTGCCTGACAGGCCGTTGAAAAACGGCCTGCCAGAATCCTTGAATCCTAAAACTCATTGCACACAAGTTTGCCTCGTTAAGGTTTTATCGTAGTGGCGGGCGGCGGAGCAACCATCTCTCCGTGGAACACCAGTTCGGCCATGCGCAGATTGCCCACGGGCCAGCCCCAGCCGCCGGTGCCGGGGCTGTCGGGAGTTTTATCGCCGATGAAACGGAACTTCGATCCGACGAGTGGCTTCTCGAACCGATGCGTGTGCGTGACGGAATCAGCGCTCAAGTACGCGCCGTCTTCCCACACGCCCTTGACCGGCTCCCAGATTTGCAGGATCGCGTCTTTCATCCACGACTCGGGATGCGCGGGGTCTTCGACGATCGTGATGCCGGCCACGCGCATCGTCGCGTTGGGGGATTCGATTTCGAGCGGGACTTTGCTCACCCAACCGGAGTCAACGGAGGAAACCGTCGTCCATGACATCCACGGTTTGAGGGACGGCTCGGTATGCCCGTCGGTCAACAACTCCTGCGGGTTTTGCAGACCATTCGGCACGCGAATGACGGCTTTCGCTTGCACCAACAAATTCGGAGTCAACGGCGCGGACTCCTCCGTTTTGAACCATGGCGCGCGGACAGTGGTGACCGAGTCGGCAGCGGGTTGCTTGGCGAGGCGGTTGTCACCCTTGGGTCGGAGTCTGACCTGCCATTTCACCGCGCCGTCGGTGGTCATGCGCATGACGTCGCCGGTCCACGTGGCGACGAGCAGTTCGTTGTTCGTCAACCACTGCGCGACCGGGATCGCGCCGCAATCGCGCGTCAACAGCGGTTTGCTCTGATCGTCAAGGACGTAGAGCGTGCCCAGGTCGGTTGCCAGGACGAGTTTCTTGCCGTCGGGCGAAATCCGCACGTTGTGCAGGACCTCGTCGGGTTTGAACGACCACTGCGCCACGCCATCGGCGGCGTACCAGAACAACTCGCGCTCGGAGTTGAGTGCCAGAAAACGGCCATCGGCGGTGAGCACGACATCCTGCGTGAGCATGTGGATGCGGTTGATCAGTTTGCCGTCGCGAATGACGAACGTGTCGCTGAAGTCGGGTCGGTTGAACACGCCATCGGTGTCGGAGTACACCGCCAGCGTCCGACCATCCGCGCTGGCCGCGCCGCCCTGGAGCACGCCGGCGTTGTCGAGCGTGAGTTCCCAGAGTTTACGGCCGGTGGTCGCGTGATACGCGGTCGCGGTCATCTTGTGCAACGCAACCAACGTATCGTCGCCGAGCGCGACGAGGACAACCATCTTGCGCGTCGTCTTCGACCAATCCTCCGACCAGAGCGCTTTGCCGTTTCGCGACCAGACGATGAGGCCCATGTTGCCGGCGTTGGCAATCCAGTTGCCCTTCGGTGACACAACGAAGCTGTTGATGCGGTCAATCGGCTCTGAATAACTCGCCCATTTCGCTCCCCCTCGTTGTGGTGTGCCGAAGATGCCGAAGCGTCGTTCCGGCTTACCGGTTGAGCCGAGGTCGTAGAGGTGATAACCTTCGGGCGTCGCGAGATCGTAGCCTTGCAGGAAGAATCCCTTGCCCGCCGCGACCGGCCCGTACGCCCAATGATGGCCGACACTACCCTGCTGTTTCACCGCGCCGTCCGCAGAATTGATGACGTAGAAATTGTCGTCCCAGTTCATCGCGTTGATCAACGCGCTTGAACCATTCGCGCTGACAGCGACATCGCGCAAGTGCGGGCCGAAGAGTTGGTCCACCGTACCCCTCACCCTAACCCTCTCCCCCAAGGGGAGAGGGGACAATCCGGCTTCCTCTCCTCTCCGGGGGAGAGGATTGAGGTGAGGGGGAGCGCCGGAAACCCGGATATTCGCGCTCGCCTCCTTCCCGCTGATCAACTCCGTCGCTTCCAACGTCGCGGCTGTGGCCGGGAGAGTCAGCTTGCCGGTCGTGTTGGTCGGATACCATTCCTCGATGACCTCACCGGCTTCGTCCCGCAGCCGCATTTGCAGTGGGTAGCTCATCTTCGGGCCGGCAATTGTCACCTTCCACTGGGCCGACTTATCCACACTGAGTTTCACCGACTCAATCGGCTTCGGCACAACGGCAAACAACCGCACCGGCATCTGGCGCAAATCAGCCACCACCGCGGCCGGCTGTTGTTTCTGCGCGAACAACTCGTACACCGTCTGACCCTTGGCATTGAGGTCAATGGGCACGAGCTGGCCGATGCGATGACTGCAGAACAAGCCGACGCGCCACATCAGGCCCGGCTCCCAATCGGGCACGTCGTTGTTCAGCGCCCACACGAACCGGCCTTCGCCGTTGCGGCGTTCGGTGAGCAGAATTTCCGGGTTGTCCACGCCGGCGACGGGCGGAACGATTGACCCCAACGCTGTGACGAGCGCGGCGGCGTGTTTTTTGTAATAGTTCTGTGCCCGGTAATACGCCGAGTCGTCGTTCATCAAGTGCGGGTCTTTCTCCACGCGGTCGAACGTAACGTTCAGCGGCTTGAACTCGCTGACCAATTCCGTGCGGCACGTGCCGTCGTGGAACACCGCCACGCCGGCGGCTTGCGCTTGCTTCAACGCCTGCGCGAGCGGCGGGTCGAGTTCGACGCGTTGGCCGACGACGAGCACGGCTTTGAATTTCTTGAGCGTCTCGACGCTGACGTCTTCAGTGTGAACGAACGTGGCCGGGCGATGGGCGTAGTGGCAGGCGTTGTACACCTCGTACATACGCTCGAAGTAGCGGCCGCCGATCTGGCCCTCCCATTCGTCCAACCGCATCATGCGTGTCGAGACGACAATCGCGAGGTGATCGTTGGGTGCGAGCGTCGTCAACCACGGGCCGTACGCGCGGAGCAGCGCGCTGAGCGTGCGTTGCATCGTGATCGCGCCTTGCATGGTCGAACGCGCGTCGTTGTCGAAACCGGACCGACCGGGGAACACTCCCTCCCAGCCCGTGCCCACTGCTCCGCGAACGGCTTGTTGCAACATGGTCGGCAACGCCATGTTTCCCGTGCCGTCTTCATTCCAGATTTCACAGTGGCCAAACACGCGCTTGCCGGGGCGTTTGTAAAAATCGACGTTGTGATGCGTCGTGAACGGCATCTGAATCTGCTCGGCTTGGAGGAAACAATCGACCTCGCCCGCGTCTTTGAACGCGATGGACGGAATCACGCTGGGATGACGATACGGGCCGGGCACGGCGTTGACCTTACCCGGAGCGACTTCGTGGAGCGCGGCGGTCAGGTCTTTGTCGGCTTGCGGGACGAGGTTCACCCAGAGATCGGAGATGCGCTCAAGCTCCGCGTCCCACTGGCCGGTCTTGAGCGCCTTGTCGCGCGCCGCTTTCCAGTCGGCTTCCTTCACGCCGCCGTTGCGGAACGCATCATCGCGGTCGATCCACCAGTTGCAGGCCCAACTCCAACCGCGAAACGCCGGGAGGTCTTTGATCGCGACGGTGTTGGTCTGGAGTCCGGCTTTGGACTCTGCAAAGTGTCGGCGCGCCAACTTGCCGCCGGGATTGGGTACGCCCTCTTTCAAGAACGGCAGCATCGTGTCCATGTAAAACAGAATGCCGTGCTCCTCGATGCCGAACGCGCCGCGCGAGGCGATGAACTGCCGGTTGAAGTTCTCAATCTGCGCCTTCTCCGGCGCAACGCCGAGCGGATCTTTCTTCAGGCGCTCGGCGAGTTCATGTGAGCCGGCGGGCGGCCTGACGAGATCGAAGTTGCCCAGCCGATCCATGAACATGTTGATACCGGTCTTCTGCGCTTTCGCCAGCTGCACCGCGATGTCGGTGGGGGCGTCGAACAAGCTTCCCTCGCCCGGCGCGCGCACGTTGTCGCCGCCATGAATAACCTTGAAGGGCGAACGTTCGCGGAAGCCCGGCCCGATGACGAGATTCTGTGGCACAACGGTCAGGCCGGGGACGTCCGCCGTGAGCAGGTATTTGCCGGCTGGTAGTGTGTCCGCCGGTATCGTGAGAGACGGCGTGGACAAACTCACGTCTGTACTCCAAACGACGGAACTTCCCGTTCGAAGTTCAAGCTTCAGTTTGTCCGGTCCCGGCCCGCGCACGATGACCTTCACCGGAATCTCCTCGCCGCGGCCGTAATAGACCCGATTCAGCGGCGTGAGGATATTGACCGTGCCTTTGCTGCCGGCTTTCCGAATCTCGACCACCGCTTCGAGCCGGTATTCACCGTAGCCGGTACGCATCAGGTATAGCCCGGCCGCGTCCACCGGCGGCGTGATCTTGCCGTCCACAACCGGCAAATCGATCCACTCGGAATCGTTGTAACGGGCGATCCGCACCGGCCAGGCCGGCGTGATCTTTCGCGTGGGCGACTCCAACTTGATGGCAAACGGCATCGCCTGGCCGGCCGTCCAGACTTCGCCGGGGTATTCCATGCGCGCGTATTCCACGTCGGCGTGAATCACATGGCGCAGCTTGCCGGTCGCGCGGTCGTAGATCTGAAACATCTCGGTCTTGTGGTCGCGCTTGACGTAAATTGCGTCGCGCCCCAGCCGCAGCCGGGGATTTTCGCCTTTGAGATTGCCCATCTCGAGCGACAGCTTGCCGGTGGGTTGACTGTCCTTGTCGAAAACCTCAATCGTGTCCTGATTGGCCCGCAGGATGTAGAGATTGCCGTCGTCGTCCGCGTCGAAATCGCCCAGATAACCCTGCCATTGATCGCCGCTGATGCCGGGTTTGATGGTCCAAATCTTCCTTCCATCAAACCCGATCGCGTGAATGTCACCGGCCGGCGTGGCGACGTAAAATCGTTCCAACGACTCGACCACCCGCAGGCGCACGGTCGTGCCGGTGAAATTCTCGCCGATGCTGGCGATCGAATTCGTCCCCAGCATCTTGCCGTTGGCGGCGATTCTCACGATGCGATTGCGGAACTGGTCCATCGCATAAAAGTTTCCGCTCGGCCCGGTCTGCACGTCACACGGGGAGAGCCACAACGTCTGGTCGTTGCTGTAAAAGTCGCGGATCGAAGCCAACTCGTCGAACTGCGGCGTCAGCAACCGCACGCTCTGGCTCATGTGCGCGCTGGCCAATGCAATCACGCCGTTGGAGTTGACCGCGCTGGCGCAGTTGGCCCACCCGCCCTTGCCGCCGATCTTCCCCGTGCCGTCGGCATTCAACCGCAGCACATACGACCCACGCGCGAGGTACACATACCTGTCGCGCCCGACGGTCAACGAGTTGCCCGTCACCTCGAGGTCGGGACTCTCCCGCGAAATTAGTTTCTCGACTGTGACCGCCTGTGCGTTCGCACACGCCACGATGCAGCCGATCACCACCCAACTCGCAATTTGTTTCACGTCATGTTTCCTCATTTGAAAATATGGATCTACCGCTCTCAGCGAAAGTGCAGCCCGAACATCTTGGCGCGGCGGAGTTGAAAGCACACGATTACCGGCTGGCCCTGAAGGTTCAGGTTGTCCCGGCCTTTCCACGTCACCGGGATTTCCAAGCCATCCTTGCCCCAGATGATGTCGCAGTCGTTGAGGGTTCGGCCGGGGACGTCCGCCCCACCCAGGAGCTTGAGACCAACCTTAATGTATCCCGCCGGTTCGACTTCGGCATTGATGAACAGTTGCTCGCCGGCCGGTTGGATGCCGACGGTCGCGAACGAGCCCTCGTCGGGACATTCTAGCGCCACGAGCCGGCCTTTGGGCCAGATGGCGTACCCGCGGTGGGCTTCGACACGCGTGTGCAATTTGCGTTGGGCCACGGCGACGCGCGGATACTTGTGCGGAATCGGAGTGCCGATGTACGGCAAGGCCCAACGATTTTCCGGCAACTCCACCAGATAACCGCCGCCCATGAGGTGGCCACCGTCCCAAGTCCCGGGTTCTCCGGGCGATACGATCGGACGACCGCCGGGAACAGCCGACCACGTCCAACCGTCGTGACTGGAATACAGGCAAATGTCTTCGGTATCGTTCTCCTGCGTCCAGCGGACGGTGAACATCACCTGTTGGTCGCCCTCGCAGCCGGGCAACCAGGTCTGGAATTGCGCGTAACTTACATGCGAGGGCATCCAGTCCGCGCCGGTGGAGATGATCGCATCCGGATTTTCCCAGCGCCGGAAATCCTTGCTCGTGGATCGCGCAGAAGACCGCCGGTCAGTATATCCCCAGCGTTCCGGTGACTTAGGGGTCATGGTGTAGGTGCGGTGATAGCAGATGTATTGCTTGCGGTAGGGATCATACGCGACGCTGCCCCACAGGAGGTCCGTGAAGTGAATGAGCATCGGATCTTCCAGCAGCTTCCAGTGAATCCCGTCCGGCGAGATTGCCCCGGCCAATCCCCAGCCGCCTTTGCCCGTGCCGAAGCCCCATTTCTCGAAATGCTCCGGGTGCTCCTGCCGATACTTGGTGCATTGTTTCTCGTTGAAGCTTCCCCAATAAACCATCTTGTAGCGTTCGGCCGGATCACCGTAGTCGTCCACGAACACCCCCGGACAACACAGGTTGCGCACGTACGGCTCGTACGGGGTCATGATGATGTTGTTGTCCTTGCTGCCTTCGAATTCGAACAGGCGCAACTTGGGCTTCGTCCAGGTGAATCCGTCGTCGGACTCGGCGTAGCACACGTGCTGGTTGAACTGAAAAAACGGCTCGGTCGTCGGCTTCTTTTCCGGGTGGAACGCGTACCAGCACTTGTACCGGCCTTCATCGAAAACAATCGTCACCGGCGACGGCGAACCTTCCGGGTCCATGCCCAACGGATCGGTGAACTTGATCTTCGTGGGCTGTTGCGCCACCAACCGGATGCCGCGCGGGCTGTACGACACGTAGCGAATTCCAGCATCCAGGTATTTCTTGGGAGACAGATAGAATTCATCTTCGCTCGTCGCGATAACTCCACCACTCACACCCACCTCGTCGCAAGGCGGACGCATGATTCTTCCGTCCGCCCCGACCCACGACACGCCCGAAGCCCCGGAGGACATCTGGCTGCCGTGGAATCCGCCGATCCGAACGTATTGCCAACTGGTGAAATAAATATCGCGGATGGGATTGGAGTTCGGATTCATCACGGGTGGGCACTCTGCTGTATTCCTGAACAATGTCCAAGCCGGGACGAATACAAGAATCGGCAATACCGGTGCAAAAAGACGCGGACCAGCCGATCCCACATGGTCTTGTGCTCGCGCCGCGCATTCGACTAAAATGCCGACACATTCTTGGCTGCTGTCCCTCCAGTCCTGACGGTGCGTTCGTCGCCTCCGGCGCGGCGACTGTTGTTGCACCTCTTTTCCCTGCGTAATGGTTATCTGGACGAGCCGATCCGGATCGAGCCGTTTACCAAACCGGGCGCGTGCGTGAGCTGGATCACCTCCGGCCACGGCCGGCTGCGGATCAACGACGCCGAGTGGCACGTCGCGCCGGGCCCGGACTTCCTGTTTTACGGCACTGATCAACCGCGGCAATTCATCCCCGCTCCCAGCGAGAGGCTGGTCAATCGCGCGTTCTGGTTCGGCGGTCCGGGACTCGGCGGTTGGCTGGAAGAGCTCAACGTCAAACGCCAGCCCCAGTTCCGCCTGCGGCATCCCGGACGGATCCACGCCGCGTACCGCGCCATGTGGAAGCTGGCCCGCCGCCAGCCGGCGAACTGGGAATGGAAGATTCATCTCCGGCTCGTCACGGTGCTGGGCGAGTTCCTCGCGGCGCGCAAACTGTTGACGCCCCGCCAACCGTCACTGCCGCCCGCAATCATTACCGTGCTCAACGCCGTCGAAACCGATCCCGCCCGCGATTGGAAGACGACTGAACTGGCAGAGATCGTCCAAATGAGCTACACGGCATTTCGGACCCAGTTCAGCGCCGCCCTGAACGAATCGCCCCACGCCTACCTGCAACGGGTCCGCTTGGATCTCGCGCGGGAATTGTTGGCCGATCCGAGCCTGCGCATCAAGGAAATCGCCCGCCGGTTGCACTTCTCCAGCGCCTACTATTTCAGCAATTTCTTCCACCAACACGACGGCGTCACCCCCACCGAGTTTCGCGCGCACTTGGCCGTGCGCGGCGACCCTCCCTGACGCGCGGCGGTTGCCGCCACCGCAGTGGTACAAAACCGACCGTGTCCGCGAGTTCAACGTGCCATTCGTGACCAGTTGTGGTTCCCGTTCGGCTGACTGCCCGGTAGCAACGGACAAGGATGAAGGATGCAACGGACAGAACAGCCTGGGCAGTTCCCTGCCGATTGTCTAGTTCGTCGCTATTGCCGGGGCGATCGTCGCATCAGCGTCTAGTTGCACCCGCACACGCCCTCGTGCTATTTCTGTGGCCCTGCGGCGCCCGATGAGAATAGATAATCTGCGCCGGGTTTCTCTCTAACTTTGGATGGAGGCGGCTCGTGTGAATCATCCACATCAATGCCGAGGATCATTACCGGGATGTCGATGTTAGAAACGCCGCGCGTTTCCAAATCCCAGACGAACTGTTCGAAGTACGAAACCCCGCTCGACATGTCCTCGGCAAACGCTTTCACCGGAACAATTTCAATTCCGCACTTGATGTGTTTGAGGTTGCGGAAAATCGTCATTTTCGCCGCGACGTTATAAACCATGAACGAGTATTTTCCGAACTGCACTTCGACGCCGAGGCCGTCCTTTACAAAATCCATCTCTCGAAAAGCTCCCCGGTTGGGGCGGCGAATCTTGTAATCTTCGAGGTAGTGCGTCGTTGCATAATCGCAGCCGACGCGGACCGACTGCCACCTGCGAGGATATAAGTAGTCTTTGAAAGCCTCATTGAGCTTGTTCGGCGAGTAGAGCATTTGACCGGGCATCGTCTTCTCTTTGCTCTCTTTGGTCTTATGTTGGTGCGCATCAACCGAATGAATCGCATCGTAGATTTCGTTGAGCAACTTGGGATAGCGAGTTTCAACGGCTTTCACGCCTCCAGCAAATGCGTATCGGGCAGCAACGATCATGATTGTGCGCCGTTCGTCCACTCCGCGGGCACCTGCGCAACCTTTTCACGCCCCGTCGGTTGGTGAACAGGTTTGCCGAGCGGCCGGTAAGGCAGCCTGCTATCCACAAAATCAAGGATGCGTTGACGTGCCACTTCGATGTAGGCGGCTTCCTTTTCGCAGCCCATGACCTTTCGACCATGTCGCAACCCGGCGAGGAGCGAACTGCCAGCACCCGAGAAAGGATCAAGAACCCAATCATCCGCGTTGGTAAGCGCCAATACACAACGCTCTACCATCTCGATTGGAAACTGGCAGGGGTGAATTGTCTTCTCAGGGTGATTGGCCTTAACGTTTGGAATATTCCACATCCCAATCTCCCACTCGTGCAGAATGAGCTTCCAAATGTCAGATGGATTTTTCCCAAGAGGATTGCAGCTCGGCTCCCCGCGCTTGTCGCCTTTGAAGTGGCGTTTGCCGGGATACTTTGACGGCACCCGCACAGGATCGAGGTTGAAGGTGTAATTGTCGCCCCGAGTGAACCAGAGCATCACTTCATATCGGCCGGAAAAACGCCGACTGGCATGAAGTCCATGATCGAAATGCCAAACGATTCGGTTGCGCAGCTTAAGCCCGTGGCGTTTGAAGAACGGATAGTACAGAATATCGAGCGGAACAATTTCGCCGTTCTCAACATAGTTGCCGACCTGCCAGCAAACGGAGCCGTCAGGCGATAGCACCCGCATAAGCTCTTCAATTATCGGATTCAAAGCTGCCAGATAGGTATCCAGCGCCGCAGCTTTTTCATAAGCCTTGCCGATGTTGTAAGGCGGCGAAGTGATGGCGAGCTTGGCGAATCCATCAGGACAAGCGCGAAGGGACTCGAGACAGTCACCCGGTACGATCACCGCATTAGCTTCTCGATCGAAAGACTCAGCCAAGTGAAGTTTAGAAGGCTCCTTGAAAAAATCTCGCTCGATAGATTGAGCCGCTTGCACGACGCCATTATGCAAATGTAGCCGAGTTGTTGCAAGCACCAGAAACACGACGCCATGACCGGACATGAAAGGTTGTGGTGCCCGGTCGGCTGACTGCCCGGCAGCAACGGACAAGGATGAAGGATGCAACGGACAGAACAGCCTGGGCAGTTCCCTGCCGATTGTCTAGTTCGTCGCTGTTGCCGGGGCGATCGTCTCGTCTGCGGCCGCCTTGACTTCTTTGACAGCCCAATCGTCGGTGCGGAAGGGCATCGCGGGCAGATCGGCTTTGTTGAAGAGATTGCAGACAGGGTTGTTCGCCCACGCGTAACGGACGGCGACCGGCTCATTCACCTTGTCGGACCAGACAACAATGCTGTCGCCGTCGATTTTCGCTTGGGCAAGGTGGAAGACTTTATCCGTGCCCGCAATGGCAAAGCCTGTCGTCTCGCCACCTTTGGCTTGCAGTCCGCCGGCGGCGTGATCGAAGGTGACGCGAATCTTGTTACCGTCGGTTTTCATCGACTGGTACAGCGGTGAAGACCAATTCAGGCCCTTCTTTCCATAGACGTTCGCCAGCGCCCACAACGCGAGGCGTTTGCCCACGTCTTGTTTGTTGCCGGGGTGAGCGTCTGCGCCATCGCCGATGTCGATTGTGACGGCGATGCCCACGTTCGTCACCGTCCGCGCGACTTGAAACTGGACTTCCCGGAATTCCGGCCAGCCGTGGTCGATCGCGAGGGTCTGCCGCGCCATGAAGTTGGGCAGTTGCACGATGCCGAAGGGGAAGTCGCCCTGCTCCCAGAGACTGCGCCAGTTCCCGATGAGCGCGGGCAGAGCTTCGGTGTAGTGGCGGGTCTTGGTGTAATCACCTTCGCCCTGATACCAGATTGCGCCCCGCACCGCGAACGGTGCGAGTGGAAAAATCGAACTGTTGTACAACGCCCCGGGTTCGCCCGCTTTGCTGCCGGGTGTCAGTTCCACCTCCGGCACGATGGGGAACTCCGGGGTGTTGATTTTGACTGCTTGATGCATCCGCCATTGGCCGTTGAGGAGAATGGGTTTCTCGTCCTTGGCCATCTCGCGTGGCATGAGGGCGGTGGTCGGCGTGATTTGAAAGCCAGGATGGCCGGTGACATTCAAGATTCGAATCGCCAGCGTCAGCTTCGTTCGTTTGAGTTGCGGCCGCATCAAATACCACCGACCGCCGTCGATTCCAAAGGACTCGATCCACAATCCGCCTTCGATTGGTTCGCCTTCCAGGTACGGTTGATCGGAATCCGCGATGATGACCGGCCCGAGAAGCAACCCGCGACCGAGCCATTCTTTGGGAATCTCCACCTGCTTGCGCAGCCAGTAGATACCGGCTTCGGGAAAGAGAACTTTGTCGCTTGTGATCGGCGTCCATTGCGAGACATCGGCATCCGGCGCGGCGGCGGCGACGGGACTCGCTTCTCGCTGATCCTGCGCCACCAACCACGCTTGCCGCTTGCGTTCCAACTCGCGCATCGTGGTGATCGCCTTGTCCCGCTCGGCGCGATGCGCGAGATACTCGCGGAGACGTTGTTCGTGCTCGGCAAAGTCGTCTTTGGTGGTGGCCAGGCTGCCGAAACTTTCGAGGCTCATGAACGTCCGAATCGGCATACCCCCGAACGAGGTGTTGATGATGCCCACCGGCACGCCCAATTGCCGGTGCAGATCGCGGGCGAAAAAGAATCCCGTCGCCGTCCATCTGACGACGCTCTGGGGCGAGCAGACCGACCATTTGCCATTGTGGTCAGTCTGCGGCTCCGGCGACCCCAGCCGAGTCGCATGGTACATGTGGATCTGCGGGAGATTGGCGGCGGCGATTTCGTCCCAAGCATGGGAACAGTCTCTGACGCCCATCGCCATGTTGGATTGCCCGCCGCACAACCAGACTTCGCCGACCAGCACATCCTTGAAGACAATCGTGTTCGTCTTACCGCTGACGGTCATCTCCAGCCGCCTACCGTCCGCCTTGAGCGGCGCAAGTGTGACGCGCCACTTGCCGTCCTTGGCAGCGGTGGTGATGGCCTTCTGCCCGGCGATGGAGACGGTGACTTCTTCGCCGGGAGTTGCCCAACCCCAGACCGGCAGTTTGATGTCCCGCTGCAACACCATCGAATCGCTGAACATCCCCGGCAGTCGAACGTCGGCAAAGGTGTTTGCCATGGCCGCAAAGAATAATCCCACGGCAATCAGTCCGCAGGCAAGTCTCATGGATGGCTCCTACCCCGAACGACGTGCGAAGTCGCCAATAATCCGCCCGCACGAAAAGGTGTGCCGAGATCGTGACGGCCATGATAGAGTGACCGGCATTGCGATGAACAACAAGACGATTGCCACGATTGCGCTCTCCAGCCGGGATTTTGCCAGCTTCGAGGAAAAGCTCGCCGAAGCAGTGCAATGGATTGAGTTGGCTTCGCGTCAGGGCGCCGACATGGCGGTCCTTCCGGAAATGATCAATCTCTGGCGCGGCGATGGACCGGGCAATCCGAACGCCATGACGTATGGCCAGGCCGCATTTGACAATTGGCAGCAACGGACCGCGCCGTTGATCGACGCCGCGCGCCGGCTGAAGATCGGTGTGACCGTGCCCATCGTCGTGCGCGAAGGCAAGAAGTTGACCAATTCCTGTTTCTTCATCTCGCGGCAGGGCGAGGTCGTGGGCCGATACGACAAAATCTATCCCACCATCGGCGAACTGGAACAGGGCATCGTGCCGGGTACGCCGAAGCTCATCGAATGGGAAGGGTTGCGCGTGGCCGGTGCGATTTGCTTCGATACGAATTTCTCCAGCGTCTTCGAAGACCAAGCGGGGATGGGCGCGCAACTCTTCGTCATTCCCAGTCTCTGGCCCGGTGGCCGGCAACTCAATTACTTCGCCAGTCATTATTCCGTGCCGATCGTGATCGCGTACCCGGCCTGGAGCCGCATCATCGGTTACGACGGCAACGAACTGGTGGCCGGCGGTTATCGTTGGGAAACGTTGCGTTGGGGATTCGGCGCACCGGTGTACCTCGCCACGATCAACTTCGATTACGTCGCCCTGCATGGCGACTACAATCAGGAAAAGATGTACGACCTCCAGCGTACCTACGGCGAAAAGGTGCGCGTCCGCTACGATCAGGACAACGCCACCTTCTATCTGGAATCGCTCGCGAAGGACTTCACCGTCGCCGACTTGATCAAGAAGCACGATCTCCTACCGATCCGCGACTATTTCGGCCAGCGCTATCCCAAAGCCCGCGCCAAGTTCGTCGCCGAATGACCGCACCGATGAAGAAGCGGTTTGATGTCTTGGGTTACGGGTGCGTTGCCGTTGACGATTTGGTTTACGTGGACTCCTATCCGCCAGTTGATTCCAAGACGCACGTCCGACGACGCGAGCGTCAAGGCGGCGGGCTGGTCGGCACGGCGCTGGTCGCCGCGGCGCGGTTGGGCGCGCGTTGCGCCTATGCCGCCGCGCTGGGCGAGGACGACCTGTCGGCCTTCGTGAGGCAACGCTTCCGCACCGAAGGCATCGATGTGTCGCATGTCGCGCGGGTTGACGGGGCACGCCCGATCCATTCGGTCATCGTGGTGGGCGAAGATCGTGGCAGCCGAAACATTTTCGCCGACCTGAGCGGTCTGCGCGGAGTCGCGGTGAGGAAATCCCTCGTCCACTCCGCCAAGGTGCTGTTGGTGGATCATTTCTGGGGCGATCAAAAAATCCGCGCGGCGAGCTGGGCCCGGCAAGCTGCGATCCCCATCGTGGCGGATCTCGAAGACGACACCGCGCCGGGTTTTCGCGATTTGCTGGCGCTCGTTGATCATCCGATCCTGCCGCTGGATTTCGGCCGCAAGATTACGGCCCGACGTTCGCCCCGCGATGTGGCCGCGAAGCTGTGGAATGCCCGCCGAAAAGTCGTCGTGCTGACCGACGGCGGGCGCGGCTGCTGGTATCTGACCGGTGCGGATGCCCGGCAGATGAAGCATCTGCCGGCCTTCAAGGTGAAGGTCGTGGACACCACCGGCTGCGGCGACGTCTTCCATGGCGCGTACGCGGCCGGCCTCGCGGAGGGCTTGGACGTGGAAGTACGTTTGCGTTTGGCCGCGGCGACCGCGGCCATTAAAGCCACCTGCCCGGGCGGTCAAACCGGTATCCCGCGTCGTCGGCAAGTGGAAGCATTCCTCAGAGCCAATCAATTATGAACCTCGGAAAACAAATCCGCCTCAACCGCATCTTCGCGCATCCCACCGGCCGACTCTGCGCGGTGGCCGCCGACCACTTTTTCACTTACGGCTTCAAGACTCTGCCCGATGGCCTGCGCGAGATCGCGCGCACGCTGGATCAGGTCGTCGCCGGCCAGCCGGACTCGGTGACGTTGCAGAAAGGGGTTGCGGCTGCCTGCTGGCCGAAACATGCCGGGCGCGTCCCGCTCATTCTCCAAAGCACGATCATTCGCTCAGAGGATTCAGCGGTGGAGGAACTTGCTGATCCCGAGGACGCCGTTCGCCTCGGCGCCGACGCAATCGCGCTCGCCGCGTTCGTGCGCGGCCCCACCGAGGCGCGTCATCTCCGGGCGATTGCCGACTGTGTGCGCCAAGCCGAACGCGTCGAAATGCCGGTGATCGTCCACATCTATCCGCGCGACGACGCGAAGATTTCGTATGCAGCCGAGGACGTCGCTTGGGCCGTCCGGTGCGCATTGGAATGTGGGGTGGACGTGATCAAGACGCCGTACTGCGGCAACGTGAAGGCGTTCGCGGAGATCGTCGCGGCCTGTCCGCGGCCCATCGTCGTGGCCGGTGGACCACAGACGAATTCGTTGCGCGAGGCGCTACAACTACTATCGGATGTCGTCCAATCCGGCGGTCGCGGCGCCGTGGTCGGCCGCAACGTCTGGGGCTTCCCCCAAGTCACCGAAATAGTTCGGGCGATGCGGCTGGTCATCCACGACGAAAAATCGCCCGAACAAGCGATGCGCGAAGCCGGGTTGAAATGAAAATCGACCACATCGACTGCCTCAATTTGCTCTTCGAATACCCCAACCGCGCCGGCTTCCGTTACGCGGGCGGCGTTTGCACGGGACGGATCACCTCACTCGTGCTCGTCCACACGGATACCGGGCAGGTCGGCATCGGCTCGGCGTACTCGCACCCCGGCATGGTGTATCTCACCGTCAAACAGCAACTCGAACCATTGTTGCGCGGCGACGACCCGCGCGAGGTCGAGGCGCTCTGGGACAAGATGTACAAGCTCACCCGCTGGTACGGTCGCAAAGGCGCGGCGCTGTCGGCCCTCGGCGCGCTCGACACGGCGTTCTGGGATTTGCGCGGCAAATCGCAAGGCAAACCAATCTGGCAATTGCTCGGCGGCACGCGCACGACCTGTCCGGCGTACGCCAGCGCGCTGTTGTGGAGCACGCCGGCAGAACTGGCGAAGGAAGCGCAATGGCATCTCGCGAAGGGCTTCCGACGGATGAAACTCCGCCTGGCCCGGAGCGAAGAGTACGACACCGCCGCCGTCCGCGCCGTGCGTCAGGCCATCGGGCGGGACAACGATCTGATGGCGGATGCGTCGATGCGTTACCATCTCAAGCTCGCGCAACGGATGGGGAAATTTCTCGCCGAGCAGAAGGTGTTCTGGTTCGAAGAACCGTTTCAGCCGGAGGACATCGATTCGTTCGCGGCCCTGCGCGGCACCGTCCCCATCCGCATCGCTGCCGGCGAGAACGAGTTCGGCGCGCAAGGTTTTCGGGAGCTGATTCGCGCCAAGGCGGTGGACATCGTGCAACCCGATTGCAGCCGGTGCGGCGGCATCACCGAGACCTGGCGGGTCGCCCAACTGGCGCAGCAGGCCGGGCTGGAAGTGGCCACGCATGCTTGGAGCGATGCGGTGACGGTGATCGGTAATGCCCATGTCGTGTCCGCGGTGCCGAACGGCATCACGGTTGAGGTGGACCAGACCGGCAATCCGTTCATCGACGACCTGCTCGTCGAACCGTTGCGCGTCAGGGATGGCCAGTTGCCGATGCCGACCGCGCCCGGCTTGGGGATCGAATTGAACATGAAAGTGGTCGAGCGTTACCGGATGAAGGACGCACTCCGCATTCCCGACGGGGCGTACTCGGACATGGCGTTTGGCAAGGAGCATTTCGCCCTTGCCGGAGCATATCAAGAGAAGAGATGAGGCCGGCCTTCCACGTCATGACCAAGCCGGTCGGGCCGATCTGTAATCTCAACTGCACCTACTGTTTCTACCTCGAAAAGGAACAGCTTTTCCCAACGACCGAAAATTTCCGGATGTCGGACGAGGTTCTGGAGACGTACATCCGTGAATACATCGCGGCGCAGGACGTGCCGGAGATTTCCTTCGCGTGGCAGGGCGGGGAGCCGACGTTGCTCGGTGTGGACTTCTTCCGCAAGGTCGTCACGCTACAAGCCAGGTACGCCAACGGCAAACGCATCACCAACGCGATCCAGACCAACAGCACGTTGCTCGACGACGAGTGGTGCGCGTTCCTCACCGAGCACCAGTTCCTCGTCGGCCTCAGCCTCGACGGTCCGCGCGAGTTGCACGACCGCTACCGGGTGGACAAACAGCAGAAGCCGACCTTCGACGCGGTGATGCGCGGGTTGGGATTTCTGAAGAAACACAAGACGGAGTTCAACACGCTGACGGTCGTCAACCGCGCCAACTCACAGCGCCCGCTCGCGGTTTACCGGTTTCTCAAGGAGATCGGGTCGGGCTTCATCCAATTCATTCCACTGGTGGAACGGAAGGCTGCCAAAGCGGCGAAGGCACTTGGCCTGGATTTCAGCGAGCCGCCGCCGTTGGACAAGTATGCCGGCAGCGCGCCCGTGACAAATTGGAGCGTGGAGTCCCGGCAGTACGGCGAATTTCTCGTCCAGATTTTCGATGAGTGGATCCGGCAGGACGTGGGAAAGGTATTCGTCCAGTTGTTCGACGTGGCGCTGGGCAACTGGATGGGCCTCGGCTCAAGCCTGTGCGTCTTCGCCGAGCGTTGCGGCGCCGCGCTGGCGGTGGAGCACAACGGCGACCTGTACTCGTGCGACCACTACGTCTATCCGCAGTACAAACTCGGCAACCTCCTCAACCAATCGCTCGGCGAAATGGTGAACTCGCCGACACAGCAAAAATTCGGGAACGACAAGTTCGACACGCTCCCCAAGTATTGCCGGGACTGCGAGGTCCGCTTTGCCTGCAACGGCGAATGCCCCAAACACCGTTTCATCCGTACGCCCAATGGCGAGCCGGGCCTGAACTATCTCTGCGCCGGCTACAAACGTTTCTTCAATCATATTGATCCGTACATGCGACGGATGGCAGATTTGGTTCGCGCCGGGCTGCCGGCGGCGTTGGTGATGGATGGGCTTGTCGAAGAACGGTCGCGACAATAGTATTCAAAACATGGCAGCGTTGGACAGCAGAGGAAACGTACCGCAGCCGTCCCCGGCTGCGAGTTCTCGCACCGTCCCGGTGCGAACCGAGGAACCAGGTGGCGGGACGCCGCCCGAACTCGCAGCCGGGACGGCTGCGGTACGGGCCGCGACAACACCGAATCCACTCCTTTACGGCTTCCATTTTCGGGGTGTTCTCCCCCACCTCAAGAAGGAAGGCGGCACATACTTCGTAACCTTCCGACAGGCGGGCACGTTGCCCAAGGAGGTCTTGCGTCAGTTCAAGCAAGAACGCGAGGCCATCGTCCAGCACGCGATTTCGGCCAAACGCCCGCTCACATGGCACGAGCAGGAGGAATTGTTTCGCTGGTATTCCAGTCGGGTGGACAACTATCTCGATGCCGGCCACGGCACGTGTTACCTGAGCAGTCCCGAACTGGCGGATTTGGTGGCCAGCGCGATTCGGTTCTTTGAAGGTCAACGGTACGAGTTGCACGCGTGGGTCGTGATGCCCAACCACGCACACGTTGTCGTGTGGCCAATGCCCGGCCATGCGTTGAGCCAGATTCTGCATAGTTGGAAGTCGTACACCGCGCACCAGATCAACCAACGGCTCCCGGAAAAGATCGTGCCGTTCTGGCAGAGTGAATCCTACGATCATCTCGTTAGGGACGATGCAGACCTGCACCGGTGCTGCCACTACACGCTGATGAACCCGGTCAGCGCCCGGCTTTGTGCGGGTCCCGAGGATTGGCAGTGGAGCAGCGCGCACGCGAACGTACCGCAGGCGTCCCCGCCCGCGAGTTCCTGCACCGTCTCGGTGCGCGCTGAGGACTTGGGCGGCGGGACGCCGCCGGAACCCGCAGGCGGGGACGCCTGCGGTACGTGAAGGACGCATCCGATGATCATTGATGTCCACAGCCACACGTGGGACTACCGGCAGCATTTCACGGCGGCGAGTCGCGAGCAGGCGAAACGGGCGCGGGCGGGAATCGAAGTCGATCTGACGGTGCGCTACGAGGAGTACCGGCGGGCGGCCACGGCGGACACCAGGACCATCGTGTTCGGCGGCAAAGCGCGGCTGAGTGGGATCTGGGTGGAGGACCGCTACGTCGCGGACTATGTGGCGAAACATCCGGACACGTTGATCGGATTTCTGTCGGTGGACCCGACGCAGGATGGCTGGGAGCGGGAGTTGCACGCGGGACACGAGGAACTCGGACTACGCGGCATTAAGTTGCTGCCGATGTATGCTGGGTTTAGTCCGGACGATGCGCGGCTCGATCCCCTCTGGAATTACGCGCAGGCGAAACGACTGCCGGTCCTGCTGCATACCGGCACGACGTTCGTGGCCCAAGCGCCGATCGAATACACCTATCCGCGCCTGCTGGACCGCGTGGCCATCCGATTCCCCGAGGTGAAGATGATTCTCGCGCATCTCGGGCATCCGTTCGAAGGCGAATGCGTGGCGGTGATTCGAAAGCATCCGAACCTCTACGCCGACATCAGCGCGCTGCATTATCGGCCATTCCAACTCTATCACAGCTTGATGCTCGTGCAGGAGTATGGTGTCTGGGACAAAGTGTTGTTCGGCAGCGATTATCCGTTCACGACCGTCAACGCCTCGATCGACAGCCTGCGCAATCTGAACCGGATGCTCGACGGCACGGCGTTGCCCCGGCTCGATTTGCAACAGGTCGAACAATTGATCCACCGTAATTCGCTGAAGCTGCTCGGTATTTGAAGAGAAAATCGACTTGGCAGGTTGAACGGGCGATGCCAGACTCCTGGGCCGTGAAGACTGGCGAGCCGGGACAGTTTCCGTTCACGCGGGGTATCCACCCGACGATGTACCGCGAAAAGTTGTGGACGATGCGCCAATACGCGGGATTTGGCACGGCGCGCGAGACCAATCAACGCTACCGGTATCTGCTGGGGCAGGGTCAAACCGGCCTCTCAATGGCGTTCGATCTCCCTACCCAGATCGGTTACGACAGCGACGATCCCATGGCGCTCGGTGAAGTCGGACGTGTCGGCGTGGCGATTTCCTCAGTCGCCGACATGGAGCAGGTCTTTGCCAGCATCCCGCTCGACAAGGTCAGCACCTCGATGACGATCAACGCCACCGCCGCCATCCTGCTCGCGCTCTATCTGGTCGTCGCCGAGAAACAGCGCGTGCCGTGGTCGAAGCTGTCCGGTACCGTTCAGAACGACATCCTCAAGGAATACATCGCGCGCGGCACGTACATCTTTCCGCCCACGCCCTCACTGCGCCTGATCGCCGACGTGGTCGAATTCTGCGCCAAGGAAGTTCCCGGGTGGAACACGATCAGCGTCGGCGGCTACCACATGCGCGAAGCCGGCTGCACCGCCGCCCAGGAAATCGCCTTCACGCTCGCCGACGGCATCACGTATGTTCAAACCTGTATTGACCGCGGCATGAATGTCGACAGCTTCGCGCCGCGCATCGCATTCTTCTTCAACTGCCACAGCAACTTCTTCGAGGAGATCGCCAAATTCCGCGCGGCCCGCCGGCTGTGGGCCCACATCATGAAGGAACGATTCGGCGCGACGAACGAGCGGTCATGGATGCTCCGTTTCCACACCCAGACCGCCGGCTCGACTCTCACCGCACAGCAGCCGGACAACAACGTCGTCCGCACCACCCTGGAGGCATTGGCCGCCGTGCTCGGAGGCACGCAAAGCCTCCACACCAATTCCAAGGATGAAGCCATCGCGATCCCAACCGAAGAATCCGCGTTGCTCGCGCTACGGACACAGCAGATCATCGCGCATGAATCCGGCGTGACTGCCGAACCGGATCCGCTCGGTGGCAGCCACCACGTCGAGAAACTCACCGACGATCTCGAACGACAGGCGCGCGAGTATCTCGCGAAGATCGACAACTCGGGCGGGATGCTGAAAGCCATCGAGAGCGGCTACGTCTATCAGGAGATCTATCGCGCCGCGTACGAGCATCAGAAGGCGGTCGAGCGGAAGGAGAAAATCATCGTCGGCGTCAACGAGTACGTCCGCGAAAAACCGCCCAAGCTGAAAACGCAAAAGATCGACCCGAAACTCGAAGCGCGTCGCCGCCGCGAACTGGCGTCGCTGCGCAAGAAGCGGGGGAGCGTTGAGAAGCATCTTGTTACGTTGGACAAGGCGGCGCGCGGCTCGGACAATCTGATGCCGGTCATTATCGAGTGTGTGCGCCGACACGTCACGCTCGGCGAGATTTGCGGAGTGTTGAGGAAAACGTTTGGTGAGCACCGACCGGGCCACAGCATTTAGGAACGCCGCCGTCCCCGGCGGTCGAAGTCCCGCGGATTGCCGCCGGGGACGGCGGCGTTCCGTCCCATCATGAAACGCCCCCTCAAAGTCCTGATCGCCAAAGCCGGCCTCGACGGTCATGAACGGGGCGCGCTCGTCGTCGCGATGGGATTGCGCGATGCCGGGATGGAGGTCGTCTATACCGGTATCCGCAACACGCCCGAGCAGATCGTCGCGTCGGCGATTCAGGAGGACGTGGACGTGATCGGTCTAAGTTCTCTTTCTGGTGGCCACCTGGCCCAGTTCAAACGGGTGATGGAGTTGCTGAGGAAAGAAAAGGTCAAAGGCAAGCTGGTCTTCGCGGGGGGGATTATTCCCGAGGAGGACATCCCGAAGCTGAAAAAATTGGGCATCAAGGCTGTGTTCGGCCCCGGCAGTTCGATCGCGAGCATCGTGGAGTTTGTGAGGAAGAATGTTCGACCGTAGCGAACTCACCAAACTCATCTCGCGTTTGGAGAACGGCGCGCCGTTGCCGCTGCTGAAGCCCGGACACGCCCACGTCATCGGCATCACCGGGCCGATGGGCGTGGGGAAAAGTTCGCTGATCAACCGCCTCATCGAGTGCTACCGGAAAGGGGGCAAAACCGTGGCGGTGGTGGCCGTGGATCCGAGCAGCCCGGTTTCGGGCGGGGCGTTGTTGGGCGACCGGCTGCGGATGCAACGCCACAGCGGGGATGCCGGCGTGTTCATTCGGAGTCTCGCCGCGCGCAAACATCGGGGTGGCTTGGCGAATTCTACACCCGCCGTCGTCCGCGCGCTGGATGCTGCCGGCTTCGACTTCGTCTTCGTGGAATCGGTCGGCGCGGGACAGAATGATGTCGAGATCGCGGAGGTCGTGCACACGGTCGTTGTGGTGTTGATGCCGGAACTGGGGGATCAAATTCAGCGCGCCAAGTCCGGTTTGATGGAGATCGCGGACGTGGTGGCGATCAACAAGATCGATTTGGGTCCGGCGGGAACACCCACAGGCATCCCCGTCTCCGCGAAGACCGGCGAAGGCGTTGAAGCCCTCATGGCTGCGATTGCCGCGCACCGCTGAATTTGGTTTTACAATGCGCCGCCAACCGGGCAAAATTGCCGTCGGCGTGCAAGCGGGTCGCTACAAGAATTTCGTGAACGGTCAGTGGGTGGACAGTGCGTCCGGTAAGTCCGTCCCGAACATCAATCCCGCCAATACCGACGACATCATCGGTCACGCCCCGCAATCGACCCGCGAAGAAGCCCAAGCCGCCGTCGCCGCCGCGACTGCGGCATTCCCGGCGTGGCGGGCCGTGTCCGCGCCGCAACGGGGACGGGTGCTGGCGAAGGCGGTACAGCTTTGTTACGAACGCAAGGAAGAGATCGCGCGGACGATGACACGCGAAGAAGGCAAGATCATCGGTGAAGCGCGCGGGGAAGTTCAAAAGTCGGTCAATCTGCTTGAATACTACGCGGGTCAGGGGTTTCGCATCGAGGGCCGCACCTATCCGAGCGAAATGCCGAACACGTTCGTTTACACGATCCGGCAAGCATTGGGCGTGGTGAGTTGCATCACGCCGTGGAATTTTCCGCTCTGCGTGCCGGTCTGGAAAATTGCGCCAGCGTTAGTGACCGGCAACACGGTGGTGTTCAAGGCGGCCAGCAGCACGCCCGGTTGCGCCGAGGCGCTGGTGAAATTATTCGAGGATGCCGGGTTGCCGAAAGGCGTGTTGAATCTCGTGTACGGCAGCGGCAGCGTGATCGGGGACGAGTTCGTAAGCAACCCGGCCATCCGCGCCGTGTCGTTTACCGGCTCGTGCGAAGTCGGCGGTGAAGTGGCGAAGCAGGCGGCAGCACATTTGGCGAAGGTGACATGCGAAATGGGCGGCAAGAACCCGGTGGTGGTGATGGATGATGCCGATCTCGATCTCGCCATCGAAGGCACAGTGCAAGGCGCGTTCGGTTCGACTGGTCAGCGGTGCACCGCGACCAGCCGGGTCATCCTGCACAAAGCGATTGCCGAAAAGTTCGTCGAGAAGCTGATCGAGCGCGTGCAGAAGATCAAAGTGGGCGACGGGTTCGAGGACGGCGTAAACATGGGGCCGGCCGTGGACAAGGTGCAGTTCCAGACCGATCTGCGATACATCGAGATCGCGAAGAAGGAAGGTTGCCGGTGCATTACCGGCGGAAGCGCACTGTCGATTGGCAAAGGTTACTTCGTTGCACCGACGGTGTTTGATGGCGTGACGCCGGACAAGACGATTGCGCAGGAGGAGGTTTTCGGGCCGGTCTTGGCGGTGCTGCGGGTGAATGATTTCGACGAAGCGATGAAAGTCGCCAACGGCACGAAGTTCGGTCACACGTGCTCCCTCTATACCGGCGATGCGAATCTGGTAATGCGGTTCATTGACCGGATCGAGGCCGGGATGGTGCACATCAATCAGCCGACCATCGGTGGGGAGGCGCAACTGCCGTTCGGCGGCATCAAAGCCACCGGCTACGGCCAGCGCGAGATGAGCGAGGAAGGCCTGAACTTTTTCACCGAGTTGAAGACGGTCTTCTACGATTACACGGGGACGAAACGGCAGACAAATATTTATTGAGCACTCTGCTCGTGGGAGGGGCATTCCTGCCCCGACCGGTCGCGACAAGAATGTCGCTCCCACAAGCGGATGCCAAATCGGAGACAAAACCATGGCACGCATCGTACGCGGTGGATTGATTCAGGCTTCGAATCCGGAGCCGGGCACGTCGGCGATCAAGACGATCAAGCAGGCGATGATCGAGAAGCACATCAAGCTCATCGAGCAGGCGGCGCGGGACGGCGCCCAGGTGTGTTGCTTGCAGGAGATTTTTTATGGCCCGTACTTCTGTTGCGAGCAGGAGACCAAGTGGTACGCGTCCACCGAGCGCATCCCGGATGGGCCGACGACCAAGTTGATGCAGGAATTGGCGAAGAAGCATGAGATGGTTCTGGTCGTGCCGATCTACGAGGAGGAAGGCATCGGCACGTACTACAACACCGCGGCGGTGATTGATGCCGATGGCAAATACCTCGGCAAGTACCGCAAGAACCAGATTCCACACTGTCAGCCGGGGTTCTGGGAGAAATTCTATTTCAAGCCCGGCAATCTCGGTTACCCGGTCTTCGACACGGCGATCGGGAAGGTTGGCGTGTACATCTGCTACGACCGGCATTTCCCCGAAGGCTGGCGGTTGCTCGGCTTGAACGGCGCGGAGATCGTGTTCAATCCGAGCGCGACGGTGGCCGGGTTGAGCGAATATCTTTGGAAGCTGGAACAGCCGGCGGCGGCGGTGGCTAATATCTATTATGTCGGCGCGATCAACCGGGTCGGTATCGAGAAGCCGTGGGATTTCGGTGAGTTTTACGGGCAGAGTTACTTCTGCAATCCGCGGGGCCAGATCATGGTCGAAGGCCCGCGCGACAGGGACGCCGTGATCGTGGCTGATCTGGACATGGACGTGATCCGTGAAGTCCGCAACGTTTGGCAGTTCTACCGGGATCGTCGGCCCGAAACGTACAAGGCCATCACGGAATTGCTGCCATGATCTTCTTCGTCGGGGATCCGAACGTGGGAGGGGCATTCCTGCCCCGACCGGTCGCGACAAGAATGTCGCTCCCACCAAAACTCTGAAAGTAACATGGCCACCACCACCGTCAAAGAAATCAACGGGCTGCACGTCGTCGAAGGCGATTTGTCGGCGAGTCCCTTGTGGAACCCCGACATTGCGCCGACGACGTTGGCGCAACGTTCGTGGAACGTGTGGCACATCGCGGCGTTGTGGGTGGGGATGGCGGTGTGCATCACGACCTACACATTAGCCGCCGATCTGATTCATGGTGGCATGAGCGTGTGGCAGGCCATCGGCACGATCGCGCTCGGCAACACCATCGTGCTCATTCCGATGATCCTCAACGCCCATGCGGGCACCAAATACGGCATCCCGTTCCCGGTGTTTGCGCGGGCGTCGTTTGGTGTGTACGGCGCGAACATCCCGGCGATGTTACGGGCGCTGGTCGCGTGCGGGTGGTTTGGCATCCAGACGTGGATCGGCGGCTGGGCGATCTATCAATTGCTCCGCGCCGTATGGCCGAACCTGCCGGCGGGTAATCCGAATGCCGCGTGGCCGGGTCTGCTGCCGTTCGCGTGCTTCATCTTCTTCTGGCTCATCAACGTCTATTTCATCTGGAAGGGCACGGAATCCATCAAATGGATGGAAACTCTCGCCGCGCCGTTTCTCATCGTGACCGGCCTCATCCTGCTGGCGTGGGCGTACTTCAAGGCGGGCGGTTGGGGGCCGATGCTTTCACAGGGCGACCAGTTCAAGACACCCGGCGACTTCTGGAAAGCCTTCTGGCCGGGGTTGACGGCGATGATCGGTTACTGGGCGACGCTGTCGCTGAACATTCCCGACTTCACCCGGTACGCCAAGAGCCAGCGCGATCAGGTGCTTGGGCAGGCGCTCGGATTGCCGACGACGATGACCCTGTTTGCCTTCATCGGCGCGGCGGTGACCAGCGCGACGATGGTGATCTACGGCGAACCCATTTGGGACCCGGTCGTATTGATGGGTAAAGTCGGCGGCTTGCTCGTGGTGATTCTGGCGATGGTAGCCCTGTCGGTCGCGACGCTTTCCACGAATATCGCCGCCAACGTCGTCTCCCCCGTCAACGACATTTCCAATCTCGCGCCGCGCCACATCTCGTTCAAGGCGGGCGGCTACATCACGGCCGTGATCGGCATCATCATGATGCCGTGGCGGCTCTACTCCGACCCGACCGGCTACATCTTCACGTGGCTCATCGGGTATTCGGCATTGCTCGGACCGATTGGGGGCGTGCTAATTTGTGATTATTTCTTCGTGCGTCGCGCGAAGCTGAACGTCACCGAACTCTACCAGCCGCACGGCAAATACACCTACAACGGCGGATTCAATCCGCTGGCGATCTTCGCGCTCATCATGGGCATCGCCCCGAACATCCCCGGCTTCCTCGGCACGATCAATGTCGTCAACAAGGAAACCGTCGGCCCATTCCTGATGAACCTGTACAACTATGCATGGTTCGTCGGCTTCTTCATCTCCTTTTTCACCTACGGCGGCTTCATGACCGTATTGAGAAAAATTCGGTCTGTAGCCGAAGCATGAGCTTCGGCCGAGGCTCACGCCTCGGCTACAGAAAGAAATACCATGAAAAACACCCAATTGACTGCTGACCAAATCGGCCGGATGCGCGACGAATACATCCTGCCCAGCACGATGAAGTATTTCCCGATGAACATCGTCAAGGGCGAGATGCAGTACGTGTACGACGATGCCGGCAAGAAGTACCTCGACGGTTTCTCCGCGGTCGTGACCATCAGCGTTGGCCACTGCCACCCGGACGTGACCGGTCCGATGATTGAGCAGGTCAAGACGCTCCAGCACATGACCACGCTGTACTACCACCCCAACCTCGTCCGCTACGCCGAGAAGATGGCGACCATCATGCCGGATGGCCTCAAGGTCAGCTTCTTCACCAACTCCGGCTGCGAAGCCAACGAACTGGCCGCGTCGCTCGCCAAGAATTACACCAAGCAGAGTGAATTCGTCGCCCTGCGACACAGCTTCCACGGTCGTACGCTCATGGCCATGACCCTGACCGGCCAGTCCAAGTGGCGTCACTCACTCCCGTACGTCTTCGGTGTCGTCCACGCCTCGCCCGGCTACTGCTACCGCTGCCCGTTCGGCCTCACGTACCCGTCCTGCAACATCGCCTGCGCCCGCGAGATCGAAGACATCATCAAGTACGGCACCTCCGGCAAGATCGCCGCCTTCATCGCCGAACCGATCCAGGGATTCGGCGGCGTGGTTGACCCGCCCAAGGAATACTTCGAGATCGCCTACGACATCGTGAAGAAATACGGCGGCGTGTGCATCAGCGACGAAGTGCAGACCGGCTTCGGTCGCACCGGCGACAAGTGGTGGGGCATCGAACAATGGGGCGTCAAACCCGACATGATCACCATGGCCAAAGGCATGGGCAACGGCGTCCCCCTCGGTGGCGTCACCTGCAAACAGGAAATCGCCGAATCCATGCGCGAGAAAGTCCACTTCAACACCTACGGCGGCAACCCCGTTTCCATGGCCGCCGGCCTCGCCGTCATCGAGAGCATCGAGCGCCACGACTACCGGCACAACGCCAAAGTCATGGGCGACCGCCTCATCGACGGTTTCAAGAAACTGGAGAAGAAACACAAGATCATCGGCGAAGTCCGCGGCAAAGGCCTGATGCTCGGCCTCGAAATCGTGGAGAGTAAAGAAAGCCGTGTAGCCGCCCCGCAACACGTCCAGAAGATGATGGAACTCTGCAAAGACCGCGGCCTGCTCATCGGCCGCGGCGGCATGGCGGCGAATACGATCCGCATCAAACCCCCGCTCTGCATCGACAAGAACGACTGCGAGTTCATCATCAAGACCCTCGACGAATGCTTCAGCATCGTCGAGAAAGGCTAGCCCCGAAGTCATACCGGCATCGCAACAACGGACAACTGTTCCGCACGGATCGCTACGCGGTCGTACCGGCAGGCTTGCTGGCTTTCGGATTGCGACGATCAATCCTGGCGTGATACAAAGCCCGCATGAACCGGCCGTTGTTCGGCGACAATCTTAATTGGCTACGCGACACGAATGTGTTCCCGGAGGCAAGAGGAGTTTCCCCACCACAAAGCCGGAGGGTGACCAATGGGTAAAGACTCGGCAATTGAATGGACGCACCACACGTTTAATCCGTGGTGGGGATGTACGAAGGTTTCGCCGGGCTGCGAGCACTGTTACGCTGAAACATGGGCGAAGCGCGTTGGAGAGAATATATGGGGGGCAAGGCAGGATCGACGGTTCTTCGGCGATAAACATTGGGGCGACCCGCTGAAGTGGAATGCCGCTGCGGAATCAGAGGGGCAACGCAAACGAGTATTCTGCGCGTCAATGTCCGATGTATTTGAAGCGCGCAGTGATCTTGACCCGTGGCGCAATCGTCTTTGGAAACTGATTAATCAGACGCCTTTGCTGGATTGGCTCTTGCTAACCAAGCGTCCCCAGAACATCGGAGGGAAAATTCCGTGGGGCAAACAGTGGCCGAAAAATGTTTGGATTGGAACATCGGTTGAAGACCAGCAACGTGCGGACGAACGGCTGCCGATTCTGTTGGAACTTCCCGCAACGTACCGGTTTCTTTCTTGTGAGCCGCTTCTTGGCCCGGTTGATCTCAGTAAGTGGACATCCCAACGACCGAAACACTTGCACCGAATCGATTGGGTGATTGCCGGCGGTGAAAGTGGCCCGAATGCACGGGCAATGCTCCCGGGATGGGCGAGACAATTGCGCGACCAA
>Ga0247727_10003520_pt1 | contig 34538 bp, 40 predicted proteins | sample WisWelCaveWW1625_FD_202498 | JGI IMG/M metagenome (GOLD analysis project Ga0247727, IMG submission 202498) | Biofilm microbial communities from Wishing Well Cave, Virginia, United States - WW16-25 | ecosystem: Environmental > Aquatic > Deep subsurface > Groundwater > Cave microbial mat | place...
AGTAGTTTGGTCGAGATCCAACGAGAATATTATTGGTCTACGTATTTCTGACATCCTATAATAATTATACCATATTCTCTCTGTTATAACAGGCCACCAGGACGGGATATTACTCTTGCCGCAAGAGCTAGACCTTTCTGAATAGAAGGTGAGATGTCGTCGGTTTTGATATGTTCTATGCCGAAACCGAGAGCAAAGGCGTCGCCGGCGCCGGTCGGATCAATGACAGTATCGATTTTCGGGGGCATGAAAGATATCTTAGTGCCGTCTGCCTTATAGACTGTTCCTTCATTCTCCCCCCGTGTTACAACGACAAGCTCGACACCAGATTGAAACGGTTTTTTCTTCAAGATAAATGTTGACTCTTCTTCATTACAAAACACTACTTTGGTCTTAGTTAAAACATTCTGCCTTATGTAATTTTTCTGAAGAACAACCTGAGGGCCAGGGGTGTAATAGATCATTCTTTTTGTCGTGGCCTGAGCAATTTTTTCGGCAAAATCCGGCAGGGCGTTACTTATAAAAATACCATCAAAAGTATCCGCTTGGTCTTTCATAAATGGTATCTCCTTGAAAAAGGGGAGTGATCCATTATCGTGCCATTTTCGTTTTGAACCAAGTCCTTGGGGCACGTCGATGATGCAGGTGGGAATAGAGGGGGCAGAATGTATTGAAAGATCGGTATGTACCCCAGCTTCGCTTAATTTTTCCGAGTAAAACGTACCGAATGTATCTCGAGAAAGCACCGTTATGAGTGAAGATTGTACCCCCAGATGCGTCGCGTTTATACTCATCATGCCAGCCGCACCGCCACAATATTTTTTGCCATCGATGATATCTACTGTCGCGAAGCCAGCAAAAAGTAGTTTCATATTGTATTGAATTTTACTATAATCGTACTCAAGTAAAGATATGAAGCAAATAATTTCAGCAAAATTAAAACGAGGCGATATGATACGGGTTATCGCGCCTTCTCGATCGATTGCGATATTGAGTGACAGTTTGAGAAAAATAGCCGATGAACGATTCGCAGCATTGGGGCTAACATTAACATTTGGCCCATACGTAAATGAAAAAGACGAATTTGTATCTTCTTCAATTGAGTCGCGAGTAGCAGATCTTCACGGAGCATTTCGTGACCCTGCAGTCAAAGGCATTATCACCGTGATCGGCGGGTTTAATTGTAACCAATTGTTTCGCTCTATCGATTGGGAATTACTACGTAACAATCCAAAAATCTTTTGTGGATATTCAGATATTACCGCTCTCAATAACGCAATTTTTGCTAAAACGGGACTTGTGACTTATTCAGGTCCGCACTATTCGACATTCGGACAAAAACTTCACTTTGAATACACGTTGGAATATTTGCAAAAATGTCTGATGAGCGAAGAGCCTTTTGAAATCAAATCTAGTGTTGATTGGACAGACGACAGCTGGTATATGGATCAAGACGATCGTCACTTAGTTCCAAACGAAGGATATACCGTTATAAACGAAGGTGAAGTTGAAGGGACTATTCTCGGGGCAAATCTCTGCACGGTCAATCTCTTACAGGGCACGGAGTATATGCCCGATATAAAGGGTTCAATATTATTTTTGGAGGATGATTATGAAACAGTTCCGCACACATTTGACCGTGATCTGCAGTCGCTTATACATCTGCCGGATTTTTCTCAGGTCAAAGGGTTGGTGATAGGCAGGTTTCAGAAAAAAAGTAATATGACAAAGGAACTTTTGATGAAGATAATAAAAACAAAAAAGGAACTTAATCATATGCCAGTCATTACAGAACTCGATTTTGGTCATACCGACCCAAAAATTACATTCCCGGTGGGTGGAACTGCAAAAATTACCTGTTGGAAAGGGAGCGCGAGTGTGGTCATTCAGTCACATTGAGTTAAGATGCAAGCGCGTAGTGCACGGTTGTAATAACTCCCTCGTCCTCAACGGCAGTAATCTGAATCTTTCCAACTTCACCTGTGTGTTTGACCTGAGTTCCGCCGTCTGCCACTGCTCCGACAGTTTCAAGTCGCAATGTTCTTAGTGGCTTGTCTGTCGGTAATCCCGGCTGAAGATAAACGGCCTCTTTTTTCAGATTTTCATACGGCTGAAACAGCCAAGTAAAAGCAAGATTTTTTTCGACCAGTTCGTTTGCTTTTATTTCGAGTTCATTTTTTATGTCTTTTCCAGCACTGCCTTGATATTGGATAAACGGTTTCTTACCGTGATCCCCTTTAAACGGCATGAGAGGTGTGGGCGAATAGTGAAGAAGATATGCGGCAAAATCTACAACATGACCAGCCGAATGGACGCGCATGTTTTTATAACGGCGGTCCCAATTTATTTCCATATGTAACGTTGTCCCAGTAGTAGGTGCTGTGGGTGATTTCACGTAGTGCCAGATTTCCCCGTCTCGCATCATGATCTGATACACATCGGCCGACCAATCAGATGAGCTGAGTTTTCCCTGATCGGTTGGTTGACCTCCACCCATTGGATAAAAGATAGTTTTATCAAGTAAAACGCGATAGGTATTCGGTCCTTCTGACAGTACGTTTAGTACTTTTGCATCAGCAGTTTTTTGATAGGAGTCTTTAAGATACAAGGCGTCTGTCTGCATACGTCAAGATTATACATCAAATTTGAGTATTATTGCCCGCTGTGCTAAACTGAAAGTTTGTTATGAAAAAATTAACGATCGTTTTAGGTGTCTTTATTTTTATCGCTCTTTTCAGTTTTATTTTTATGAATAAGACAATAGAGAGTATGGGTGATTTTGAAGTCGAGGAATATGTAATTGAGGGCAAGAAGTTGAGGCTCTTGGTTGCCGATACACCAGAAAAACATGAGCGGGGACTAATGTATTTTAGAAAACTTGATGGGGCGGCGGGAATGATTTTCCTTTTCCCAGAGAGTAAAGATAGGATTTTTTGGAACAAAAATACGTTTCTCAATCTCGATGTTATATGGCAAAAAGGAGAAAGGTCAGTGGGACATGATTTTCTTCCGTCTATCGAAACAAGTCGAGAAATAGTCCAGGTAGATTCACCCGAACCAGTCAATCGTGTTGTAGAGCTTGTGCGATGAGATTATTTTTTGAGAGCTTCAATACCAGGGAGTGTGCCTTTTTCGATAAACTCAAGCATTGCGCCTCCCCCTGTTGATATGTGGGTTATCTTATTAAGATATTCTTTTTTGGAGATTGCGGCAACTGTCTCTCCACCTCCGACTATTGAAATAGCTTCTCCATTCTCGGCTACGGCATAGTAAATAAAATCCGTACCTCTTCTAAATGAAGGGTTTTCAAAATACCCAACTGGGCCATTCCAGATAATGGTTTTTGCTTTCGCAATCACCGCTCCCCATTTGGCTTTAGTCTCGCTTCCGATATCGAGAATTTGTTCGCCGGGGGAGATATTAGTGATTTTTTTTGTTATGGGGGCGTCCGCTGTGTTTTTGGGATCACCAACAACGACATCTGATGGAAGAAGTATTGCTGTGTGCTTCTGTGCGGCGAGAAAAAGCAGGTGTCGGGCCATAGCAACCTTCTCATACTCGCAAAAACTTTTACCAATCTCATATCCATGTGCGCAAAGAAATGTATTTGCCAATCCGCCACCGATGAGCACGTAGTCGGCAATTTCCGTAAGTTTACCAATGAGATTTATTTTCGTTTCTATTTTGGCACCGCCAATAATCGCTACGAAAGGTTTTTTTGGTTTATTAATCGCTTTTGAGATCATTTCGATCTCTTTTTTCATAAGCAGTCCACCAAAGGCGGGGAGGTGGGTTGGTATTCCAACGATCGAGGCGTCGCTTCGGTGAGATACTGCAAAAGCATCATTGACATAAACATCAGCAAGCGATGCCAATTCTTGAGCAAAGCCCGCTTCATCTTTTTTTTCTTCGGGATAAAAACGGAGGTTCTCGAGCATTACGATCTCCCCATTTTTTTGTTCTGCCAATATTCTCTTCCCTTCATCAGTTCTAAAGTCTTCAATAAGCGACATGTGCACATTTGGGATGTACTGTCGTATTTTATCAAGCACAACCTTCATTGAATATTTTGCCTCTCGGCCTGCCGGGCGCCCCATATGAGACACAAGGATGAGTTTATTATTTGGCAAAAGTGTAAGCACAGATGGAATAGACTGTTTTATTCGCGCATCATCGGCGATGGTGTGGTCAGGGTGGAGCGATACATTGCAATCTATTCTCAGGAAAATCCGCTTGTTATCAAACGACACACCATCGATATATTGGATTTTTTTATCACTCATCTGTTTCTATATGGACAGACAATTTGGAGACGAGATCTACTATTCGTGACGAATATCCCCATTCGTTGTCATACCAACCGAATATTTTAACAAATGTTCCGTTAATTACCTTAGTATAATTTGGATCGAATGTGCATGAATACGTGGATCCAATATAATCCGATGAAACAAGAATCTCTTCTTCATACGCGAGAATCCCCTTCATTTCATTTTCTGCCGCTTTTCTAAACATAGCGTTGACTTCCGCGACGGAGGTAGGTTTTTCGACAACGGCCGATATATCAGAGAATGATCCGGTCGGCACCGGTACGCGCATTGCCATGCCGTCAATTTTTCCAGCCAATTGTGGTAACGTTTTGACGACTGCTTTTGCGGCGCCGGTTGTTGAAGGGATAATGTTAAGGCCGGCCGCTCTTGAACGCTCTTTTGTTTTTGAAGCATCGTCCAATAGTTCCTGTGTTGCCGTATAGGCGTGTACGGTGGTTAAAAAACCCGAAGTAATCTTAAAAGCATCGTCAAGCACCTTGAACATCGGTGAAGCGCAATTTGTTGTGCAGGAACAATTTGACAAAACATCACATGACTTAAAATCAAACGTACTATCATTTACGCCAAGTACAACATGTGGAGTCTCGTCGTCTTTTGTCGGCGCGGTCAGTATGACTTTTTTTACTGATCCTTTTAGGTGTTTCTTTAGATCTTCTTTTGTGACAAATGCACCAGTTGCGTCGATTACAACATCGATATCATACATATCCCAAGGGATAGCCGCCGGTTCCGAGTATTGAGTTGTGGCGATTTTTTTTCCGTCGATTGAAATGCCATCGGCATCGTGGCCAACACTTTTTTTGAAAGTGCGGTATACGGAATCGTATTTTAAAAGGTATGCGAGCATGTCGGGGGTCGTCTTGCGAGTGTTGATAGTAACAATATCAAAAAGGTCCGAATCGCTAGCTATGCGTGTGATCACTCTCCCGATTCTGCCAAACCCATTCAAACCGACTTTTAGTCTTTTCATATAATAAAAAAATAATAATAACTCATGAGCTAATTCTCGTGATGAAATGTCTTTATATATCTGATTGTTCGCGAGCCGCCGCGTATTACTATTGAGTTTGTGATGATGCCGTGTTGGTGGAACCAAACTCCTTTAAGTAAAGGCCCTTCGATGACACCGGTTGCAGTAAAGGTGACATCCTGTGATTTGGCAAGCTCGGTTGAACGGTATATTTTTTTCAAGTCGGTTATACCAAATTCAGCAAGCTCTCTGTGTTGAGATTCTTTTTGCGGTGCAAACGCACATTGAATTTCTCCGCCAAGACTACGAATGGCGGTTGCGGCCAACACCGCCTCAGCACTTGCGCCTATCCCTAACAACATATCGATCCCGGACTCAGGTAGGCAGGGCGCAATGCCACCCGCCACATCACCATCTGTAATAAGTCTTACCCGGGCACCGACCCTGCGGATTGTATCGATTAGTTTAAGATGCCGTTCCCGGTCTAGTACGACAACCGTCAGTTCCTCGACATCTTTGCCGAGAGCTTTGGCTGTTTTCTTAATATTCAATTCGACTGGTGCGTCAAGGTCAATAACCGACGCGGCGTCCTTTCCGACAGCGACCTTATTCATATACGTATCGGGTGCCTGAAAAAGTGAGCCCTCCGGACCAGAAGCAATAACGGAAAGAGCATTATATCGTCCATTCGCGACACTATCTGTACATTCTAGGGGGTCGACCGCCAGATCCATAACAGGAGTTTTTGCATTTCCGACAGATTCACCCGTATACAGTTCGGGAGCGGAATCTTTTTTGCCTTCTCCAATAACAATCGTTCCTTTGAAAGAGATCAGGTTTAAGCGCGTCCGCATGGCATCAACTGCGGCCTGATCTGCTGAGTGTTTATCGCCTCGTCCGATCCAGAGAGCTGCCGATATCGCGGCTGCTTCGGTGACACGGACGAATTCAAGCGCTAAATTTCTATCCATATTAGAGTCTTCCCATACTGGCTTCAAACACTTTTTTTGCCCGATTAATAAATACCTTTTGAGCTTGCACTATGTTTTCTTTTTTTCCAGCCCAAGCCTCAAGCGTTTCACCCTGGAGGGCACGACCATAGGACGCGGTGATTCTCCACGGGTAGGCAGAGGGGTTACTATTTTTTATTTTGTTAATGACATTAAGATGAGCTGTTGCCAAATCAGGAGTCTGTCCTCCAGACAGGAAAGCTATTCCAGCCACCTCTTGAGGGACAGTTTGCATAAGAGCCTTAATGGTGAAAGTGGCAACGGTATCGATGTCAGCCTGACGCCCATTTTTCTCACCCGCAGTAATCATATTCGGTTTTAAGATCATGCCTTGAGGGTCAACCCCATATTCTTTAATTTTTTCAAAAACTTCATTGAGAACATTTTCCGTTATTTTTCTATCTTCCTCTAAGGAGTGATCGCCCGCCATCAAAATTTCTGGCTCAACAATTGGTACGATATTAGCCTCTTGACAAAGCAAAGCATACAGAGCTAAATCGTGAGAGTTTCTCCGTACAATGGTAGTTGAGGGACAGTTTTTTGCGATTGTAAATACAGCTCTCCATTTAGCAAATTTTGCACCAAGTAAACGATATTCATCCAATTTTTTTGTAAGACCATCTAGTCCCTGAGTAAACATATCAACACCGAGTGTAGTAATTGGGACGATACCTTTATCTACTTTGATACCGGGGAGTATGCCTTTTTCTTCAAGGAATTTTGGAAAGGGTTTGTTGCCGGTGGTTGATTGGCGAATTGTTTCATCAAATAAAATCACTGCGCTTACATATTTTTCAATACCGTCCGCAGCAAAAAGAAGCTCTCTATATTGTCTGTTTATTTCTGGCGTTGAATCGATCCCTATAGTTGCGAGCCTTTTTTTGATCGTCGAGGTGCTTTCATCAGTAGCCAATATTGTTTTTGAGACGATCTGTTTTGCGATAGAGCGAAGAAGGCTTGAGTTCATAATATGTAAAAAAGTATCAACTGATAAATTTCATACAGTATCATACATTTTTTCCAAATTGTTTGTCAATAGATTGAGTATACTATCCCCAGTATATATGGATATCTGCGTATTCTGCAAGATTGTGCGTGAAGAGCTGCCTTTATATAAAACATACGACGACGAATCATTCTTAGGTTTTTTGGATATACATCCTTTGAATAGTGGCAATTCGCTTTTTATTCCAAAAAAACATTATCGTTGGGTCTACGATGTTCCCAATTTTGGTGAATATTGGGAAGCGGCGAAAAAACTTTCGCTGAGAACTCAACATATTGTCGGATCCGAATCGATAAACTACTTAACTCTTGGCTACGAAGTGCCCCATGCCCATATCCGTATTATTCCACGGTTTAAAAACGACGGTCACGTCGACGGCATACGCCTCAGCGCGGAAAAATCGTTTTCACCTCAGGAGCTCAAAAAAACTGCCGATGACATATTGAACGCTTCCTAACCTTACGCTTTTATTACCTTTCTATTGTTTATTTTTTGCACGCAAACTTTACAGTGGAGTAATTATGTTAAGAAAGGAGGTGAGGTTCTATGTTTGATATTTATACAGATATCCCCCAAGACATATGGGAAGAAGCCGCGCAACGCTTTGATGATGCCGATCCTTAGTTACCGTTTGTATGTTTGTTTGTAAAGAACAACATATTCGTTGCGGAATGTTTCGATCCAACCACGTCGTTGGCCGTTTGAGGCGAGTTCGACATCGAGGAATGTATTCGGGCTTATCAGGATGTAATCGGTTTTTTGTTCCTGTAGGAATTCGTTCCAGCCGGTCTGTGTTTGGATGATGGAAAGATATATTTTGTACGGACTCACGCCGGCCGCGTTGGACCATGCGGGCATGCGTCCGTCGATGAATATTCTACTTTCCGGCATCTGCCAGACGAGAAATCCCCCCCATTCATAGTTTGCGAAAATATTACCCCGTAGCGCCTTTTTCTTGCCAGTTATTTCACACGGATAATGAGTGATTCCTTTTATGCAGTAATTGTTCCAGTTCATCAGCTCAAGGGTTTTAGGCGTTTGAATAATTATAATACAAATGGCTATTGCGCCCAAAAGCGGAATGGTAATTTCAGGCGGCAACGATAATTGCCATTTAGAAATTAAATGTAAAAATTCAATACTCAAAATAGTGAGAAAAAAGGGAATGCTTCTTCTCGATGTTACCGCTAATATAAGAAAGAAAATCAGGAGAAGTAGAGAAAAGACCCGGATATTTCTTTTATAAATCATTCCGCTCATTAATATAACTGCAGCTATGCACATCAGAGAGCTTGTTACGATGTCGGAGGGTACCCATTCCGCAATCATCGACCCTAAAGGTGATTGAATGTGTCTCGCGATTTCTACATATACCTTCCACCCGAACGGATTTAAGAGCGTTGCGATAATACTTATCCCTATGACCATACTGTATTTCAGCGCTGTACGAGATCGAACACCGTCTCGCATCAATCGTTCAAACGTAAATGCGCCAAGAACAAATAGGCCAGTAAAAAATCCAATATGTGTGTTGACCCAGACAAAAAACAGAACCGGTATCACGAAAAGATATCGATCATTTTTTTGACTCTTTTCAAGAAGCCAAATAGTAGAAAGAACAAACGTGTAAGAAAATATCTGTGATCTAAGTCCTAAATTAAATACAACGGAAGAGAGAATATATACGACCATAAACATGGACATTCGTACGATGAGCGAACCACGACTGATCGACAAAAAGAGTAGCCCGGCCAGAACGATAACCAGGCCGCCAATGGTACTTAGACCGATAAAGCCGCTGTGGTCGTAAACAAAAGCATTGAGTGCATCAAAAAGAAAACTCGGATAGTAGGCTTTATAGTCAGGCAGAAAATATGAATAGTCGTTGGATATGCAGAGCTTTCCTTGAGTGATTAATTCTTCACCGCATCGGTAATGCCAGCCAAAATCCGTGTCCCTTATCGGCAAAAATGCCAGAAAAAAAACGGTTAGAGAAAATAAGATAATAAGAACCCGCTGCATTATTTGATTATAGATGACCTATGAATTGTATAATGAACACATGAAATCATTTTTCTATCATATACAGCTCAACGTTGATTTTGCCCATATTGGTTTTTATAAAGAACTTATGACTTTTTTAGGCTGGTCGGTTATTTTCGAAGAACATAACGTTGTGGGTTATAAAAGCGGGATAAACGGAGACCTGTGGTTCATAAAAAATGACAGCAGGAAACAAAGCGATCGGGATGGAATAGGAATGAACCATATCTCGATTAGGGTCGACGAGATGAAAGATGTAGATGCGGTCGTTAACTTTCTGCAAGAAAAAAGTGTGACACGTTTATTTGAAACTCCTCGGCATCGGCCAGAATTTTCTTCCGAGGGAAAAACATATTACCAGGTGATGTTCGAGTCACCAGATAAAATATTATTCGAGGTAGTTTTCATCGGTCCGAAATCTTCTTAATTTAGGGGATCATAACCGCCTTTTGACCACGGATGACAGCGTATTATCCGCCTTAATCCGATATAAACACCTTTCAAACTCCCATATTTTTCAACTGCGGCGTAGGTGTACTGAGAGCAGGTTGGGGTGAAGCGGCAGATTTCGTCACTCATAAAAAGGACGCGAAAAAGCGGTTTTTGAAGGAAGTCACTCTTTTGATATAGTCGGATCAGGCCGAGAATCAATCTCTTCATGGCTATAGTATAATCTTTCTATGCAAATTTCCGTCATTACGCTTTTTCCCAACATGATTACAAGCTTCATAAATGAAAGCATTGTTAAACGCGCAGTTGATAGAAAAATCGTCTCTATTAATCTCGTGAATCTTCGACAGTTTGCTGCGGACAGCTATGGAACGGTCGATGACCGACCCTATGGAGGGGGAACAGGTATGGTTATGAAGGTAGACGTTTTGGCAAAGGCAGTTCGCTCAGTTCCAACTGGACGGGTTGTATATACCACACCTCGGGGGAAGAAATTTGACCAAAACGCGGCCAGAAGGTACAGCGCGCTCGACAACCTTATCCTTCTTGCAGGCCACTATGAAGGAATAGACGAACGCACATCGACCTTTATCAATGAAGAGGTCTCAGTCGGGGACTTTATAATGACCGGAGGGGAGATTGCGGTCGCCGCGATTGTCGATGCTACTGTGCGGCTTTTGCCTGGGGTGCTTAAAAAGGAAGACGCAACAATCGGTGAAACGTTTGGAGAGATTGAAGCAGATGAGATACGAGCAATCGTCGGAAACGATCCGATTTTAGAAGTACTTATAAAAAGCGGCCGTAAAAAAATTCAATTGCTTGAATATCCCCAATATACGAGACCTGCTGATTTCGAAGGTCAATCTGTTCCCGAGGTTATGACTTCGGGTGACCCAAAAAAGATACGTGAGTGGCAGATTAGAGAGTCATGGGAGCTTACAAAAAAAAGGAGACCAGATCTGCTTGGCATTCCGCTATAATTATAGTAGGTCATTATAAATTCATTATTTATTTTTATGAATTTTACAAAAAGAGCGCCGCTTACTTTTTCAAAAGGACTAGAAACGATGGATGGTATATCCAAAAAAACAGTAGAGGAGCATATGAAGCTCTATACGGGGTATGTGAACAAATATAATGAAATAAGAGAAAAATTAAACGGTCTGACCGAAGAAGATCTGACAAAAGCAAATCAGGCCTACTCACTTATTCGTGAACTTAAGGTCGAGTTAACCTTTGCTTGGGGAGGAATCGTGAATCATGAACTATATTTTTCTCATTTGGGAGGCAAGGGCGGCACGCCTCAAGGAGATTTGCTGGCGCAGATTAAGGCCGACTTCGGCTCTTTTGAAAAATATGTCAAAGACCTTAAGGCAACTGGTATAAGCGCAAGAGGTTGGGCGTGGACCGCGTGGAATTATGAGGAAAATTCCCTCTTCAATTATTTAGGTGATGCGCAAAACAGCTATCCAGTCTGGGGGGCAAAGCCGATTCTAGCTCTCGACACATACGAACATGCATATTTTATCGACTACGGTGCAAATCGCGGCGGATATATCGACACATTTATGAAAAATCTTGACTGGAAGGTTGTTGAAGAAACATTTGCCCAAGTTACCGCGCCCGGGTGTCAATGTGGCTAACTCTGTTATAATCTTTCCATGGTCAGAACCCGCATTGCTCCGACTCCCTCAGGTGCCCTTCATTTAGGAACTACTCATGCGGCAATGTTTAACTACCTATTTGCCCGTCGTTCCGGTGGTCAGTTTATTCTTCGTATTGACGATTCTGATCCCAAGCGCTCAAAAAAAGAATATGAAGAAAATATTATGGCATCATTGAAATGGTTGGGGCTTGATTGGGATGAAGGCCCAGATATTGGCGGTCCCTACGCGCCTTACCGACAAAGTGAACGTATGGATCATTACTGGCCATATGTAGAAAAATTGCTAAAAGAGAATAAAGCATATTTTTGTTATTGTACAACTGAGGAGTTGGATGCCGAGAGAAAGCAATTGGAGGCGGAAAAAAAACCCATTAAGTATTCAGGTAAATGTAGAAAACTCACCCGTGAGCAACAGGTACGGTATGAAAAGGAAGGAAGAAAACCAACGGTGCGATTGAGAGTTCCGGAAAAAGAAGTCTCGTTTATTGATCCGGCGCGGGGAAAAGTAACCAATGATGCGGCTTTGTTCGGCGACTATATTATCGCAAGAAGTGATAAAACAGCCCTTCTTATTGTGGCAACAACTGTTGATGATATAGAGATGAAAATAACACATGCTATTCGCGGTGAAGATTATATTAATTTTGTTCCAAAACAAATTATTCTCTTTGAGGCGCTTGGCGCGGTGCCTCCCGTATTTGCGCATATTCCTTTTGTATATGCAGCCGATGGATCTAAGTTAAGTAAGCGTCATGATGCTGCTTCCGTTTCTGATTATAAAAAATTAGGCTATCTTCCAGATGCTATATTTAATTATTTATTATTACTTGGGTGGACACCTCCGGATGAAAATGAGATTATTTCAAAGGAAAAGGCAATCAAAATTTTTGCACTAGAAAAATTAAGCGTTAATAATCATCGATTCAATATTGACAAACTAAATTGGATCAACGGAGAATATATTCGAAGAATGACAGACCAGCAATTAGCAGAGCAAATCTTTGATTTTTATGAAAAGAAATTAAATAAGGAGATTATTTCAATCACCGCTCCGCTTGTTAAAGAGAGGATTAAAAAACTATCAGATTATTTGCCACTAACTGCATTTATGTTTAATAAGCCGGATACCTATGAAATTGATCTGAGTGCGAAGAGAGATCTTATTTTGTCGATAGCTAAAGAACTTGAACAGCTTCAGGATTGGACTGTTCAGACGATAGGCGAAACGCTTGTTGGTCTTGCTAAAAAATTAGGACTAAAAAACAGCGAATTTTTTATGGTTTTAAGAATTGCAATGACCGGTAAAAAAATAAGTCCGCCCCTAAACGAGTCTATGCAGATTCTGGGGAAAGAAAAAGTTCTGTCGTATCTTCTTCGGGCCTCGGAGCCGCGTCAGTCATAGTCTGGATGTAGCGGGCGTTATCCGGATTGGTAAGGTATTTCGTAAGGATTCTATACGTATCAAGATCAAAAGAAGCGCTGCTTACGTCTTTAATTTCCATATTTTCCTCCCGCAGACTCCTGATTTCTATGATTTTCCAATTGATAACGACAAACTCATCCCGCCTGCAGTTAAACATGTCGGTCTCACGAATGGTGACCGGACCGTTAAAGGGCCATGATTTCATTTTCGTCTTTGCAAATGCTTCGTAAAAACGAAGATTGTATTTTATGGGTTTTTCACTTTTTGTACAGGCTCCTCGGCAGATGCCAAGCTTAGAACTAAAGCATGGACCTTTTGTTTTTTCGAGGCCTAAAAGTCGGGGACATAAGAGATGTTTTTTTACCTGTCCTGCAAGAAAATCTTTTACCTGCTTCTTAGACCGAAAAATTCCTAAAATATTTTCTGACTCATCAAGATTGAGAGAGCCGGCTATTTCGACATATGCAGTTTTATAGCCGTCGTGGTTTTTTTCTTTTTTAAGAAAATAGAGCTCATGTTTTATGCGCAGTTGCCGGTTGTAGAGCGGTTGAAGTTTTTTGACAAGTTCGGTTTCACGAAGAAGTGCTCCAAGTTCGCCGGCCGTTTCCTCTGTGTCAATGCGCTGTACCTGTTGGGAAAGATTCATTTCTTTAGTGCTTGTAAAGTCGGAGGAGAAATGTGACAGGACACGTTCTTTCATATTCACACTTTTACCTATATACAGCGGCATGTCATTTTCGCCGTAAAAAATATAGACGCCGGGAGACTCGGGAATAAGCTCAATATCTTCATCTTTAAGGTAGCGCGGAAGACTTGGTTTTTTCATTAGTCGTTCGATGTGTCCGTCTATAAGTGAAGGAGGAAAAACGGCATGAACTTTTTTAAAAAAACTCCAGACAGCATTGGCATCATCGAATGCTCGATGACGGTTTGTGCATTGGATATCAAAGCGCTCGATAATGCTGTCGAGGTTATGATGGTGTTCTTCAGGATATAAAAGCCGCGATAACCTGACTGAACAAAAGTGCTGGAGGGAAATTGGTATACCCAACCGTCGGTATTCATTTCTAATAAATGAATAATCGAACCGGACATTATGTGCGACAAAAATTGAGTCGTTCAGCACGTCCCATATTTCTTGAGCTACATTCTCAAAAAGGGGAGCACCATCAAGATCGTGACTTTTAATGCCGGTTATATCTTCGATGAACGGAGATATATAACACTCAGGATTGATTAGAGTTTTATATTTTTTCTTGATCTTTCCTTTTTCCACACGAACAATGCCAATTTCTATGATGCGGTCATGATTGACTCGTGAACCAGTGGTTTCTACGTCAACGAATGATAAAGCTTGTGAGATCATAGTTTTTTATAGTTCCAAACTTTGCCACAAAATCATACAGGCGTAACTTCGATAAGGTGACCATTTTTTTGCGAGTCGTTCGACTGTACGCTGAGATGGCTTCTTCTTAAATCCATACAACTTCACAATTGCTTTTTGCAGTCCGTAGTCTCCGTGGGAAAATATATCTGGCCGTCGCAGTGTAAACATCAGAAACATTTCCGCAGTCCATGGACCGACGCCTTTCAGCTTGGATAATGTAACGATCACCTCTTCATTCGATACATTTTTTAGTGCCTGGAGTTGGATTTCTTTTGATACTACTTTTTGAGCAATGTCCTTTATGGAACGAACTTTGGACCAGGCCATCCCGCAGTCGCGTAATTTCTGTTCTTCAAGCGTCAACGTTTTTTCCGCCGTTATTTTTCCTTTCGGATACAGTTTTACAAAACGGGTAAATATTGTTTCGGCCACCTTACCGCTTAATTGTTGTCCAATGACAGTTCGACACAGGCGTGTAAAAAGATTATATTTTGCCGGTGTAAGAAAATCTGTGAGGTTAACTTTCTTTGATACCTCATAGAGAACAGAATCATTTTTTCTGAAATGTTCAAAAATGTGTTTCATAACTCAGGAAAATAACGTTTCCTGCCAGTGAGGATCGACTTCGACGGTCAGATCAAGAAATACTTTTTTGCCGGTCACGAGTGCAATTTCCTTACGAGCATAACTACCGATTTCTTTGATTTTTCGTCCAGCCGCGCCTATAAGCATTCTTTTATACCGGTCGTTTGTTGTTAAAATACGCGCCTTCACATAGGTTAAACCGTTTTTTCGATTTTTGACTTCATCAACAACTGCAGTTGTTGTATAGGGGATCTCTTCACCCATCATAATAAATACTTTCTCACGGATCAGTTCTGCTAAGAATGTAAGGCTGTCCATATTTAAAAGGGGAGAAACACGGTTTTCAGGTAGGTTTAGGGGAGCTGTTTTTTCCGGCAGTCTTTCAAAGATCGCTGATATCAGGGGGCTAATATGTTTTGCCTTTAATGCTGAGATCTCGAAGGTTTTTTCAAATTCATCTTTCATAAATTCATACTGAGGGAGATAGGTTTTATCAGTGATATCAATTTTGTTTATGACGAGAAATTTTGGTTTGTTAATTTTCCGGACAATACCAAGCACTTTACCCTCTTCGAAATCACGTCGTCTTGAGTGGTCAACCATGTAGACAACCAGATCAACATTTTCATTAGCTGCAGACAGGGTTTTTTTATTGATGTTTTTGGATAACAAGTCCTCTGCTTTGCCAAAGACTCCGGGGGTATCGATGAATAGTAGTGTCCCACGATCCTCTTCATACACCGCTCGTATTGGAAAACGGGTTGTCTGGGGTTTGGGCGAGGTGATCGCGACTTTTTGTCCGACTAATGTATTGAGGAATGTCGACTTACCGACGTTCGGTCTACCAATCAGAAGTATCGTGCCGTTTTTTTTGGGTTCCATTAAGCTATTTTAACAGACGGACAGGCTTAAAGCTTAGTCTACGAAGCGGAAAGACTCGACAGCCGTGTCGTAGAGTGCGATCATATTTTCAATCAACGGATCGGTGATCTGTACTTTTTGCATGTAGACAACCTCATTCTCATATAGCTACCGCAAAACACAATGTCATATTGTGTAGTTAAAATTCTTCGTAGAAATGTAGTGCCGAAATGATCTTTTAGTACCCGAAAACATCTTAAACTGACGGTTTGAGATAAATGTTTTTGCGTTATTCCATACTGTTTCTTGAGGATTAGTGTCCGGCGCATAGGGTGGAAGGTGTATCAGGTGGACTCTTTCCAGCGATTGACCTTTCTTTAACTCCTCCTGTAGTGTTTTTCCTTTATGGAAGGATACGTTATCCCATACGATACAGACGTATTTATCTGGATAGAGTTTTTGGGTTACCTGTTCAACTGCTTTTATGATCTCTTCCTGATTTCCCCATTTTAAAGCGTAAAGATGATCACGACCTGTTTTGAGGTTTAGAAATCCTATGTAGTATTGGCTCTCGTTACTCCTTTGAACCTTAAGTACTGTTTTTTCTCCTTTTTTAATCCAGGCACGTCTGGTTATCGCCTCAAGCATAATCGAATTTTAACAAAAAGGGGAAAGCTCTGATATACTCAATTTGTCCAGCACTAAATTTATGAAAGCAAAACTTATTTTTAATAAGAAACTTCTTTTAATTTTTCCTAATGTATTAGTAGTTTGCTTCCTAATTTTCTCTCTTTATTTTTACATTGACTATCAAAAATTTCCTGCAATTGTTCCTATCTCGGGAAAAAATGCACTATGGGCAAGACATCAGTGGGTAGGTGAACAGCATAATTCAGAAGAATATAGAAACTTAACTCAACTGCTAAAAGATAATAAAATTACTGATGTATTTTTCCATGTTGGCCCATTAAATGTAGAAGGAAAAATTGAACCGGAAAAGTATCTCTTCGCTAAAGACTTGATCGTTAATCTAAAAAAGGATTATCCAGAACTGCACATTCAAGCTTGGATTGGCCAGGTAGAAAGAAAAGGCGGGGGAATTTTAGATTTAAGTAAAACCGAGGTAAAAAAAAACGTTGTAGAAACCGCAAATGACTTTTTGAGTTTAGGTTTCGACGGTATTCATTACAATATTGAGCCGGTATACTCTCATGACAAAAACTTTATTGAATTACTAGTGGAAACTAAAAAAACAACATCCAGCCAAAATAAAATCTTGTCTGTAGCAAGCGATGAATTAGAACTATTTTGGGGAGCAGAAGGATTGGCAAGAACAGTGTCGAAGCAAGCGGGATTTTGGGATGAACCATACTATCGTGAAGTAGCCTCAAATGTAGATCAAATTGCAGTTATGATGTATGATACAGCCCTCCCTTTTAATTGGATGTATGCAAAATTAGTCAGCTGGGAAACCAAACGTCTTATTAATATAATTGACTCCAAGGTAACCCTTTTTATGGGTGTGCCTACATACGAGGATAAACGTTGGAGTTTCCATCCATCAGCTGAAAATATTGATTCTGCGTTGAGAGGAATTAAAAAAGGTTTGGTCATTTTTCCTAAAGATCAAATGAACTTTGGTGTTGCTATCTATGCTGAATGGACTACGGATAAAGAGGAATGGAACAATTACAAGAGAAACTGGCTTGGTGAATAACTATAATGAGTGTTCCTTGTCTTTTAGATACTGTCTATAATCCCTCTGGATGTTTTCCATCTCTTTCTCTCCAAAACTCTCATTTTGCCAAAACCCCCTAAGCTCATATTCTCCGCTCGCCAATTTATATATCCACACATTAAATAATTTATCGGGCTTATCTAGAAAGATAATATTTACAGTTTTTCCTCCTCCAATACTATCATTCACTGCAAACACATTAAATTTACTTGTATAGTAGCTTTTATCAAAAGAGTCCAAACCAGACAATTTCTTGTCGTCATCAATAAGAGACTCTATCGCTACGGGAGATATTCCCTCATTTTTGCCACGAAGATAGTTGTCTAAGGATTTCCTAATGTGTAACACATAAGGATCGCTATAAACTTTATAATATTGTTTAAGCTCCTTTTCTGAAAGAATTAATTCTTGTGATTGATTTTTAGCTTGCCCTTCTCTTAGATTTGTTTGACTCTTTTTATGAAAGACGATATAACTCATTATTAGTGCGATGAAAATAAAAATGAGAATAATAAGTAGTGTCTTTTTATTGTAGAATTGTTTGCTAATTACTGTCATAACAAACTGATTTTACAAGTTGTACCTGAAAAAATACAGCGCTATACTAAAATTGGATTCAACAACTCAAGATTTGAATTAGTAAAAAGTTCTTTAAAATTTTTGCGTTTTTTGGTCGCTTTCAGCGACTTTTACGAGCCGACAGTTTCGGAGGCGCGGCGGGTGGGCTCTTCGACTGGCTCAGGATAAAGGCGCCGCGCCTGAGCGGCAAGCGCTACCTCCCAACGGCTTTCTTCTCTTTATTGGCTGGGAGACATGGATTCGAACCATGATAAACAGATCCAAAGTCTGTTGTCCTACCATTAGACGATCTCCCAAAGATAAGTCAGACATATTTTACCAAAAATGCCTCTGTTATACTGGTCATATGGAGCCTCGAATAACACTTGTTACGCTCGGAGTGCGCGATTTACAGAAGTCTTTCTTGTTCTACAGAGACACAATCGGATTCCCATCAAAGGATGGGGTACAGGGCGACGTTGTCTTTTTTCAACTTAATCATATGATCCTTTCGTTATATCCAAAGAAGATGCTTGCCAAGGATGCTGGAGTGTCGGACGCGGGCAGTGGGTTTGGTGGCATAACGCTGGCCCATAACCTTAAGACAAAAGAAGAAGTCGATACGTTGGCGAAAACATTAGAGACGAAATAGGTAGCTTGGAATCCGTTCTTCTGGATTGTGTGACGAAAAAAATCTATTCGTAGGTTTTATTTTGAAAGCTTGCGGTGGTGTGTTCGTTTATAGACATTGAAAAACAATCGTAGCATCCATCGATCCAACTACTGCGATAGTAGATTTCTGTTTTTTTTGAGGAAACAATAAGCTTCTTGCAAAACGGACATTGAAAGGCGGGAATTTCTTTATGTAGTATTTTTCGAAGTGGCATGTGTATAGTATACGACTTTTCAGGTAAATTTGTGCACAGTACTGTATAATGACACTAGATTATCTTCCGTATTATAAACAAACTTTCCATTATTACAATATGAAAAAAAACAAAATCATTTGTTTCCGCTGCGGCAAAGAGAGAATCATCGTAAAAGTATGGAAAGAAAAAATATGGGACTCGGTTATTGAAAATACTGAAACTGTGTGTTCAGACAAAGAATGCCAAAAGTCGATGGAAAAAGAGATTACTACCCAAAGAAAAAACAGACTTCAACGGGAAGAGAAAAAAAAGGAACACTACAAGAATATCCATAAACACGTTCCGGGAAAGTAAATATGATCGATATCGAAGAATATATCCGTAATCCCGTAAAGCGACATATACTCGGACTGTTAAAAAAGAACAAGACATTAAAATACTCAGAGCTCCTCCCACCAGAAGTGGACAATGTACTTTTTAACTATCATCTCCAACATTTGGTCAAAAACGGATTAGTTACAAAAAATGAGAACTACTATTCTTTTAGCGTGAAAGGTCAGCGGTTAACTTCGAATACTACCGACACAGGATTGTATTTCCCAAGGTTTGTTTGTAACTATAAGTTGTATCTTGTCGAAAAAGGAAAGGTACTGCTGGCAAAGAGAAAAATATCTCCCTGGTATGGAGACACAACTGCACTATCAAGTAAGGCTGTGTATGGCACAGGGGTTGAAGAGCGTGCAAATATAAGGATAAAACAAAAAACTGGAGCAAGTGCAAAAATGAAGTGGATAGGAACGATACGAACGAGAGTGTTCAATAGGACAAACGACCTTATTGATGATGCGTTATATTTTATCTGTTATGCCGTAACTTATAGGGGAGATATAAGAAGTGTTGATGACAACAAATGCCCTTTAGCATGGTATAGTTTTGATCGTGCGATTCAGGTCGAAAAAGCTAATCGTGGTTCGGGCGACAAAACAATAGAGGTGTTAAAACGGTTGAAGTCAAACAATTTTGAACCCTTCGTTTTTGAAGAAATGGTACATGCAGAATCTCTGTAAATAACATCTACCTAGTGTTGCACTGTCTAGATTATATTTTGTATTCAAGTATCATCACTTCATGAAAGTTACGCTCATAAATGGTAGCCCAGCCAGTAAGTCGCACACGTACTCATTGCTTATCCACATAGGTGAACAATTAAAAAAACAAAAAGTCGAAGTGCGATTATGGGATCTGAGAAAAAACATCATGCCCGTCGTATCACCTGAGTATCATTTGGATCCAGCCGCATCTCCAGTAAGGATAGTGAGGGCATTTATTCGTTTAATTGAAGAATCAGATGCAATTATCTTAGGAACGCCGCTGTATCACGGATCTTATTCGGGTGTATTAAAAAATGCAATCGACCACTTAAGTCCAACTGGATTTGAAAATAAAATTGTTGGGCTCGTATCAAATGCTGGTGGTATAAAAAATACTATCGCGTGCGAGCATCTAAGATCAGTAGTGCGAACTCTTTATGGTTATACTACACAGTCCCAAATAGGTACGTCACGAAATGATTATGAAGAAACGAAAACAGGGTACGAATTAAAAGATGAAGATATAAAAAAGAGGTGTCAACGATTGGTTGAAGAAATAATCACCTTGACGCGTGCTATGGCTTAAGTTCCATACAGTTTTTGTATTTCGCGGACGGCGCCAAAGGCGATGCGATCTACGACCGTATTGTCCATATCCATCATGAGCGCTGGCACAATAGTAAACTCACCATATTTGTCGTTTACCGTATCAAGTGCAACAGACAATTTTCGTCGACGATTTCGAATACGGTCATCTTCCATCTCAAAAAGACTGATCTGGTCTCGAGCCTCGCGAGACAAGTTAAAACAGTGAACTGATATCTGGCCGATTATTTTTTTCTTCTCACGGTTGGTAAAAATTATTTTTGCAGCATCATATAACTCGCGAGTTGTATACAGGTCATTTGTGGTTTTCCTACCCATATGCCAGTGCCCACCTGCTTTGTAATTGACTGCCACATGGATACCGCGGGCGGTAAGACCGGCTTTACGCAGACGTCTGCCCATTTTTTCGCAGAGCTTTATGAGGATGCGGTTGAGTTGTTCTTCGTCTGCAGTTGCCTTGCCAATCGCATACTGTTGTCCGTAGGTTTTTCGTACTTCGGTATCCAATATCCCTTCCTCCCAGCCCCTCATCCAACGGTACCAATAGTATCCATAGATGCTTTTGAAAACTTGTTTTTGTAACCTTTCAAGTGGTGAATCAAAAAATTGTAGGCAGGTATAAATGCCGTACTGGTTGAGTCGGGCTTCGTACCGTAGGTTAATACCGTGGATGTCCGTAAGTGTAAGTCTGGAAAATATATCGCGGACGTTTTTATAGGTAATGACCTCCAGTCCATCGGGTTTGGTAAGCGACGCCCCGGTCTTGGCTAAAAAACGATTAGTGGAAATTCCAATACTGCAGGATATCCATTCACCAATTTCCGTACGCAACCGCTGTTTTATTTCTCGGGCTACAGAAACAAGATCTTTTCCGAAGATGGCTTTAGTATCGATATGAGTAAAATCCAAAATGGCTTCATCAATGGATTTTGGAATGACGTGGTCAGAATACGTCTCGAAGATGCGTCTGAATTTGAGGTGAATATCACGGATAAGAGCTGTGTCCGGAATACGGACAACGAGAGACGGGCAGATTTTTTTTGCTTCGTATACCCGCATGAGCATTTTGACCCCTGCACGACGGGCTTCGGTTGAATTTGACAAGATAAAACCACGAGGTGAGTCGTAGGCGGCGATTGCAACGGGTTTACCGCGAAGATGTGGATGCGCTTGCTGTTCGGCAGTTGCAAAACACGAGTTGAGATCGATATGCATGATGGAAGGAGTCGCCGTGTTAAAACTAGAGAGCTGATACATCGAGGACCTCCTTTAGTTTCCAATGCAATGTATCGCCACTGCATTCAAGGGCGAAATCAAGACTATCAGTGCTGACATGATATCGATGAATAATACTTCTTCCACGCCGTGTCGCATGATAGTAGCCGAGCTTAGTGATAGTATAGCGGCGTCCCCGCCACTGTAAACTGTGGGGGAGCACTGTTTTCTTGCCTGCATTGTAAACCGTGATGACATCGACGTCTTCATCCATATGAATATTCTAGTAAACTATCGTTTACTTTGTCAAGAGAACATTGTCAAGAGAACAGTCCCTTGATTTTAAGTAGGACGGTTGATAGACTGTAGATCTATTTCATTCCTCTTATGCTAACAACAGCGGTCATCGCATTTCGAGAATTCTTAGAAGCATTTCTCATCGTCGGAGTATTTTTGGGTATTTCAAGAAAACTAAAATTAAAAAAAGAACTAGAGATTGGTCTTGCGGCTGGTTTGGGTATTGGCTTGTCGCTTCTTCTCACTATTCTAACGTATATATTTGGCGATCAAGCCAGACACATCTTGACAGAAGAACGGGCGGAGCTTTTGGAAAGTTATCTTCTTATATTTTCCGGTATTTTTATATCGTACGTAGTATTTTCGCTTCATGCAACGATGCGTCGAGACCGCGGAGGCAAACTGTTGTCAGTACACAAAAAGCTTCAGGAAAATGTTTTTGATGTTCCGTTATTTTTTACCATAGTTTTTATGGTTCTTCGTGAAGGGTTTGAAATAGCGCTTTTTACAGCCAGCGTTTCGCTCTTTTCGGCTTTTATGCAGAACTTTATCGGACTTATGGCCGGATTTGCGGGCGCAACTGTTCTGGGCCTGTCGACATTTATCGCCTATATCAGGTTCCCCATAAGCAAAGTTTTTAAAGTCACCGAATATCTCATTATCATCTTGGGAGCGGCGCTTACTCAGAAGGGTATAACAGAACTCTTGGAAATATATTTTAATGTTCATCTCTCGAGAATCTTACCTCTTAATCTTGGCTTTCTCCCTGATAAAGAGAGCATTGTCGGTCACCTCCTGAGCGGATTTTTCGGCATTGACCAGGGTTTAAGCGGGGCAAGAATCGCACTCATGGCTACATATATTGTTTGTATCTATCTTGTTTTTTTGAGGATACGAAAACAGCATAAAAGCTAAAATTGTAGTACAAATCTGATATACTGACGATTACCTATGAAGATAGCTGTAATCTCAATACTTTCTCTAATAGGCATTGTCGCAATAATAGGACTTATCGCAACTATTTCTAGTTCCTATTCAAAAAAATCAAAGGAAGCATTACCTAAAGATCAAACAGCAGAAGAACAAATGAAAAAACAACCTACACCCAAGCAAGAAATTGATCCAAAAAAACAATACACGGCTGTCCTTCATACAGATAAGGGAGACATTACGATTGCCCTCAATAGCGGCAAAACACCAATAACAGTGAATAACTTTGTCACTTTGGCAAAAAAAGGTTTTTATAATAACACGATTTTCCACAGAGTCATAAAAGGCTTTATGATTCAGGGCGGTGATCCAAGAGGGGACGGGACAGGTGGACCGGGATATACGTTTGATGATGAGCCGTTTGACGGTGAATACACGAGGGGGACGGTGGCGATGGCAAATGCCGGCCCAAATACAAACGGTAGTCAGTTTTTTATTATGCATGCCGACAACCCTTTGCCCAAAATGTATGTCATTTTCGGTAAAGTAACGAGCGGTATTGATACTGTTGATTCGATCGCGGAAGCTCCCGTTCAGGCAAGCGCAATGGGCGAGATATCTTCTCCCGTTACTCCTGTTAAGGTTCTTTCCATAGATATCTCAGAATGAAAACGGCAGGTTTTTTAGCATTTGTATTTTTTGGATTCTTCGGCAGTATGATTTTTATTTATTATATGTGGAAGCCGTTTCTTATGAGTGATCCACAGGGCGCGATCATTGCGGGAGATATAGTAGTTCCCTCAATTGTCCCGATACAAGCCGTAAACGTTTCTCCCACTGTTTTTTACGGTCCTGACGGAATTGTGTATCACCGGTATTAATGAAGAACTGCGATCGAGAAAAAAGCAAAGGCCACCCCAAGCAGTGATCCGCCCACAACATCCGTGCTCCAATGTTCTCCGAGGCTTACTCGTGAGATGAGCATTATTCCAACGAATCCAACAATAAGGGAGCACATCAAAAAACGTACAATAGGCGGAAATTTTTTGTGTGTAGCTATGAAATAGAGAAATAATATCGCAAGATAGACAGTTCGCATACTGTGCCCTGATGGATATGATGACCCAGTCTGTACGTAGGAGGTTGGAAAAAGAAAATCGAGATTATAGCGGAAAAAGAGGAAGGGCGGTCCCGGATGCTTAAGAAATAATTTTCCTGCCAATTCAATTACGTGTGCAAATCCAAAAAATCCGATAAGAAGCGCGCCGGCAATCCTACGCTTGAGGAGAAGAAAAAGGATAAGAATCACGATAGTTATTTCAAAACTGCCCAAGATGCTGAAAAAAGAAAGTGTCTCATCGTAGCTTAAAGGTATCCGATCTTGGATTTTGACGGTGGTATCAAAATCGAGTCCGACCAGAAATCTCTTTTTGACGAGAAATGAAAAAACAGCAAACAAAAAGAGACTGGCAGATCCAGCGAGTAGATACGGTACATTTTTTGCAATTCGAAGCTTGATGTTACGTATCTTTCAATTATATCAGGACAATTTCACCCTTTGAAGTATTGATTTTAATGCTCAAACGTGATATGGTAATACCATGAAGATCGTTGTGAATCTGCTTATCAGTGTTCTTGCCATAGTCATCACCGCATATCTGCTTCCTGGTACCAAGATTGATAGCCTTTCAACAGCCCTTATGGTTGCGCTTGTTCTTGGGATCTTAAACGCAATACTGCGGCCCATTCTCACTATTCTTACGCTGCCGATAACCATACTTACACTGGGCCTATTCTCCTTTGTGTTAAACGCGCTTATGATTCTTTTGGTAAGTGCTGTTGTCCCGGGATTTTATGTTGACGGTTTTTTCTGGGCGTTACTTTTTAGTTTTGTGTTGTCACTCGTGAACACTCTTCTTAATGCGTTGACCAAGTAATCATAATTTTCTTGAAACAATATGAACGATCAGATCATTTGTCCGCACTGCAAAAAAGCATTTCCGGCCTCTGAGGTATTTAGTCACGAGCTAAACGAGCGCCTCAGCAACGATAGAAAAAAAATGCTTGTGGAACTCGAGGAACAGAAAGAGCAGATAAAGCTTCAGACTGAAAAACGCGTACGAGAAGATCTTGAGTTTAAGTTAAAAAATAGTACGAATGAAAGTGAGTCGGTCAGAAAAGCAAATAAAGAGCTTAAAGAGGAACTCTTGATCAAAGAGCAGAAAATGCGAGAACTGAAAGAAGAAAAGGAAGATGTGGAACTTGCAGCTCAAAAAAAATACAGTCAGTACCTCGAAACTGCCCGGCAGGAAATAATCGAAAAGGAACAGAAAAAATCAAATGAACGGCAAATGCTTCTGCAGAAACAGCTAGACGACACAAAAAAATCGCTCGAGGAGGCCGAACGTAAGGCGAGCCAAACATCACAACAACTTCAGGGTGAGGTCCACGAGCTTGATTTAGAATCGCAACTTCGAAAATATTTTCCCCGTGACGAGATTCGTCCCGTCAAAAAAGGACAAGAGGGGGGAGATATTCTGCAGATTGTCACAAATAACACAAGGGGAATATGCGGAAGCATATTGTGGGAGATGAAGCGTACAAAAAGCTGGAGTAATGGCTGGTTACCGAAGCTTCGCGAAGACACTCGGCAGGCAAATGCAAATACATCTGTTCTGGTATCAGATATTCTTCCTCCAGAAATAACAAGCTTCGGGTTGTTGGAAAAAGTATGGGTAACATTTAGTAAATATGCGCTACCCTTGGCCTACGTCTTACGGTCCGCTCTTATCCGTATTGCCGAGGCGAAGATAGCAACGGAACACAAAGAAGAGAAAATGGAACTCTTGAGTAAATATATTGCAAGCGACAGTTTTGTGCATCGTTTCGAGTCCCAGGGAGAAGCTATTTTTGGTTTGAAGATAAGTCTTGAGAGAGAAAAGGGTGCGATGAAGAGAATATGGAAACAGCGAGAAGTTGAGCTTGAAAAACTTATGACGGGTGTAACCGAAATGTACGGAGAATTTAAGGGCATTATGGGTCAGGCCCTGCCTTCGATTAAATCTTTTGAACTGCCCGACGGATCAGAAGCACAACTCAATGAACACAACGTTTGATTCTTTCTTCAGATTCATTGGACGCTACATTATCTTTATCCCCATCGTAATTCTTATCATCGGACTTATCGTTCGCTTTGGATTTAAAGATGTAAGAACACAAGTAGCTTCAAAATCGATTTCTGCAATTCCGACCGGTGGATTAAACACGTCATTATTATCTTTTAATCTTATGGGGCCCCTTTCATGTGCGGGCACCATTGATAGGGGAACATATATGGTATACATTGCAAACGGTACAGGAAGCGCAACTCTGCAACTTGATAAAAAGACTATAGAGTTAAGACTTCTTAATGATTGTGTTTATTTTTGGACGGTGGGCTTAATTCAGGGGACAAAAATATGTAATGTTTCGAGCTATCTTGCATTTATTCAGTCGTCTCCTCTTATCGGGCAGATTATGATTAACAGTCTCCCAGGCAAACCTAATATGGTCGGACTATTACAATCGTGTGAAAAAAAAGAAAAGTCAATTGCACCGGTTAGTATTCCCGAAAGTATACAATTCGATGAAAGAAATCTGACCCAATAAAAAAGCCCTGGCTACGATCTACTTTCCCCCGAGTTAAACTCGGAGTATCATCGACGCTGATCCGTTTCACTTCCTTGTTCGGGATGGGAAAGGGTGGTACCAGATCGCTCGAATAACCAGGGCATATGGATTATAAATCAAACGGGGCAGAATGACAACTGTTTTTACTGTTTCACTGATGTGGTATATAATGTAGTTATGCCCCTTCCTTTATCAGAATCACATTTATATCTTCACTCGTACTGCCTTCGTCCTAAGGTTCGATTTGAATCACAAGCGGCCGATGAAGAGGTGATATTGGTATTGCGAGCGCATCCCATTACCCAGCTTGCATGGGTATTTAACAGTATTGTCGCGATTATTCTACTTATTACGCTCAATTTTTTCCTTCCGCTGGTCTTTTCTTCCACACAGATCATATTTTCGAATGTTTTTTTCGTTTTATTTATTTTTTCGTATATTTTTTATAACTTCATCAGATGGTTTTTTAATGTGGGTATTATTACCAATAAAAGAATTATGGACGTAGATTTTAGTGACGTAGTCTATAAGGAAATTACTGAGGCGCGACTTGATCGGGTCGAAGATATAACTTCAAAAGGGGGAGGATTTTTTGAGACATTTTTTAACTATGGAGACCTCTTCATACAAACCGCCGGAACAGAACTTAATATTGAATTTGACAACATTCCTAACCCAGCCGATGTAGTGAGAATCATTGACGATTTAAATCATATTTAACATGGATATACTCACGAATATTTTTAGTTCTTTATTTACGGGTGGAGATATTATTTCTATTTTTTTTAAATTATTCGCCGTTGTATTTGGTCTTTTATACCTTCTTTATTCGTTTATTTTTTACCGACAAATAAAGACCATGAACAGTGTACTGCGTACAGAATCTTCACCGCTACTTGAACTTATTTCACTTGTACAGTTATTTGCAGCAATCATTCTGCTTTTATTAGCAGTTTTGTTTATTTAGGTTATATGCGACAGGCTATCTCAAATTATATTGGAGTGAAAAAAGAAACGGGGTTTAATGGGTATATCGCAGAAGACAACGTATACATTACATTTGAATCCGAAGCCGATCTTCTTCCCGAAGTTGGCAATCGATTTCTCCAGGAATGTGTGCAATTTTTGAAATCAAACCAGATTGAAAGTCTGGCGATATTTGATGAAGGATTAACCCATATTATGACTCAGGTAGATGTTCCGTCAGGAATTTCCTTTGCGGCCATATATGTAAAAGAGCCGATTTTGTATATAAAAACAATGGGGGAGGGAGCAGTACATTTAGCCCGTGGTCAAAAACATGCACAACTTGTTTCCGGGGATGCAATCGCCTCAGGCCAAGCGAAGCCAAAAGATCTTTTTATTTTGGCGCCCCATACTTTTATCCAACAGTTGAATCTTGATACTGTTCTCGCTTTGAAAGATTTTGATTTTACAGAACTACCGCACTCGATTAGCGTTCCAGGAGTTGTGGCCATTTTTATACATTTTGATGATGAGGTGCTACCGCCTGTAGTTACGTTACCCAGTTATGATACGCCCCCTGTGCAATCTCCTCAATGGCTTTTAGGGCTTAAAGAAAATATTAGAAGACCATATGAAACCTTGAGGACAAGAACAGAGGCGGCCGGACGAAAAAAATTAAGCACGCTCGTGGTCATTTTCATCTTGACCATAATTCTAGTCTGGAGCGTTGGTCTTGCTTCTAAGAGAAGGGGCGAAGAGATACATCAAAAAAATATTAAGTCTGCAAGTGAGATTATTGGAGCCAAACTAGCTCAGGCCGATGAAGTTGCCTTTTTAAATCTTCCGAGTGCAATGACCCTCATCAAAGAAGCAAAGGTGGAGCTGGGGACACTCAAAGAGTCCTTAGGCAAAGATACCCGATACGGTTCTCAAATTCGTCAGCTCGAAGCAAGCATCACAGAAAAAGAAAACACAATTACCAGAAAAGAAGAGAAAACTTCGGAGGAATTTTTTGACCTAGCGGTTGATACTAAGGGCGCATCGGGCGCATTGTTATATCGGGAAAATGAAAATCTCGGCATTGTAGATACTCGACAAGGTGTGTTCTATATGGTATCGCTTCTTCAAAAATCCCTCGATAAAAGATCGGCGACTCAACTAAAGACCGCGAAATTAATAGCGGTTTCTTCGGACACGCAGTTGGTGTTTATTCCCGAAAGCGGAGTATTTGGCGTAGAAGAAAGTGCCTTAAAACAGCTTATCGCCAAAGATGCAGATTGGGGAACCATCACAGCAATGAGTGTGTATAACGGCAATGTTTATTTATTAGATGGCGGCAAAAGTAGTATATATAAATATGTTCCGGTCGAAGATGGTTATTCCGAAAAGCAAGTCTATCTGGCTGATGGTGAGAATCCTGCGATCGGTGGCGCACGCTCGATGGCAATAGACTCGTCAGTGTATGTTACAACTTCAGATGGGATAGTAAAGTTCACGAGTGGCTTACGTGACGGATTTGCGACAGATTTTCCTGATCGGTCTCCATCAATCACCAAAGTCATCACTCACAATGACTTATCAAATGTATATGTGTGGGATAAATCAAAAGGCACGTTGTATGTTCTAGCAAAAAATGGCACCTTCGAAAAAGAAGTGCAGTCCTCAGTTTTAAAACAGGCTGCTGACGTGACCGTATATAGTGATGCCGCATACGCTCTTATCGGCCCGAAACTCTACAAAATTCTTCTGTAGGGTGACTTTTGAAACTAAAATTGAGGCAGTTTGAACTCCCAACCGTTGGGTCCCGTTTTTACTATATTGAGAATATTTCCTGTTATCACTCCAAACGCTGCAAGGACCACAAAAATAATAATAAAACCGAGTACTGCATGAGTAATCTTATTTTGTGCTTTTGTAATACGTTCTTTATCTCCACTTGATATAACCCAGTCGAATGCACCCCACAACATATATGCAAGCATAAATAACCCCGCAATTATAACCACCAAACTAATGCCGCGTGCAATAATGATGCCCAAACTTTGTTGGGGTGAATTTGCAAAAAGAGGTGAGTCGACCGGCGGAGCAATGGTGCCAATGAGCTGGTCTATTGGTTGAGCTTGTGATAGTAACGTCATAGGGGAACAGACGATTGAATATTTAACACGTACCCAATTAATTTTACAACAAAAAAACTAAAGACCACGATAAAAAGGCCAATAACGGCAAACGTAACAGTCATCTGTGCTTTTTTTATTTGCTCTGGGTTATCGCCTCCCGTAATCCAAAGAAAAGCGCCGTAAAGCATATATACCAGTGCAGCTAAGGCAATAAGAATGATAGTGGTGGGCAAGATAACATTCAGTAAACTTGCAATCGATGCAAATTTGGCAGGCGCAAAATTTGAGCTGTCGATAGTAAGGGCGTAGACCATGTGAGTAGAAGTGTAGTACATCATATTTTTCCTGTCAATGAGGTAGAATATGAGCTATGGTCTCCTCAATTCCTCGCCATGTAGCGATTATTCCTGATGGCAATCGAAGATGGGCCAAGAGCAAAGGGCTTGCGCCGTGGGAAGGACATAAAAAAGGATATGAAAGGGCTATCGAAATCAGTCGTGAGGCGCGTAGACTGTCTATAAAAGTGCTGACATTTTGGGGTTTTTCAACTGAAAATTGGAAACGACCTCCGCGTGAAGTTGAGTTTCTCATGAATGCTTTTTTCGATCTCCTTGGCAGATTTCGTGAAGATGCTATCAAAGATCATGTGAAGATTATTCATCTTGGAAGAAAAGATAGACTACCAAGAAAACTTGCGCAAGGGCTCGCCGATCTTGAAAAAGAGACAGGACATTTTAAGGATTATTTTCTTTGTGTTGCGCTAGACTACGGCGGTCGGGACGAAATTCTTCGCTCGTTAGCGAGTCTTAAGAGGGGAATAGTTGCCGAGGAGGAGTTCACAAAAAACCTTGATACTAAGGATTTAGAATATCCCGACCCAGATCTTATTATTCGAACGAGTGGTGAAATGAGGTTGTCGGGACTGATGCCGTGGCAATCGGTATATGCGGAACTTATGTTTATCAAAAAAAATTTTCCTGATTTCAGAAAAAATGATTTTAAAAAATGTATCGTAGAGTACGAGAAAAGATTAAGAAGATTTGGTCGTTAGACTAATCTTTTTGTATAATAAAAAAATATGTTTTCACCTTCATATATTATTTCAAATAAAATACTTTCACATATTTCCAAGATAGAAGCGGCTGAGGAAGTCATCAAGCATTCTGCCTTACTTCCTCTATGGGAAAAGCAGTTTCAAGAAGACGCAATTATTCGTTCGGCTTATCATGGCACTCATATTGAAGGAAATCAACTGGGTAAAGATGAATCGAAAAATATTCTTTTAGGGAGGGAAATCATCGGTCGTCCGCGAGATATTCAGGAGGTCATAAATTACCGAAAAGTTATTGAATATATAGATGAAGAAGCAAAAAAAAATATAGACAAAATTAGCGAGCCGGTCATACAAAAGTTGCATAAACTTATTGTCGATAAAATTTTACCTTCCGATCAATCAGGTGAATATCGCCTGAAACAGGTTGTTGTACGTAATTCTCAGTCTGGTGAAATTACCTTTCGACCACCTCCACCCATGGAGGTGGCATTTCTGATGAGGGAGTATATATATTGGCTCAATAAAGAGAATGACATACATCCATTTATTAAGGCAGGGATTGCCCATCATGAACTTGTTCGTATTCATCCTTTCATCGATGGTAACGGACGAGTCGCCAGAGTATTGGCAACGCTTATTCTTTTTTTGGGTGGCTATGATATTCGTCGTTTCTTTTCGTTGGAAGAATATTATGATAAAGACGCAGTGATCTATTATGAGCATCTTCAGAAAGCATCAGCTGGAGATCTGACAACGTGGCTTGAATATTTTACCCTCGGCGCATCCATAGAGTTTGACCGTGTTAAGGAAAAAATCCTTAAACTTTCAAAAGACGTAAAATTAAAAAAACAATTTGGGGGCCAACAAATCTATTTGACTGAGAGACAAATGAAAATCATGGAATATATACAGGAAGTGGGATACGTTCAGAACCAATCTTTCTCAACCGTATTCTCGGATATATCTGAAGATACGGTCCTACGTGATATTCAGGATCTCATCAAAAAAGGAATAATTAAAAAAATAGGCAGCACGAAAGCAGCCCGCTACGTTATGACATAAAATGGTATGACATTTTCAACACTAGCCTCATATTTTGAAAAAATTTCTGCGACGACTTCCCGCTTGATCATAACTCGAGTTCTTGCAGATTTATTCAGTCATCTAGAAAAGGATGAAATACAAAATGCCATATATTTGTTGCAGGGCAGGGTCGTGCCACTTTTTGAAAAAGTGGAGTTTGGTATGGCCGAAAAGATGGTGGTAAGAAGTGCCTGTATGGGACTCAATGTTGATAAAAAACAGTTTGAACAGTATTTGAAGAAGTTCGGTGACCTGGGAAACGCGGTATATCATTTTAAAAACGAACAACCTTCACTCCACGAAAAGGACCTTTCGGTTACAGAAGTCCATGCACGTTTGAAAAACATTGCTCAAGCGGGCGGAGATGGATCACAAGAAAGAAAGATCGCCGCGCTTGCTGGACTTATTCAAGAACTTTCCCCCTTTGGGTGTAAGTATATTGTGCGTATTCCGGTCGGTAGCATGCGCTTGGGGTTTTCCGATATGACCATTCTTGACGCATACTCATGGATGCTAACTGGCGATAAAACTCACAGGCCGCTCATCGAAAAAGCATACCACGTCCGGCCCGACCTCGGATTTATCGGTAAAGAGCTGAAACGGGCAGGACTAAAAAGTATTTCGACAATCAACCCAGAATTATTTACGCCTATCATTATGATGAGAGCGGAGCGACTGTCATCCTCCAAGGAAATTATTGATAAGCTCGGGGAATGTATCGTGGAATCGAAATACGATGGGTTCCGTTTGCAAATACACTATCGCAAAAAAACAGGAGAAGTGCGTTTATACTCAAGAAACCTGGAGGACGTTTCCTTCATGTACCCCGATGTTATTGAAGGGATCATAAAAGAGATAAAGGCAGATGAAATAATCATCGAAGGTGAGGCAGTGGGGTTTGATCCTTATACGGGAAACTTTCTCCCTTTCCAGGAGACGGTACAGCGTAAACGAAAATATGATATTGCCGCAAAGGCGAAAGAAATTCCCTTAAAACTGTTTGTATTTGAGCTTCTTTATTTGAATGGAAAAAACAATTTGACAGTACCGTATCGCGATAGGCGCGATAAGATGGAGAAAGTGATCAAGGTAACCGGTAATATCAGAAAAGACGTCATACTGGTATCGCCCGAACAAAGGATCTCTGATGAAAAAAAATTAGAACAGCTTTTTGACGAATCTATTTCAAAGGGATTGGAAGGCATTATCGCAAAAAAAATGAACGGGATATATCAACCAGGCGCCCGTGGGTGGAACTGGATCAAGTTTAAGCGTAGTTATTCGTCGAAGATAGAAGACACGATTGATTGTGTAGTTATGGGTTACGATTTTGGAAAAGGCAAGCGTGCTACTTTTGGTATCGGTGCATTTCTCGTCGGTATCTATTCGGAAAAAGCCGACACATTTTTGACGGTCGCAAAAATTGGTACAGGGCTTACCGATATTGAATGGACCGAACTTGCAAAACGAGCCAAGAAATATCGTGAAAAAGAAAAGCCAAAAGAGTATGAGGTCGACAAGATGATGAGTGTCGATGTCTGGATACAGCCAAAAATAGTTGTTGAGATCAAAGCAGACGAGATTACACGCTCTTCGGTACATACGGCGGGCCGTGTCCTGAAAACATCAAAGTCTGGCAATGCAATGGATATTGAAACTGCAGGATTTGCTCTTCGATTTCCTCGCTTGGTACGATTTAGGGATGATAAAAAAGCGACTGATTCAACGTCTCTACGTGAAATTTCCAATATGTATAAGGATCAGAACAAGCGTATGTCTTCTTAAAGATTATGACTTCTGAGCGTCGTGAAAAGTCGTTTTGGATATTCTACAAAAAATGAAACGGGATCATGTTTCATCCGACGTCCAGACATTTTTCCAATGAGGCTTTTGTCCAGATGTACGCGCTTATGTGCAAGGGCAAGATGAATAGATAAATCAATATCTTCGTGGACCTGCTGGTCATTTGTACAAGTACTATGACGTACCTCTTCCCAGGCCGATCTGCGTATTGCCATATTTGGCCCCTGAAGTGTTTCGTGATTTTTTAAAATAAGCTTCATCATTCTCAGATATATAAGCGAGTATATTGGCGAAGGAGTCAGAAAATCATAAACAACGATCGGACCGGTGAGAGCATCGACCGTTACATCTTCAAAACATTTTATAATTTTTTCAATCCAATCAGGTGGCATCAACGTGTCGGCATCGCATCGAGCAATGATATCACCTGAGGCCGTGTTGAGGCCGCGATTTCTGGCTGCCGTAATACCTTGAGTTGACTCGTGTACAACCTTAGCTCCGAGACTCTTCGCTATTTCACCGGTGCGATCAGTTGAATTATTATCTACCACAATGATTTCAAGAGGTTTCATGGTTTGTTTAAGGAGATGGGAAAGGCAGTCTGATATATAGCGCTCTTCATTAAAACAGGGGATGACGACAGATACAGTCATGGCTATTTTGATTATACAATGTTTCCACATGATATAATCCCTCGATATATCCACCACCTCTGGTGGTGACTATGGAGAAGGTTTAACCGTATCATTTACAATAAACATAGCTTCAGCCTGAAAGGCGCTCAGAACTGAAGCTATGAAACAAATA